>JACXTT010000495.1_pt1 | contig 66825 bp, 53 predicted proteins | sample 9270951 | NCBI WGS metagenome assembly JACXTT01 (sample SAMN15532306, study PRJNA645909) | rock metagenome | isolation source: weathered quartz diorite | place: Puerto Rico | collected 2017-06-21 | reverse complement strand
CCCGTGCTCGTCCGGTTCACCGACATCCTCAAACATCGTCTCGGCGACATTCATGCGGCGTTTCACGGCGCCATCGCGCAGCACCAGTACCAGGGCGGCTACAGCTGCGTGTATCCGATCAAGGTGAATCAGCAGCGCCAGGTCGTCGAGGAGGTGCTCGATTTCGGCCGCGCGTACAAATTTGGCCTCGAAGCAGGCTCCAAGCCGGAACTGCTGGCGGTCGTCGCCGTCGCCGACAACGACACGCCGATCATCTGCAACGGCTTCAAGGACGCGGAATTCATCGAAACGGCGATGCTGGCGCTCAAGATCGGGCGCAACATCATCCCGGTCGTCGAGAAATACACGGAATTGGGGTTGATTCTCGAGTACGCGGAGAAAGTCGGCGTCCGCCCGCAGATCGGCATGCGTGTCAAGCTGGCGGCGCGCGGCAGCGGCCGGTGGCAGTCGTCAGGCGGATTTCGGTCGAAATTCGGCCTCACGGTCAGCGAAATCATTCGTGGTCTCGACGAGCTGAAGGCTCGCGGCATGCAGGACTGCCTCAAGCTGCTCCACTTCCATCTCGGCAGCCAGATCACGAACATCCGCATCGTCAAGGGCGCCCTGAACGAAGCGGCCCGCTGCTATACGGAGCTGGCGAAGCTCGGCGCCGGCCTGAAGTATCTCGATGTCGGCGGTGGTCTTGGCGTCGATTACGACGGTTCGCAGACGAACTTCGAGTCGAGCATGAACTACACGCTCCAGGAGTACGCCAACGACGTCGTCTATCACATCCAGACCGTCTGTGACGAAGCGGGTGTCGCGCATCCGACGATCGTCTCGGAAAGCGGCCGGGCGGTGGTCGCCTATCACAGCGTGCTCGTCTTCAATGTGCTGGGGGTCTCGGGCTTCGGCGACGAGAAGGTTCCGACGGTGGCCAACCCGGACTGGGAGCAGCCGATTGCCGATCTGATCGACACCTACAACAACGTCACCGCGCGAAACGCCCTCGAGGCGTTCCACGATGCGCAGCAATCGCTGGACATGGCGCTCAGTCTGTTCAATGGCGGCTACCTGCCGCTCGACCAGCGCAGCATGGCCGAGAACCTGTTCTGGGCAATCTGCACGAAGCTGCAGAAAATCGTTCAGACAATGGCGGAAGTGCCGGAGGATCTGCAGAATCTCGACGAGCAGCTCTCCGACACGTATTTCTGCAACTTCTCGCTGTTCCAGTCGATTCCCGACAGCTGGGCGATCAAGCAGTTGTTCCCGGTGATGCCGATCCATCGCCTCAACGAGAAGCCGCAAAACCATGCGGTTCTCGGAGACATCACGTGCGATTCCGACGGGAAGGTCGATCGGTTCGTCGACCGCCGTGACGTGAAGAAAACGTTGCCGCTCCATACGCTGAACAGCGACGACTACTACCTCGGGGTATTCCTTGTCGGCGCCTACCAGGAGATCCTCGGCGACCTGCACAACCTGTTCGGCGACACGCACGCCGTCCATGTCTCGATGGACGAGCATGGCAATGCCCGTCTGGATGCGCTCATCAAGGGTGACACCGTCCGCGAGGTGCTCGATTACGTGGAGTTCGATGCCGAGACGCTCCTGTCGAAGCTGAGGACCGACGTCGAAACGGCCGTTCGCGCCGGACGGATGGATTACGAGGGTGCGGGACGGCTACTGCGGTTCTACGAAGACGGACTGCACGGGTACACCTATCTGGAAGGTTAGTGGTTAGTGGTTCGCAGGGGCCGGCTTCAGCCGGCCCTTTCTACTTGCGGGGCTCGACAATCACCCGACCTTCCGCGTTCAGGTACACGTGATAGTTGTTGCCGTCCTTGCACGACGCGGCGTAGTCATCCTTTCCCAGCACCTGAACGGCGACCACCTGACCGCACGGTAATCCGTGAAGCGCAATTACCGCCGTCAGGTCTTTCTTGAGCGCTTCGTCATCCTGTGCGGGTGACCCAACGGCAACAAGCGTCGCGACCAGAAGCGATCCGGCGAATGACGCGATGAATGCTTTCATGGTTCTCTCGCTTTCAGAGTTGGAGCGCCGCGAACTTCTTCGGATCCGCGAGGATGCTCCAGATCGCTTCGCGAGAGGACACGATGTCCGACGCGAGCTTCTTGTCATCGTCCTGAACCAGCGATAGGACTTTCATCACCAGCAGCTCGTACGACCGATGCAGGTTGGTCAACGTGTCCTTTCCCTTGCCCTGGTGAAACTTGCTGAGTGCAGATAGCAGATCGTCCATCTGGTTTTTGAGCGTGAGCTTGCTGAACACGCCGATGGCCTTCGTGTCTTTGAGCTCCTGCTTCAGCCCGTTCAGGTCGAGCGGCGCGGCACGCACGGGGGCCTTCGCCACAGGCGCGGCACTCTTCGGCGCAGGCGTAGCGGGCCGTTGGGCCGTGGGCGGTGGAGTTGGTTTTCCCCGTGGAGCAGGTGTGGGTGGCGGAACAGGTTGTGCCGGCGTTGATGTTGTTCCAACGCCCGCCTGCGGAGCCGCGGCTGGCGCGCCTGTCGGCGCCACCGGAGCGGTGGCCGCGTCAGGTTGCGGCGCTGGCGCTGCGCCGTCAGAGGGAGGTTGCTGTGTAGATGAGTTCGTGTCGACATCCCGCGGTTCTGTGTCAGGCCGGTGAGACCTGACGAGACTGCATCTCGCGGTGAGCAGCAACAGCACAACCGCTACAACTGCAAAGCCGACTCGAGCAGGGACGCCATCCATCTCCATCGCTCGAAATCGGCAACATTAGTACCAGCGTCATCCGCCGACCTGGCGGGTTTCTGGCATGTTCAGGTGTATTCGACGGGCACTGCTTTGAGACTTCGCGTTACCCAGAACTATTGGTTTTGCCCCCCGAGACTCGACCAAACACGTGAGGAATAGTTCAGTTCGGCCGAGGCTACGACGCTTTACGTCGGGAGTCGTAAAAACGTCGAACGGCGCGTTGGAAGCGCTCGTTAAGGGGACCGGCGATCTCCGGCGGCACCGGCCCGAGGCGCGACCACTGCGCCTGCGCGCTGCGGACCTCCTGCTCGGCGTTGCGCCAGCGGACTTCTTCGTTCTCTTCAGCCGCGCGGCTGCCGGCAATCGTGTTCGCGGCAAGACGCTCACGCCATTTCTCCGCCAGCAGCTCCGTCGGCGACAGCTGGCGCGTCTGCGCGCGCTGCTGCGCCGCGGGCAGCAAATCCTCGACCTTGGCGAGCAGCTTCTCCATCCGTTTGCGAGTGACATCGGGATCGAGATCGGTGCCCGCGAATGCACCGGGCCAGGTGCCGACCAGCACGCCGATCGCCTGGTAATAGCGCGCAGCGAGATCCTGCTGCACCTGCCGCGGTAGCTCGGGCGCCTGCTGCCACTTGACGCGCGCCTGCTGCACGATCGCGTGGAGGCCGTCCGGCGCATCACCCGGCGGTTGACCGTTGTGCGGCAACAACCCTTCCAGATCGCGAATGATCGTGTCGCGCGCGGCCGCCTTCTCCTGCAGCGCAATCTGGTCGCGATGCTTGTAGCGGTCGAAGAAGCGATCGCAGGCACCGCGGAAGCGCTGCCACACCGCTTCCGATTTCGACTTCCGGACCGGCCCAATCGTCTTCCACTCCGCCTGCAGACGCTTGAGTTGCGCCGCGGCGGTCTCCCACTCCGTTGAGTCGGCGAGCGCTTCGGACTTCTCGCAGAGCGCTTCCTTCTTCGCCAGGTTGGCGGACCATTCCTCCTTGCGATGCCTGAGGTCCTCCTGCCTGCGCGTGAAGAACTTGTCGCAGGCGGCGCGGAACCGCTCCCACACGGCCTTCTCGTGGCCGCGGCTGACGGGCCCGATCGTCTTCCACTCAGCCTGAAGTCCCTGAATTTCCGCCGCGGTCTTCACCCAGTCGGTGGAATCGGCGAGCGCTTCTGCGCGCTCGCAGAGCGCAATCTTGGCGGCAAGGTTTCTGGCGCGCTCTTCGTTCTGCGCGGCCAGATGTGCGGAGGTTCGCGAGAACACCTCGTCCTGCGCCGACTTGAAACGGCGCCACATCGCCTCACCCTGCGCGCGCGGCGCGAGCGCCACCTGTTTCCATCGCGCCTGCAGCTCGCGCATGCGGCGGCTCGCCGTATCGAGGCTCTCCTCGGTCTTGAGCGCCTCCATCTCCTTGCACAACTCTTCCTGCACCTGGAGGTTCGCCCACCGCTGCCACTCGTCGGCGTCCCGGAGCTCCTGCACGCGCGGGGCGAGCTTCGCGCGTGCGGCCTCGAGGCGCGCCTGCAGCTCCTGCCGGTCCTTTTTCGATGGCAGCGGGGCGCGGTCGTCGAACGCAGAGCGTATGTCTCGCAGGGCGCGATCGCCCGCCTTCAACGAGACCTGTTCCGCGGCGGCGAGCGTTTCCACCTGCCGCGCAATCTGCTGTAACCGTTTGAGATTGTCCTGTTCGTGCTTCTGGCGCTGCTGCTGGTGGTCGTGTTCCTTCTGCTCGAGAGCCGCAATCGCCTGCTCGAGCCGTGCGCCTGCTTCGGGATTGGCGGCTACGTGCTCGCGCAGTACGTCGGCGTCGCGGCGCAGGCCGCGCCACCGCGCCACAATCTCTTCCAGCGGCTGCGTTGATGCGAGCAACTGCTCGAGTTCCGTGGACAGTGTTTCGAGACGTCCGGCGGCCGCCTGCGCCAGCATCCGGCGCCGCTCGCGGTCCTCGAACGCACGACACGCGTCCTGGAAGCGCCGCGTCAACGAGGCCGCATATTCCGACGGCATCGGCGGCAACCCGTCCCACCGCACCTTCAGCTCCGCAATCCGATCGATCGCGTTGTCGCCTGAAAGGGTTTCGATTTCGTGACAGATCGCAACGCGATCAGCCTGCTCGCGCGCGAGCGCCTCGGCTCGCTGCTGCTCCGCGGCGCGCTCCTGCTGCCGTTCAGCGATCGCCTCGCGGACCGCATCCGACCCCGACTCGAACTGCTGTTCGAGCGCAGGATCCACGACGACGTCGGCTTGAAATTCCGCCCAGGCGAGACGGACTTCGGCCAGCCGCGCGGTCGCCTCGTCGGGATCGGCCAACGCAACCAGCGTCTCGACGCGCTGCACGAGTTCGACGGCACGCTGCTTGTCGGCGCTCGTCATCGACGGCGATTCAGTCGGCGGCAGCGGCGGCTCCTCCCTGTCGCGCAGCTTCGTGCGCGCGCGCCGTGTCGCCACCTTGTTGCGGGCGCGTTGCGAAATCGCCGTCAGTGCGTCGTTATCGTCGATCCGTTCGAGCGCCGCTACGGCCGCGTCGGTGTGCTCCGACTTCAGAGCGACTTTGAGCAGCTCCTCCGGTTCGGTGACGCGAGCGAGTGCACGCAGACGTGTTGAGGCATCGGGCGCGTGCCGGCTCAATGAACCAAGTGCTTTCTGGTCGTCGAGCAGATCCGCGATGGCTTCGCGAACCGCCGGGCGCGTACTGGCTCGCGCCACGACAAGCACTTCCTTCGTCCGCCCAAGCGAGAGCAGTTGCCGAACGGCGTCAGCCGCCGCCGACACATCGTCGGCCTCGGCCGCCAGACCGGCAAGGCCGCGGATCGCTTCCGTCCGCACCTCCTCATCGGGATCGGTGCGAGCGATCTCCGCCAGCACGCCGGCGTCGTCGAGACGCGTCACCGCGGCGCGTCGTACGCGCGGGTCAGCGTCCTCGCGCGCAAGCGCGCGCAGCGCGTCGCCCTCATCAGGACCGATGTCGTAGACCGCCGCAGCACGAACGGATGGATCCGCATGCTTCCAGCGAGGGGTGGGACGGAGCTTTTCAAGAATGCCCATGCGCTTTACACGTCGAAGTCGGGTGTTGAACCCAACTCAGATTGCTTATCGCGAACGCGAGTCAGCGCCGTGCCGTACGGTCCGACTCGTGACGCTTGGTTTACACTCAATTCATCCGGAACTTTGGATTGGATCCAGAAGCCCGGACCGTCGTTACATACCGCCGCCGCAGAAATCCGTAACTGCTTACATGGCCCGTCAAGGACGGTTCGCGTCGCGAACCGTCCGGCCAGCACTGGCTAGTCGCGTCGCTATTGCGACCCGACCTGGCTTCGCCAACCTTCCGTCGCATTCCGGCCGTGCGCCGGCGTGGCTGTTTACGCGGATGACGCGCCTCGCGCGCGAAATCGCCACACACGTCGTTGCCGATCGCGGTCCCGAGGAGCTGCTGCGTCGCTTGTCCGATTCGTTCTGGTTCCAGGCACTCGGCTGTGTCCTTGGTTTCGATTGGCATTCCAGCGGAGTTACCACGACGGTGACCGGCGCGCTCAAAGAAGGCCGCCGGGTATCGAACACGAACTCGGCGTTTACTCCCAGGGGGGTAAGGGGACAACGTCTCGTAAAACTCCTCTCGAAATCCGTCAGCGGTGCGACCGGCTGGCCATCGATTCCGGCCCGCTTGTGTATGCGAGCCGCATGGCCGCCAAAGTCGACAGCGCTGCTGTGCAGGATGGGTACCAGCTTTACCACCATGCCTTCTTTTTTTTCGAGCACGGTATCACTGGCTGTCGGCATCGGTGACGAGCTTTGTCAACGAACCGCACGAGGCCATTTGTTCCGATCTGACCGCGCCGACGTTGAATTTGGTCGCTGCGGAACATGACCCGCTCCGTTCGACGTCAGTCGAACTCGTGTCCGGGTCGCCCGAGCGCGTAATCAGCCTGGTTCGGCGTGCAGCTGCGATGCAAGGCCGTTTACCGTTCGATGTTGTTCCAACGCTCGACATGCCGGCGCGACACGCGCTCGAACTGCAGGATGTCGATCCCCGCCGCCTCGAGTCGGTGCTGCTGACGACATATGAGCGGGCACCACAGGATTTCGAGACGTTGCTCGGGATCGAGGGCGTCGGCGCGCGAACGCTGCGCGCCCTGGCGCTGGTGTCGGAAGTGATTTACGGAGCGCCGGCGAGCATGCGCGTCGGCTCGGTTTGTCTTCGCACATGGGACGGGTCCGCGTCCGCGGACCGTCTAGCCAGCGCTGGCTAGTCGCGTCGCTGCGCGACGCGACCCGATGGAACGCCGTTCCTGGTCGACCGCGCGACCTACGACCGGACGATCGACACGCTGCATCGCGCGATGTCGCACGCGAAAGTCGATCGATCTGACAAGTTGGAGGCGTTGACGCGGTTGGGGCGGTTCGCGAAGAACACCGAACCACCCCATGAACGATCCGAACGGCTTATTTAACGAACAACATTTCGCGATAGGTCGGAAGCGGCCAGATCTCGTGCGGCGTGAGCACTTCGATCTCGTCGCCAAGCGTCCGCAGCTTCGCCATCGCCGGGACGACCTTATCGCGCATGTACTTCGCGTGTTTTTCCGACGAACCGTTGCTCTTGTGATCGAGAGCGGCGGTAAGTGAGTCCGCCTGCACCTTGAACTTATCAACCAGCTTCGTGTACTTCGTGAGCAGCTTCTTGCCCTGCGGCGTCGAGCCGCCCGCCTGCTTGACCGCGGTCACGCTCTGACCGACCCGCTTCTGATACTCGAGCGCCGCGGGCAGGATGTAACGATTCGCCATCAGCACCATCAACTGCCCTTCGACGTTGATGGTCTTGTTGTAGTTCTCGAGGAACACCTCGTAGCGCGCGTGCATTTCACGGCTGTTGAGGATCTTGTACTTCTCGAGTAATGCCACGGAGTCCTTGGTCACCAGCTGCGGCAGCGCATCAACGGTGTTCTTCAGATTGAGGAGCTTCCGTTTGCCCGCTTCCTTTTCCCAGGACGGCGCGTAGTTATTGCCGTTGAAGATGATCCGCTTGTGTTCCTTGACGACCTTGTTCAGAAGCTTGGCGACCGCCTTGTTCAGGTCCTCCCCCTTCTTCGTCGCGTTTTCCAGCTCGGTCGCGATGCCGTCGAGTGCGTCGGCCATCGCGGCGTTCAGCATCGTGTTCGGCAGCGCGATGTTCTGACCTGATGACACGGCGCGGAACTCGAACTTGTTGCCGGTGAACGCAAACGGGCTCGTACGATTGCGGTCGCCGGCGTCGCGCGGCAGCTTCGGGAGGACGCTGACGCCGACATCGAGGGTTCCGCCCTGCTTGGTCGACTTCGCCCCGCCATTTTCGACCTGGCCGAAGATGTCGGTCAGCATGTCGCCAAGGAAGACGGAGAGAATCGCCGGCGGCGCTTCGTTCGCACCGAGGCGATGATCGTTGCCCGCGCTCGCGATTGACGCGCGAAGCAATCCCTGCCACCGATCGACGGCCCGCAGCACCGCGGCGCAGAACACCAGGAACTGCATGTTGTCGTGCGGTGTGTCACCGGGGCTCAGCAGGTTGTTGCCGAACTCGTCGGACAGCGACCAGTTGTTGTGTTTGCCGGATCCGTTCACGCCCGCAAAGGGTTTCTCGTGCAGCAGCGCCGCGAGTCCGTACTTCGGCGCGATCTTCTTCAGCACCTCCATCGTCATCATCTGATGGTCGGAGGCGACGTTGGCGTTTTCGAACACCGGCGCAATCTCGTACTGGCTCGGTGCGACCTCGTTGTGCCGCGTCTTCACCGGCACGCCCGTCTTATAGAGCTCGAGTTCGACTTCCGCCATGCAGGCGAGCACGCGCTCGGGAATGGCTCCAAAGTACTGATCCTCGAGTTCCTGTCCCTTCGGCGGCGTCGCGCCAAACAGCGTGCGGCCGGCGTTGATCAAGTCGGGACGCGCGAAATAGAAGTTGCGATCGATCAGGAAATACTCCTGCTCCGGGCCGCAGGTGGCGAACACGCGCTCCGCCGTCGATCCAAACAGCTTCAGCACGCGCACAGCCTGCTTCGATACCGCCTCCATGGAACGAAGCAGCGGCGTTTTCTTGTCGAGCGCCTCGCCGGTCCAGCTCACAAACGCGGTCGGGATGACCAGCGTCACGCTGTTGCCGTTGCCGTTCACATGCAGCCACGGCGGACTCGTCGGGTCCCACGCGGTGTAGCCGCGCGCCTCGAAGGTGGAGCGCATGCCGCCTGACGGAAAACTCGATGCGTCCGGCTCGCCCTTGATCAATTCCTTGCCGCGAAATTCCGCGATCGCCGTCCCCTCACTCGTCGGCGACAGAAACGAGTCGTGCTTCTCCGCGGTGATGCCCGTCAGCGGCTGGAACCAGTGCGTATAGTGCGTCGCCCCATGCTCGACAGCCCATTCCTTCAATGCGGCCGCGACGGCATCGGCCGTCGAAACGTCGAGCGGCTGGCCGCGCGTGATCGTCGCGCGCAGCGCGGTGTACGCCGACTTCGGCAAACGCGTCTTCTGTTCCTTGTCGTTGAAGACAAGACTGCCGAACTGTTCGGCGGTTTTCGACGGAGCGATCGAGGCGGTACGGTTCGCAATCGACCAGTCGCGAATGCTTCTGGCGGCTTCGGCTAGCGCTGCAGATCCCATATCAGTGCTAATCCTTTCAATCCGTATTCAATTGAAAAATGGAGACGACCGATGCGATGGCTCGCGCGGGAACTCCAGTTCGATTGATCGCGATTATGCATGACCGCATCGCGCGCACGCAATGGCTCGGTGCGGACAAATATGTCGGAGACCCAAAAAACTCCTACGTGATCGTCAGACTCGCGCGATCGCGCATCTCCGCGCTATCCTTCCCGCCCGTTGCAGCAATTTTTTTGACGGAAGAGAGGTGTCTCGATGGCGTCGGACGACTTTCCGAAGACCCCAAAGGAGTTCTTTGACTACGCGAAGAAGAATCAGTCGGAGATGGTCGACCTGAAATTCGTCGACATGCTCGGGTCGTGGCAGCACTGCTCGTTTCCCATCGATCACCTGGATGAAGGAACGTTTGACGAGGGCCTCGGATTCGATGGCTCATCGATCCGCGGCTGGATGGGCATCCACGAATCCGACATGATGGCCGTGCCCGATGTGACGACGACGCGACTCGATCCGTTCTATGCGAGACCGACGTTGAGTGTGATTGCAAACGTCGTCGATCCGATTACGCGGAAAGACTTCACACGTGACCCGCGGCACATCGCACGCAAGGCCGAGGCATATCTGAAAGAAACGGGTGTCGCCGACACCTGCTTCATCGGTCCGGAACCCGAGTTCTTCATCTTCGATGAAGTGCGCTTCGAACAGAACCAGCACCGCGGCTACTACCAGATCGATTCAGTGGAAGGAGCGTGGAACACGGCGCGCATCGAAGAGCCAAACCTTGGCTACAAGCCAAGCTTCAAGGGTGGCTACTTCCCTGTGAGTCCCACGGATACCTATCACGATCTTCGCGGCGAGATGGTGTACGAGATGCGCAAGATCGGAATCGTCGTCGAGGCGCACCATCACGAAGTGGCCACGGCCGGTCAGAGCGAAATCGACATGCGATTCCAGCCGCTGCTGATGATGGCCGATCAGTTCATGTGGTACAAGTACATCTGCAAGAACGTCGCGAAGCGTCATGGCAAGACGGTGACGTTCATGCCGAAGCCGATCTTCGAGGACAACGGCAGCGGCATGCATAGCCACACGTCATTGTGGAAGGGCGGCAAGCCGCTGTTCGCCGGCGACGGGTACGCGGGCCTGAGTCAACAAGGCCTGTGGGCCGCCGGCGGGTTGCTGAAACATGCGCCGGCTATCCTCGCGTTCGCCGCGCCGACCACGAACTCCTACCGCCGTCTCGTCCCGGGCTTCGAAGCGCCGGTGAACCTGGCGATTTCCGCGCGCAACCGCTCCGCATCGATTCGTATCCCGATGTATTCGAAGAGTCCGAAGGCGAAGCGACTCGAGTTCCGCTGCCCGGATCCGAGCGCCAATGGCTATCTCGCGTGGTCGGCGATGCTCATGGCGATGCTCGACGGCATTCAGAACAAGATCGATCCCGGCAAGCCGCTCGATCGCGACATCTACGAGATGACGCGCGAGGAGATGAAGCACGAAGGGATTCGGACGACGCCGGGCTCGCTGCAGGAGGCAACCGACGCGCTCGAGGCCGATCACGCGTTCCTGACCAAGGGCGAGGTGTTTACGAAGGACCTCATCGACACCTGGATCGACTACAAGCGGAACAAGGAACTGGATCCTCTCCGCCTGCGGCCGCATCCGTACGAGTTCTATCTGTATTACGACAACTAGAATGTGGGCCGGGTCCGAAAGGACCCGGCCTCCACTGCGTAATTACTTCACGCGCTTCATCCAGGCGAGAATCGGCCCGGACACGATCCGATCGGCGGTGTCGAATGAGAACACCTCCGACATGTGACTCTCACCTTTCAGAAACAGCATCGTCGGGCAATGGCCTTCGCCGTTCTTCGCGTTCGGACCATCAACCGCGCACATGGCATCGTGCAGCGCCTTGTCCGAGGCCAACATGTCACCGGAGACACCGGGATCGAGCTCCGCCCGCGCAAGCATGACCTTCACGGGCGTCTTCTTGAAGCCGGGCAGGTTGTCGCGTTCGGCCTGCTGTTCGGCCGTGGGCTGCTGACCGCCGCGGCCTCCGCCTGGCGCAGCGCCAGGGGCGGCAGCTGCTGCGAGCACGCTGCTCGGGCCGGTGATCGCGCCGCCAGTCGCCGCGGGCCCCGCGGCCTGCGCTTCCAGTAAACCGCACGCCACGCCTGAGCGGCTACCAGGCGCACCGGGAGCCGCCGTCCCGCCTTGTGCGGGAACAATACCCGGCACGGGATTGCCCGACATGAAGATCGCGCCCTTCACCTGGACGCCGTTTTTCCAGCGCTCCGGATGACCGATGTAGACGCCCAGCGGTCCGTTGCCGGCGGAATGCGACCAGATCACCATACGGCTCGAATCGCCCTTGTACTTCGCGACGTTCTCCTTCAACCAGTCCACCGCCATCGAGAGGTCGCGGCCGCCGTCGTCCCAGTTGGCACCCGCATGCCGCTGCACAACCGCAGCAACCATGCCGTTGCTCGTCGCCCAGCGCCCGATGTTGTCGTAGAAGGCATTGCTGTCCCGAACCTGCTGCTCGATCTTGTTGCCACTGCCGCCGGGCACGAAGATCAGGACCGGACGATTGCCACTGCCTGCATCAGCTACGAAGATGTCGAGCAAGTCGTTTGGATGCGGTCCGAAGGATTGATCGCGTGTGATGGTGATGCCCGGATACAACTGCCCTTTGAACGTCGGAGCCGATGTATTCGCGGGCCAGTACGTGTTGTAGTCGTTCTTCGGCATCAGAGGCCGATACAACCTGGCCGTGCACGCCGGGTCCACGATCTGCCCGATCTTTTTCAAGCCCTCCGCGATATCGGGAGGCACCTGGGCCGAGGCCGTTGACGTCGCGAGCATCGCGACCATGCATCCGCCGAGTGTCACGAATACAGCTTTGAGTTTCATGGGGGCAGATCATACCCCGCCTTGACCAGTCGTATCTATATATGTAGATTTATAGATGTGCAGCAGGCATCCGCCCTTTTCCGGCTTCTCTCCGATTCGACGCGCCTGCGACTTCTCCGCATTGTCGCGAGAGACCGTTTCAACGTCACCGAGTTGACAGGCATCCTCGGCGTCGCGCAGTCGAACGTCTCGAGACATCTTGGTCTGCTCAAGGACGCGGGCCTGGTCACCGAGGAGCGTGAAGCCGGCTATGTCTACTACCGTGTCGCCGAAGACACTCGCTCCAATGGTCACGGTCCGTTGTGGACATTGCTCGACACGCACTTCGCATCAGCGGCCGCGGATCGTGCGGTTCGCGCCGACGATGCGCGCGCGCAGGAGGTGCTGCGGCTGCGCAAGGAAAACTTCGACACGCATGGCGACCCTCGGCAGCTGGTACCGGGACGAAGCTGGGCGGCGTGGGCGCGGGCGCTCGGCCACCTGCTTCCGCCGCTCGACGTCGCCGACATCGGTTGCGGCGAAGGCTATCTGACGCTCGAGGCCGCGCGATGGGCGCGCAGCGTCGTCGCCATCGATCGTTCCGACGAGGTGCTCGAGCGCGCAAAGGCGCTGGCGCGGCGGCGGCGGGTGACGAACGTGACGTGGAAGAAGGGAGACCTCGCGAAGGTGCCGCTCAGGGACGAGTCAGTCGATGTGGCCCTTCTCTCACAGTCGCTGCACCACGCCACCCATCCCGAACGCGCGCTGGCGGAAGCCACCCGCGTGGTGAAACCAACGGGCCGCGTGCTCGTTCTCGATCTGCGCGAGCACGATCAAGCCTGGGTGCGCAACAGGTTCGGCGACCGCCATCTGGGATTTACCACCTCTGGGCTCGAATCACTGCTCCGCGATGCTGGCCTGGCGGACGTGCGCGTGAGTGTGGGAGCCAGCAAGGCCGGCGATCCGTTTGCCGTGCTGATCGCGAGCGGTTCGAAGAGGCCACGATGACGACACCTGCCCGCCTTCACGAGCTGCTCGCCAGGCGCATCGTCCTGCTCGATGGCGCGATGGGAACGATGATCCAGCGCTATCGGCTGACCGAGGCGGAATTTCGCGGCGAGCGGTTCCGTGATCATCACCACGATCTCAAGGGCAACAACGACCTGCTTGTGCTCACGCGTCCTGATGTCATCCGCGAGATTCACCACGCGTACCTCGAAGCCGGCGCGGACATCATTGAGACAAACACCTTCTCTTCAACCGCCATTGCGCAGGCCGATTACACACTCGAAGCGCTGGCCTACGAGCTGAGTCGTGAGGGCGCGCGGCTCGCCCGCGGCGCGGCGGACGAATGGAACCGTAAGAGCGACCGGCCGCGCTTTGTCGCAGGCGCGATCGGTCCGACAAACCGGACACTCTCGATTTCACCCGATGTTGGAAACCCCGCGTTTCGCGCGGTCACGTTCGATCAAGTGGTCGCGGCCTACAGGGACCACGTCCGAGGCCTCATCGACGGCGGTGTCGACCTGCTGCTGCTCGAAACGATCTTCGACACGCTCAACGCGAAGGCCGCGATGGTCGCGATCCTCGACGTGTTCGACCAAACGGGAGTCGAGCTGCCGTTGATGATTTCGGTGACCATTACCGATCGCAGCGGACGCACGCTCTCGGGCCAGACGCTCAATGCCTTCTACACGTCGATCCGCCACGCACGTCCGTTCAGCGTCGGGCTGAACTGCGCGCTCGGCGCACGCGAGATGCGCCCACACGTCGCGGAGCTCGCCCGTATCGCGGAAACCTATGTCACCTGCTACCCGAACGCCGGCCTCCCCAACGCGTTTGGCGAGTACGACGAGCTGCCGGCTGAAACGTCGGCGCTGCTGCGTGACTTCGCCGAATCCGGTTTCGTCAACATCGTTGGCGGATGTTGTGGAACAACGCCCGATCACATCCGCGCGCTCGATGCGGCTGTCGTTGGTCTGCCACCGCGCCGGATCCCCGATCCCGGATCCCGGATCCCGTTCACACAGCTCTCGGGCCTGGAGCCGTTGACGATTCGTCCCGACAGCAACTTCACGATGGTCGGCGAGCGGACCAACGTCACCGGATCGAAGCGGTTCGCCCGGCTGATCACGAGCGGCGACTTCGCCGAAGCCGCACATGTGGCACTCGATCAGGTGAGAGGCGGCGCCAACATCCTCGACGTCAACATGGACGAAGGGATGCTCGATTCGGAAGCCGCGATGACCACCTTCCTGAACCTGATCGCGACCGAGCCGGACATCGCGCGGGTCCCGATCATGGTCGACAGCTCGAAATGGAGCGTGCTCGAGGCCGGCCTGAAATGCGTTCAGGGAAAGGGGATCGTCAACTCCATCAGCCTCAAGGAAGGCGAAGCTGACTTCCTGCGCAAGGCGCAAGCGATCCGCCGCTATGGGGCCGCCGTGATCGTGATGGCGTTCGACGAGCAGGGGCAGGCCGACACCATCGCGCGAAAGGTATCGATCTGCCAGCGCGCCTACAAGCTGCTGACCCAGACAGCCGGCTTCGATCCGCTCGACATCATCTTCGACCCGAACATTCTCGCGATTGCCACCGGTCTCGAGGAGCACAACGAGTACGCCATCAACTTCATCGAGGCCGCCAGAATCATCAAGGCGACGTGTCCAGGCGTCAAGGTCAGCGGAGGAATCAGCAATCTGTCGTTCTCATTCCGTGGCAACGATGTCGTCCGCGAAGCCATCCACTCCGCGTTCCTGTTCCACGCCATCAGAGCCGGCCTCGACATGGGCATCGTCAACGCCGGGCAGCTCGTCGTCTACGAAGACATTCCGAAGGAGCTGCTCGAACACGTCGAGGATGTGATCTTCAACCGCCGGTCCGACGCGACCGAGCGGCTCGTCGTGTTCGCTGATACCGTCAAGGGAAACGGACAGAAGAGAACGATCGACCTGGCGTGGCGCGGCGCGTCTGTCGAGCAGCGGCTCTCGCACGCGCTCGTCCACGGCATCGTTGATTTCATCGAGGCGGATGTCGAGGAAGCGCGGCAGAAGCTGCCGCGGCCGCTCGACGTCATCGAAGGGCCGTTGATGGACGGCATGAAAGTGGTCGGCGACCTGTTCGGCGCCGGGAAAATGTTTCTCCCGCAGGTCGTCAAAAGCGCGCGCGCCATGAAGAAGGCCGTGGCGTATCTGCTTCCGTACATGGAAGAGGAAAAGAAGCGCAGCGGAGCGACGCGGCATACGCAGGGAAAGATCGTGATGGCCACGGTCAAGGGCGACGTCCACGACATCGGCAAGAACATCGTTGGCGTGGTGCTCGGCTGCAACAACTACGAGGTCATCGACCTTGGCGTGATGGTGCCGGCCGCGAAGATTCTGCAGACCGCAATCGACGAACAGGCCGACCTGATCGGCCTCAGTGGGCTGATTACGCCGTCGCTGGACGAGATGGTGTTCGTCGCGCGCGAGATGGAACGCCTCGGCATGAGGCTGCCGCTGCTGATCGGCGGGGCAACGACAAGCAAACCACACACGGCAGTAAAGATTGCGCCGGAGTACACCCAGCCGGTCGTGCACGTGCTGGATGCGTCGCGCGCCGTCGATGTGGTCGCGAACCTGCTCAATCCAGCCCAGCGGCCGGCGTTTGCCCGGGCGAATCACACGGAGCAGGAGCGCGTCCGCGAGCAGCACGGCACGGTGCGCCGCCGCCCGCTGCTGACGTGGAACGCGGCGAAGGCGAACCGTCTCCGGCTTGACTTCCGGCCTGATGTCATCGCGACGCCTTCTTTTACCGGTGCGCGTCTACTCGATGATGTACGCCTCGAAGATGTCGTCCCCTACATCGACTGGACGTTCTTCTTCTCCGCGTGGGAGCTAAAAGGCCGCTTCCCCGCCATCCTGGAGCACCCGCAATACGGCGCCGCGGCCCGCGAGCTCTACGATCACGCGCAGGCACTGCTCGATCGCATCGTCCGCGAGCGACTGCTAGCCGTCCGCGGCGTCTACGGATTCTGGAAAGCGAACACGATTGACGAAGATATCGTCATCGCGGAGCCAGGCGCCGGGAGCCAGGAGCCGATCATCTTCACCATGCTCCGGCAACAGGAAGAGATCGGCGACGACAAGCCAAATCGATCGCTCGCGGATTTCATCGCGCCCGCTGAATCCGGGACCACGGATTACCTTGGCGCCTTTGCCGTGACGGCGGGGATCGGCGCCAACGAGCTGGTGGCGCACTACCAATCGGACCACGACGACTACCACGCGATCATGGTCAAGGCGCTCGCCGATCGGCTTGCCGAGGCGTGTGCCGAGTACCTGCATGCGCGCGCACGCAAGGACTGGGGCTATGGTGCCCGCGAGCAGTTGTCAAACGACGATCTGATTCGCGAGAGATACCGCGGCATACGTCCTGCCTTCGGCTACCCCGCCTGTCCCGACCACAGCGAGAAGACGAAGCTATTTGCGCTCCTTGGCGCGGAGCGCGCCGGAATCGCGCTGACCGAATCGTGCGCGATGATGCCTGCCGCCTCGGTCAGCGGGTTGTACTTCGCGCATCCGCAGGCGAAGTACTTCAACGTCGGCCGCATCGGCCGCGATCAGCTGGAGGATTACGCGCAGCGCAAGGGAATGGATGTCGCGAATGCCGAACGCTGGCTGGCCTCGAACCTGGCGTATGAGCCGTCGCTCACGCCCGTTTAGGAAGTTCGAAGTGTGAAGGACGAAGTGCGAAGTGGACGTCGCGCCGTACGTCGCACTTCCGACTTACTTCAAACTTCGCACTTCGACCTTCGCACTTATAGAATCAAAGGATTCGGAGCCAGCCTTTGGAGTATCTGATTAAACAGTACCCGCTCGATACGGGCGCGCTCGAGATTCAGTACATCGAGGAATACTTCGGCGAGTTCCCGCGCAAGAAGACCGCGCAGGAGATCATCACCCGGCTGCGTGACCGCGAATTTCTGATCCTGATGGCCGAGGCGCCGCTCCCCGATGATCCCGGCCTGATCGTGCCCGTCTCGTACAAGATCGTGCATGAGATTCGCACGAAGGAAGGCGATCCGAAGCTGGCAGATCTGGTCGAACGGCTGAAGAATTCGGTGCGCTTCGAGGGACGGAAGGTGCTGTACAGCTGGATCGGAGCCACGCGTCGCGACTGGCGAGGCCAGGGACATTTCCGCGCGCTCACTGAAGAATCCGAGGCATGGGCCCACGCGGTCGGCTACCACGAGGTCATCGTGAAGACGAAGAACCGCTTCTACGACATGCGGGGCACGCTCGATCAGCTCGAATTCAACGTCATCAAGTACGAAGTCCACCCGCTCGACAATCGCGAATCGAAGGTCTATCTGAGCAAGCAGCTCACCTCCGACGTTCTCCGCGCCCACACGAGCACTCGCACGGTGGTGTACGCAGACTAAGCGATGAAGTCCGACCGCAGCCTCGCGCGCTCGGTCAGCTTTCCGCGCGTCATCAACATCCACGACTTCCGTCGTCTCGCCAGGCGCCGGCTGCCGGCCGTCGTCTTCGCGTACATCGACGGCGGTGCGGACGATGAAATTACGCTGCGCGAGAACTGCCGCGCATTTCGCAACATCCGCTTTCGACCGCGGCAGTGCGTGGCGGTCCCCTCCTGCGATCTGCGCACGACCGTGCTCGGCACGACGCTCGACCTGCCATTCCTGCTGGCGCCGGTCGGCTTCTGCCGCATGTTCTATCCGAAAGGTGAACTGCACGCGGCGCGGGCGGCGAACGACGCCGGAACCGCGTACGTCCTTTCGACTTTTTCAGGAACACGCCTCGAGGAAGTTCGTGAGGCGACGCGCGGACCGTTGTGGTTTCAGCTCTACGTTCCCGGCGGACGTGACGTTGCGGAAGCAACGATGGCGCGCGCGCGTGCGGCAGGGTACACGACGCTCGTCGTCACGGTCGATACACCCATCTCGGGAATGCGGGAACGCGATTTCAGGCACGGCGTGCGTCCGATCCTGCAAGGCGATCTGCTGGGCAGCCTGCCGTACGCATGGCAGTTCGTGACGCGCCCTCGATGGGTGCTGGACTATTTCGCAGACGGCCGGCCGCGTGTGTTCCCAAACGTCGAACTGCCCGGAGTCGGCGCGATGCCGTGCGGCGACGTCGGCATCCTGCTCGAGCGGACGATCGTCACGTGGGAAGACTTGCGCTGGATGCGCGGCGCATGGAAAGGGCCGGTTGTCGTCAAAGGCGTGCACACCGGCGATGATGCGCGTCATGCCATCGATGCGGGCGCCGACGCGGTGGTCGTCTCCAACCATGGAGGGCGACAACTGGACGGCGTGCCCGCAACCCTTCGCGCGCTCCCGGAAGTGCTCGAAGCCGTCAACGGCCGAATCGAAGTCCTCATGGATGGCGGCATCCGCCGCGGCGGCGACATCGTGAAAGCCCTCTGCCTCGGCGCTCGCGCGGTCCTTATCGGCCGTGCGTACGCATGGGCGCTTGGCGCTGCCGGCGGTCCGGGCGTCGCACGCGCCATCGAGATTCTTCGCACGGACGTGATACGAACCCTGCGGCTGCTCGGCTGCCCGTCGATACGGCAGCTCGATCGCTCCTTCATCGAACCTGCACGCATAGGCCTTCGAACTAAATGTTGACGATCTGGCCGAACGGGACGCCGGCTTCGATGCGTCGCTCATTTGCACGCCTGTTCCAGGAGTCTTCCGATTGGAGCCTCAAGGTTGCGTCAGGCTGTTAAGTCTCGCTCGAAGTTGAATACTTGTCTGGGACTTCCCAGAAGTCTCCGCGATTGCATTCGAGACAAGCTTCGCCTACTCCGCGAGGCATTGGCACGAAAGTAGCAGCAATTGGCTGGTTCTGACGCAAAAGATCTGATGCAAACGCTCGCCGTTCCAGCGGTTGTCCATGACGCGGCCTACGCACGGACTCCAACATATCTTCGTAGTTCCTCATTCGATTCCACGCTGGTTGTGGCGCCGCTCTGCGCGGCTTTCCTGGCGGCCACGTTCGCCGTGGCTAATCCGCGGTGGTACCCGCTCGTCCTGCTCGCCGACGTCTGGTTCCTCGGTTATCACCACATCGTCGCCACGTATACGCGACTGACGTTTAATCGGGAGAGCCTGAGACGGAACCATTTTCTGGCGGTGGAGCTGCTGATCCTCGTCATGTTTGCAGTAGCGGTTCTTGCCTGGACGGGCGGCGCGTGGATCATCGCGACCTCATACCTGTACCTCCAATGGTTTCACTACATGCGGCAAAGTTATGGCATCGCCCGCATGTACTACCGCGCGACACCGCGCGGGCAGTTGCCGGGTGTGAATGACCGTATAACGAATGGTGTGATCTACCTTCTTCCCATCTACGGCATCGCACAACGCTCGGCGACGATGGGTGGTGAATTCCTCGGGTTGCCGGCCAAGCCGCTAGTACTTTCCCACGAGGTGCTGCTGGTGTTGGGCATGATGGCCGCCGCAGCTGTCACCGTGTGGGCCGGTCGAACCGTCGTTGAGTTTCTGCGCGGAGAGCTGGACCGTCACTATGCAGCATTCGTGGCGTCGCACATTGTCATTTTCGTCCTCGCGTACCTTGTCATTGACAACGTGAATGCCGGATGGGTAGCAATCAATGTCTGGCACAACCTCCAGTACGTTCTCGTCGTGTGGATGGTGAATGCCAAGCGGTTCGCAGGTGGCGTCGATCCAAAAGCTCGTTGGCTATCGACAATCAGTCAACCGGGTCGGGCGTTCGCGTATTTTGCAACGTGTTTCGCCATGTCGACATTCGTATACCTGAATTTGAACCAAATTACGTCGTGGTTTTTGGGCGGAAGTCTCGCGGCGACGCTTGGCGTCTACATGGGCATCAACTTTCATCACTATCTCGTTGACGCGGTGATCTGGAAACGGCCTCGCCGCCCCGCCGTCGCTGCCGCCGCGTAAGTAGCTGAGTCGTTTGTTCCGACCGTTCGACTCCAATACCCGACCGCTACGGACTCTTCGCGTCCTTGCCCTGCCAGATCTCCTGGAGATGCTCGAGATCCCTGTTGTTCTCACAGAGATGCTCGAGCAGCTCCGTATCGGGCTGAAGATTGAAGCGGAGCGTGTCGGACGTCCACGGCCGCGAGTACGCGTTCGGGTCGTTGACGGTGACAACCAGCTCCAGGCGAGCGAAATTGATCCGTCGGAAACGTTCGGTGAGATGCAGCGCCTCGGTGTGCGGATGGCCGCTGTTGTCCAGCCAGGTGCCTTCCTTGAAACCAGCGGTATCGACGACGAACGTATCACCTTCCCATTTGGCAACCGAATAGCCATACCACGCTGGATCCGGATCGACCGGCAGCTGGCGGCCGTCGGTGAAGAGCTGCCGGTACACGTGGAATTCCTCGAACAAAACAAGCGTCACACCCGGAATCTGGATGATCTTGAACGGGAGACCGGGGACCGTCATCGCATCGGGCACGCCGTGCGGCATACATCGCGTCATCGGCCGGTCGTACCCCATGGTAGCGACACGATGCTTGTAGAGTTCAACTGCCGCGGGCAGCATCGGCGCCTCCGTGCCCGGAGGCAACAGGTTCTCGTTGTACCGCGGGCTGTCGACACGCCAGATGCCGGACAAATCGGGCTTGCCGTCGGAGGTGCGCGGCGTCGCCGCGTTCAGGTTCGGCTTTCCATCAGGAGTGCGCGGCGTGCCGGGAAGCGGGATTGACAGCCACTGAGCTGCCGCTGGGCCGCCGATCGCGCACACCAACGCGAGCACAAGCATCGGACCGCGCCAGACAACAACACGATGGTGCCGCATGCGACGTTCCTCCAGGCCGTCGATTTTGCTGCGATTCCGCCATCCGTGCAAGCTTCAAGAACTCAGATAGCGCTTGAAAAATGCCATGGCCTTGGTCCATGAATCCACGGTCGCGACCGCATTCTCACCGAGCGTCTGCTGGTGGAGATAGGCGTGTGTCACGTTCGGATAGATCTTGAACTCGAACGTCTTGCCCAACCGTTGCATGTCCGGTGCGGCGCCAGAGACCCTGGGCGCAAGGCCAGGGTCGTCGTCGCCGGCGAAGGCGAGGACCGGTGCCTGGATCTTGGCCATGGTGGCCGCGTCGGGAGGGGCGCCATAAAAGCTGACCGCGACATTGAGGCCGGCGATCGCGGCCGTGCTCTCCCACGCCATTCCACCGCCGTTGCAAAAGCCGGTGATGCCGCTCTTCCCATTCGCCCTTGGTAGTTTGAGCGCGTAGTCACGAGCTGTCCTAAGCAACTGCATCTTGTCTACACCGGAACGGTTTCCAAGCGCCTTGGCAAGATCATCCGAATACTGAAACGAATCGAAATTCCCTCCTCCCGGTCCCATACCGGAAGCGAGGTCGGGCATGACGACGATGAAGCCCTGAAGGGCGACTTTGTCGGCGAGGGCGCGCATCCAGTCCGCGCCTCCGCCCTTTTTCGGGGTGCCGCCGATATCCATTCCGGGGCCGGGATGAATGACCACGACCACGCCGGCCTTGTCGTTGCCGAGCGGCTCCACGACCCAGGTTCGCATCATCACAGCGCCGGTCGAGAGAGTCGCGGGAATGTCGATCCATCGGCCATGGCGCGGCGATTGATCGGCAATTTTCCCGGGCCCATTAAGATTGCCGGGTGGGATGTCGTCTCGCTTGCGATTTCCTCTTGTGCCGCACGTTGGCGCGCCGCCGAGGCCGTCAGCGCCGCTTCGTCTTTGGGCCTCGGCGCTCCCACCACCTCGCCCTGGGACGCCGCAGCCGGCGGGGCCATGTTGGTCAGCAACGCGAGCGTGTTGTGCCAGGCGTGCTCAGTCGCGTCGAAGCGAACAACTCGATTCTGCGTGGCGGTGCTGATCGCCGTGTCAATCCGCTCTTCGCTCCAATTGAAGGAGATAACGGCGCTGTCGCCGTTCGAGCCCGGCTGACTCGCGAAATAGTCGCGGACAGTTCGCGTTCGCCGCTCGACGTCCTCTCCCCCTGGATCGGGAACGACGGTGATGAACCCTTCATTGACCAGCTGCGTTCCGACCGCACGCGCCCAGTCGCTCATCGCCTGATTCTGGTCCGTGACCACCGCGACCGGCAGGTTGCCGGCAAGGTCGGGATAGAGAACGAACGTGCGAATCATGGAGTCACCCATCGGCACGTCGATCCACTGCGGGTGATGATGGAGGAGCGATTCGCTCAGAACAGCCTTCGCCATCTTCGCGTCCGGCAGTCCCAGCGGCATGACCTTGGGTGCCGTCACCAACGCCCTCGCGGAGACGGTTGGCGCTCCTTCTGACGTCAGCGTCCTGAAGATCCCCTTTTGTTCGCTGACGATGCCCGGACTACCAAGAGTGAACGCGCCGACGCTCAATGCCACAGCGCTGAACATGATTCGCCTGGAAGCCTTTGCCATCACGCCCTCCTCTGAAGGAACGTTGGCGATTGTAACGAATCGCGTGGCTACCGCCGCTTATGGCTGCATCACCGATCGGTTGAGCCAGACGATGTTGTCCCAACTGAGCACGCGCTCCGTTCCGTCGAACAACTTCGCGTAGCTGCCACCCGATCCCTTGAACGAGAACTCCTTCACACGATCCGGCGGATTGGTCGTCGCGTTACGCAGGATGTCGAGGACCTGCTCCTGACGGGACAGCTGAGCGACCGATGGACCTTTCGCTGAGTAGAACTTCACGTCGGCGGGAGCCCCCTTGTTGCCAACGCCATGCTCGTACTTGATGTGCAGCTCGAGACGCTCGCCGCCTGCAGCCTGAAACACCCAGTCCTGCGAATCGAGCACGGGACCAGTGCCCATGCTGTTGGTCGAACGCTGCATCGTGTGCGTGGTCGCGAGCAGGTAGTTGCCAAATGGACCGGGAGCATCAGCCGGATCATCCGTGAGGCCGCCTACGACCAGCTGCGCGTTCGCGCCGCTCGGATCCTTGACGGGTGCGGCCAGGTAAACCAACCGGCTGGAGCCTTTGCCAACCGGCTTCCCGTCGGCGCCGTTGATCGTCATGCGATCGACGAAAATGACACGGATGTTCGCGTCCTTCGCGGCTCCCTGCGTCGCGACGTTCAGCGTGAAACCAGGTGGGAGCATGGCATTCAGCGCCGCATCCGGCACATGGAAATCGAGCTGGAACCGCGCCTCCGCGCTGTACTCCAGCAGCGTCTGACCCACGGCCGCCCGGGCGCTGCCGGCCCATAGCGCCGCGAACAGGGCGGTCGTCAGGGCGAATTGAGAAAAGTGTGGCGAATTTCGCCGCGCGCGTATCATATGTCCCTCCCGCGGACGAGATTGATAACACAGATTAGGTCCAGGAGGCCTTTATGACCTCTCGTCTCATCCCCATTGCGTTGGTCCTTTGTGCTCTTGCCGCGTGCGGCCGATCGAATCAGCCGCCGGCGGAAACGACGCCCGCCGCGACAACGCCCGCTCCGGCTGCAGCGCCCCCAGCGCCGCCAGCCGTTGGCGTCTATGTCACGAACGAAACAGGCGGCGACTTGTCCATTGTCGACGCCGGCAGCGGCACGATTGTGGCGACCATTCCGCTCGGCAAGCGGCCGCGCGGCGTCGTCGCCAGCCCTGATCGGGCCCTCCTCTACGTCGCGCTGAGCGGATCCCCGATCGGGGGTCCCAACGTCGACGAATCAAAACTGCCGCCGCCCGACCGAAGCGCCGACGGTATTGGCGTGGTCGACGTGCGGCAGCGCAAGCTGGTGAAGGTGCTCCCGTCAGGACCGGATCCGGAGCAGGTAGCTGTCAGTGCGGATGGCAAAGAGGTGTATGTCGCGAATGAGGACGCGGCGCAGTTGAGCGTCATCGACACGGGCGACGGCCATCTGATCCAGACTTTCAAGATTGGAGAAGAACCGGAAGGCGTCACGGTCGAACCCGGTGGCAAGCGCGTGTGGGTCACCTCAGAAGCGGATGGCGCGGTGTTCGTCGCCGATCTGGAATCGAAGAAGGTCGCTAAGTCGGTAAAGGTCGGTCCACGGCCACGTTCGATCGCCTTCACACCTGATGGCAGCCGCGCGTACGTTCCCTCGGAAAACGGTGCGACGCTCACGCAGATTGATGTGAAACGGCTGGTGCCGACTAAGACGATCGATCTGGGCAAAGGCATGCGGCCGATGGGCACACGCATGAGCGCCGACGGCAAGTCTCTGTACGTGAGTACGGGCCGAAGCAAACAAGCAATGGTCCTCGACACTGCGACGGACAAGGTGATTGCATCCGTTGAAGCCGGCGACCGGCCCTGGGGAATCGGCGTCTCGCCTGATGGCAAGACGCTGTATACCGCCAATGGCCCCTCTGACGACGTATCGGTCATCGACATCGAATCGCGGAAGGTCGTCAAGAAGATTCCCGTCGGCCACGGGCCCTGGGGGCTCGTGGTGCTAGAGGCACCGTGATTCGAATCCAGGCGGTGCTTTTCGCACTCGTGATCGCGGCATCGACGGGCACGCCGCTCGCCGCGCAGTCTCCCGATCTGTTGACCGGGCGAGTCGTGGATCCGAGCGGAGCGTCTGTTCCCAACGCGGACGTTCGCATCGAGATTTCCGGAAACACGGTTGCCGAGACGCAAACCGATGCAAATGGCCGCTTCGAGGTACCCGTCACGGCAGACGCGTCCCGAACGGTCGTTGTCGCCGTTCCGGGCTTTGCGCTCTCGACGACCTCGGTTTCAGCTGGCGCTCGCTCCGTCGACGTCACGCTGCAGCCGGCGCCGCTCTTCGAGGCGGTCAACGTCACATCTTCACGCGGCGAGGTGGCGCGTGTGGATCCGACCTCCACGGTCACCGTAATTTCATCGAACGATCTGCTGACCAGCGCACCGATGACGATCGATGACGCGCTCAAAGCGGTGCCCGGATTTACCTTGTTCCGGCGCACCTCCTCGCGCAACGCGAATCCGACGGCGCAGGGTGTCGCGCTGCGGGGTATCGGCGGTACGTCGCCGAGCCGTGCGCTCGTGCTCGCCGATGGAATGCCATTGAACGACGCTTTCGGCGGGTGGGTGTTCTGGGACAAAGTGCCGCAGGCGGCGATCGATCGTATTGAAGTGAATCGGGGCGGCAGCAGTGACTTATATGGCGCCGACGCGATCGGTGGCGTCATTCAGGTCCTGACCGTCCAGCCAAACCGTCCCGTTGGCCGCGTGCTGGTCGAAGGTGGCAACCTCGGTACGGGCAGCGTCTCGCTGTTCGGCGGCGGGCGCGCCCGCGACTGGCGATACAGCGGCGCCGGCGAGTGGTTTACGACCGACGGCTACATCCCAATCGCCGAAAAGCAGGAGCCAGGCATTGCGCCGCGGGGACCGGTCGATTCGGACCTCGGATCGACTCACAAGTCCGGGCAGGGATTTGCGGGATATCAGACGAGTACGGGTTGGAGATTCGACATCAGCGGGAACGTGTTCTCCGAAGACCGTGACAACGGGACGCCGTTATCGATCAACAGCACCGACTCGAAGCATGTCACCGTCGATACGACCGGACGGCTGGCAGGAGGGGTGTTTACCGTTCGAGGCTGGGGTGGGACGCAGAAATATCACCAGACATTTACAACCGTGAACGCTCTGCGGACCGCGGAAGTCTTGATCCGCGATCAGCACGTGCCGACTGACTTCGGCGGTGGTGGCGGGCAGTGGTTGCGCGCGTGGGGAATGCATACGGTGCTCGTCGGCACCGAAGGCAGTTATGTCAAAGGGCGTTCTATCGAGACGCCGTTCGCGCAGGGGCTGCCGCTCGCGACGACGACGGCCGGTGGAGAGGATCGCCGCTGGTCCGGATTCGTCCAGGACACGTGGCAGGCGAATGAGCGACTGACGCTCGTGTTCGGCGCGCACGGTGGGACATGGCGTGTGAAGTCCAACCAGACAGGCTTTACAAAGTCGTCGGACGCCTTCAACCCGCGCGCCGCGGCGGCCTATCGGATCAACGAGCTGGTAACCGTGCGCGGCGCCGTCTACCACGGCTTCCGCGCGCCGACGCTCAATGAGTTGTACCGAAACTTCAGCGCGGGCAGCACGCTGACGCGTGCCAACGAGGCGCTGGATCCCGAACGGATGACCGGCGGCGATCTCGGCATCCTGGTCGGTAACGGACGTGCCTCGGCGCGGATCACCGGCTTCTGGAATCGTCTCGATGACGCCATCACGGCGATCACGCTGTCGAGCACGCCAACACAGATCATTCGTCAGCGCGCCAACGCGGATCGCGTGCAGGCAAATGGCCTCGAACTCGAGGGCAACGTCCGGGTGATGGACGGCGTCTCGCTCGATGCCTCAACAGCGATCACAAGCGTGCACTTCACCGGCAACACGTTGCTGAATGGGAACCGCGTGCCGCAGCTGCCCTCGTACAACGCGGCCGCCGGCATCCGCTACGGTCGGCAGCCCTGGACCGCCACCGCGCAGCTTCGCGTCACTGGTCCACAGTTCGAAGACGATCTGAATGTCTTTACACTCCGCCGCGCGACCGTCTTCGACGTCTTTGCCAGCCGCACGATTGCCCGGTCGATCAGTGCATTCGTGGCCGTCGAAAATCTGTTCGACAGCATTTACGACGTCGGGCGCACGCCTGTGCTCACCACAGGCTTGCCGCGGAGCGCGCGCGTCGGAGTGAGGATGTTCTTTCCGTAGGATCGAACGGGCCGAACGATTCGAACGAATCGAACGGCCCGAACGATCCGAACGATTCGAACGACGGTTATTGACGGCCGCCTCGTCCTCCCTCTCCTCCCCCACCCGGTCCACCACCGCGCCGTCCTGCGCCGAACGGTGGATACGTACGCGGGTTGATGACATGACGTTCGATAAAGAAGTCAGCGGTCTGAGAGGTTGATTCCGCGAATTCCGGGATGCCGACGAATTCGTGGGGAACGCCGGCGTAGGTATGCAGCTCCGACGGAATGTTCGCCTCGCGAAGCAGCTTCAGGAAGTCGGCGCTGCTCTCGGGCGGCACCGTCACGTCGGCAAGTCCGTGGAAGAGAATCGTCGGAGGGAAGCCCTTGATGTAGGTCCCTGGCGTCGCGAGCCTCCACGCTTCCTCGCTGCTCCCTTCCGGCATCGGAAACTGGCGACGGAAACCTTCCCACGATCCACCCGTCACCGCGTAGTACGCGAGACAGGCCGCGACGTTGGTCGGCACGCCGGCGTTGCCTCCTTTGCCTTCGAACTCCGGATGATTCGCCGTCGCCGCCGCGAAGAGCGCGAGGTGCCCGCCCGCCGAATAGCCGGCGACCGCGATTCTCGCGGGATCGATGCCGAGCCTCGACGCATTCGCGCGCGTCCACCGAATCGACGCCTTCACATCCTCGATTTGCGACGGCCATCTCGCCGCGCCGTTCGCGGACAGACGGTACTGCGCGGCGATGTTCACGTACCCACGCGCGCTCATCGTCTGCAGCCGCGCCGCTAGACCGTCCTTGCTGCCGCCCTGAAAGCCGCCGCCGTGGTAATGAACAATGGCCATCCGCTTGTTCGCGGCACCGGTCGGCTTGTAGATGTCCAGGTGCAGGTCGGTGTCGCCGCCTTTCGCGTACACGACGTCCTTTTCCACGTTCGCAGCGGGTGCGGCCGGCGCCGGCGCTTGAGCCGCGTCGAGCGTGAACTGCGAAAGTGCGACACCCGATGCGACGACTCCCAGAAATGATCTTCGTGTGACGTCATGATGCGACGGCATGAGCGATATCTCCTTCAAAGAAGTAGAAGCGGACCTTCAGGTCCGCCTTCCATTAGAAATCAAACTGCCAGCTTATTTTTGCGAAGCGCGACAGCAGGATCGTCTGCGGCCGCCGGAAGATTGCGTACGCGTTGCTTTCAACCAGCACGGCGCTCGAATTCAACGCGTTGTACACATCGAGGCTCAGGACCGAGCGGGTCCGAGCGAGCCTGATCACCTTGCCAACGCGGAGGTCCAGCTGATTCATCCGCTCGCCGAACGTGCCGCCCGGGCGAACGAGATTCACCTGTATGTTCGACGCACCGCCGGAGGGTAAGCGACCGAGACTTTGTGCGACGACGGCAGCCGGCACGTTGAAATTCCCGGCGACCTGCGGCCCGGCGACACTCTGGAACGCTCCGCTGACCTGCACCTCGATCCTCGGAACAACGTAAGAGGTGAGCGCCTTCACCTGTGTGAGGAAGTTCGTATCGACGTGGCAGTACGATTCCGGCGTCGCGCCCGTGCCCGTCGTGATCAGCTCAGGGAGCTTGGACGCCAGCGCGCAGTTGTCGGTGCTCGTTCGGCCAGTGCTGATCCCACCCTGCAGCAGCACGCCCTGTCCCGGACGCGCGTTGACACTGACATCGACGCCGTTCCAATGCTCGATTTGTTTGCCGAACGGACTCGCCGCCGTGACCAGATTGTCCGCGGGCACAGAGAACTTGTCAGCCTTTACGTTATGCAGTCCGGCAATCGCATACCCTCCGCCTGACGGCAGCCGTGTATCCGACGGCGCGGTGATGCTGAACACGTCGTAGTCAGCCGGCGTCAGCGCGCGATTATCCGTCGCCGTGAAGTTTCCGTACCATCGGCGGAAGTACCCGACATCCATCGAGACGCGGGGCGCGATCTGGTGCTGCGCGCCGACGGAGAACTCCCAATTGAACGGACGCACGCCCCACCCGCGAAGAATCGCGGGGTCGTACTGCGTGACGAGGACGTTCTTACCGAAATTGGGATTGTCCATCGCCTGGCATTCGCCGTTGGCGAGCGGATTGATCAGATCGCAATCGGGGATGAAATTGCGGTTCGCGTCGTTCCAGTTCCGCACCGTGCTCTGCGGAAGGTTCGTCACCGGGTCGGCAATCGTCGCGCCTGTTGCGCTGCCGCCTCTGTCGCCAAGCACGTACTTGTTCAGCGAGACTTTGATCGCCGTCTTCCCATTGCCGAACAGATCGTAGGAGGCGCCCAGGCGCGGCGTCACGTCTTTCCAGCCGAGCGCCGGCGTCTTCGGAATGTCGATGTGTCGATTGGGAACGAACTGCGCGGGGCCGAGCGTCTGCGCCGGGAACTCGGTCTTGAGGTAATCGAAGCGGACTCCGCCGCTCAGCGTCAGTTGACGCGTGGTCCACTTGTCCTGCGCGAACACGCCAACTTCAGCGGGCTGCCTCCAGAGATCGTGATAGGGCGTTGCAAACTGCGTCAACTGATTCGGCGTGCCGTTGTTCAGGCGGTAAATCATCTGAGTTGATTGCGCGCCGGCGCCCCAGTACAGCAACGTGTCCGCGCTGCCGCTCGCATTGGAGAAGCCAAACTTCGCCGCATGCGCGCCGGTGATGTAGGAAAAGGCAAAGCGGTACCGCAGATCTTTCTGCCAGTGATCGGCGAACCCCTGGAACCGAATCTTGTAGCCGGTGTTGGTCGACTGCTCGAGGAAGCCGATCAGGTTCGGATTCGTATCGTCGAACGGGAACCATCCCCAATGGTTCGACTGCTGAAACATTCCGGCCTCCAGCAGCACGCGGTTGGTGAGTGGCGAGGTCCAGTCGAGGGTCACGAAATGATGCGGTCGGCCCCAGCGGTTGTCGATCCCCGGGTTCATCGTCGCGCTGACGAACGACGGACACTTGCACTGCCGCTCCTTGGCGAACGAGCCGGCGATTTTGTTTTTGGAGTCCGCCTGCCAGGTCAGTCGTGCATCCCACAACTTCCAGATGGCATCGTCTGACACCCGTCGGCTCGTATCGAGGTTCCTCGCGTCGTCGAAGAAGTTCGGATCGTTCCAGTGGGGATCGACGAACATGCCGCCGACCCAGTTGTCGGCCACCTGAATGCGAGCCGACGTGTAGAACCACAGCTTGTCCTTCTTGAGTGGACCTCCGAACCCGGGATTGAAGTCCACGACTCTCTTGATCGAGTTGGGCGTGCCGAGGCCACGGGCTTTGAGATCATCGGTGAAGTTGCTGCTCGCCAGCGACTCGTTCGCAAAGCCGGCGTACGTCGTGCCGTGGAACGTGTTGCCGCCTTCCCTCGGAATGAGGTTGATGCGGACGCCGCCTTCAGTCGCCTCGGCCGACACACCCGAAATATCGATGGTGACCTCCTGCGTCGCGCCGAGATTTGGACTGTAGGTCATGTCGGTATTCGGCCGGAATACTGGTCCGACCGTCATGCCGTTCTGCGTGATGCGTTGATCGCTGGCCCTGCCGCCGTGCGCCGACAGGTTGACGTTCTGGTCGCCACCCGCGCCTCCGACATCCTGCGCACCCATGCCGTTGAACCCGATCGACCCGGCGGCGCTGATGCCCGGAATGAGAACCGCGAGCTGCTGCGGGCCTCGCCCGGCTGGAATCGCATCGATGACGTCGTGGTCGAGAACCTTCTGCCGCGTCGTGCTCTGAACATCGACGATTGGCGTCTCACCCGTCACCGTGAGCGTCTCCGCGAGCGCACCGACGCGCATCTCGGCGTTAATCGACGCGACGAACGCACCCTCGAGCTCGATTCCCTCACGCTTGACGGTGCTGAAACCGGCGAGCGTAAAGGTGACGACGTAGCTGCCGGGCCGCAGATTTTCGATTCGATACTGGCCCGTTCCGTCCGTCACGACGGTTCTCGTCTTCTCGATGAGCGCCGGACTGGCGGCCTCCACGGTGACACCGGGCAGCACTGCACCCGACGTGTCCTTCACCGTTCCGGTAATCGACGCCTGCGCAAAGGCAGCGGCGGGAACGAGCATGAAACCCGACATGAGCAGGAGCTTCACGATGCATCGCATGGTTGGTTCTCCGTATCAGATTGCCGTGGGCTGCGCGCGGATTTTACACGGCTTCGGTCGTCAGCACGATCTTGCCGACTTGTTCGCTCGACTCCATGAGGCGGTGGGCCGCGGCGGCATCTTCGAGCGGGAAGGTGCGGTAGACGATCGGCTTGACGACCCCCTGTTCGAGGAGCGGCCAGACTTCCCAACGCAGCGCAATCGCGATCTCCCCTTTTTCAGCGGCGCTGCGCGGACGAAGTGTAGAGCCGGTCATCGTCAGACGTCGCCCGAGGACACGCCGAAAGTCGATCGTGGCAGTATCGCCGCCCATGAAGCCGATGACCACCAGGCGGCCTTCGACAGCAAGTGCGGCGAGATCGCGCGCGATGTAATCGCCACCGACGATATCGAGGATCAGATCGACGCCGCGACCGCCGGTCGCCTCCTTGACCGCTTCGACGAAGTCTTCGGTGCGATAGTTAATCGCGCGCTCGGCGCCAAGCTGCTCGCAGGCCCGGCATTTCTCGTCAGAGCCCGCGGTCGCGAACACCCGCGAGCCGCGTGCGACTGCAAGCTGGATCGCCGTTGTGCCGATGCCGCTCGAGCCGCCATGGAACAACGCCGATTCGCCGGCGCGCAGCCTCCCGCGATCGAAGACGTTCGTCCAGACGGTGAAGAAGGTTTCGGGAATCGCGGCAGCAGCAACGAAATCTGTGCCTCGAGGAATCGGCAGGCACTGGACGGCAGGAGCAGTGCAGAGCGTCGCGTAGCCGCCGCCGGAGACCAGCGCACAGACGCGATCGCCGACATGCCACTCGTTGACGCCGCTGCCGAGCAGGTCGATGACTCCAGCAACCTCGAGCCCCGGCAAATCGCTGGCGCCAGGCGGAGGCGGGTACGCCCCGCGACGCTGCAGAATGTCCGGACGGTTGACGCCCGCGGCGGCGACGCGAATTCGCACTTCTCCGGCCGCAGGAATGGGATCCGGTCGCTCGACCGCTCGGAGCACCTCCGGCGGTCCGGGCTGGGAGATTTCAACGGCTCGCATCGGTCAACGACGAGGGCAGCCGAGGCGACGAGATCAACCGCGCGAACTCGGCCCACCGATCCGGCCCGCGCGACTCGATGTATGCGGCGACCATGTTCTTCCCGAGGTTGTAGTTGATCACATAGCTGCGGTACTGGTCGATGAAGCGCACACGTTGCTCGGCTCGAGGCCGCGAATAGAGTCCGTATTTCTCGAGCCAGTCGGCCGCCGCCTTCGCATCAATTTTTCCGTCGAGATAGCGCCGCGCCGCTTCGTTGCCCGCGTACGAAAGTTTGTCCACCAGCGCGAGCACCTCGTAGTACTGGGCGGCGTTCTCTGGATTCAGGCCGGCCGCCGGAAACAGCACGCGCCGTTCGAATTCCAGGCGCTCAGCCCGCGGAAACGCGACCTCGATGCCATAGTTCGCGGTGCCTTCGGCGATCAGCGATTGTGGCGAGAAGAGCGGATACACGGAGAATTCGATCCAGCCGCGATCGCGCAGGAGGTTCTTCTCGAGCAGCACGTTGTAGACGTGATGTCCCGGGTAGCCTTCATGGCACGCCAGGTCGATCGCTCGATCGACGTAGATCGGCAGATCGGTGTTGACCTGGATGAGACTGCGGTAGTTCCCCTGATACCAGTTGTAGCCGCTCCAGCTCTTGCCGGTGACGTATTCCACGCTGAAGCTTTCACCGGGTGGAAGCGTGATGTGCTGAAGCGTGCGGCTGCGGCAGCCGTCAATAGCGGCTTTGAATACCGCTTCGAGCCGCTCGCGCGGAATCACGAAGCGGCCGCGGAACGCATCGTACCGATCGATGAGCGATCCACTCCCTGGAAGCTTCGACTCGAGCTGTGCCAGCACGTCTGCGAAATCGGCTTCCGTATGCGTCGGCGCCGATGCATCGTAAAGCGCTTTCGATTCCTCGTCGAAGCGCAGCTTCGTCCCCGTGAGCATGGAGACGCGGGCGCGGAGAGCTTCGAGCTGCCGTGTGAGGTACTGCCGACGCAGTTGTGCCATCTCGTCGCCGGCCGGCGCGGCGGCCACGTCGCGTGCGAGCGTCGCCGCGCGCGATGCAATGTCCGTCAGCGGCAGCTTCCGTGCTTCCGCTTCCGTCCGCCACTCCGGAGGGCCGTAGTACGCGTCGACATAGTCGGCGTCGTACTGCCCGACGGCGAGGACGAGCCTGACGTACCGCTCCGCTAGGGTGTTCATCGTGGTGTCCTGCGCGCGAGTGAGCGCTGCACATGACGCGACGCAAAGCCCAAGGCTCAATGCGCAGTGCTCAATGCGGAACTTCATTGCGATACCTCTCGCGAATCGTCGGGATCAGGTACTCGTCGAACGCGCGGCGAAGGTCGTACCGCGGTGCGAAGCCCCAGTCACGGCGTGCTGCCGCATCGTTGACGTCAGCTGGCCACGAATCGACAATCGCCTGTCGTTTCTGATCCGTCTGCCACGTGATCCTCGCATCCGGAAACGCATCGACGACGATGTCGCAGATTTCCCGTGCCGTTGGATTGAAGGCAGTGACGTTATACGCGGTACGCGACAACTTCTCGCGCGGCGTGGATGCCAGCGTGATCAGTCCGTCGATTGCATCCGGCATGGCCATGAACGGGATGCGCGTATCCGGCCTGACGAAGCACGCGTACGGTTCACCGCGCGCGGCCGCGTGAATCATTTCCGGCGCGAAGTCCGACGTCCCGCCGGCGGGAACCGTGATCGCCGAGATCAGACCCGGAAACCGGATACAGCGGAAATCCACTCGCCCCGGCGGCGTATCAACCGCGAGCTGCTTGTAATACTTCGCGTAGTACCGCCCGAGATGTTCGCAGTACAGCTTATTGCACCCGTACATCGTCATCGGCACGTTCCATTCGTCCTCGTGCACGCGGCCGATGCGCATCTTTGTTTCGAGATTGGGAAGACCGTAGGCCGCAATCGACGATGGATACATGAAAATGACAGGGCGTCCGTGGGATTCGCCCTCATGCTGGGCGAATTCGAGGAGTCGCAGCGTCCCTTCGACGTTGACTTCGTGTGCGGTGACGGGCGTGAATTCGGAGCGCGTCGACAGAAGCGCCGCCAGATGAAAGACGAGATCGACCTCGAATTCCGCGAGGACGCGTTCGAGAATCCATTTGTCGGTAATGGACCCCGTGAACTCGCGACGAACCTGTCGCGCCAGCGCCGGTTCGAGCGGCGCGATGTCGACCGTCACAATCGAACGGCCTATCCTGGCGAGTTGATCGATCAGGCCATGCCCGATTTCACCGCTCGCGCCCGTCACGAGCACCGATGCAACGCGCATCAGGCGATTATGTCGCAGGCCTGCGTCTATGAATCTCCGTCGAGCAAATCTCCAATGCCGCCGAGGATTGAGCCCTCCTCCCGCCGGCTGCCTCCGATCCCGGGAATCGCTTTGTAGATACGTCCAGCGAGTCTGCTGAGCGGCAACGACTGGAGCCAGACGCGACCCGGGCCGGTGAGCGTCGCGAAGAACAATCCTTCGCCCCCAAAGAGCGCGGTCTTGATACCGCCCACGAGCTGGATGTCGTAGCTGACCGAAGGCTGCAACGCGACGATACAGCCGGTGTCGACGCGAAGTGTCTGGCCCGCCTGCAGGTCGAGCGGATGCACCATGCCGCCGGCGTGCGCGAAGCACATGCCGTCGCCCTCGAGGCGTTCCATGATGAACCCCTCACCTCCAAACAGGCCGACGCCCAGGCGCCGCTGGAAGGCGATGCCGATCGACACGCCGCGGGCGGCGCAGAGAAACGAATCCTTCTGACAGATCAGCGCGCCCCCGAGTTGTTTCAGATCCAGCGCGAGAATTTTTCCCGGATACGGGGCGGCAAAGGCGACGTGATGCTTGCCGCTTGCCTGATTCGTGAACACCGTCATGAACAGGCTCTCGCCGGTCAGCAGTCGCTTGCCGGCGCCGAGCAGCGCACCCATGACGCCGCCGCTTCGCTGACTGCTGCCGTCGCCGAAGATCGTCTCCATCCCGATGCCGCCGCTCATGTACATCATCGCGCCCGCTTCCGCGACCGCGCTCTCGCCGGGATCGAGCTCCACCTCGACGAACTGCATGTCGTCGCCGAGAATTTTGTAATCAACTTCGTGTGCTGGCATGCCAGTTAGATGGCATTCGAGACGCGCGGAGCCGGTATCTTCGGCTTCTCCGGCTCCGGCGTGAAATCCTCGCCCGGATTGATGAAGCGATCGGTTTCGAACCGGTACTGCTTGTCATACAGCTGCCGATAGCGGCCGTTGAGCGCCAGCAGTTCGGCGTGCGTGCCACGCTCGACGATTTCGCCGGCCTCGAGCACCAGAATCTGATCGGCGCTGCGAATGGTTGACAGGCGATGCGCAATGACAAACGTCGTGCGTCCTGACCGCAGCCGCCGCAGCCCATCCTGAATCATCTGTTCGCTCTCGCTGTCCAGGCTCGAGGTCGCCTCGTCGAGAATCAGGATGCGCGGGTCGGCGAGAATCGCACGGGCAATCGACACGCGCTGGCGCTGACCGCCAGACAGCTTGATACCGCGCTCCCCGACCACCGTGTCGTACCTGTCGGGGAACTGGCTGATGAACTCGTCGCAGTGCGCGACGCGGCACGCGTCCTTGATGTCCTCGAGCGTGGCGGATGGATTGGCGTAGCCGACGTTTTCCGCAATCGTGCCGTCGAAGAGGAAATTTTCCTGCAGCACCGAGGCAAGCTGATGCCGGTAATCCAGCAGGCGAACCTCCGCCAGGTTCGTTCCATCCACCATCACCCGACCTTGCGTCGGTCGATTGAACGCCATCACGATGCTGATCAACGTGCTCTTGCCTGATCCACTGGAGCCGACGAGCGCGGTCGTCGTTCCTGGAGCCGCATGAAACGACACGCCGCGCAGCACCGGTTGTCCGGGGTTGTACTCGAACCAGACCTTGTCGAACACCACATCGCCGGCGAGCCGCCGCACGGGTTGCCTGACGCGATCCTCGTCGAGCTCGGTCGTCATGTTGAGAATCTCGCGGATGCGATCGAGGCCGGCAAACGCTTCGGTGATCTGCGTGCCGATCGACGCAATCGAGACCAGCGGCGCCGCGACGAGACCGATGAAGAAGATGTACATCATCAGGTCGCCGAGCGTCATTTCACCTGCGAGAATCGCGCGGCCGCCCAGCCAGATCATGAGAATGCCGATGATGCCGACGATGACCGTGCTGCCGGCGGTCGTGGCGGACACGCCCGTCATCGACTGCGCCACGTTGCGGAACAGGCGATGTGCGCCTTTGGTGAAGACGATCTCCTCACGCTTTTCCGCCGTATAGGACTTGACGACTCTGATGCCGCCGAGCGCCTCGGTGAGGCGGCCGGTGACTTCCGCGTTGATCTTGCCGCGCTCACGGAACAGCGGGCGGAGCGTCTTGAAGGCGTACGCCATACCGCCGCCGAAGGCGGCAAGCACGACGAGCGTGATGATCGTGAGCTTCCAGTTCAACCAGAACAGCACGCCGAGACCGAGAACGGCCGTCACCAGCCCCCCGGCGAGCTGCACCAGCCCGGTGCCGACAAGGTTCCGGATGCCCTCCGCATCGCTCATGATGCGCGAGATCAGAATGCCGGTCTGCGTCGAATCGAAGTAACGAACCGGCAGACGGACGATATGCGCCTGGACGCGTTTGCGCATGTCGGTGATCGCCCGCTGGGCGGCCACTCCGAGGATCTGTGAGAGGCCGAACGAGGTGACCGCCTGTACGAGTGTCGCGACGCCGGCGGCGAGCGCGATCGGCAGAAGGAGCTCGGTACGTTGTTTACCAACGACCTCGTCGATAAGCCACTTCGAGCTCAGAGGCAGCACCAGCCCGGCAAGGCGACTGACGAGCATCAATACGAGACCGAGCGCCAACCTCCGGCGATGGGTCCACAGCAGCTCGCGCGCCTCGCGCCACGCCTCGGATGCGGTGATCTTTTTCTTCTTCGCCGGCTCGGCGGACATCGGTCCCACGAGGCGGCGCCCGGAACGTTCTCCTGTCGGTTGTCGGAAGCCAAGATTGGCGGCCATGTAATAATCCGTAGGGGCCGACCCTAAGGTCGGCCCCTACGTGTAAGAGGCTCGGTGAGCGATAAATCCAAAGACATCAATGCACTCGATAGTCTCACGTCACGCGGCATGACGCCGCTGGGGAGCCGCGGCGTCCGCACGAGTGATACTACGACGCGCGGCATCCGCATCGAGGTTCACAGCCTGTACATGCCCGAGCGAAGCGTTCCGAAGGACGGGCAGTACCTGTTCGAGTATCAGGTGCGCATCTCCAACGTCGGATCGGAAACGGCGCAGCTCATCTCGCGCGAATGGATCATCACCAATGCCGACGGCGAGGTCGAGCGCGTCAAAGGTCCGGGCGTCGTCGGCGAACAGCCGCTTCTGGCGCCGGGCGCTTCCTTCGAGTATCGCAGCTTCTGTCCGCTGAAAACACCCGTTGGCTCGATGCACGGCAGCTACCAGATGATTACGTCGCAGGGCGATCGATTCGACGCCATCATCTCACCGTTCACGCTCGCGGTTCCCAACTCTCTGAACTGAGCCTCGCTGGACTGAGCTTCTCAATCCAAACTCGCCCGATTGGAATCCCCCATCTCCACATGACGAGAGGGGAAGTATTCCTTCCATCTTCGCGTGACCGTTTCCGCCGTCTGCTCGTCGCACACCAGCTCTTTCGGAAACCCTGGCTTCAAGCGCGCATCGATCGCAATTGGACCCGTGTACGCAATGTGATTGCGGACGACGCGGCGGTCGGCCGCATGGATGTCGGCCGCGGGCTCGAAACGAGTAAACGTCGTCCAGAGAAAGTTCATAGCGCTCGCCGCGGCGCGAGCCGGCTCCTCGGTGACGACGAGCAGTGGCCACTCGTGGAAGGCGGCGTCGGCGGCAACACGCGCGGCCGCATCGGGGTCGTCGGTCCGCGATGCGGACCCGACGATCAGGCAACCGGGACAAAACACGCGAACGTCGGTGACGCCGCGCGGCGGCGTGCCTGAGAATCCCTGCGGAAGCTGGCGAACGGGATCGCCTAGACCAAGCCAGACGCCCTTTGATCCCTGATTCACTGCCGGCCCCGTGTAGTCCAGCGTGTCCATCGACAGATTGGAAAAGACGTAGAGGTCGGTCTCGGGATGCGTCCGTGCAAGCAGATGCTCGAGCGTCGCCTTGAAGTTCCGCAAATCGACGTAGCGATCGGTTAGCAGTAGAAACTTCGTCAGCGAGAGCTGTCCTTCCCCGAGGATGCGGAACGCGCTGGCCATCGCCTCGCGCCCGTACCGCTGCTTCACCACGGCGGCAGCCAACGAGTGATACCCCGTCTCCCCATACGACCACAGTCGCTCGACCGCAGGCATCACCATCGGAAACAGCGGCGATAGCAGCTCCTGCAGCAGGTCGCCGATGTAGAAATCCTCCTGCCGCGGCTTGCCGACCACCGTGGCTGGATAGATCGCATCGTTGCGGTGCGCCAGGCGGTTGACTTCCAGCACCGGATAGTCGTGCTGCAGCGAGTAGTAGCCGTAGTGATCGCCGAACGGCCCTTCCGGCCGTCGGACGTACGGCGGAACGATGCCGATGAGTGCGAATTCTGCCGTCGCGACGAGCGGGTGCGGTCCGTGGCCGTGCACCTGCGGCAGCCGCTCGCCAGCTAACAACGAGGCGAGCATCAGCTCCGGCACATTCTCCGGCAGCGGCGCGATGGCCGAGAGCATCAATGCTGGCGGCCCGCCGAGAAATACGGTGACGGGCAACGTCGCGCCGCGCGACTCCGCCGCCGCGTAATGAAAGCCGCCTCCCTTGCCGATCTGCCAGTGCATCCCTGCGGTGCGGCCGTCGTACACCTGCATGCGGTACATGCCAAGGTTGTGGCCCGGCCGATCCGGATGGGTTGTGTAGACGAGCGGGAGCGTGATGAACGGGCCCCCGTCTTCAGGCCAGCAGGTGATGACCGGCAACCGATGCAGGTCGACGGCCGACGTGACGTTCTCCGTGACTGGCCCCGTCTGGACCTTGCGGGTCCCGACCTTGACCAGCTCGAGTCCGATATCGCGTGCCCCCCACAGCTTCGCCGTCGTCGGTGGCAGCAGCGTTTCTGCCAGTTCGACGAGGCGGCGAATCAGCCGCAGCGGCCGTTCGCCGAACGCGAGCTCCGCGCGCCGCGCCGTGCCGAAGAGATTAGTGGCGAGCCGGTAAGGCGAGTCCCGCACGTTGGTAAACAGCAAGGCTGGTCCACCCGCTGCGATTACCCGGCGGTGAATCTCCGCGACTTCGAGATGGCGATCGACCGGTGCGTCCACCGTGACGATGTCATCGTCACGGCGGAGGCGCTCGATAAAGATTCGGAGATCGGGAAATGACAACTAGCTCGCCGCAGCAGCCTGAAAGGGTTCGTCAGCGCTGCCACCGTAGATGGACGGCACATGCGAACCCATGGCGCGCAGGTACGCCGCAAGCTGGCCGCGGTGATGGACGCTATGGTTCTGCGCCATCGCCAGGAAGGTCACCGCGGGAGCTTTCATGAACCCGAAGAAGTCGACTTCTTTCGCAAGTTTGTCCGCGGGAGTCGCGCGTAACTGATTGACCTTGTCGCGCATCGACTTTTCGTAGAACGCGACAGCATCAGCGGCCGTCGTCAACTGTGCCTCGGCTCTCTCGGCCGCGGGCTGATCGAACTCGAACTTGCCGTCGAGGACCGACTGGACGAACCAGCCATCCGCGGTGGCGATGTGCCGGGCGAGCTCAATCGCCGATCGCGATTTCGGGTCGGGTTTGTAGTCGCCGTTGCCGCGACCAACAGCAGCGAGAACCTTCGCCGTCGTCGGAATCTCGCTCTCGATGACCGCTGCGTAGTGCTCGGCAAGAAACTTGGCCTGATCGACGTTCATGATTGCCCTCCCGGCGGGTCCGAAAGGACCCACCCTACTCCCAGCGGGTCCGAAAGGACCCGCCCTACCGTGTCAATTTGCGGTACTTGATGCGATGCGGCGTATCGGCTTCCGCGCCGAGGCGACGCTTACGATCCGCTTCGTAGTCCTGATAATTCCCCTCGAACCAGACCACGCGGCTATCGCCCTCGAACGCGAGCATATGCGTGGCGATGCGGTCGAGAAACCACCGATCGTGGCTGATGACGACGGCGCAGCCCGCATAGTTGAGAAGCGCTTCTTCGAGCGCCCGCAGCGTGTCGACGTCGAGGTCGTTGGTCGGCTCGTCGAGCAGGAGCAGGTTGGATCCGCGTTGCAGGAGCTTCGCGAGGTGCACCCGGTTGCGCTCGCCGCCCGACAGCGTGCCGACCTTGCGCTGCTGCTGTGACCCCTTGAAGTTGAACCATGACACGTAGGCGCGCGAGGCGACCGGCCGCTTGCCGATCGTCAACTCGTCCTCGCCGCCGGAGATCTCTTCCCACACGCTCTTGTTCGCGGAAAGCGCGTCCCGACTCTGATCGACGTGGCCGGGCTGCACTGTTTCTCCGAGCCTGAGCGTCCCCCCGTCCGGCTTCTCCTGCCCCGTAATCATCCGGAAGAGCGTCGTCTTGCCGGCGCCATTAGGCCCGATCACTCCGACGATTCCGCCGCGCGGCAGCGTGAAATTGAGGTCGTCGATGAGCAGCAGGTCGCCGTAACCCTTGCGGAGCCCACGCGCCTCGACGACGACGTCTCCGAGACGCGGGCCAGGAGGAATGTAGATTTCGACCTGCTCGATTTTCTGAGCGGTGTCCGCGTTCAGCAGCTGTTCGTACGCGTTCAGACGCGCCTTCCCTTTGGCCTGCCGGGCGCGAGGCGCCATCCGGATCCATTCGAGCTCGCGCGCCAGCGTTTTCTGCCGTTTGGTTTCAGACTTCTCTTCCTGCGCGAGGCGCTGCTGCTTCTGATCCAGCCACGAAGAATAGTTCCCCTTCCACGGGATGCCTGATCCGCGATCCAGTTCGAGGATCCATTCAGCGACGTTGTCGAGGAAGTAGCGATCGTGGGTGACTGCGACGACGGTCCCTTTGTATTCCTTCAGGAAGCGCTCGAGCCATGCGACCGACTCGGCGTCGAGGTGATTCGTCGGTTCGTCGAGCAGGAGGAGATCGGGCGACTTGAGCAGCAGCCTGCAGAGCGCAACGCGGCGACGCTCGCCACCCGACAGCTTCGTCACATCCGCGTCCGCTGCTGGACAGCGGAGGGCGTCCATCGCGAGCTCGAGCTGCGAATCGATGTCCCACGCGTTCACCGCGTCAATGCGATCCTGCAGTCGTCCCTGCTCCTCGAGAAGCTTGTCCATCGCTTCGGGCGACATGTCCTCGCCGAGCTTCATGTTGAGCTCGTCGTACCGATCGAGGAGGGCCTTGATTGCCGCGACACCCTCCTCGACGTTGCCTTTCACGTCTTTGGTTGGATCAAGACGCGGCTCCTGTGGAAGGAATCCGACGGTGATGCCGTCAGCGGGAAACGCCTCGCCGATGAATTCGTGATCCTCGGCTGCCATGATCTTCAACAGCGAGCTCTTGCCGGCGCCGTTCAATCCGAGGACGCCGATCTTGGCGCCGGGGAAAAACGAGAGCCAGATGTCTTTGAGGACGGCGGTGTCGGGAGGATGAACCTTCCCGAGACCTTTCATCGTGTAGATGTATTGCATGGACACCGGTAGGGATTAGGGACTTGGGCCTAGGGACTCGACGCCGGCCCAAATCGCAAGCGAACAGTATATCCAGTCCCCAGCCCCGAGTCCCCAGGCCCTACTGCGTTCCCTTCTCCGGCAGCAGCGTCGCAGTCGTGAAGCGATCCGCTGGGAAGTACTTGCGGAACGCGTCGTGGATGTTGGCGGCCGTGAGCGTATCCGTGCGCTCTGTGCGATGGATGATGCTGACGGGATCCCAACCGAGTATCTGTGCTGTCTGAAGCGCGCCAAGCCAGAAGCCATTCTGCTTGAACGACGTCTCGAGCCCTTCTTTCTCCGTCTCCTTCACCTTCTGCACATCATCCGCGCTCGGTCCCTCGCGCCGCATTTTGTCGAGCTCAGTCATCACCGTTGCGACGAGGCTGTCGACACGGTCTGGCGAGCTGCCGAACTGAATGGTCGTCGTCCCGTATCCTGGTTGCGGAAGCGTATTCGTGTAGTCCACGCCGACGCTGTAGGTGCCGCCAAGTTCTTCGCGCAGCTGGTCGCGGAGATGCCGTTCGAGAATCGCCGTCGCGGCGCGCACACGATGCATCTCGAGCTCGTCGAGACCTGTATCGGCGAAGAACGAGATGACGGTTTGCGCCTTCGGCTCCTGTCCCTTGTTGACAATTTCCTTCTTGACGCCCATCGGGAACTGCAGCCGCACCGTGCTGTAGGTTGACGTCGCCTTGCCCTGAGACGGCAGCGAGCCAATGTAGGCGGCCAGGAGCGGCTCGAGCTTCTCAACCTCGAACGCGCCCACAAAGAGGAATGTGAAGTCGGCCGCGTTGGCGTACTGCGATTTGTAGAACGCCTCCATTTTGCTCTGATCGAGCGCATCGACGTCTTCAACCTTCATCGCGCGGGCCGTGTAATGGTTCAACGTGTTCAGCATCCGCACGCGCTCTCCGAAGACGGCGCCCGGACTCTGACCCTGGTTTGCGAGGTTGGCACGCAGCCGACGCTTCATCAGCTCAAAGGCATCGGGATCGTGGTTGGCCGCCGTGAACGACAAGTACAGCAACTGCAGCGATGTTTCGATGTCCTTCGGCGTGGCCGACCCCGACGCACCATGCGTGTACGGGCCCATCGACAGCGAGGCGTTTGCGATCTGTCCGGAGAGCATCTTGCCGAGATCGACAGGCGACAAACCGCCAACGCCAGATGTGCCGACAAGGTTCGTCATCAACGACGCGTTGCGGTACTCCGCCTCCGGCACATCGGCAAGTCCGCCTTTGGCCCACGCGGTGAAGATGATCTGGTCGTTCTTGAAATCGGTCGGCTTCAACCAGACGTTCACGCCGTTTGACAGCGTGAGGATGGTGACGCCGATCTCGCGAATCTCGCGCCGCGCGGTCACGGTCCCTGGCGTCGGCTTCGTCGGCAGCAGCGCCTTGCCGTTTGCGTCGTCGCGCCATGCGGTGAGCGTCGCCGCCGCTCCGGAACGAAGCGCATCGCGCACCGCCGCTTCGGCTGGCGGCGTTACGCCTTTCTTTTCAGGTGCGACAACGATGACGACGCGGTTGGTTTCCGTGACGAGCTCGCGCGCCAGTGCCGCGGTTTCAGTCGTCGTGATCGTCGGTACGAAACGCTTTGCGAGCTCGTACTCGACAGCGATACCGGGTGCCGGCACGTCGTTGAGGAACAACGAGACGAGCTCTGAGGCGAGACCGGGACTCTCGGATTTGTCGCGCTCGTTGTAGGCACGTTCGTACGAGGCGAGCGTCGCCTTCTTGACCCGCTCGAGCTCCGCCTCGCCGAACCCGAACTGTCGGACGCGCGCCAGCTCCTGCTCCAGCGCGTCGATCCCTTTCGGGATGCCGCCCTCGTTCACGCGCGCTGAGACGCCGAAGGCTTCGACGGTCTGGCCAAGCGTGTCGTCGCCGGATGACGCGCCGAGAAACGGTGCGTCCGGACGCCGCGCGATCTCGCCGAGCCGCGCGTTGAGCATCGCTTCAAACAGGCTGCGCACCAGATCGCGCCGGTAGTCGCCCACGGTTTGAGACTTGTGCAGTGGTCGCGTATGGAAGACCGAAAGAGACGAGGCCTGCGCCTCGGGATCGGTTGCCACGGCCACGCGCGTATCTTTGTGGGGCGGCACCGGGTACACCGGACGCTTGGCCGATTTCCGCGCCGGGATCGCGGTGAAGTATTGGCGGATCAGCCCCTCAGCGGTCGCGGTATCGAGATCGCCGACCACAACAATGGCAATGCGATCGGGCGTGTAGTTCTCGCGATAGAAATCGCGCAGCCGCTGAGACGCGAAATGCTGAATCGTGTCCGGCAACCCGATGGGAAGCCGTTCCGCGTATTTTGATTGTCCGTACACGGCACGGTCGGTGATCGCCTGCAACCGCGACGCAACCCCGAGCCGCTGCCGCCATTCTTCGAGCACGACGCCGCGCTCCTTGTCGATCTCCTTGTCCGTCAGGCTCATGCCGCCGGCGAAATCGCTCAGCGCCTGAAGACCGTGATCGAGCGCGCCTGCGCGATCGGTTGGAACGTTCAGCATGTAGACCGTCTCGTCGTAGCTCGTGTAGGCATTGACGTGCGGTCCGAAGGCGACGCCGACCGATTCGAAGTACGGGACTAGTTCACCAGGCTGGAAATGCGTGGTGCCGTTGAACGCCATGTGCTCGAGCATGTGCGCGAGGCCGCGTTGGTCGTCGGCCTCGTCGATCGACCCGGCTTTCACGGCGAGCCGTAGCGACACGCGTTTGGCCGGCTGGTCGTTGGTGCGAATGTAGTAGGTGACGCCGTTCGGCAGTTTGCCGACGTGAATGGCCGGATTGAGCGTCAGCTTCGACGACAGCGACTGCGCCGATGCGGACGTGGCGATGAGAGCGCAGACGACAATCGCGTATGCTGCGGCGATGCGCCTGAAGATCAAACGGCTGGACTCCACAGTTCCCCTCCCAACATACGCGACCGAAGAAGCGGCTGGATTCGACCTGGCCGCATCGCAAGATGTGAGGCTGGCGCCCGGGCAGATCGCGCTCGTCCCGACGGGCCTCGTCATCGAGGTGCCGTCCGGACATTTCCTCGCCATTTTTGCTCGAAGCAGCACCCCGCTCAAGCGCGGATTAATGGTGGCCAATGGCGTCGGGGTGCTCGACCCGGATTATTGCGGACCGGACGACGAAGTCAAAATCCAGGTGCTCAATATCAGTGGCGCCGAAGTGCAGGTGAAGCGGGGCGATCGCCTGGCCCAGGGCATTGTGCTCCCCGCGCCTCGCGTCAGCTGGCAGGAAGTACGGGACCTCCGCGAGGTCACCCGCGGCGGCTTCGGCGCTACTGGTAATTAGACGCATGATGGAGAGCGTAGGCCGGGCCCTTCGGGACCCGTCGAATCGGGCCATGCGCCGAATTCTCCACGTCGATATGGATGCGTTCTACGCCTCGGTCGAGCAGCGCGACAACCCCGGGCTGCGCGGTCGTCCGGTTGTGGTCGGTGGCGATCCGGACAAGCGCGGCGTGGTCGCGGCGGCCAGCTACGAGGCCCGCACCTTTGGCGTCCGCTCGGCGATGCCGATGTCGCGAGCCGTACGGCTATGCCCGTCGCTCGTCATCGTCCATCCTGATTTCAACAAGTACCGGTCTGTCTCACAGCAGGTCTTCGGGATCTTCCGTTCCATCACGCCGCTGGTCGAGCCGATGTCGCTCGACGAGGCATATCTCGACGTCACGGAGAACGCATGGAATGAGCCGCTTGGTATGAACGTCGCCCGTCGGCTGAAGAATGAGATACGCACAGCCACCTCGCTCACCGCGTCAGCGGGCGTCGCGCCGAATAAATTCCTCGCGAAGATCGCGTCAGGCTGGAAGAAGCCGGACGGACTCACGGTGATCGCGCCGGAACGTGTCGAATCGTTCCTGCAGGGGCTGCCTGTCGACGCGCTGTGGGGTGTCGGACCGGTGACCGCGAAGAAGCTCCGAGCCGCGGGAATCGAGAAGCTCACCGACGTCCGCGTAGCCGATCCGGCGATGCTGCGCGACACCGTCGGGTCGCTGGCGGAATGGCTTCAGCAGCTTGCCCGAGGCGAAGACGACCGTCTCGTCGTCGCCGAACACGAGCCGAAATCGTCCGGCAGCGAGAATACGTTTGCGCACGATCTCACTGACATCAATGACATCCGTGACGAAGTTGCCGCGATGGCACGCGACGCGGCCGCCTGGCTGATGAGGCACGCGCTCTACGCGCGAACCGTGACCATCAAGGTGCGCTATCACGATTTCACGACGATCACGCGGAGTCACACCGAGAGCCCGACACGCGACGAAGCAAACATCGTCCGCCGCGCCGTGGGGCTGCTCGAACGCACCGATGCGGGAAGACAGGCTGTCCGGCTGCTTGGCGTCAGCGTGCATAATTTATCGGAGACCCTGCTCGCGCCGCCGCAGAACCCGCAGCCGAGACTTCCGTTCGAGACGCCGTCGAATGCTTAAAGGTTCACGCGAAGCCGTGCTTCAGAAGCTCCAGCCGATCAGCATTCACGGCCAGCTTTCCTACGACGTGCACTGCGGTTATCGGTTTCTGAGGAAGACGAACAGGAAGCCGAGAATCGCGAGGCACTGGCCGGTCCAGAACATGAAGGACCACTTGATCATGTCTACACGGGTGTTCGCCAGCTCGCGTTCTAACCGCATGAAACCAGCGCTCATATCCTGACGAAGGTCGTTCAGGTCCTTGCGCGACACCATATCGGTGCGCAGAACGGCAATGTCCTGGCGGATCGCTTCACTCTCCGCACGCGTCGCCATTTCGGCGCGAATCGCGGAAATGTCCTGACGGATGGCGGCCGATTCCTCCGCCAGCCGGCGTTCAAATCGCTCGTCGGCCATCGCCAGGATCTCGTGGGAGTTCACTAAACATCCTTCCCGCCCGACCTCCTGACGACGATGGCATCGTCTGAGTGTTTTCGTCAACTATCGTCTTTTCGCGCTGGACGGGGGCGTTTGCGGCGACGTTCTTCGCAGATGTGCGTTGACCGTTACGGAGCTACAATGCGGCCCGCATTTGTTTGGAGGACCACATGGCACACGCACGTCTCGTGAAGTCGGTTCTCGTCGCAGCTGCGCTGCTCCTGCTCGCCGTCGGCACCATCGCGGCCCAGAGTGGCAGCGTTCCGAATCCATATCGTGAAGATGCCAACTGGGCCAAGCTGCCCGCCGGGGCGAAATGGGGAGGCGTCATCTCGATCGACCCCGCCGCAAACGGCGACATGTGGGTCTTTCATCGATCCGATCCGCCCGTGATGCGGTTCGACTCGACGGGTAAGGTCGTCAAAAGTTTCGGCGAAGGGTTGATCGTGCAGGCACACGGCATGACCATCGACCGTGAGGGAAACGTCTGGGTGACGGATGCGCAGATCAAGGACGGCAAGGGGAACCAGGTCCTCAAGTTCAGCCCCGATGGAAAGCTGTTGATGTCGCTCGGCAAGGCCGGCGTCGCCGGCGGCGGTAACGATGTCTTCAGCGGGCCATGCGACGTCGCGATCGCGCAGAACGGCGACATCTTCGTTGCCGACGGTCACATCGCCGACGTCCCGGTGAATCGAATCATGAAGTTCTCGAAGGACGGGAAGTTCATCAAGGCATGGGGCAAGCGTGGAACGGGACCCGGTGAATTCGATACGCCGCACAGCATCGCGATCGACTCGCGCGGACGTATCTTCGTCGCCGATCGCAGCAACAGCCGCGTCCAGATCTTCGATCAAGATGGGAAGTTCATCGATCAGTGGAAACAGTTCGGGCGTCCGAGCGGCATCTACATCGATCGCAACGACAACATGGTGGTCGCCGATTCGCAGTCGAACTCGAAGCAGAATCCCGGTTTCAAGCGAGGCATCTACGTCGGCAGCGCGCGCGACGGCAAGGTGGCAGCGCTCATCCCGTTCGCCGAACCGGATCCGGAGAAGAACAACAATGCCGGCATCGAAGGTGTGGCGATCGATGCGAAGGGGAACGTCTACGGGGCGGAAGTCAGCACGGAGATGCTGAAGAAGTACGTGAAGGCGTCCGCGACGACGACGCGATAACGCCGGAACCAGAGACACAGAGGCGAGTTTGGTTCTCTCTGTGTCTCTGTCGCACGTCGTCGAGACTATTTCCCTCCGTCTGATCGCTTCGCAATGACGCCGCTGATGGGCACTGTCGTCGACGCGGCAAGCTTCTCTTCGCCCGCGACAGCGCCGTTCGCCTGCAGGACGTACGCGGTAATTACCGTGTATGTATCCGGCTCGAGTGACGTCGCTCCATACGGCATCGCGGCCGACATGTAATCGCGAAGATCCTTGGTCGTCCGATTACTCCAGGTGCCGATGAAGGGTGCGCCGGCCAGCGGCGGAATCTCCGCGTTGCCAGTCAGGTCTGGCATGTGACACGAGGCACAGTTCTTCGCGTAGGCCGTGCGGCCGGCGTCGGCCTGCTGCTCGGTGAACACGCGCGTCGACGGCGTCTGGTCTTCCGCGGCGATCGCGGCGGTGCATGCGCCAACAACGAGAAGACTCGCAGCGAGTCTCATTTGCTGCGCGCCGCCTGCACTTCGATTTCGAGAAGCGCGCCTGCGGCTACGAGCGCCGCGACCTGCACAGTTGACCTCGCCGGCTTGTTGGGCTGTTCCGGCGTGCCGAAGAATTTCGCGTACGCGGCGTTCATCCCGGCGAAATCGAGTTTGTTGTCCATCGCCGGATCCGCGGCCATATAGACGCGCATCATGACGATGTCGCTCATGCCGAGTCCCTGATCCTTCAGCAGGTTCTGAATCTTCGTAAACGCGTTCTCGGCCTGTGCCTGTGTGTTGCCGTAGACGGCGGGCGTTTCCTTCGCGCGGTCGGCCGGCGTGACCGGCGACGGCAGTTGTCCGCTCAGATAAAACATGTTGCCGACCCACACGCCCGTCGCGATTCCCGAGCCTGCGGATTGGATGTGCGTGACCGACTGAGCGGCCGCCGGTGCCCAACAACCGACGGCAACGAACAGAGCAAAGAAGAAGGTTTTCATGTTAGGCGGTCTGCGTGCGCGTCATCGCCATCTCGTGAAGCTGCTTCACCTGTTTCCATGCAGCCGCGACGGCGCCTTCCTGCCACCCTCCGTTGCCGCTGACCGCCGCGCATCCGATGAAGATCCGGCCATCAGGTCTGCCGAGGGCGGCCAGCCGCTCCGAGTTTCCACCGCCACCGCCGCCCGCGAATGCCCCGAGGCTGTATGGAGTCTTTTCCCAGAACGTGCAGTACGCCGTTTCGAATTCGTCGCGGATCTGGGGATGCACCTTGCTGATGTGCGTCAGCACGTGCTCGATACGGTCCTTGATGGGCATGTTGATCACACCGGCCATCTGACCGTTGCCATAGAAACCGAGCATCACGCCCTTGTTGCCAAAGTAGCCCCACGACGGGTACGCGACGTCACCAACCGGCAGGTTTGAGTACAGGTGGCCACCGAAGATCTTGTCGTCCTCCTCCCAGAAGCGCCGCTTCATCTGCAATCCCATTTTGGCGCTCGGGCTGTACGGCGTCGCCTTTACTGCTGCCATCGTCTCCCCTGACAGAGTGACATCGAGGCGGCTGAGGATCGTGAGCGGCAGACACGAAACGCAGTAGTCGGCCGTGACTTCGGTCATCGTGCCCGTCTTCACGTTCTTATAGGCAACCTTCACGTGGTCGGCGGTCTGATGAATGGAGACGACCTCGACGCCGTGCGTGATCTTGTCGCCCAGCTTTCGCGCGAACCCTTTCGGGAACTGGTCCATGCCGCCTACCGGCTGGAACATCGGCGCCATGCCGGTTCCATCCATGACGGATCGAATCCGGTTGGCAAAACCCGACTGCAGAAGGGCGCTGAAATCGTGCGGATCGCCTGGCCCGCGTCCGCTGTTCTTCTTGTAGGCCCGGTCGGCGGAGTCGAGATATCCCTCGCTGACGAGGAAGGTGACGAAGCGTTCTTTGTCCGCGGCCGTCAGCGGAACGTTCAACGCGTCCTGGTTGACAGCCTTCGCCATCAGCTCGCAGGTGTAGCCGACCATGTCGGCCTTCACCTCGCGCAGGCGGACTCGTGTGCCTGCGAGCGGACCGAGGTTATTGCCTTCGTAGTAGAAGTACGACGATTCGTTCTCGTTGATGAAGATCTCGACCGGCACGCCAAGCTCTTTGCAGTAGCCGAGCACGCCGCTGTGCCAGTGCGGCAGACGCCACGGCCCGCCGTTGTGATACAGACCCTCGTCGAAAGTGCAGACCTGCGTCTCTCCGCCCGCACCGATTTCGGTATGGGTTGCGCCGCGGCGGAGCGTCCAGTTCACGCCGCCGACGCGATCGCGCGCCTCAAGAATGCGGACCGTGTAACCGAGCTTGCCGAGTTCGTATCCGACGGTCATCCCGGACACGCCTGCGCCGAGGATGACCACTTTTGTTCCGTTCGGCCTGCCCGAGAGCACCGGGCGCGGCCCTGCCTGCGCCGCCATCAGGTCCCACGACCGCATGGCGGTCATGACAAGCGTTGACCCGCCGACCAGACCGAACCGTTCCAGGAACGTGCGCCGGGTCAACGAGGGCCCGCCTCCATTCCCTGATTGCGTCACTGTCATGAGGCCTCCAAGAGCTTGACGTGCGAGCTAGAACCCAAACCGAACCTGGAACTGCACGGAACGCGCGTAGCCGCCGACCGCTGTGAGCTGTCCGAAGGTTGGCGTTCCGAACTGCGACTGAAGAGTGGTGAAGAGCGGGTTGTCGAAAAGATTCAGCACATCCGCCCTTATCGAGATGGTCTGGCCGTGTCCCAGCGTCTGTGTTTTCTGGACGCTGAGGTCGACGTTGCGCTGTCCCGGTGTTCGCAGGTTCGGGAGCGTGCGCGGGGCGTTGCCGAAGCTGAAGGCCGGCGCAGCGGTGAACGCGCTCGCGTTGATCCAATTGCTCAGCCGATCGTCGAGCGAACCACTCGTCGCGAGATCGACGCCCGGGACGATGTTGGGACGCTGTGAGCTCCCGAGCAGCCCCGAGTTGTTGGTGGACTGCCAGACGCTGACGGGGAAGCCGTTTTGGAAGCGGCCCGCCATCGTGACGGACCAGCCACCGAGCAGCGCGCTGGCGAGGCCAGCGCTGAGCCATTTGTGTCCCGGGCCGATCGGCAGGACGAACGTCCCATTGACGTTCACGCGATGCGGCACGTCGAGCAGCGAGTAGCCCCACTCGGCATCGAGGTTGTAGTTGTCGAGTGCGGCTTGATTGCGGTTCGAGTACGTGTTCGACTCGCCGAACTGGTTGTCCATCAGCCGGCCGTACGTGTAGTTCGCGTTCACACCCCAGTTGTTCCGAATGCGCCTGTCGAGACGCAGCGTCATGGCGTTGTACCGAGTGCGCGCGTCGGTGACGCGATGAGCGAGCACGTTGTCGAACTGCGGAAACGGCCGCAGCAGCTGGGCCCTGGTGATGGTGGCCGAGTTGGCGAGGTTGCCGAAGGCGGGGTTACCGGCAAACGGATTCGGCACCAGATCGAGTAACGCCGATCCCAGCGACAGGTATTTCGAGTCGATCTGGTTGATGTTGATCGTCGCGTCCACGGTGCCGCCGAGTGGCATATGGTCGGAGCGGCTGCCCGAATAACCGATCGACACGGCGATGCCGTTCTTGAACTCGCGCGTGTAGTCAGCCGAGTACTGCTGCACACGGCCGGCTTGCGAGTTCTGATCGACGAAGTCGATGACCCCGCCGGCGCCGGTTGCCAATCCCAGCGCGTTTCCCTGTGGAGACGTGATGCCGGCCGGGAACGGGTCGTTCAGCGAGTTCGCAGGCGTACGGTTGCCATCCGTGCTCGGAAGATAGGTCGTGGTCGCTGTGTAGCCGAGGCGCCCCATCGCGGTCTCGCCGACGCCCGAAAACTGCATCGGGGCCCAGTAGAAGCCGTAGCCGCCGCGGATGACGTCGTGGCTGGTCAGCGACCACGCGAACCCGCCGCGCGGCGCGACACCGTTGAGTGATTTCCCCTGTTGAGTGGGATATCCGTTCTGGCCGGCATACATCAGGCCGCCCTTGAGCGACAGCCCTGACACCTGCACTGGAAAGTCGGCGTTTCTATCGAACCCCACCGTGAAGTGGTTGTCCGCCTCGCGCACCCCGGGCTCGTACTCGTACCGCACTCCGTAGTTAAGCGTCAGCGTCGAGCTGGCGCGGAATTCGTCCTGGGCATAGCCGGCGTAGTAGTCAACCAGGTACTCCGCTGGCGTCGCATAGACGATGCTGCCGGTCGCCGGATATCCGAGAAGAAAGCTGGCGAACGCATCGCCGCCCGACGCGGTGGGCGTCGCGGCCGTGAACGATTGCGTGAAGTTGTAGGTGCCCGCCGAGGAACTGAAGGTCCTCGTCGTGGCGCCGATGCGGCGGTACTCCGCGCCGAACTTGAACGTGTGGCTTCCCTTGAGATGCGAGATCGATGCGTTGGCGGTCTGCGTGAGGTGCGTCGTACGACTCGGGCCGTTGTTGCCCAGGATGTTCGTCCCTCCGTAACCGGTGATACTCACCTGCGGAAACGTATTGAACGTCATCGCGCTCACGAGGCTCGACGGCAGGCCGAGCGTCGAGGCGTCGAATGCGGGGTAGTTGCCGCCGAAGTCCTTGAACCGGTTGTAGCCGTAACGCACCGCGATCGCGGTGCTGGCATTCGGCACGAAGATGTTGTTCAGCGCGAAGAAGTCGACCGTCCGGAACAGCAGGCTGGCGCTCGGATCTCCTGCGACTGTCCCGAATGGACCGTAGAACGCGGACCCAGGCTCCCTGGTGTGTTGATGCGCATACATGCCGGTCGTCGTCCAGCGGTCGGTCCACCGCTGATCGACTTTGAGCGTCTCCTGGTTCTGCGGACCGTCGTCGAGCGTGGCCTGTCCGTTGAACGACTTGCCGGCGGCCGGCACCGGCATCGGCTTGAGCATCGCCAGAGCGACAGGATTGATTCGATATGCGGGAATCACGTTGCCGGGAAATGGATCGCGCAGAATGACGCCGTTGACGGTCCGCGTCGTCAGCGGGTCGTAGATGGTCACGAGCTGACCGGCGCTGTTTCGCGTCTGTGAGAAATCGCCGGCGCGCTCGGCCGCCGTCGGCAGCGTGAGGACGTTGTTGCGGGTGCTACGCTGCTTGTAATCGTCAGTGCTGAACCAGAAGAACGTCTTATCCTTCATGATCGGACCACCGAGCGAACCCGCCCAGTTGTAGTAGTACTGCGGCGGGTTCTGCAGGCCTGCCCGCTTCGCGAAGAACAGCCTCCCGGTGGTCGCACCCGGCTTGCTGACCAGCAATGCGCTGCCGTGCCAGCTATTCGATCCCGATCGCGCCGTTGTATTGAAGACACCGCCGGCCGCGTGGCCCATGTCGGCCTCGTAGGTCTTGGTTTGCACCTTCAGCTCTTCAACCGCTTCCATCGATGGTGCGATGGTCGGGCGATTTGTCAGGTCGGTGATCGACACGCCTTCAATCAGGTAGCCGTTGCCGCGACGCGGGCCGCCTCCCAGCGAGAGCTGCGACGAGCCTGACTGGTCCTGGTAGCGCACGAATTGCGGGTCGCCCGTCTGAATCACACCGGGCGTCGAGATCGCGGCGAAAAACGTGTTGCGGCCGAAAATGGGGAGGTTCTGCAACGCCTCCCTGTCGAGCGACGCCGCCTGCGTCGCGCTCGCGCGCTCGACGAGCGGCGCTTCGCCGGTGACCGTGATCTGCTCGGAGATTTCACCGACTTCGAGCATGAAGTCCAGCACGGCCGACTGCTGCGTACCGATGCGGAAGCCTTTGCGCTCCTCGGTCTTGAACCCCGGAAGCGACACGCGGACGGTATACGTCCCTGGCAGCACACTCGAGAACGCGTACTCGCCGACCTCGTTCGTCATCGCCGAACGTTGGGCGTTGGTGTCCTGGTTGATGAGCGTGACTTCCGCGCCGGGAATGACGCCCTGCGCATCGCGGATCGCGCCGCGCAGCGCGCCCTGGTAGGTCTGCGCGGCTGCGGCTGCCGCGCACGCAAGCGCGAACACCACGAACACACAGACCGTCGCCGGTCTTCCGTCGCACCTTTTCATCTGAATCTCCTGCGGCGAGCCCGTGCGCGACCTCGACGCCGCGTGGCAGGCGAAAGAGCAAGCGACGCGCCACGGCGCGTCATGCGTCGCGTGCGCGAGACAGATGACGTGATTTGCTAAGGTTTCATCGATGATTCACGACGCCGCGCACCTGCGCCTGCTGCGCGAGCGAAGCGACGTCTTCGTCGGAAGGCGGTTGCGAAGGGGATCGAATCTGTCGGACGTTACAACGACGCGACGACGCGGTGCAGACGTTCGGCTTCGATCATCGAGAAGCGCCAGTCGTTCGCGTCGCGATTCAGCGCGCCATCAGGCCAGGCCGCGCGCATCACGCCGGCGGAGCCGTGATAGTCGACGCCTAGGAGCAGGTGCCCGATCTCGTGCGCCATCACGCGGCCGAGTAGCGTGCCCGGCTCGACGCCGACGCGCGCCGCCGCGCTGCGGATGCGATCCGCGAACACGGTGGCGAGCCAGCCGCGATTGGTGCTCTTGACGATGTAGGTCAGGCCGAAGGCGTCGGGCTCGAGCGTGGCGTTGAACGGCGGTGCATCGATGATGCGCACGACAACTTCGGAGCGAGCGAGCGGCTGGTCACACGAATCTGTCGCGCTGCCGCATGGCCGGAACGTGACCTCGAGACCTGGGTCGCGCAGAATTGCGTCTGCTGTGTTGCGAGCGGCGGCAAGTTCGTCCGCCGGGATGCCGGCGGTGTTATAGAGGCGGACGATCAACGTGACCGGCGACTCAGCCGCGACACTGCCGCCGATCGTCACCAGTAGTGCCGCCGTCAACACGGGCGCAACGATCGCTTTCGTCGCCACGGCCACGAAAGCGTATCACCAGCATCACATCTGCGACGAACACGTGCGATTTCTTCATTGCGCGCGAAACAAGCGACGATTTTGTGCGTGTCGTATACGCACAAGGCCGACGCGAAGGTCGGCCTTGTGTTCGTACGGCTTCGTGGCTATTTCGTTTCGGGGAGCAGCGTGACTTTCACGTATCGATTGGCATTCAGATACGTGCGCGCGGCGTCGCGGAGCGCTGCCACCGTGATCTGGTCGTAGTACGGCTTCATGTCGAACACGTCCTTCACGTCCTCGCCGTACTCGTACTTGAAGATAAGCCGGTTCAGCAGGTATTCGTTCCGCTGACTGTTCGTCTCGAAATCGCGGCTCAGACCTGAGCGCGCGTCGGTCACCTGGCTGGCTGTCGGACCAAATGTCCTGAATCGATCGATGACGCGAAACGCCGCGTCCACCAGGCTGTCGGTTCGCGCCGGGTCGCACGCGAAACTGATCGTGAGGCGGTACTCCTCCGTCGGCTTCTTCGTGTAGTTCGGCTGAACGCTGACGCCGTAGGTTCCGCCCAGATCCTCACGCAGCGTCCGCTGCAGATCGCCTGCGAGCGTCTCCGCCATTGCGCTGGCAATGACGCGATGCTGCTCGTCGTTCTGGAACGGCCCGTTGAAGATGATGCTGACCTGGCTGCGCGGCTCGATGCCGCTGCGCACAACGTTGTCCACGACGCCGGCCGGTGGATGCATCCCGACGTCTTTCGGCGCCTCGGTGCGGCGCAACGACGGCAGGCTGCCGATGTAGCGCTCTACGAGCGGCTTCATCGTCGCGAGATCGAAGTTGCCGACGAAGACGAATACGAAATCGCTCGCATCCGCGAAGCGCTCCTTGTAGAAGGCGAGCGACTTGTCGAGATTCATCTGATCCAGCCGCGCCGGCGTCAGCGGCTGCGCCCTCGGGTTGTTCTGCGTCAACGCCGCGCTCACCGCGTCGTCGAAGACCGTCTCCGGCATCGACTGTTGGTTGGCGAGCGCGACCTTCAGTTGATCCCTCAACACGCTGAACGCGACCGGATCGGGGCGCGGAGCGGTGAATCGAAGGTAGATCAGCTGAAACATCTTCTCGAGATCTCTGCGCGCCGATCCTCCGGCCAGGCCTTCCTCCGTCGGTCCGATGTCGGCGCGGACAACCGCCGTAGTCCCAGCGAGAACTTTCTGCAGGTCGACGTTGCGGAAGCCGCCGAGGCCCCCCTGCTCGACGACTTCGGGAGCCGTCGCCGCCGCAATGAAGTCGCGATCCGCTGCGAGTGAGGTGCCGCCCGGGCTGACGGCGCGAAACAGGATTTCATCGTCCTTGTACGTCGTCGGTTTCAACACGACGCGAGCGCCGTTGGCCATCCGCCATTCCGTGATGCCGAATGGCTCGTTCGTCGTCGTGGCTGCGACAGCGCCTGCCGTCGGCATCCGCGCCAGCAGCGGCTGCGTGGAGACGGTGTCGACGTACGCGGTGGTCGTCGCGGCATCGGCCGCCTTGATGACCGCGGCCATTCTCGCCTCGTTCGGAAGCGTTGCGCGATCCTTGTCGGGCGCCACGACCACCACTAAACGGTTGCGATCCGGTACCCACTCCTTCGCCAGTGCATTCACCTCAGCGAGCGTGATCTCGGGCGTGAACCGCTGGCTCAACCCGTACTCGTAGACAATGCCGGGAATCGGCTCATTGTGGATGAAATTGCGGACGAATTCGTCGGCGAGCGGCCCCGATGCGCTCTTGTCGCGCTCCGCCATCGCCCGTTCCAGGTACAGCTGCGTGTTCAACTTTTCGCGGTTCACTTCCGTCTGCGTAAAGCCGAAGCGCGCCGCGCGATTGATTTCGGTGAAGAGCGAGGTCAGGGCACGCTCCACGCCGCCGGGCGGTACCAACGCGCCGAGCGACGTGATCTCCGCGGTCCGCACCAACAGGCCGCGATCGGTCTCCGCCCGAAGAAACGGCGCATTGGGTGAGTTCGCAATCTCGTCGAGGCGAGCGGATAAAAGGGCGCCGAACAACCGATCGACGATCGATCGACGGTAATCACCGATGGTGACGAAGCGGCGCGCCGCCATGCGTACCGAGATATCAATGCGAGTGGCCGTCGCCTCGGGGTCGGTAATCGTCGCGTAGACCGTGCCGGGCTGGTCCGGCACGGTGAAGTTCGTCCGCGACTTCGGCGAGAGCGACGCCGGAATCGAGGCGAAGTGCGCTTTGATCATCGCTTCGACGGCGGCTTTGTCGACATCACCCACAACCACAACGGCCATCATGTCGGGCCGATACCAGTCGGCGTAGAACTGCTTGAGCCGGGCAGGATTGGCATTCTGGATGATTTCAGGAGTCCCGATCGGCAGCCGGTCCGCATAGCGCGACCCCTTGAGCAGCATCGGGAACTGCTTGTTCGAAATGCGCTCGCCCGCGCCGAGACCCTGACGCCATTCCTCGAGGATGACGCCTCGCTCTTTGTCGATCTCCGTCGGATCGAACGTCACGTTGTGGGCCCAGTCCTCGAGGGCGAGGAGCGCCCGATCGATGACGACGGGATTTTCCGTGGGGATCTGCAGCTCGTAGATCGTCTCGTCGAAGCTCGTGTTCGCGTTGACGTGCGCGCCGAATCGCATGCCGAGTGACTGCATGAAGTTGACGACTTCAAGCTGCGGAAAGTGCAGCGTCCCGTTGAACGCCATGTGCTCGACGAAATGCGCGAGACCGCGCTGGTCTTCCTCCTCGAGGACCGATCCCGTATTGACGGCGAGGCGGAGTTCCGCTCGTCCCTGCGGCAGACGGTTGAGGCGGATGTAATAGCGCAGCCCGTTCGGCAGCGTGCCGACCGTAATCTGCGGATCGACGGGGACGGGGTCGTCCAGCTTCGCCGCCGCGACATTCGGCGGAATCGCCGGCTGCTGCGCCGTGACGACGGCCACCGTCGCCGCGAGCGCGGCAATTAGCAGGGACAGACGGATGCGAACTAAGAGCTTCATGCGGGCGTTCTTTCGATGTTTATGGCTGCTTGCCGGTCTTGAGATACTGCTGGGATGCCGCTTCGTCTCTGAGCGGTGTCACCTTGTCAGGATCGATGCGTACCATCAGATAGTCAATGTGGTCGTCGATTTTGGTGAACAAGTGGCCCGTGCCCGCCGGAATGACGACGACGTCGCCCACCTTCAGGTTGTAGGTCTTCCCGTTGCGGATCTCCGAGCCGTTGTTACCCGGGCCGTTGAACAGTCGCACGGTTTCCTGCGTCGCGGGCCGCCGCACCATGTTCGTGATATCGGGTCCGAGCATCAGCGTCGCCGAGCCGTCGATGATGTGGTACACCTCGCTCACCAGGTCGTGTTCGGCGACTGAGTCCTTCGCGGGCTGCGCCAGCTTCCCGCGATGCACCATGCCGATGCCGATATGCGCCTTGCCGATCTCGATGTCGCGCACCTGCTGATCGACCAGGTTCTCCTTGATCGCCTTCTGCCGGTACGCGTCCAACTCCGACAACGGGATGTAGTAGCCGGGACACATGTTGCACGTCGGCTTCGGGTTGGGATTGTTCGCCTGCGCCGCCAGCACGACGACCGCCGCCGCTGCTCCGAGCACGCCGATCAGCATCCGTCTCATATATCGTCCCTCCGCGGGCCGTATCTTACGCCCGGACGGTACCGCTGAAGCCGGACACCGGTTTTGATCGAAAGGTCCGCCTGAAGGCGGACTCTACCGGTGGACCGCCTATTGCCCTTTACCGGGGGATGCAGCATCGCCATTCGGAACGAGCCAGGGGCTTCTCTTATGTCGGGATTCATCGATATCTGCTGACATTCTGCACGTTTTACCGCGCACCCTTATTCACATCCGCCGAGCCGGTCGACCTGGCGCTAAGGCAAATCTTGCGTGCTGCAGGCGAAGAGAGCTTCGCCCTTATTGCGTACTGCTTTATGCCCGATCATTTGCATCTGTTAATCATGGGCGAGTGCGAGACGTCGGATTGCAAGGCGTTCATTCGGCGCGCGAAGCAATATTCCGGCTTCTATTACTCAAAAGCACATGGCCGAAAACTATGGCAACGGTACGGACATGACCATGTCCTTCGCGATGATCAGCGAACTGAGGATGTCGTTCGGTACATCCTCAACAACCCAGTGAATGCCGGCTTGTGCGCGCGCCCGGCGGACTACCCGTTCGCCGCAGCTAGCAACTGCAGCCGGACCGAAAGCGAATAGCGGTGCAGTCCGGCTTCAGCCGGACCTATGGAGTCTTGGTGACGGTCACTCCCTTCAGCTCCACCCGCATGGTCGGCGTCTCGCCATTGACCGGCACCTGCTCGATCTTCTCGACCACATCCATCCCCTCCACGACTTTGCCAAACGCCGAGTACTTCCCGTCGAGCACCGGTGTCCGCGCAAGGACGATGAAGAATGAGGTGTCGCCGCTGGCCGGGTCGTCGCCATGCGCGAGAGAGACGGTTCCTTTGTCGTGCTGAATGTCGTTGAACTCCGGCGCCATCTTCCGGATATACCGGTCCTGCGTGATGTCGAGCGGCTCGGTCCGCGTCGGCAGGAACCCACCCTGGATGACGAACCCTTTCACCACGCGGTGGAACGTGGTGCCGTCGTAAAAACCGACCGACGCGAGCCGCAGGAAGTTGCGCACATGGTTCGGCGCCTTGTCCGCTGAGAACTGGAGGGTGATGTTCCCCATCGACGTCTCGAGCACGGCGCGATATTTCGACAGCTCGTCCGCCGACTCCGTGGTGAACGGCTCGGGGGCGGCAGCGGCTTTGTCGCGAATGGTCACCTTCGTCATGACGACGCGCTGCTTCGGGACGGTGCTATCGGCTTCGACCTGCGAAATCTTCTGCGCCACGTTCAGACCTTCAGCCACGCGCGCAAACACCGTGTACTGACCCGTCAACGGCAACTGGTCGAAGATGCAGATAAAGAACTGCGAGCCACCGCTATCGGGCATTCCCGGCGCGAGCGTCGCCGCGACTGCGCCGCGCGACATCTGCTCGGTGTTGCGCTCGAAACGGAGCTCGCGCATCGCGCCGGTGCCGTAACGGGCGCTTTGTGAGGGGTCCTTCGACAGCGGATCGCCGCCCTGAATGATCCCGTTCGGGATCACACGGTGGAAAATCGTCCCGTCGTACGCTCCTTCGCGGGCGCGCGTGATGAAGTGCGCGACATGATTCGGCGCCGCGTCGGGAAGCAGGTCGAGCACGATCGTTCCCATCGTCGTCTCGATAACCGCCTGCTTGTTCTGAAGTTCGGTTGCGGGCAGTGAGTTGACGAAATACGTATCAGCAGGCTGGGGACGTGCAGCGGGCGGACGCGGTGCCGGGGCCTGCGCCGGCCGCGGCGGCGCCGCCTGTGGATCGCCGAGCAGCCAGAGGAGCGTGAGCAGCCCAATCATTCGGCGATTATAGGCATTCTGTCTGCTACTATTTCCGTGGGCGTGAGTTCCCTAGCGACAGCGCAACCGCGCGACGTGTCGATGTACGAACAGTATTACGGGTTCGTACAACCCCCATTTACCCTGACCCCGGACCCCCGATTCCTGTACCGCAGCGAGTCGCATGAAGAAGCGATCACGCTGCTGCGGCAGGCGATCCGCCGCAAGGAGGGATTCATCGTCCTGACGGGCGACATCGGCACGGGCAAGACCACCACATGCCGCGCCCTGCTCGAGCAGCTCGATGCGAGCGTGTTCACATCGCTGATCCTCAATCCGTTTCTGTCGGTCGAAGAACTGCTGCGCGAAGTGCTGCTCGATTTCGGCGTCGTCTCGCGCGAGGGCGTGCGGAGCGGACGGATTTCGACGGCGAGCAAACACGAGTTGATCAGCACGCTGCACGACTTCCTGCTGTCGCTGATGCCGATTCATGGCAGCGCGGTGCTCATCATCGACGAGGCGCAGCACCTGTCGACGCAGGTGCTCGAACAGATTCGCATCATCTCGAACCTCGAGACCAACGAATCGAAGCTGCTTCAGATCGTGCTGGTTGGTCAGTTGAACCTCCTGGACGTACTTGCAGCGGCGGAAATGCGGCAGCTGGATCAGCGCATCTCGATTCGCGCCGCGCTCAAGCCGCTCAATCGCGAGGAAGTCGAGGCGTATATTGCCCATCGCCTCTGGGTCGCTCGCGGCTCGACGGCGGTCAGTTTCGAACCAGCCGCGCTCGATCGCGTCCACGCGTACACAGGCGGGGTGCCGCGCATCATCAACCTCCTGTGCGACCGATCGCTGATGCAGTCAGCCCAGATGCGCGTCAACAGGGTGACGCCGGCGATCATCGATGAAGCCGCGGGGAGCATCGGCCTGAAGCTTCAGCCAGTCCGCCGGGCGAAACGCAAGGTTTCAAGCGTCGAAACAAACCAGTGGCGCGTCGCGGGGATCGTCACTGCCACTGTCGCACTACTCGTCGCGGGTACGATTTGGTTCGTGCCCTTCGATCAACCGATCGATGCGGGACTGCTGCCATCACCTGGGCCGCCGCCGTATCAGTCGCGCTATCCGTACGGCGCGAAGCCCATCCCGCAGTCCGATCTTCTGCTGCCGCCGCCTCTGCCAGCTCCCACGCCGCCGACACCGCGACTGGCGCAGCCGACGCTGATACCGTCTGAGACTGAGACGCCGCCTGAGGTTGAGACGCCGATCGCGGAACCGGTTTCACCCAGGTTCTCGCGTCCCTAGCGCTTCAACTTCCGCGCGCGCTCCTCCTGCTGTCGAGCAAGCTCGGTGAGCTCCTCCCGCAGCTTCAGATAACTTTCGAGCCGATCCGCCGGCAGATTTCCCTCGGCGACTGCGGCTTTGACCGCACACCTCGGTTCGTCGCGATGACGGCAGTCGCTGAAGTGGCATCCGGCAGCAACCGCTTCGATGTCGTCGAACGTCTCGCGAACCGCTTCTGAGGCGTCCCAGAGTTGGAGCTCACGCATGCCAGGTGTATCGATGATGAGTCCACCACCGGGAAGCATCACCAGTTCGCGATGCATCGTAGTGTGTCGTCCGCGGGAATCAGCCTCGCGCACCTCCTGTGTCCGCCGGATGTCAGCGCCAACCAGGCGGTTGATGATGGTGCTCTTGCCAACGCCCGATGAACCGAGGAGCGCGGCTGTGCGTCCGGGCGCGAAGTGGTCGCGTATCGTCTCGACTCCCTCGCCCGCTCTTGCATTGACGACATGGACAACGACATCGCCGGCGAGGGTCGTGACCTCTCGGATGCGAGCGGACAAATCGGCGCAGAGATCGGGCTTGGTCAGCAGGATCGCCGGCGACGCGCCGCTCTCGCGCGCCATCAGCAGGTATCGCTCCAGCCGCCGCGGACTGTAATCACCGTCGAGGCCCATGACGATGAACACGACATCGACGTTGGTGGCCACCACCTGTTCGCCGGTTGGCTCACCGGCCGCGCGACGCGTAAACGCGCTGCGCCGCGGGAGCATCGCAACAATGACGCCGCGATCTTCGGAGGCGCGTTTGCGCACGGCGACCCAGTCACCGACCGCAGGCAGTTCGGCGCGGCTCGTCGCGCGGTGCTTCAGACGGCCCGCCGTTACCGCGTCGAGTTCGCCGTCGTCAACGTAGATGCGGAAGATCTGGTTGAACTCGATCGCAACGCGGCCTGGATGAATGTCCTTCTTCGATTGCCAGGGCTCATACGCGGCCGCGAATCGATCGTCCCAACCGAGCTCCGCCAGCGTCATCGCTGCGCGGCCTCCTTGCGCGTGAGATCGCGCAGCACTGCGGCAGCGGCAGTGCGAAACGTATCGGTCCATTCGTGGCCGCCGTCAAACACGCACACGTCGACACGCGCATCAGTCTTCGCCAGCGCGGCACGGTCCGCCGCCTCTTTCGCCTCGGTGTACCACTCATCGTGCGTTCCACGCCCGATGAGGATCGGCGGAAGACGCATCGGCGGATCTTCGAGGACGTCAAAGGGCACATCGCCCGCAAGGATGATCAGGGCGGAGGCGCGGTAATGTGCAGCCGCGCGGTAGGCCATCGCAGCGCCTTGTGAAAAGCCCGAAAAGACGAGCGATTCGCGAGTCTGGTGTTCGGAGCGTACGCGACTGAGAACACGGCCTACGTAGTCGATGTTGTCGGTGATGGCGAGCGCTCGATCCTCCCGCGTCATCCAGCTCGCGACGACGCGATCCTTCCGCGTGTAGAACCGATGCAGGGCCTGGACCGACACGATCAACCAGTCCGCAGATCCCGGGATTGTCCGCAGCGCCTCCATATGATCGCCGGCTGTCTCGGCATAGCCATGAAATCCGACGAGGAGCGGCCATGGCGGCGCCGCATCGGGCACGCGAACAAGAAAGCGGCCATGCGTGCGCGCCTCGACGGTTTCAGTCGAAACGTCGCTCATCAATCCGGGAGGGTGCGCCGCAGGTGGACGGCGTTGGCCTTCGAGCGCACGCGGAGATTGATCATCTCGACGAACACGGAGAACCCCATGGCGAAGTAAATGTACCCCTTCGGCACGTGCTGGCCGAAGCCTTCCGCAATCAGCGACAGTCCGATGAGCAGCAGAAACGCCAGCGCGAGCATCTTCACCGTCGGGTGCCGCTCGACGAAGGCGGCGATTGGCGTCGATGCGATCAGCATGGCGATCACCGCGATGATGATCGCCGCGATCATGATCGACACGTGCTCGGCCATGCCTACCGCCGTAATCACTGAGTCGAGTGAGAAGACAAGGTCGAGAATCAGAATCTGGACGATAACTCCGGTCAAAGAGACGCGTCGCGGTGCCGCGTGGTGAGGCGATTCGCCTTCGAGGCTTTCATGAATCTCGCGAGTGCTCTTGAAGATGAGGAACAGGCCGCCGCCCGCGAGAATCAGCGATCGGCCCGACAGCTCCAAGCCGAACACGGCGATGAGCGGTCGCGTCAACCCCATCACCCAGACGATGGACAGCAGGAGCGCGATGCGCATGAACATCGCGAGAAACAGTCCCGTGCGGCGTGCGGTCTCTCGTCTCGCGGCGGGCAGCTTTCCCGCCACGATGGCGATGAAGATGATGTTGTCGATGCCGAGGACGATCTCGAGCACGGTGAGCGTGACCAGCGCAGCCCACCCCTCGGCCGTCGTCATCCAATCCATCTGGTCAGTGGTTAGTGGTTCGTGGTTTGGTTCGTAGTTCGTCGTTAACGCTTGGTCGTTTCGCGCGGCTTCGTCTCCGGAAGATCTGCGAGCGGACCCCACGTGTCGGCGTCCTGCCAGACGAGAGTAGATAGGTATAAGGACACGTCCTCAGCTGAATAAGACGATGCGATCGTTCTGGCAGCCTGCTTCAGCGCATCCGCCGTCGGCGGCGTCACTTCTTCCTCTGCGATGATGCCTTCTTCATGCTTGATGCCAAGCGCGTCGAGAAACGCGCCCATCATCGCGCGTTGATGCTGCAGGTGGTACGCCACGAGCGCCCGTGCGGCGAGCATTTCGGAGATCGCTGGCAGCGACAGCAGGTAATGGGTTTTCTTTTCGATCGGCATCGCCACGACGCTCTTGAGGCGGAACTTGATGCGCTGCGCGATGAGGTTGACGGCCTCGGCTTGTTCGTTCGTGGCATGTTCGTCCTGCCAGAACGCGTCGGCAGCGTGACGCTTCTTCTCGGCATTCAATTGCTTCCAAAGCTGCGACGGACGAGGGATGTCGGGCAGTTCTGCGGCGTCGGCCATGCGAATCGATACGTTAACATAGCGGCTCTATGCCACGGTTGAGTGTTGAAGGCTTTCCAACTGTTGATGTGCCAAACGGCAAGCGGCTCGTGCTGGCCATCGAGCAGGACGCGCGTGTGGACATCCTTCATGCGTGTGGCGGCAATGCACGCTGTACGACCTGTCGCATCGAGTTCATCGATGGCGAACCACCGCGCATGACCATGGCCGAGAAGACGCGGCTGGAAGAACGGGGACTGGTGGGTGTTCGCCTGTCGTGTCAGATCGTCTGCGACCACGACATGGCCGTGCGCGCGATCAGCCGGCTCACTGGAAGCGGGCGGCCGGATCCAGGCAGGACGCCCGAGCCGACGATTCAGCCGCCGCCCGAGTGGACCGTGTATCTGCCGCCGGCCAGCTGATCGCAGGTGTCAGGTGGCAGGTATCAGCCAGATACCTGATACCTCTGTTAATCGATCGAGACTTTCCGCAGCAGATTGAAATCGGAAAGCATCTTGCCGGCCCCGAGGACGACCGATGACAGCGGGTCCTCCGCGACCGAGACGGGCAAGCCGGTTTCCATTCGCAGCCGCTCGTCCATTTTCTGCAGCAGCGCGCCTCCGCCGGTGAGCACAATGCCACGGTCGCAGATGTCCGCCGCGAGCTCCGGGGGTGTCCGTTCGAGACCGTCGCGAACGGCCTGGACGATCATCCTGATCGGCTCCGCCAGCGCCTCGCGGATCTCGGCATCCTTCATCGTCACCGTCGTCGGCTTCCCTTCGAGCTGATGACGCCCTTTCACTTCGATGGACTTTGGCTTGTCGAGCGGCGCGGCAGACCCGATTTCCATCTTGATGCGCTCGGCGGTCCGCTCGCCAATCAGCAGGTTGTGCTCCTTGCGCGCCCAGAGCGTGATCGCTTCGTCCATGGCGTTGCCCGCGACGCGCACTGACTTGCTGTAAACGGTTCCGGCCAGCGACAGCACGGCGATGTCGGTCGTCCCGCCACCGATGTCGACCACCATGTTGCCCGAGGCTTCGGTGATCGGCAGGCCCGCGCCGATAGCCGCCGCCATGCCTTCTTCAATCAGATGGACCTCACTCGCCTTCGCGCGGTACGCGCTGTCTCTCACCGCACGGCGCTCGACCTGCGTGATCTCCGACGGCACGCCGATGACGACGCGCGGCCGGACGAAGCGCTTGCCTTTATGCGCCTTGCGAATGAAGTAGCCGAGCATCCGCTCCGCCGCTTCGAAGTCGGCGATGACGCCGTCCCGCATCGGCTTGATCGCGGTGATGTTGGTCGGCGTTCGGCCGAGCATCTCCTTCGCTTCATTGCCGACGGCCTCGATCTGGGCGTTGGCGGTGTTGAACGCGACGATTGATGGCTCGCTCAACACGATGCCGCGGCCCCGCGCAAACACGCAGGTGTTCGCGGTACCAAGATCGATCGCCAGGTCATTTGAGAAAACTGCCAACGCTCCGAGCAGCACGCGAGGCCTCCGTTTTTTTCTGTGGATGGGGAGCTTGTATCTAACGCGGTTATCGGTCGTTAACTGCCGCGCTTCACGGCCAGGTAGATGCCAGAAGCTCAATCAATTGAGCTGGTTGCGCACACCAAAATTGAAACATCGCGTCCGCAGCACGGCGCTATACGCGCCTGCACGGCCGACCTGTTCCAATTCTGCGTGCCGTGTTCAGTGGTGGCACTTTGCTTGCCTCGATCAGATGCTGGAGGACCTCATGAAGAAGGACAAGCCGTCGCTGGATGACCCGCTCGGCATCGCCGACGCGCCGGGTGCCCAAGGACGCAAATGATATTCACGCCACCAATGACCCGGACGAAGTTGCACGTCGCCGCGCACGCGCGCGTGGCGAGACCGAACCGACAGTCAGGGGTCCGGGTGACGATGTCAACGATGATGGCTTCGGCGCCACCTCGATTGATATGGGATACGGCGGCGAAGGCAACGCCATTCGGAAGAATCGACCGTAACCGAGGCGGGCCTAATAAGGCCCGCCCTACTCGGGCCGCGGACGCTGGTTCGCGGCCAGAATCTTTTTCCGCAGCCGAATCGTCTTCGGCGTCACCTCGACCAGTTCGTCGTCATTGATGAACTCAATCGCCTGCTCGAGGCTGAGCACTCGCGGCGGGATCAGGCGAATGGCTTCGTCGGCCGTCGAAGCGCGCATGTTCGTCTGCTTTTTTTCTTTGGTGACATTGACGTCCATGTCGCGCGGACGGGAGTTCTCGCCGATGATCATCCCTTCATAGACCGGCGTTCCAGGTTCGATGAAAATCTCGCCACGCTCCTGCAGGTTGTAAATCGCATAGGCCGTCGCCACCCCCGTGCGGTCCGCCGCGAGCGCACCGGTCGTTCGCGCGGGAATTGCGCCATGCCACGGCTCCCACCCGGCGAAGATGTGATTCATGATCCCGGTGCCTTTGGTGTCGGTCAGGAACTGCGACCTGAAGCCGATGAGACCGCGGGCAGGAATACGGAACTCGAGCCGGACGCGGCCGCTTCCATGGTTCACCATCTTCGTCGGGACGCCGCGACGTGTACCGGCCTGCGCGATCACGACTCCCTGAAATTCCTCGGGCACATCGATGACGAGATCCTCGACGGGCTCCATTTTCAC
>JACXTT010000494.1_pt1 | contig 66836 bp, 64 predicted proteins | sample 9270951 | NCBI WGS metagenome assembly JACXTT01 (sample SAMN15532306, study PRJNA645909) | rock metagenome | isolation source: weathered quartz diorite | place: Puerto Rico | collected 2017-06-21 | reverse complement strand
GAAAGAAAAAGGGAGCAGTTTGACCGGAAAGTAGAAGTTGCTTGAACTTGGTTGCAGGTAGCCTTACAGTGCCGAACATCGAGAGTCGCTGCAATCAACTAAAACTCGGACATCCTCGCCATGCGGCCTGTACTGGATAACCCGACTTGGGATTTTTGCGCCGGGTGGACAGAAAGAGAATTCACCGGGGAGCAAGAACGATCATGTCGGATATGCAAAGAAGTCCAGATCAACGTATGGACCCACTACCCCTGGCGAAAGGAATACGGCGGCCTAAAGTTCGATCAAGCGCGTAAAGGCAGGTATTCGAAGTAGAAGCATGGTGCTTATCCCTATCCCGACGCGTGGAAAGTACATGATTGGCCACAGAGGTTGATCGAAGAGTAGCCCAGATTCAAGCAGACTGGTTATCGTGTGGTACGTCGGTTTCGAATGTATGCGGATAAAGGAACACGGACCTAAATACATGCGTGAGACAGACAGTCAATAAAGCACAGGGCCAGCATTGGGACTGCGCCCTGCCGTGGAGCTCATATGGTTTTGCATTAAGGGGCACTCATTCGTCGAATTTCCTTGTATTTCGAATTGAGAAGGTAAGTAAACGTCTGTAATGACAGTGGATGGAGAAACCGTGGGACATGGAACGAGGAACGGGATAGTTGCAGGCAGCTCGATTCCTTCGAAGGTTGCCCGAGTATTGATCGTGGACGACGAACTCTCCACACGAAAGCTGCTAGCGGCAATTTTGGAAGAAGCGGGAGTACCGTGCAAGACAGCTTCGTCTGCGGAGGAAGGTCTGCGGATCCTCGGAACAGAATCGGTGGATGCGGTGCTCTCTGATCTTCAAATGCCCGGAATTTCCGGCATGGCGTTCCTGGCGGAAGTTCGCCCGCGATACCACCATTTGGCTTTCCTAATGATGACGGGGGTGGACGACATTCGCGTGGGCATAGAAGCAATGAAAAAGGGCGCAGACGACTATCTCGTCAAGCCTTTGCAGATAGAAATTGTCATGGCAAGCCTCGAGCGCGCCTTGGACAAGAAGCGCCTGGAGCAGGAACTAGATCACTATCGTGAGCACCTTGAGGAGATGGTCAAGGAGCGAACAGGACAACTGGAAACCGCGCTTTGGCAGGTGGAGCGCAGTTACGAGGACACGCTCGAGGCCCTAGGTGCAGCCATCGATCTTCGCGACAGTGAAACGGCCGGTCACTCGCGTCGGGTGACCCTCTATTCCGCCAGACTGGCGGAAGAGTTGGGAGCAGTGAAACGTGAACGGAAAACCATCGCCATGGGGGCTTGGCTGCACGACATTGGCAAATTAGCAATACCCGATGCGATCCTGCTTAAACCCGGAGCACTCACCAAGGAAGAATGGAGTATCATGCGGAGCCATGCACAGATAGGGTTTGATTTTGTCAAAGGCATACCGTTCCTCGCGGATGCCGCGGAAGTCATCCTGAGACACCATGAGCGTTGCGATGGCAGCGGGTATCCTGGAGGTTTGAAAGGTGCGGACATTCCGATAGGGGCGCGAATATTTGCCATTTCAGACACCGTGGACGCGATGACCTCAGACCGTCCGTATCGTTTGGCGCACTCTTTCGAAGAGGCGCACGATGAAATTCGGCGCGGGTCGGGGAGTCGCTATGATTCTCGAGTGGCGAACGCCTTTCTGAGCGTTGGGATCGAGAACTGGAAAGCGATCCGTCATTCCATCGAGATCCCTGGCGGCGCGTCCAAGCAGAAGGAAAGGAGCCAGGTGGAAGGACCGAATTATGTCAGCAAGGGAGATTGAATTTATTCGATTTTCAGATTGCGAACTGGAAATCCCTTCCGCTCAACAGTGATTAGGACCGGGGACTTTGGTCCGTTGTACGTACTGCACTCCATAGCGAAACATCTTTTCTTCGGGGAGTTCCTGCACATAGACAATTTGGGCTGGAACAGGAATGTGAACCGACCCGGGGGAATACGGAGCGGCGACTTCAATGCTCGCCGTCTTGTAATAGCGTCGGGTGCTTTTGAAACAAAGACCGCCGCGTGAGACATTTTCGCAGAGCACGATATCCCCGCCGAAATCCTCGTCGCGTACTGACGCGGTGAAACTGACTTTTGTCCGGACATGCTGACGCCTGTTCTTGAACGGCGCAGGGGAGGGCTCGGAGGAGGCGGGGATGGCTTCGGGCACAGGAGATTCGTCAGGAACCTCTACGAAAGTTTGTTTCCAGAGGGTAGAGGTATTACACGGTTTGCAATGGCGGACGATGCCGCCGTGGATAGCGTAAACGTCTGATTCAAGAGCACCAGGGTCGATGACTTCGTGCCGGCCACAAAAACAGCACTGAAGCTTCAAGCGGCACGCTGATGTTTCGGTGTCCGTTCCGGAGGGGAACTCGCCCCAGAAGTCGATGTCAGGATCCAGAAAGGCAACACCATAGGTGTAGGAGTCGTCTTCGACTCCGATCTGACCGACGACGCGAATTACTGCCTCTTTATCGCGCGCGCTGTCAACCATGGTCATCTCTTGCTCGACGGAGAGCTTATGCATGGAGACGACGCCCGCACCGTGACGGCTAAGGACCACGGTCTTTGTTTGTTCCATGAAATCTTTGCCCTGGGCGTCGCTGCCGATCAAAAGAATTGCGACTTCTTTTGGAATGCGGGTGCTTCGCCGCAAGTTTTCCAACCCGATTTTTTCCCCGTTCTGCAAGATTAAATTCTCCTGAAAGATTAATTACTACCAACGACAAACGAGAGGGGCCGTCTCTAACAGGCCGCCGCGGGGGCCAGTTCGGTGCGGTTGCGCCCTCCGCGTTTTGCGGCATAGAGTGCCGCATCTGCCAGTGCCTGCAGCTTGCTGAAGACAGAAGGCTTCTCGTGCCCTTCAAAACCTGCAAGCCCGAAACTGGCCGTCACGTTGACCGTGCAGCCCCCGAAATTGAATGGCGTCGTTTCGAGTTCCCTTCGGATGCGTTCGATCACCCTTAAGGCGTCCTTCCTAGACGCATGCGTTAGGACAATCAGAAATTCTTCGCCACCCAGGCGACCACAAAGGTCGCTGCGCCTCGTATTGGCCCTGAGAATTTTGGAGAATTTCTTGAGAACCTCGTCGCCGGCATCATGGCCGAACGCATCATTAACCTGTTTGAAGTGATCCAAGTCGACCAGCACGACCCAGCAGGAAAACTCATGACGGGCAGCGCCGCTCAGTTGACCTGCGGCCCAATTTTCTATGGCGCGCCGGTTGGGTAGCTCCGTTAGGGCATCCGTGAGGGCAAGCTTTTCTAAGAGCATACTTTTCGTTTCTAGCTGCCGATGAAGTTCTATGGTTCTGACGCCCACAGCGAGTCTCGCCACGAGTTCAGCACTATGGAAAGGTCTTGTCAGATGATCATCGGCGCCGGCATTTAGGGCACTCACGACGCCTTCTTTGTCCGTCCTGGCGGAAAGGATGATGATGTAGGTGTAGGAGTTTTGCGAACTCGCTCGAATGCGCATGCATATCTGCTCTCCCGTAAGGTCAGGCATCATCCAATCCATGATGACCAAAGCCGGTCTATGTTTTTCAAAGAGCTCGATGGCCTCTTGGCCGGTTGTTGCGAAAATAAGGTTGTACTGCTCGTGGGAAAGACGTAATTCGAGCAGCTTGCGTGAAACCGGCGAATCATCGATGACCAGCACTTTGAGTTCTTTTCCCTTTGCAGGCATCGTCATGGTGGTCTCCTTCAGGTCCAGCCATTGATTCCGCGTATTTCTTCGAGTTGGCGGCTCCCGGAATCCGTGTTGGAAGCGGCGCAATCTAGCAAAAGGCAATTCCTGGACCACTTCGGGTTTTCCCGTATCCCTTTTGTTTATATATAGATACGCGATAGGCCCCCCTTAATCCCTACCTGCGGAAAGGAGGCCAGATGTCTGAAAAACAGACACCTGTCTGTGCTCGATGCAGAGTGTGTGAGGTGGTCACGGGAGTGGCGGCAACGGCTAAAATGAGGGGCCCCAGGTGAATTAGCCCCGCAAGATCGTCAGGGACGCAAGAAGCCTTTCCCTCAACGGAGAAAACGCGAGCAACGCCGGAACTTGCCTGAGTTCCCTGCGGTTAAAGAACGGCGCGGCGCCCATAAGGAAAACTCGGCGCAGAGAAGACAAACACTGCCGAGGCTTGGGCGAAACGTCTGAAGGACTAGAGTCATCAACGGAAAGCAAAACTCCGGTTGCCATTGCCTATACATTCTGATTGACGCGAAGAGGAATAGGACGAATCCGGGGACGTTGCTTATCTATTCTCGACGAACGCCATCCGCGTGTACGCCGCTAAGCCGTTGCACCCTGGTCGGTGCGACCACAACGCGATTCTCGGCGTGCCCGATTTGACTCTGAAAGAGATCCAAAGCAAAGATACAAATGCTCCCTTTCGCAGCAGTCAACAGGCAAGGACTAGTGGCTCAGGGGCAGTCGGGGCCTTGTCGCGACTCCGTTTGTGCAGTGACATCGGCCTCCGGCGATTCGCCTTGGGAGAGAATACGATAGAGCTTTGCCCGGCTTACTCCGAGCAGTTCCGCGGCCCGTACTTTGTTTCCAGCTACACTTTCTAGTACGCGGAGTGTGTGAATTCTTTCCACCTGTTCGAGCGTCGCAAGAGACCCCTCCTCTTCCAGGTTGCTCGGCTGTCTCTCGCGGATGTATTCCGGGAGGTCGCAAATATCGATTGTTTCGTTCTCCGTGATCATGCAAGCGCTTCCCAGCACGTTTTCCAGCTCTCGTACGTTTCCTGGCCAGGAATGCCTGTTCAGCAACGCTTCCGCACGCCGTGTGATGCCACCCACTGGTTTGTCGTACTGGTGGGCGAATCGCTTCACGAAAAATCGCTCAAGGAGAGGCAAATCCTCCTTTCTCTGGGCAAGAGCGGGAAGTTTGATCTGTACCATGGAGAGCCGGTAGAACAGATCTTCCCGAAATTTTTGGTCCTTTACCATTGACGAGAGATCCCTGTGCGTGGCGGCTATCACTCTGACGTCCACTCGCCGGGTCGCGGGGGAGCCCACGCGCTGGATCTCTTGATTCTGAAGCACGCGGAGAAGCTTCGCTTGTAATGGAGGAGAAAGCTCGCCCACTTCATCCAGAAAGACGATCCCTCCATTCGCTGCTTCGAATAGGCCGATGCGATCCTGGACAGCACCGGTGAATGCACCCCTGACGTGCCCGAAGAGTTCGCTCTCCGCAAGTGTTTCGACGACGGCGGAACAATTGCAGGTGACAAAAGGGCCCGAGGCAACTGGGCTCAGCGCGTGGAGTGCTTGGGCCGCGAGCTCTTTGCCCACTCCGGTCTCGCCGGTTATTAATACTGTTCGGAAGTGCTTTGCCACACGCCGAATTCGGTGGAACACTTCGAGCATCACTGGACTGTTCCCGACCATGGCCGCGAACTTGGAGTTCTCCAGAAGTTCGTTCTCCAGCTCCAGACAGCGCTGCCGCTTGCGCATTTCGAGAAGGAGAGATTCCACGCGCTGCTGGAGCTTTTCCACATCCACTGGCTTGGTCAGATAGTCGGAGGCACCTTTCTGAATAGCTTCGACGGCGGATTCCGTGCTGTATTCACCGGTGAGCATAACGACTTCGGTTGCGGGGTCGTGCTCGACGATCGTCTCGAGGAGCTGCATTCCGCCCATCCCAGGCATTACCAAATCAACCAGGACGAGATGGGGATGCTCCTGCTGTACCAACGCAAGGGCATTTTGCGGATCCGTGGTCGTAAAGACGATTACATTTTTCTGTGAGAGAACCGTCGCGAGGAATTTGAGATGCTGCTCGTCGTCGTCGATCGCGACAACGCGAAGCGTGGGGTCGGGAGAAGCGATCATTTAGAGACCCAGGAGAGGCCAAGACAAAAGTCTCCACTGTTGAGCAGTAAACATTGTAAGTGCTTGCTTCTTATCCTAATAGAAGATTGTCATCCTAATGTTCCCGAATGGTACAAGAATCGCGTCTTATCGAGTTTTCCGTGTGGTGCCATGTAAACCGAGAATCGTTCTTGCCAGGCACTCAGTGGTTGTCATGGCGTGCTCTTTCTCGCGTTGGCGACTTCATGTCCATCTGAACGACCTCATGCTTTGCGGATGCGATCCGGTTACCCGTGTGAAGAGTTATTTTCATGAATAACTGGTTTCCTCCTCTCAGGGGGACTGTTTAGCACGGAATCCGCGCCACAGGCTTAGATGGTTGTGTGCAACGGCTGTGCTAGCGAGCGGCATATTGGCTCAACTTTGAAACGGAAGTACGCAGACGTTCCCGTGACGGGCCTAGGGGACAGTTGCGGACTCCAGTCCTTTCCGCTTTACAGGTGCCCAAACGTTGTCGCCGCGCAGATACTGGCAAAGGCCCTCGAGCCGCCAGATCATGTGCAGTTGGCGGTAGGGAAAATGTTCCAGAAAGCAGTAACTCACGAGCCGCGCTACATCTCGCCAATCGTTGTACCGTTTATAGGTGATTTCCTCTTGCAAGACCGACCCGATTGAAATTATCGTCGCAAAGGCATATCCGAAAAGCAGGAACTGCATGAAGAATTCACGGCTCAGCACGCCCAAGCAAGCGGCGAGAACAATGGTTGCTATCCCTCCGATCTCGACAACGGGAGCCAGCAGTTCAAACAGCCACAAGTAAGGAAGTGCAAGCCAACCGATCCTGCCGTACCGCCGCTTGAAGAGCATGTCCCGGTTGGACCACAGCACGTCCAACAATCCCTTTTGCCAGCGCGCTCGCTGCCTCCCCAGCGATTTCAGGTCGGAAGGAACTTCCGTCCAGCACATGGGATCGGGAACAAAATGAATGTGATACTCGGCGCCTCTGTCGCGCAAATGCCGATGTAATCGCGCCACCAGATCGAAATCTTCGCCAATCGCGCTTGGCCTATAGCCACCCACCGCACGCACAAGGTCCGTTCGAAACACACCAAAGGCCCCGGAAATAATCATGAGCATATTTCCTTGGGCCCAAGCCTCCCTACCAATCAAGAACGCGCGGAGGTACTCAATGACCTGGATCGCTTCGATGCTCTTGTGCGGCAGGCGCACACGGCGCAAATGTCCTCCCGCGATTTCCGATCCGTTCAACACGCGGATGATTCCGCCCACCGCTATGACACGCTTGGGGTCCTCGAGAACGGGCACTATGATTCGCAGAAGCGCGTCGCTCTCGAGGATCGAGTCGGCATCGACAATGCACACGTACGGCGAAGTCGCCGCATTCAAACCCGCATTCACGGCATCGGCTTTGCTTCCTCCAGGCTCTTTATCAACGACCAGCAGTCTTGCGTCCGTCTCACTTCGGTACAATCCCCGTACCTGCGCGCTAGCTGCTTCCGGAACGTACACCGCCCGGACCGGCCGCAGGCGGAATTCCTCGCGCAACTGTTCTAAGGTTCGATCTTCGGATCCGTCGTTGACCACGATCACCTCAAGTTGCGGGTAATCGAGTGCCAGAAGGTTTCGCACTGCAACGCGGATAGAACTTTCTTCGTTATGCGCAGGCGCAATGATCGTAATCGGCGGCGCCAGGGGTGTTTCCTTAATCCAGTTCAAGCGATGACTTTCCAGTCTCCGCTGATGGGCCGTACTCGTCTTCAGCGCGACCACCAACATCGTCAAGTAAGCCAGATTGCTGGCCAGGTAGTACCAGAAGAGTGTGTGGTTTGAAATATCCAGAAATTGAATCATAGCCGCGTTTCTGCCTTGTTCAGGACGCTCTCCACTGTTGCAAGCTCTTCCGCAGGCAATGTCCCTCCCTGCAGCACATTCTCGAGACGTTTCTTCTCTTCGACGTTTAATCGCGTGCCAGCCTGAAGTTCAACCTCAAGTTTTCCGCGCAAGTCTGCATTCTCCAGCGCGGTCAAGTAGGCGTGCAGTCCGTAGCGATCTCGCGTGGCAACCACCTGTTCGAAGACCGGAACCATCTCCGTCGGGAGTCCCACGAGCCCTTCCGCAGCGCGCAATCGCACCAGACGGTTCGAGTCGGTGAGTCCTCGCAGCAGCGACGGAATGACGCGGCGATCGGACTGCTTTCCCAAACTTACCATCGCGCGCAGGCGAACGAACCAAATGGGGTCCCGCGCCAGTTCGTTAAGGACGTCGAGCGCGAGCCCCGATTGTGACTGCGACATTGCCCTCGCTGCCGCAGCACGCAATTCGTCGAGGTCATCTCCCACGAATTGCAACAGGTCTAAACCCATCGATGGAGTCGCCACCTCACCCAGCACCCGGCCAAGCACTTCGCGCAGAGAAGCTGTTGCGCTTTGCACGTACGGAAGCAGCAACTGTGGTCGTTCCGCGCAGCACTGGATGAGTGCGCTTTGCAACGGCAGCGCCGGCACGGTCAGGCCCGTCTCCCCGAGCCACGCAAGAATCTCCTCCGCCGCTTGGGGACAGGCCATCCGTCCCAGTCCTCGTAGTGCGGCCAGGCGTGTTTCCAGATCGGGATCGCGCAAGCCTTCGGCCAACGCCGGAATGCCTTCCGGCGCGCGGGTGCGTCCAAGGGCCACCAGCGCCCGCATCCTTCGCCAGCCGGTAAGTTGCCGGGCTTCAAAGATGCGTTTTTCGATCAGCCCGCTGGTCCGCAGAAATTTCAGCAATCGCGCCGATTCTTCTGGCCCGGCTGATTCGAACGCATCGAGCGCGATCGTCTCGACGATCCGGCGGTCAAAGGCTTTCTTTCGCCACCGCTCATAGGGAATTTGTCCGGAAATCAACGCGTCCCACTGCTGGCGCAACTCGAAGACGCGTGCGTCACGTTTCGAGAAATACCGCCTTCGGTATGCCCGCCGAAGCAAAATGAAGGCGAGCAGCAGTGCGTCGCACACGATGAAGGTGACAATGGCCTTCACCACGAACGTCGACGGGCTGAGCCTCCAGAGCTTTTCAAAAATGGATGGCATAGCTGAATCCGAAGCTAGTGTCCGTTCTGTCTTTCGTGCGCTTCTGATACGATGCGAAGCCCGTCACGTCCTGCCACGCGTTGATCTGGAGCCGCAATCCACCGCCGTAGGTTTGCGATGCAAAACGCCCGATCAGATCCACCTGCGCGAAGTCTTCCGTGCCGGCTGCAAAGAACACATTTCCGGACAGCCGTTTCGCGCTCCAACGTGCCAAGGGGAATCCCAGGCGGGTGATTCCGGAAGGACGCCATTCGGCGTCGGTCCCCGAGAAGGCGCTCCGCGCGCCGCTTGCTCCGAGTGATACCGTCCACTCCCGCGGGAGATAAACAATCGTGGTACCGCTCAAAGTCAGAATCCGGGAGGATTGATACCAATACCAGTGCTGCCCATATACAAACTCGATCCCGCGCACAAAATTCGTCTGGCCGCTCTTCCACCCGCGGTCCAATTCAAAGAAGGCTTCGCTCTTGGGGATCACGGCATTGTCATGTCCGATCGCCCCGCCCACGGTGATTGCTCCCCATTTGGGCTGGCGTCGTGTAAGACTTCCCACAAATTTCCTCGCGCCGGCGCCGCCGCGTTGGTAAAAATCTCCGGCAAAGCTCGTGCCCCAATACGGCGTCCATCGCGATGTGAGGGTGGCCCATTCGTCATGATTCGGACTTGTAAAATTGAAAAGGTCGTTGTCCTGACCGAACCTCAGTTCGTGTTTCGGTTCCTCGCGGAGGGAGATCAGCCCAACTTTCGCTTCTACGCTGGTGAGGTCTAGATTCAGTGCTTTTTGAAATTCGGATTTCGCTTCGTTTCGCCGGCCGGCGGCTCGCAGTACGCGGGCACGGGCAGCGTGCAAATCTGCCCGAGCAGGATCAAGCCTCAAGGCGCTGTCAAGCGCTTGCAGGGCCTCAACTGTTCTTCCCTCGCGCAAATACACGTTTGCAAGCCCCATCCAATGGTCGGGGTCATTCCGCGAGGCTTTCAAGATTTCCAGGTATTCCTTTTCCGCTTCCGCCACATGCCCCGACCAAGCCAGAACGCGCGCGCGCCATGCCCGTGCGTCTATATCCTGCGGCGCGCGAGCGGCCTCTTGATCGACAATGCGCAGCGCTGACTCCCAATCCTGTACCTCGGAGTACTTGCGAACTTGCGTTTGCCAAGTAGGTCTTTGGTCTTGCCCGACGACGGGAGATGCTCCTAGTACCGCACTTAGGAGCAGGCCAGAAACCAGCATCCTGCGCGATAAGCGAGATCCAGGGCCCGAGAATCTTTCTTCGTTTCTGACAAAGGATATTAGATGTACACACATATTCCCGTGGACTTGTTGCACGGGGGACTCCATTGCCGACGGTAAGCGAATCGACTGTGTCCATTTAAATGCTGGATTATGTATAACTTACTGGGATACTAATATAGGTAATCATGGAATTAACAATGCAGGTCCCGGGAGTCCACTGGATTCGTATCAACATGAGACGGAGCTAGTCTTTTGAGACGCGCATGACATCAACTCTGGCTAGGCCAGGAGCTAACGCGAGTCTTATTGCCGCAAATAAGTGTCTTGAAATGTCCAGCTCGATCGCTCAGGTGCGTTTTCGAATGTCTTGTAATTCAAGGGCGCTCTTCACGTGATCTGCCAACCTAGATGGCGTTAACGTTTCTTTTGCGAGCCAACTGTGAATGCCTAAGGCTCGTGCCGTGATCAGGCAATCTGTTTGCTCGAAGTCAATCAGCACTACGACAGGAAATCTTTGAGCCATCGCGCCGACGCGCGCTAGCCCGTCGGGAGCCTGCAAGTCAGATACGGAGAAGTCTACAATGATGGCATCGAAAGGTTCGCATCTCAGCGTATCAAGGGCTTGCGACAAACTCGATTTCGATTCCATTCGGACTCCAACCCCGAAACGCTGGGTCAGAGCGGCCCGAATGAATTTCTCAATCGGCGGGCTGTCCTCGACCAAGAGAATTTTCACAGTATCCCGAACCGAATTGAACGGTGTAGTCTACGCCCCAGTTAAACCCTGAGCGCATACTACGCGCATATGCCACTGTTCCTAGTTTTTTCGAATCCTGCTAGGTATTCCAAGCAAACTGGTCTGCCGTTTTCGATTTTGTCACCAGGGAGGAAAGGCTCGATTGTCGGTGCAAACGGCGCAGTGACAGCTGGACATATTTGATGACCCTGCTAACTCTGCTGGTCTGACGTTCATCGGCTCTTTGTACTAGACGGACGCGTCAACTGGCCCGGGCAGATGGAGCCAGCAAAGTCTGGTCACTTTCGTTCTTGACCGAGTTATCTCCCGACAGGGACCTATGAGTCGCACTGCAATCGCAAGGCTCTTGGTCGCTTATGTAACCAACACGGCGCTTGAGAATAGCGAACAACGCCTAGTTTTCCGGATGGGCTACGTATGCGGATGGAATAGAGAAGGTTGCTTCTTTCTCGTCAAGCTGGAGGCGAGGCCGCGGAATAGGCCCAATAAATCATTGTTATGATAAGAGTTAGATCCCGAATCAGCTGTAAACTAGTTGCTTAAAGATACGCGCTCGCAAAGTCGGTGGAGGGTTCGGGAGGAAGGTTTCCAGAGCATTGACCTTCCTCGACTTCTGTCCAGTTCGGTTGTTCCTCCCTGCCATTCGATGTCCCCGGGTTTGAAAATTGCTCGGAAAAACTAACAACTCGATATATCAATAGCCGCGGTAACACTCTGTGAACAACGTTCCTTATAAATAGATATAGACTGGCGCTCCTAGTTTAAGATGGGTGCGGGATTCTTGACGGCTCGAAATTTTCTATGAGCCAAATCGGCTGGGCGCCATGGCCACGCGAGATTTCGCAAATGGGGCGGAAACGCCCGATCGTGAACACATCGAAACGCAGAATCGCCTGCGGCGAATTGAGCGGCGAGAATGGCTGTTATGGGCGACAGCGGTAGCCATCACGCTGCTGCTCACCGCAGGTATAGCATCCTTTCTCCTCCCCTTGTTGCACTCTGAAGGAACTGCGGACTCAACGCTTAGCCTACGCCAGGAAGTGCTGGGGCTCTTTGGAATCGTTCTCCTTTTTGATCTGTACACCATCTATCAGCAATTGCAGATTCATCGAATCCGGCGACAGTTATTCGAACGTGAGGAAATTTTCCGCCTGATTAGCGAAAACGCTGCCGATTTGATCGCGGTTGTCGACGCCGATGGGCAGCGAATCTACAACAGCCTGTCCTATGAGCGAGTCTTGGGCTATTCCCGCGAAGAACTGAAGAGCTCCTCCGCCTTTGAACAAATTCATCCGGATGACCGCGAGCGGGTGCGGGTTGCGGCGGTGGACACACGCCGTACGGGGATTGGGAAGACTCTGGAATATCGTATGCGCCATAAGGATGGCTCGTGGCGCGTTCTCGAATCTACAGCGAGCTTGATTCGAGCAACAAAGAAGGCCACGGAAAAACTTGTCATTGTGAACCGGGACATAACGGAGAGAAAGAATGCGGTCGAGGCGTTGAGGCTATCGGAAGCGAGCTTTCGCTCCGTGGTCGAAGACGCACCTTACGGAATCTACCGCGCCAATGACGAGGGCCAGTTCTTGCGCGTCAATCCCGCACTTCAACGCATGCTGGGTTACTCTACGCCTGAGGAACTTCTTCCAAAGAATCTCGAGGCGGATATCTTTCGAAACCCAACCGAATTTCAGAGACTACGGGAATTGCTGGCAACCGGTGACGAGTTCCGAGACGTGGAGATGGATTGGCTCCAGAAAGACTCCTCTCCCATTACGGTGCGGTGCAGCGGTCGACGCGTAAAAGAGGAAAGCGGGCAATCGGCTTATATCGAAGTATTCGCCGAGGATGTGACCGACAGAAAGATCCTGGAAAGCCAGCTGCGGATGGCCGGCAAGATGGAGGCAATCGGCCGATTGTCCGGCGGGATCGCGCATGATTTCAACAATCTGCTCGGAGTTATCATTGGCTATAGTCAGCTTCTGAAACGCAAATTGAACTCTGTGCAGGCGTCCCCGGAATTCGCTGAGGAAATCGAGAAGGCGGGACAGCGTGCAGCGTCTCTAACACGGCAGCTGCTCGCGTTCAGCCGCCAGCAGATCTTGACACCAACGATCCTGAATTTGAACACCCTGGTATCAGACATGGAAAAGATGCTTCCACGATTGATCGGGGAAGACATAACGGTAAACGTAGTTCTGGAATCCAGTTTGGGCACAGTGAAGGCCGATCACGGTCAAATCGAACAAGTCATCATGAACTTGGCGGTCAATGCGCGGGACGCTATGCCTGCGGGAGGGACACTGAAGATCGAAACTTCGAATACCGTGTTTGATGAACTGTATGTACGTCACCATCCGGGAGCGAAGCCTGGTCGCTACGTCATGCTCGCTGTCCGTGACTCCGGAATCGGCATGGATGAGGGAACAATCGCCCATATTTTTGAACCTTTCTTTACAACCAAGGAACTCGGTAAGGGTACTGGCCTTGGACTGGCTACGGTGTATGGAGTCGTGAAACAGAGTGGAGGCTACATTTGGGTGGAAAGCAAACCCGGACGGGGGGCTTGTTTTCAGGTTTTTTTGCCTCGGACCGACGAGCCGGTGACTCCAACGGCAGCCGCGCCTGAGGGTGCGTCCAATTTCGCAGGATCAGAGACCATTCTCTTAGCGGAAGATGCAGAGCCACTGAAGAAACTGGCGGCATCTTTTCTGGAGGCTCATGGATACCGGGTACTTGCGGCACGAAATGGAGAGGAGGCGCTTCAACTGGCTGCCCAGTATTCGGGACAAATCCACCTGTTACTCACGGATGTGGTGATGCCGGGCATGAACGGCAGAGTGCTGGCCGAGAGACTACTTCCGAAGTTTGCAGAACTGAAAGTTCTCTATATGTCTGGTTATACCGACTCCTTCATCGCAGGTCACGGAGTCCTTGACCAAGGGACCACCTTGTTGCACAAACCATTCACGGAGGAAAGCCTACTCGAGAAGGTAAGGGAGGTTTTAGATGCGCGACTGGAACAAGTCCCAGCCGGAGGCTAGATCCGCTCACTCTCTGAAAAATTGCGGGTTCCAGAAAGTCTAGGGGGAAGAGACGATGGGAAAGCTTCTTGTTATCGATGATGATGAAGCGATGCGCAAGTTGGTCCGAAACAGTCTGAGCGATTCCCACGAAATCATCGATACGGGAACACCGGAGGAAGCCCTGGCGCTGGCCTTAGAACATAGGCCCGATGCAATCTTGTTGGACCTACGCATGCCCAAGTATTCGGGATTCGAATTATGTCAGACGTTCACCTCTTTCAGTTCCACGCAACTGATCCCCGTGATCGTGATCAGCGGGGAAGCTGGGGCCAAGACAAAAGAATTTTGTCGCGACCTAGGAGCAGCGGCCTACTTCGAGAAGCCTGTGGACTTTGATCACTTGCTGTCTTTTCTCGCGGAAACACTTAAGAATCGTCGAGTGGAGCGGCGGAATGAATTGAGGGTTCGGTTGAGGGTGCCGTTGAAACTCCGAGGAGTTGATGAGCACGGAGAGCATTTTGAAATCGTGACAACGACAGAGAACGTTGGCCGAAGCAGTTTTCTTTCCGGATGCAATCGCATATTGACGAAGGGTTCCGTTGTGGATGTGTCTTTGGTGACCAAGAACGAGGAATATGCCGGAAAGGCAAGCGTGGTTCGTTCGGAATGGCCCGACACGCAATACCCCCGGTATGGATGCCGGTTTACCGTGAAGACTGGCCCTTGGGTCTTGGAATGATCCCAGTGTCCGACAGGCAGTTGTATCAGACGCAGTGGCCTGCTAGGGCTTAGAGAACAAACCGGCGAATGGAAATCCGAGAAATATCTGATCGGTCTGTTCGGGATACACGGTGATCGGAACTACTCTTCCCGGAGTAACGGCGACTTTGCTCTAGGGCAAGAAAACGAATGGCTCGTAAGGACTACTCGAGCGATGTTTTGTCGAACGTTTCGCGACACGGTACAACAAACGGCTTTGCGGCATTTCCCGGAAGGCACAAATTGTCCTCGCTCGGCAGGCGTGGATGTGGATAAGGAATGTCCGGGAGCTGGAAAACGTCCTTGAGTATGCGTGCATGGATGGCGCAAGGGTATGAAATCGATGTCCGTGATCTTCCCGAGGCACACCTCAACGGGGAATCCAGTTTGGGCGACGAGACAGACGAGCTATGTTCCCTTGAGGAACTTCAGCGTCGCCACATCGAACGAGTGCTTAAGCGCGTCAAAGACAAGAAAGGTCAAGCTGCGGAAATCCTGGGAATCGGTCGAACCACCCTCTACCGCCTCCTTCATCCTGAGGCGCACCGTTAGCTTTCTGAAAGGAATAACTCCGGCTTCGTTGTAGAGACTGGGCGCGTCCGGCCGCCGCGGCAGAAGACTGCGCACCGTGCGCCGGACTTTGTGGATACGCAGGATCGTCGGAAACCTTGGGCTCGGGAGGGTTTCATCACGAACCATGCCATCGGCGGTTTTCAGAACAGCGGGCGCTCGTAAGACATTTGGTCGTTTTTCCAACCGAGAGAGATCCACAATCAACTCTTAAGCCCGGGCTTGCATGAATTCTCTAAGCGCTCTCGCTGATTTAGGGGTCGCCGCTCACCGTAGCGCTTTGCAACATCACCCGAAAGGAAATTCCTAAAACTATGTGTCGATACCATCAGATACGCTTCTTCCACGTAGTCGAAGTTGAGTGACTCTACTTTGCTTTGCGATCTCGAAAGCGATTCCTTCCGAGGCGAGATGAATAGCGTTGGAAGTGCGTTTGTCATTTACCCGACGAGTTCATCTACTCCTTGATTACAGCGGCGAAATCTGGTCGGAAAACCAACCAAATCGTTCTTTCTCTCTTTGCTACAAGTACTGCTCACTAATCTGCGCTAAGCCAAAAAGCCCCCCTCGCGGGGGCTCAATTCACTCCGAGGAGAAAATCTATGTATCTAAAGAAGGGAATCTGTTTGTTGGTGTTCGCATCCGCTGCACTTACGCTTCCCATCGCTCTGAACCATCGTTCACAAGAGAATTCGGACAAGGTTCGGGCAGATGGAGGAGCCCCACCGCCCCCACCGATCATATGGAAGAGACAAGCGCAGACTGGGCCGCAGCTAAACGCGGATGGAGGAGCTCCACCCCCACCCCCAATTAAATGGGAGGGCCGAGCACAGTCTGGGCCCCAGCTAAGGGCTGATGGGGGTGCTCCGCCACCGCCGCCGATAATCTGGCACAAGACGGGAAGCGGAGGGTCCTTGCTGAGAGCCGATGTGTAGGGAGTTCGCGGGTACCGCTGTGGAACGCTTGAGGGTATGGGCGCAGTAAAGTTACATTCGTGACTGCGCCTCCCTTTCGCTTAAGACGTCCTGTTAATTTAGGGCTTGGAGGCAATCTTATCGGGGAAGAAGGTATTCCAGGCCTTCTCCCCGATTCATGTTAAGATTCGCGCAACCTGCACGGGGCAAACGATGCTTTCCACAATTCTCTGGCTGACAGCGCTTTTTCTCGAGAGCGTCCTGTTGCTGCGGGGATTTCTGGGGAATTTCCTAAAACAGTACCGCTTTTTCTACTTGTACTTGGGCTGCGTGTTCATTCGAGACATGTCGCTCATGCCTGTATATTATCTTTGGCCCAAGTTCTACGCATATGCTTACTGGTACAGCCAGTTTTTCCATGTTGTAGTGGGTTGTGGGGTGGTCTGGGAGGCCTACAAATTAGCGCTCTCCCGTTACCCCGGTGCAGTACGGATGGCACGCAACGTGCTCTCTTTTATTTTTATCTTTTCGATTTCAAGAATTCTCGTAAAGGCTTGGAACAGTCCCCATTGGATTCCAGGAAGAACTACATTGGAGCAAGAACGCGATCTGCGAATCGTACAATTAGCACTCCTCCTCGGCTTGGTTGCACTGTTCGCATACTATGCGATCCCGCTAGGCCGCAATCTCAGGGGGATCATCTATGGTTTCAGCCTCTTCCTAGGCACGAGCATAATACATCTGACTCTCCGGGATTATCTGGGCGACAGTTTTCAACATCTCTGGCAGTACATCCAGCCTGTGACCTACCTGCTCGTTCTCGCAATTTGGTGTGCGGCCCTGTGGTCCTACGCGACCGTTCCGGAACCTGAAATCGAACCGCACCTCGAGGTGGATTACCAAGCTCTGGTCAGAGCAACCCGAAAGCATTTGAGTTCGGCGCGGACATACCTCGCAAGGACTATAGGAACGTGACGGTGCATTTTTATGTTCTTCTTATTGGCGTCCTGATGCTGATCGGTTCCGTGTTGGTTTTGAGGCGTGCAGCAAGATTGCATATGGACGCGCAAGTCAATTGGTGTGAGGAACCCCTTTCGGTTCTATCCGGGGAGGATGCGCTGCTTCTGGAACTGGGTACGAGGATCTTTGCTCCGGAGGATTATGCGTTCGTTAAGCTTGAAACCTCTCGTGAGTTTCATCGCAGATTTCGGGCCGAACGCACCGCTTTGGCACTCGGCTGGTTGGACCAAGTGAGGCGCGGGGCTGGTCGCCTGATGCGCGCTCACGTGAGGGCTGCACGGCGAAATCCAAACCTTCGGCCGGCGGACGAAGTCAAACTCGGTTTTGAGTTTCTGGTTTTCCGGTCGACGATTGGGCTCCTCTACTGCGCCGTTTGGCTCCGAGGCCCCTTGCACGCAGCAAAGCTTGTGGGGTACTGCTGTCAATTAGCAAGAGAGTTGAAGAGGATGAGTGTAGAAGCTTTGCCTGTTGCCAGTTCGATGGCGGTGGAAATTATGAAAGGCGATTCGGAAGCGAAGCGACGTACCGTGGTTCCGTAGAGTAGCTATGCACGTGGAGCTCAAGTCTGAAGATGTGGAAGCAGCCGTGGAGGATCTGCGGAATCGTACCTTGGCGAAGATGCCGGGGGATTTTGCTCGTCTGATCTATCTGGCCTCTACGCGCGACTACAATACAGGAGAGTACTATCACGAGGGTCTGGCGTTTCAGTTTGGTGAGAAAGCGGCTCGCAAGGCCCTAGCATCTTGTCATCGCGATTTATTTCAGCGCATGATGCAGTGTTCGGTGAGAGACCTTGTCGAGCATCTAGAAGTGTATGCCCGATGCACCCATATCGCCCGCGCGGACTTTATCCGGACCTGGGACAGATTGCAGCCCTATCGCGTGACAATCCCACTCGATTGCGGTCCTTTCGCAGCTCAATTGTTTGCTTCGAATGTCAGGACTGCGTTGGCAATCTTGGAGTTCGGTCAGTCGCGCCGTCCCCCGGATCTACAATCCGCATCGCTACGCCAGTAACGCGTCCCACGATTTCTGCTTCACTGCCGTGTATAAACTGCCGTATGCTGCAGGGCGAAAGCGGATGGGGAATCAAGATCAACTGGCTGCCTTGCAATTCGCACCAGGAACAGGCATACCCATCGCGCAATTCGATGAAATAGACCGGTCGATCGTACTCGGTGCGCCATTTGAGGGGATGTATCTTCCTCGCACTCTGGTCAATTTGCACAAAGGATCCTGGCCGGAGGAGGGGGTAGAGCGTAAAGTCCCGCATACCGATATAGCCGTACAGGCTATGACGGACGTCCAGATGCTGGATCAGTGCGATCGGTACTTCCCCCCAGACTTCGACCATCCGGGAGATAAGATTCGTCTTCCCCACATCAAATCCGCGGTCAAAGCGAATGGGAAAAGTGACTGTTCTCTCTTGGTCAAAAACCTCAATGGGCGTCAGGTGGGTTTGTTGAAGAGCCCTCATCATTTGATGCTTGGAGATCTTTTGGACGTCCACGCCAAAGAGTTGAAGGAGATCTGCGAATTTCAGATGATAAATGACGCTCAAACTGTACAGCTTGAAAATGCTTGGGACCGAATCTGAATTCTCGATCTGGGTAAGCCATGCGTTGGAAATGTAGAATTCAGGATTCCCTTCCTCTTCAGCGATCTTCTGGCTGAGTTCCGTGACATCGCGCGTAGTGATAGACAGTCGCGATCGCATCTCCTTCAATTGTTCTCCACCTTGCATCTCTAGATTCCTAACTTGAACAATATTCTGTCCGCTGCTCGCCATAGTTTGGCCCACACTCTCTCCAAGAGCAAACGGAAATATATGGCAGGTCTTCAGATTAGGACAATTCTTCGTGACGCGCTCGCGGGCTTGATGGTCGTCAGAATTGAGAAGTGATTTCTCACGCTTCGTTCAGTTTGTCGCCAAGCTTTGGCGACGAAAATTTCAATCCTTAGCAAGAAAATTCGTGAAGCTAGCGACGAAGCATTTTCTGGGCCATATATAACACGAGCTTGCGGTTTTCTTCGTTGGCCTTGCCCAAAAGACGGCGGAGCTTACTTAGAAACCTAGCATCCTTTCCTGAACTGCCCCAAGCGTTTTCGTCCGACGAGGTGTGCTTGGGAAGATTCGGCAGTTTCGGGGGCTCCTCACCATCGTAGAAAAGCTGGTACATGGGAACTTCCAGTGCTCGAGCCATTTTCTCCAGTGTTTCGATGGCCGGAACGGTATGACCGTTCTCGACCCGCGAGATGTAACAGCGAAGCAGTCCGGTGCGCTTTTCAATATCCCCTTGTGAAAGATTTTTCGCCTCACGTAGTCCCCTTAGGCGATCACCAATAATCATTGAATGTTCTCCTCCCTCGAAAGATACGCAGGGTGTTTACTGTGCTCTATATATCTCAGATATGTACTTATGTCAACGATAGACGGGATTGGCCAGAGTGGGAGGGGGCTGCCTGATGAGGGCAGCCCCCCTTGGAGCGCAATCTGATTATTGGTTCCCAGTTATTGCATTACCCTACTTGCGCTCCTACATTGGCGCCATATTAGGTTTGCCTCAGCCGGAGGATCGAAAGAAAAAAGCTCTGCTTGGTTTTGCAACCAGGATTTTCCAAAAACTGAACATTTACAAATACCACCGAAAAATATATAGACTTCTTAGTTCGGACGTTTAGGAACATTCCTGTACATCTCGGCGGAGCAGGTGGAACTCCGAACTGGGACGTCGCGAGCACCTGCACAATCGAGAAGAAAGCCGGTCTGTTACTTGTCGACACTAGCCCAACGTCATGACACATGTATTCAAACGCAAGGTCAGAGGGCCGCTGCGCGCGCTTCGTAAGGCATACCCTGAGGAGGGAATACTTCTAAGCGTTTTTCGCTAGAATCAGCGGCAGAAGGAAATTTTTCAGGTCCTTGTCTCCCCATCCATTCCTCTCAATTTGCAAGCCCATGCAATCGTCTCCTAACACTCGAACCACACGACCAGCAAGTTGCACCGGCGGTTTTCCAGGCTGGAGTTCTAGACCCACACGTACGGATGACCCAATGGGAAGTGTGGAGGATGACTGTACAAGCATCCCTCCGGCGCTTAGATCGAGGGTTGTACCGCTGAGTTGACGCTCCCCCAACTCGATCGACACACCCTTACAGACTTGGACCCGGGTGACCCGGGTGCGCTGATATTGGATGAAGTTATCGGCTGCGTTCAGCAGGCGCGTTAGTCGGGCGCGATCGACCGGCTTGAAAAGAAACAGGTTCACGCCGACTTGGAAGGCCCGTTGCATTGCCTTTTGGTTCTGCTCACCCGTGATCATCACGAGCGGCGTAGATTGGTTGAATCCGCCGGATCGTATGCGCTTGGCAAGTTCGATGCCGTCGAGTGAAGGCATATGCATGTCGAGGAAAACGGCATCGAATCTTTCCTCTCTGAGTCGGGCGGCCGCCTGCATGCTGTCCGTAATGACGTAGGTTTGAATGTTTTCGGAAGCAAGCACTTCTTGAATGAATTCGCACAAGACTGGGTCATCGTCCACTATGAGAAATTTAATCGGCACGACCGCCTCCCTCTCAACTGGTCAGTGAAGAAAATGCCCTGCAGTCAGTCGCATCTCTCGGCTGGAGATTGCTTCGACCAGTGAACCATCCCACCATCCACGTTTCACTTCTTCTCGCATCACAGCGAACGCCTCTTCCGGCGGCAGAGCTTTGCGGTAGGGCCGATCGGTCGTCAACGCGTCATAGATATCGACGGTTTGCAGGATTCGTGCGGTGAGGGGGATTTCTTCACCCTTCAGCCCATCCGGATAGCCTGACCCGTCGAGTTTTTCGTGATGGTGTCGGATTATGGGTAGTACGAGGCGGAAGGCTTTCAGCGGGCGGCAGATGCGCTCTCCAACAATGGGGTGTTGTTTCATAACCTTCCACTCTTCGTCCGTAAGACCACCCCGCTTCAAGAGAATATTCTCTGGCACCATCACTTTGCCGACATCATGAACGATCCCTGCCCGGCGCAGTGCCACTCGCAATTCCTCCGGCAACCGAAGCTGTTCCGCGAGAGCTACCGCATACTCCGACAGGCGCTCACAATGGTCCTCCGTGTAAGGATCTTTGGCCTCAATGCTGATGGCTAGGCTGGATAGGACGGTTTCGGCGTTCTCCAACTCGTCAGTGAATTCTTTCATGCGTACGAGGGACTGCACACGGGCCAGGAGCTCATGTTTGTTGACTGGCTTGTTGAGAAAGTCATCGGCCCCGCACATGATTCCATGAATCCGATCATCCGTGTCTGTAAGTCCAGTGACCAAGACAACGGGCAGAAGCCGCGGTTCAGGCTCTGACTTGATCTGTTGGCAGACAGAAAAACCGGTGCGGCCCGGCATAACCACATCGAGCAGCGCCACATCTATCAGTCCCTTGCGAACCGCGGCCAGCGCCTGTTCACCATTCCTCGCCCAGATGACCTGGTATCCTGCCGGCGTCAACATTCCTGAAAGAAGCTCAAGATTGGCTTCGTTGTCGTCGGCGACTAGTACACTCGCTTTGCGAACGCCAGATTCGGTCATTTCGGTCCTCCCACACGATCTCGCGCTTCGGCAGACCTAGCTAAACCTTTGTGCGAGTTTTTTCGCTAGCCTCAATTCCAGAAATTGCTGTGGTTCAGGAACTCTACGGCCATCTTATGCAGCCCACACTCTTCCTTCTCCTGCCAAACCACCCGCGCGAGTGCTTTGCGCCCTGTGTCGAGGCGTTGCAGATCCAGCGTTCCGCCTTGCGCAAACGGCCGCATGCACCGCAACATCGCTCCGTGTTTGCTCAGGACTTCCGTCACGGTTTCCTCTACCCATGGTTGAGTGATTGAGCTCCCACACAAACGTACGGGTACGAATCCGACGATCCGTGGGCTGCGACGCAGTTTACCGAGCAGTTCCCCGCAGCTTAACAAGATGTCGAGCAATTGAGCGCGTTCTCGATTACTCAGATCCTGAACCTTAAGCGCTTGAGAGACTGCTTGATCCGTGCATTCGGCGAGATAACGACGAATCGATTGTGGAGTTGCAGTTTTGAAATCCTTTTGTTGGATGAGATTGTCGAGTTCGTCCAGTTTGCGGTAGCAGGCCGAAATCAAGTGCGAGATGCACAAGTCGCGGGCCTCCAAAGCGCTAACCGCCGAATTCGTGCACCCGGGGTGACTGCATCGGAAGTTCACTGATTGCCTCCTTGATCGCCCTTTGCCTGCATTAGACGCCGGCAGTTCACTTGTATGCAACGCCGAGCTCCATTTCACCCATGGGGGACTGTGGGGGTATTTCCTTCTGTTAATAAGGGTTCCCAGCGTGCCTGCAAAATAGAGGCCCACCGCCGAATTCAGAGGTCGCAAGAAGTAAGAGTTTCCTGGAGGCAGGCACTGTCGTCGCGGTCCGTTTAAGATGAAAAGCGGTTTTAGCGCGCGCCCTGAAGCGCAGGGCAACGGCGAACATTTTTCATTTCATAGAGCTGCCTATCGGCGGCGCTCAGGAGAAGCTCAATTGTGTTGCCGTCGTTGGGATACACGGCAATCCCCACGCTGACAGAAATTCTTGGAGCTTCCAGATCGGACGCTAGGTGCTGTGAGATACGACTCGCCACGCTCCGCGCTACGGCATCATCGGATTCCGGAAGAATTATGGTGAACTCATCTCCTCCATATCGTGCTGGCATGTCTATAACACGACAATGGGTACGAAGGACCTCCGCAACTCGACAAATCGCGCGGCTCCCGACCAAGTGGCCAAGACGGTCGTTGATTCGTTTTAGATCGTCTAAGTCCAGCAACAACACTGCAAAGGGGCGGCCCGTGCGGTCGGACCGCTTGAGTTCAGAATCAAGATCCTCGATGAGTCGGCGATAGTTCGCCAATCCGGTAAGCGGATCGGTCGCCGCAAGAACTCGCAGTTGTTCCTCGGACCTCTTTCGGGCTTCGATGTCGCGGAAATTGACAACTATTGCTTCAATCCCAGGTTGTTCGAGCAGGTTTGTTCCTGTGCTTTCGATCCAGCGCCACGCGCCGCCCCTCTGGCGGCAGCGGAATTCACTTGTCACGGTCGCCCCAGCTTGCTGCGACAGCTTTGCAAGGAAGGTCCGAACTTCTTCCCGATCTTCCGGATAAATGCACTCCGTCGTATCCCGGCCAAGAAGTTCTGTGCTGCGGTATCCGAGCACGCGTTCCGCAGACGGGCTTGCGTAGAGAACGGTTCCGCCGGGACTGACCAGGATGATTCCGTCCGCGGAGTTTTCAACGAGCGCTTGGAAGCGGTCTTCTTGGGTTCGCAGTGCCATCTCAGCACCATGGCGAACGGCTTTAAGTTGCTTGCAGGCACTCCCGAGTTCGCAAGCCAGCACGGCAAGAAGAACGTAGGAGAGTCTCAGCACCAAGCTAAAGGGAGTACCCATGATTGGACTTGTAAACAGCCAGACGCATAGTGCGGAGGCAAGCACGATCAGGCCACTGGGCTGGCTATTGGTCCTGGGCGGCTCCGGAGTGAAGGTACTTGAGGAGCTAGGGAGAAATGCGGTCATCTGTTCCCCCGGAGCAACGTTAGCCAAGAGCCTAAATAGGTCCTGCACAGTCTCATCGTTGCGACCCTCACGCAGTACCAGCTCATCTACCCGAGTTCCTAAACTTCACCTACTGAAAAGGGATTCGCACCTCGATGCCGCGTATAGTCCCAATGACCAGGTGTTCCTCCAGCGCACTGCCCACACATAGACTGAAGGGCACTTCGTACTCTCCATGCTCTAAGAGCGATTTGATTGGCTTCAATGTGCTGGTTTAAGGTGCGCGACCCGCCAGATGGATGCATCTAAGGGGATGAAAACTTCCTTACGTCCGGTGATGCCCACGGAAACCAGAAGACTCTTTCCGCCTTCGCATTCCAAGAGAAATTCGCCGAACTGATTCGTCTCTGTTTCCGCCAGTGTGTCCCGACCGTAAAGAAGGAGAACGGGAACTCTCTGAATTCCCTTTTCGTTGTCTCTGGAATCCATTACTTGGCCAACCAGCGACATCCTATTAGGGTCGGCGGTCGCATGTAGTTGAAGGTCAATCAGTACATCGTCAGCCTTATAGAGCAGATGTCGCGTGTTCATTTGGCCGCTTCGCACACCCTGCAGAGCCGGTTGGCCGAAACTATCAAAAATCAACTCAGCGAACCACCGCGTGGCGCTTTGTTTGTTGGTTGGAAGATTGGCGCGAAAGGCGCGTTTCGCGAGTTTGACCGCATCCTCGGGAGGACCATATAAAGGTTCCTGGCTCGCAAATCTTCGCATCCATTGCCAGCGCGACAGGGTGTGAACACACTGGGTGCAACTCTCCTCCAAATGTCGTTCCATCGAAGCTCGCTTGTCATCCGCTATCACTCGGTTGGCAAAATCGGCCCAATTTTCCAGTGAAAAGTGCTTCATCGTCCGTCTCCAGCTTTAGTGTCACTTCTCAGAATCAGAAGAATGCATGATTAACATGCTTTGATTCATCTCCTGGTAATAAGGGTGGCTCTCCTTCCATTTCGATATAGCCAGTTCGAAGAAATGCTTTTTCAGGACGAGTGGCCGTCTCCTGCAATGTGAGTAAGGACAGGATCGGTGGAACCTACAGTTAGTGAACTCCATGACTGGATCTAACTTGGAGTGCAAGCTCTCCCCTGCCAACTTCATCGAAAGCCCATCTCATCGATTTTCTTGCGCAGCCGCTGCAAGCATCTCTGCCTTATGAAGCCGATAGATCCCGTGGCGAGCCCGAGAATGCTGGCGACTTGCTGATAGGGACGAGCCGGTTCCTCGAAGAAAAGCATGTGTATCAATTCACGACACCGTTTGGGCAGAGAGTTGAGCGCTTCTCGTAAGTGCTGCTCCTGCTCGGCTTGGCGCAAGATCTCCTCGGTTTGAATTGGCCCCCGTTCTTCGAAATTTTCCCCGGCTAGGGCGGCCTTCTCCATATTGCGTCTGAACTGGTGCTTGACGTGGTAACACTTATGCGACGTCACCATTAGGATCCACTTCGGCAGAGCGCGAGGTTCGCGCAGTTTGTCCAATTGGGAGAGGAGCTCAAGGCACACCATCTGAAAGATGTCCGCCGCTTCGTCTCGGCTGAAACCGTATTTGATAGGTACGGAAAAGATCAGGTTCTTATACTTGTCGACAAGGGCGCACCAGGCATCCTCATTGCCGTCCAGGCACTCGCGCACTAGACGGTCGTCTGTCCAAGCAGTCAGTTCTTCCTGTGCCACGATAGTCAGAACGGTCAAGATTGCGATCTCCGCAGCTTTGTCCAGATATGGCCCCGGCCACGGTCTTTGTTCCCGGCCCCTAAGGAAGATTCCCTATAAACGGCTTTGCATCGTTTTACCCTGCTGGGAATCCTCGGTCGCGGGATAGCTCTCGCACTGTTGTTAGATTGGATATTTATTATAATTAAATCCAGTACATATACGTTGTCTTTGCCGTATAAGTAACAACTAGGACTGGACGAGATACCCGACGCAATCACCCGCTGATTTGAAATGTTTACCGTGACCGCCATGCATTGCTTCTCGAACAATCGCAATGGACCCTGTATCGCGAAGGGGCCAACGAAACCCTTATTACCAGGAAGCATTTATTGTGGGTAAGGACTCTTCCAGTGAGGAATGATAAGGCGGGCGGAATGTTACCAAGGAGTGAAATGAGCAGCCTTCGCAGGGTGAAGAATCGTGTTGTCAGTGAAAAAGAGAACATGAGAGGAACGCACGGACGCCGAGTAACGAAGAAGAAAGAGTGGGAGATTGCTGCTGCCTTGGAGTTGATTTTTGCCGAGCATCCAATGCCAATGTGGATCTTTGATAAGGATACGTTCCGTTTTCTTGCCGTAAATCAGGCAACCCTTGCGACATACGGCTACTCCCGAGAAGAGTTCCTTCAGATGAGGTTGACCGATCTCTACCCAACCGAGCAAGTTTCCAGCGTTCTCGAATGTCTGGCTGGCATGAATGCAGGTGGGAAGTTGAACCAATGGCGCCACCGTCTCAAAGACGGAAGCATGATCGACGTCGAAACCACAATCCACACGATAAATCTGGCTGGGCGCAAGAGGATCCTCACCATTTCCCAGGACATTACCGCGCGCAAGGCAGAGGAATCAAAGCGCGAAGAAACTGCAACGTATCTCAGAGCATTGATCGAGAATTGCCCACTGGCAGTCGTGGTATACGGCGCCAATGGTCACGTACAGATGTGCAATCCTGCTTTTGAAACGCTCTTCCTGTACCGTCAGGAGGAGATCGCAGGGTCGAATCTAGATGCTCTCGTGGCGCCCTCGGAATTCAGTGTTGAAGCAGAAGAGGCCACGAAATCGGCCGTCGCGGGCAAGGTCACGCATCTGACGACGCGTCGGCGGAGGAAAGACGGGGCATTGATTGATGTTGAGATCTTTGGCGTGCCGCTGGCAATTCATGGAAAACCCGCCGGAGGTTACGGGATTTACCAGGATATCGGAGACCGCAAACGTCTGGAGGAACAGCTGCAATTCGCTCAGAAGATGCAGGCGGTAGGACGGTTGGCGGGCGGAATCGCCCACGACTTTAACAACATCATGGGGGTCATCCAAGGCTACAGCGAGTCTTTGCTCGAATCCTTCAAGCCGGACAATCCCATTCGAAGCGATATCGAAGAGATTGACAAGGCAGCGCGCCGCGCGGTGGCGCTAACCAACCAGCTCTTGGCGTTCAGCCGCAAGCAGGTGCTGCAACTCAAGGTCTTGGATGTGAATTCTGTCGTGAGCGAGATGGAAGAGATGTTGCACCGCCTGATACGTGAGGACGTCCAACTCGTCATATTACAAGGGACGAACATCGGCTGCGTGAAGGCCGATCCGGTTCACCTCGAGCAAGTCATACTCAACCTGGTCACCAACGCTCGCGACGCGATGCCAAACGGCGGAAGACTGGTCATCGAAACCGGCCACATCGAGCTAGGAGACGAGTTCAAAGAAGTTTTCCTCCCGATTGTTCCCGGGCGATATGTGATGCTGACAGTGAGTGACACAGGAACGGGCATGGATGCAGATACACTGAAGAATGTGTTCGAGCCGTTCTTTACGACCAAGGAGCAGGGCAAGGGCACGGGGCTCGGACTCGCAACTGTGTATGGGATCGTACAGCAAAGCGGTGGCCACATCTTTGCGACAAGTGAACTCGGTCGAGGCACAACGTTCACGATCTACTTGCCTCGCGTCGAGGAGCGCGCCCCTGTTTGTGAAATGAAGAAAGTCGAGAAGAGAACTCCTCGGGGGACGGAATCAGTGCTTCTTGTGGAAGATGAGGATTCGTTTCGACGCTTGGTTCGCAAATTCCTCGAACAATCTGGGTACGTTGTTCTCGAGGCAAAAGACGGGAAGGCGGCATTGAGAGTATCCGATTTCTTCCCGGGGCCGATTCATTTGGTTTTGACGGACGTTGTGATGCCAAACATGAGTGGATACGAACTGGCTCGGGCTCTCGCTTCTCGCCGGCCGGCATCAAAGGTGCTTTTCATGTCCGGGTATGCGGCGAATACCAACTTGCCAGCTTATATCCAGAATTCTGGCGCCGTTTTTATTCAAAAGCCGTTCAGCCGCGACGCATTGGCGATCAAGTTGCGCGAAGTGATGGGAGCGAAGAATTGAGGTCCTGCATATTTCATGGAGTTGGCGACTGCGGGATGCAGCAAAGATTGGCTCAACGGAATGGGCTGCCGCCGCCCAATCATGTTTTTGTGCTTCGCCGATTCAAAGCTGTCAATGGTCTTGTCAGTCTCTGAACGTGGAGGAACCACACTATGTTGCGGATTCTTGTGATCGACGACGATGAAGCCATGCGCAAGATGGTCCGTCAAAGATTGAAGGGTCAGTACGAGATTGTGGACACGGGAGACGCCACCGAGGCTCTCGGCCTAGCGTTGGAGCACAAGCCGGATTGCATCTTACTAGACCTCAGCCTTCCGCGATTCTCCGGGCTGGAACTATGTCAAACTTTCTGTTCTCTGAGTCACACGCGGCACATTCCGATATTTGTCATCACGGGCCGATCGGCGGCCGAACACAAGGAATCATGCTTGAATCTCGGCGCAAGCCAATTCTTCCAAAAACCAATCGATTTCGCGCGTCTCAAAAGTTGCCTCGAGACACTTCCGGGCGATCAACCACGAGAACACAGGGCTGATATTCGTGTGCAACTCAAGGTGCTGCTGAAAGTTACTGGAACCGACGCCCATGGTAAGGATTTTGAACTTCTCACGACTACAGACGAGGTCAGCCTTGATGGCTTTTCATGCCGCTGCGTACTTTCGCTAGAGGAGGCTGCCATGATCGAAGTGTACCAGTTGGGCGGACCCGGGGAACGTTATGTAGGACGTGCTCGTCTGATTCATACGGAGTGGCGCGATCTACCTTGGCAGTCGTGTGGCTTTCGCTTTGTGGACAAGTCAGGAGAATGGATTCTGTACGAGGAGAAGACTGGGGCATGGAAAGTGTAGTTGTGCCAGGCTTCACTTAAACGAGCATCCTGATGGAACGGCCCACTTGAGCTAGTTCACGAATTCGCTTCGCCCTAGTTCGTTTGGACGCACGCAGGTTGCAAGCCTTGCCTGATGAGTTAGAAGCGTCGAGAGTTGGAATCCGTCTAGGCGTGCTTTCCTCTCAGCCGGTTGCCCCGGCTGGCCATCTTCTGAACCATCGACAGAAGGAGTTTCCTGTCCCGCTCTGTCAGACGACTCAGAAGTCGCCGCAGCTGTGATAGAACGCGCGCATCCTTGCCAGAACTGCCCCAGGTGATTTCTGTACCACTCCTACCCTTCGAAAGTTTGGGGAGTTCGGGTGGCTCCTCTCCGTCATAAAGGAGTTGGTAGATTGGCAGTTCCAGTGCTCGAGCGAATTTCTCCAGTGTTTCGACAGCCGGAACCGTGTGACCGTTTTCCACGCGGGAGACATAACAACGATGCAAGCACGTACGCCGTTCTATATCCCTTTGCGACAATTTCTTGTGTTCCCGAATGGCGCGCAGGCGGTCACCGATAATCATTTGTGATTCCTCCCGACCTCGGACCTCTGTTCAATCAATTCCCGAATCCCCGCCAAGTTTAGCTTCCCGCTTTTATGTAGTTCTTTCAGTTCATCTTCCGTAATCACTGTATCCCCGAAGCCGAAAACAAAGCTTCCATTACGTCTTCGGAACGGACCAATGAGAACAAGCCCGGAATTTCGCGCCGCGCGAAGCAAATCAGCAAGCTCCTTTTCACTGTGGAAGGTCATGCCTCGGTCAAGATTCCCCCATCAGCCCGCCAAAACCAGCGTGGCTGGACAACGCCGCGCGCGAGAGGTTCGCGGGGTCTTCCCTTTTTCGTCAGAATCATCCCTAGCGCGATACTCACTGAGGTGGTTATGTCGGTTCAATACTGTAAAATCCTTAGTGGAATTCACTATGGAACAGCCACACGAGGCCGCCTCTTCCCGATAAAGACACCCATGTACGTAAATCTGGGTATAATAGCTACCGCTCATATTTGTTATCCTGGCAGTTAGAGAAATCTTCTCCTCGTGTCCCAATTGCCGCGCCTGGCGGATGTGCACCCCGTGCAGCATGTTAAGGAGGGCACCATGAGCCGGACCCGGTCCAAAACCCAGAAGATCGATGCTGAGGAAGTATCGAATGCTGTCGAAGGGCGCTTGCGGCCTATCATTGATGCCATTCCCGTAATAGTCTGGCGAAAATTGCCTGATGGCTCGGCTGATTTCCTCAACAAGCAATTTCGGGAATATACCGGTCTTTCCTTGGAGGACGGGATGGGCTGGGGATGGATGAATGCGTTCCATCCTGACGACCGTTTGATGGAGGAATGGCACGCTGCTTTCGCGGCCAGGAAACACTTTGAGAAGGAGGCGCGGCTCCGCCGGTCCGACGGGCAGTATCGCTGGTTCTCGATTCGTGCGGTACCGGTGCGGGATGAGCGGGGAGATGTCGTCAAATGGTATGGATTAACCTGCGACATCGAAGATCTGAAGAGCGCCGAAGATCGCGTTCGGCTTATCATCGACACACTTCCCACAATGGTTTGGACCCTTCAGCCTGACGGCTCCGTTGATTTCGTCAATCAGCGTTGGATTGAATATACGGGCCTCTCTTTGGAGGAGGAAATTGAACAGCCGACGCGCCCAGTTCACCCCCAAGATCTTCCAAGAGTAATGGAAAAGTGGTTGGTGGACTTGGCCGCTGGGGAAGCCTCCGAGGATGAAATGCGCTTGCGGCGGGCTGACGGAGAATATCGCTGGTTCCTGATTCGCACCGCGCCGCTGCTTGACGCACATCGAAACGTCCTTAAGTGGTACGGAGTATCCATCGATATTGAGGACCGCAAGCAAGCGGAAATGCAGGCCCGAACGCTCATCGAAGCGATCCCGCAGCAGATCTGGAGCGGTCCGCCTGACGGCACGCTTGACTATTGTAATGAGCGTTGGCGCTCCTACATGGGACTAAGGCTCGAGGAATTACGAGGCGACGGCTGGCAGAGCATGCTTCATCCCGGCGACCGGGAGCGGGTGCTAAAAGCCTGGCACGAGTCAGTGACAAAAGGGACGCCCTACGAGCAAGAAGAGCGGCATCGCCGAGTCGACGGGACGTACCGTTGGTTCTTGGCGCGTGGCGTACCGCTGCGTGATGCGGAAGGACGCATCGTAAGGTGGTACGGGACGAACACGGACATTGAAGACCGAAAGCAGGCCGAAGAGGAACTACGACGACTCTCCAGACAACTGTTGCGGTTGCAGGACGAAGAGCGAAGAAGAATTGCGCGGGACTTGCACGACTCTACAGGCCAAGACCTGGTCGCATTGGCAACCATGCTGGGTCACCTCCGTTCTTCAATTCCTTCGGCCAAGCGAAAATCACGTCGGCTTCTTTCTGAATGTAAGACATTGGCGGACAAGTGCATCCGTGAAGTCCGTACGCTTTCCTATGTGTTGCACCCGCCGACGTTGGATCAGGCCGGTTTGGGTGCCGCGATTCGTGACTATGTGGACGGTTTCATCAAGAGAAGTCGAATCCAGGTGGACTTGGAGGTGCCACCGTGTGTCGGGCGGATGGCACGAGATATCGAGTTAGTTCTATTCCGAGTAGTTCAAGAGAGCCTCACCAACATCCAGCGCCATTCGGGAAGTCAGCAAGCCAAGATTCGAATTGATCGCAACTCGAATCTTACACTGGAGATTAGCGACCTTGGCCGTGGGCTTTCTGCCAGTAAACAGAAAGAGAAAGACGGGGCCCGGCTGGAAATTGGTGTTGGCATTCCAAGCATGCAGGAGCGAGTGAAGCTAATAGGCGGCCGGTTTGAGATTGATTCTGGCAGTCAGGGCACAACGGTACGGGTGACAATACCCCTGGAGAGGAGCGAACGTGAAAAAGCTGCGCATTCTGGTGGCTGACGACCACGGATTAGTGCGGCGCGGTGCACGCGCACTCCTCAACTCCCGTTATGGCTGGAGGGTCGTCGGCGAAGCAGCGAATGGCCGTGAGGCGATAGAAAAGGCAATACAACTGAAACCCGATGTGGCCATTGTCGATATCAGTATGCCCGAACTGGATGGAGTCGAGGTGGTGCGTCAGGTCAGAGAAGCAGTTCCGAATGCCGAAGTTCTTGTGCTTAGTATGCACGAATCAGACGAGATGGTGCGCCGTGCTCTGGACGCGGGAGCTCGAGGATACCTTTTGAAATCCGATCTCACGGAGTGCCTTGCGAAAGCAGTGAAAGCCGTTTCTGAGGGCAAGCGTTTCCTAACGCCCAAGGTATCCGAAATCGTTCTGGATGGATTTCTCAAGACGGGAATCGAGCATCACCAAGGTGAGCGGGCAAGTACGCGCCCAACACCCCGCGAGACCCAAATCATCCGGCTTTTGGCCGAGGGAAAATCCAACAAAGAGATTGCCAGTGCGCTAGGAATCGCGGTCAGGACGGTGGAGACTCATCGAGCAAAAATTATGTCCAAGCTTGGCCTCCATTCTTTGGCCGAACTTATTCACTATGCGATGCGTAACGAAATAATTTCATCAAAAGAGGCGCGGTAAAGTCTTGGTGTCTTCCGGCGCCGCAGACTTTAACAGGAAATTCGTGACGCAGAAGCGACCTTCGCCGCGTATCAGCATGGTGTAATGACACATTCAACACAAAGCAAGCGTGCTCCGCAGACCCATCCATCTGCGTTGGCAGTACGTTCGTATCATCGCATTCTGGTTAAGCATCCATCCCCGATGGGTATAAAGTGTTTTTGAAAGTGGGCGCTTGGCCACAGCGATGGCTCTGCAAGGCATGACCAAGTGGGAGCTTGCGGCTCTGAAATTACGGATTGAAGAGAAGGCAAGAGAGACCTGCTTGGATCGCGGACCGGCTGCACTTTTGGATGCTGTTGTTTACGGTTGTCATGTGTCGGTTATAATTCCCTGGTCTCTCGCCTCTTTCAACCTGGGTGCGTATGCGAACCTGCCGAAAATGCAACAGTCAACGGCTGGAGCGGTTGCGGTGGAAGAACCTCGCGGCAAGAACTCTTCTCCCAATGGCCAATTTGACTCAGTTTCGATGCGTGGACTGTGGTGCACACCATGTTGGCTTTTATCACGACCATCGGTCTCGGCGGATTCGGTCAAATACTTCGGCCACGTTGATAGCCATTATCATCGGGTTGGTCGTGGGACTCGTATTCGCAGTAATGGAAAGCTTGAAATCACCCTAAATCTCCTGAAGTCCACCCAATGGTTTCTGAGGTTTTAGGCTTCCAGTATTCCGCTAACCTGTTTACCTGGCATTACCCAATTACATGAATTCTGTCCCGACCCGATCACGCAGTAATTGATGATTTCTTCGGAGTTTTGATACCTTTTGAGGCGAATGAAGCCTTCCAGTTACTTCTATCGAGGTATCACCTGGCCTGTGTTGGCTCTCGCATTCGGTCTGACCTTGTATCGAGCAACTACTCAAGATATAGCGCATGACGAAGCATTGACCTACGAGTGGTTTCTTGAACAGGGCGTTCACCACATGCTGAGCTTCAACACGACAAATCATGTTTTGTTCACGGTTATGGCCAAGTTGTTCGTTAAGGTGTTCGGCGTCACTGAACTAGGCCTTCGAGCCCCAAGTCTGATAGGCACCGCTGCCTACCTCGTGTTTAGCTACCTGCTTTGCAGAACTCTGTTCGGCAATGGTTTCCTGCTGCCTATAGCGATAGCGATGCTTTGTTTGAATCCGCAAATATTGGATTTCATGGCGGCTGCTCGCGGCTACATTCTTGGCATGGCTTGCCTGAGTGCCTCCATGTATTTTGTGATTCGGGCGATGGAGCGCGGAGAATTCAATTCCCAAGACCGCGAATGGCAACGATCGTGCGCCATCGCGTCCATATTTCTTGCACTGTCAGTGGCTTCAAGTCTGACCAGCATATTTCCATCGGCAAGCTTAGTCCTGTCATTTGCCCTGGTAGCATTACCTGGGTTCTTAGGTCTTGGGAGGGCTGAAAGGCACAAGCTCTGGATTTTTTCACGCTACGTTATCCTGCCAGGTTTTTGGCTCGGGATAGGAATCCTTTGGCCATTTTTGATCCAGGCGCGTCCTGTGCAGTTCAACATGGGCGCACACAGAGCAGCAGACTCTATACGAGATTTCTTCAACGCATCATTCTTATATAAGTGGACCGGAGATTTTTATTCGGCAAGCCTGGGCGCGATACCACCTTCCCAATACAGTTGGCAGGCTAAGGTTTCGGACTTGGGCGTTTATCTGCTACTGCCATCGCTGTTCCTGTTTGTAGTCGTCGCTCTATTAATCGTTTCACGTCAACCGCTCGAAACTAGGAAAAAACAAACACTCCATTGCCAGCTATTTGGGGGTGCGGCGATTGCATGTGTAGCCTTAACGTTCGTACTTCACGTCCTGGTCAAGGTGAATTACCCTGTCAGCCGAACTTGTCTGTACTTCATTTCTTTATTCACTATTGGCGGCTTGCTCTTGGCCCAAGAACTCTCTTTTCGTTTTCCAAGGCTTTCCTTGAGGGTCTTGGGACTAGCCGTTGCAATTTGCGTGCTCTTTGATTATGCAATCTCGTTTAATACAAAATATTTTAGATATAACGCGTATGATGTGATTTCGCGTGAACTTTTTTGGGCAATTGAAACGGATGCTCGGTCGAAAGGTTTGTCGAGTGTACGTATAGGTGGTACTTGGTGGTACGAACCTGAGCTTAATTTCTACCGCCACCGTTATCACGCTGAGTGGATGATGCCATACGACGTAAAGGATCGGTCTTATTTTTGGGAGTCCCCCGATTCTTTGGCCTCGCCCGCCGACTATGACTATTTTGTTTTTGTCCCAGCAAGTGATCCTCGGTTAAAAGGCCCCGGTGTGCAAACCATTTTCCAAGATGAGAGGACGGGGGTAGCAATCATCGCTCTCACTAAGCCATGAATTTAATGCGTGGGCTTTAGGCGACACTGCCCGTTGATCTCCTCGCACCACTCTACATGAGCTCAAGAATGATTTTGCCTGCTTCATCCAAAACACAGTAGAACGACCAGAGATCTCCCAGATCCAAACCAATCGTCAGCTTTTGCTCCTTGAAAATTTCGTTTCCAAATGTTTGTACAGTGCTATTCTTCTTCGTAGCCGGTCTCCTTTTCTTGTGCCTTGAGCACGTCGAACATTGGGAGCCTATGGCATCCCGTGGAGACCGGCCTTCTCATCCCTGACAAACGCGCCAGCAGTGACCAACAAATCGCTGGAAGGAAGCCGACTTGTTGGGACTTATCCGCACGATGCCCAACTGGATTACTTCCGACTCACGCCGCCCAAGGCACTGCATACTGACTCTATCCCGGAGCAGCTGCATTTAGTTTTTCGGTTCCGAATAAATAGTGTTCAATGCCCTTCGCGTTCCTTCGATGAAGCGCACCACCGGACGGCCCGTGAATTCGGGTTGCGGCGGCGCGTCTGTCCAGGTCTGTTCTGGCCTATAAACCGCGATGTAGTCCCAGACCACGCTCGGACGATCATGCTCTCCCATCGCATGAGAGAGAACTCGGTTTCGGTCCCAGTATTGCTTCGCACGCGGATCGTGTATCCGCCGGAGAGCTACGGTCGAAGGTGCGCTCAAGTCGGTAGCCAGTACAGGTTCCCAAATTACGAACACGCGCAGATGCGAGTCTGACTGTGATTCCAGTAATGCTTCGAGTGCGGAGGCCCCCCGCACGCAGATCGGTCAAGTCGGCGAAAGAAGCACCAGTATGCGCACGTTCGCTTTGTCCCCATTGAACTCATTCCTAAGATCACTCAGGTTCGCGGCATTAAGATCGGCGAGAGGCGCCTGACCTGTTGGAGTCTGGTGTCCGCCGTACAAGTAAAACAGGCCAGCAAAAATGGCAAGTGCGGCGAGGGCTAGACCAACGCTCCTATGCTTCATAGCAGCCTCTCTACGAGATCCGCGAATGCCTGCGGAAGCAGAATCGAGATGGCGACAATCAAGGCCGACAGCCACAGCACCACTTGGCTGAGAACACTCGGCTTGCAATTGCATTGGCTAGCGCGCCTGCTTTGATAAAACCCGAGAACAATGAAGAGAACGGAAACCCCCAAAAGGTATGGCCGAAGGGCACCTATGTAGGAAGAGAGAAACCTAGCGCTGCTCGCCGTTCCAGCAGCCAGAACAAGCGGAAGCACCGGCAGGCAACAGGTCAAAGCAGCCAGGGCACTTCCAACTGCCGAGAGCGCGGCGGCAAACGCCCCCTTCGAGGAGGGTTTGCCAGTCGTGCTAACGGCTTCAGTATTCATGGGTGCTCGTCCCTCTCTCTAAGAACGAATGGCACCGTCGGGAAAGCGCTTTCGCATCCTCACAGCTACGATGCGGAACGCTGTGCATAGCGCCACTCCAGCACAAACGCAATGCCGATTCCGATGAGAACGAATGTCCAAACCAAAAGACTTTTGACGTGGGCCATACTCACGTCTGAAAGCAAGAAGATGACGGCAGCGATCAAGAATAGTGGCCCAGTGACAGCGCAGTGCAGAGTGCGATTCCTAAGCCAGTTGGCACCGCAGCCGACCGCCATTGCGAATAGGATCGTGGCGGCAGACAACGCATGGAGAGGAAGCCAATACAAACCGATGAGACTAAGTACTCCCCACGCGACCAGAGACGCTGCGCACCAGTGGCACATTGCTGCTGGTGAGCTGCAGCAAGCTGCCTTGCGCTCTGTCACAACTTGGACCCTCCATTCACGGAACTCAGGATCGCCGCCCGACAGACGGAGATGCTTGTGCCCCTTTTCACGCTCCGGCCCGTTGCCGGGCTTTCAGGACCGCCCGATGAACCATCTCCGCTGGTGGAAGACCGACTTGCTTCGATCCAGTATACAAACGGCAACTCAGCGCGAAACTCCGAGCGTCCTGCGACTCTCCCGCGACATCTCGACCATTGATTCGGATTGTCGGAGATCCGCAAAATCCAAGATCGCTGGCCATCGCCTCGTCGCTGACGAGTACCTCGTGGATCTCCGCCTCGACACCCTCCGCGGCCAAGACGTGCTTAACCAGCTTCACCGCCGCTGGATGAGTCGGGCAGTCTGGCACATATAAGACCTCAACTTTCACTCGGAACTCTCCGGTTTGCGTACATTCTTTTCTCGCAAGATTGGGCAATGAGCGGGCTGGTTGCGTAGTTCTCTGTTGCAACTACGCAGGGCCATGCGCAGCTCGTGTTCCAACTTCTGAAGGTCCGCAAGTTTCCGCTGTACATCAACCAGTTTTTCTTCCAATCGGCGGCGCACCGGCGCACACGGCTGCAAGCGGCTTCCTCGCAGACTCAAGAGACCGCGTATCTCCGTGAGTTTGAATCCCAAGCCCTGGACGCGGCGTATGAAAGCCAGCGTCTCGACGTCGCTTTCGCAGTACTGACGGAAGCCCCCCTCCGTCCTCGCTGCCCTTGGCAGCAAGGCATTGCGCTCATAGAACCGAATCGCGTCAACGCTGAGACCGATCTTCTTTGCAACGATGCCAATTTGCATGGCCTTGGCTCCTCTTCCGACCCTACACCCTGGAGTATAGTCCAGAGTCAAGCCCTTTCTCGCCACGTGAAACTGGGTGCTGAATCATCTTGAAGTGCTTCGTCCGGTCCGGGAGCTTGCCAAGAAAGCTCGCAAATTCCCTTGTCACACTTCCTGTCGCCGGCGGGTCTAAGTGAAGGCAACCCCATAACAAGGACGAAGGAATGGATTCATAACAGGGAACGTAAACCCACGCGGCTCTTTCTTTGAGATCGAACCGATTTAGCTTGCCTGCTGCCTCTCATAGCGCGTTCTTCGCGTTTGCGAACATTTTTCAAAGCTTGTGGAAACTCGCGCTCCGGTCTGCCAATTTGCGCTCCACGGAAGCGGCAAATTCACCGCCGTAGCCCCGGAGGGTTTATGTCCCCGAGACCCGAGCGGCCGCGAAGTGTCCATAGCACTTACGGCGGCGTTGTACTCGATATTGATCGCGGCAGGATCTTCTCCCTGAACGCTTCAGGCTCTGCAATCTTCCAATTTCTCGAGCAGGGTCTCCGCGAAGACCAGATCGTCGAGGAACTGGTCCGAAAGTTTGACATACCCGTTGAAACAGCCAGGACCGATCTCATCGACTTTCGCAAATCGCTTGAGAACCTTTCTCTACTTTTAGTCGATGGAAGTTGCTTGACGGAGTAGACCGTGCGCCAAGACATCGATAACGGAAGAGAAAGATGGCGGGCGATCGTCCTTCACTGCGAACCATCGCAGGTGTTGCTCGTGGAGAGCAATGGCGGCTTCTCTCTCCCTTCTGTCGAAATCCCTAGGGGAAGCCGGATCGCCCAGGAACTGAATGCTCAGCTCAAGTCCCTCTGGAACGTCGACGCCTTTTCCCTCTATCCATTTCGGGCAGGCGCACCCGTGAATGGGACGTCCGTTTCCCGGTGCCATGTCGTCGAGACCGTCCGTCGAGAGGCGCCGCTGGTCCACTCTGCTCGATGGCTGCCTGCGGCCGCCCTGCCCGACCTCGGCTTTGCGGATGCTGTCGACGCGGCAACAATCCGGGATTGGCTCGCGAACTGCAGTAGCACCGACTCCGACGGTGCGGACATGCCGATTGGAAGCCCGGGCAGCCTCGCACGTATAAGGGCATGGGTGCAGCAGGCGCTATTAGGTTCTGGACTGAAACTCGGAGAAAAGTTTGTCCAATTCAACGCAAGCAAGGGGTTCAGCTTGGTTCGATTCGAGACGGATCCTGACGCCGTATGGTTCAAGGCCGTGGACGAGCCGAACACCCGGGAATTCCGGCTCACCGTTGCGCTTTCCAACCTCTTTCCCAATTACACGTCGCCGATTCTCGCGACCAAGCCACTCTGGAATGCATGGCTGGCGCCGAACGTGCCCGGAATCGCGCTGTCACATCGTCAAGACATTGCGGCATGGAGCGCCACCGCCCGCGACTTGGCTACATTGCAGGTCGCGTCCATAGCTGCGACCGAGAACATTCTGAAATGCGGCGCACGGGATGTCCGGAACGAAGCGCTGCTTGAGTGTGTGGGCCCATTCTTCCAGTTGCTGCGTGAGCTAATGGATCGCCAGACGAATCCCGCCCCCGCCCGGCTCTCGCCCGAGGAACTCGTCCAGCTGGAATCGCACACGCGAACAGCGCTGTGCGAGCTGAGAGGACAACACGCTCCGGATTCCCTCGGTCATCTCGATCTGAATCCGGACAACGTCATCACACTTCGCGACCGAGCAGTGTTCCTCGACTGGGCCGAGGCTTGCGTCGGCCATCCTTTCTTGAGCTTTGCCTATCTTCTCGAACACTCTCGCACGCACTTTCCCGACGGCGCGCACCACCACAGGCAACTGATCGAGGCATACGGGGGTATCTGGGAATCGCGGGATCGCATAAGCAATGGGGAGCGATACCTCTGCCTTGCCGTGTTCCTTGCCATTTTTGTGCACGCGGTCTCTACAGACATCTGGCGTGACTCGGCCCGAATGGACAAGCTCCGTCTCGCCGGGTATTACCGCAGTCTGGCCCGCCGAATGAAATTGTATGCGGATCGAATCCGAAATGGAGCTTCATGTGTTTCCGAAGTTTGGGCCTGAGAGGAGGCTCGTATGTTTTACCTCGCTGTGCGCGCGTATTTTGCGCTCATTCGCTTTGAGATGTTCCTCGCTCGCAGAAACTTCGCTGGTTTGTACAACACGGTTCGCCAACGACCATGCCGCGGCGGCGTGTATGACGCAAACACGCTAGAGCAGATCACATCGGCCGTGGACCTGGCCTGCATCTGGTACTGGAAGCACGTGCTCTGCCTCCAGCGGTCGGCGGCGACCGTCTGGATGTTGCGAGGCCAGTGTGTGCCCGCGCAATTGGTGATTGGCGCTCAACAGATGCCTTTTCAGGCCCACGCGTGGGTCGAGGTCGAAGGGCGTGTCGTGAACGACAAGTCGTATACGAACGAAATCTATGCAGTTCTGGACCGTTGCTGACGGCGAGAAGGTGCACCATGGGGCTTTTATGCGGCTGCTGGATTTTTGGTGACGCGTCGGGAGCTTCCGCTCTCGCAAAGCTTCCGATCTCAACAGACTCCGATGCCGATTCGAAAAACTCGATCGTTGCCGCGGACGGCCCCTGCCTCTTGGTGCGCGATTTCCAATCCACATCGTTGCCCGAGCCTTCTTCGAGTTCTCCGGTGAGCCGAGAAGCCCTCTTCGCGGTGTGGGATGGCCGGCTCGACAACCGGCAAGACCTCGGTCGCCAACTGGGCGGAGCCTGGACCAGCGAGAACGAAGACATCGATTTCGTTGCCGCAGCCTTTGTGAAATGGCACACCGGCGCATTCGAACGAATGCGCTGCGACTGGGCTGTCACGATTTGGAATGCCGAAGAAAAAACTTTGGTCCTCGCAAAAGACCCTATGGGAACCCGCCCGCTCTTCTATTCCGTGACTCCCCACGGCATTCTGTGGAGCAATTCCTTGGATTGGCTGGTTCGCCGCGCAGAGACCAGCCTCGAACTCAATTTCGAATACGTCGCCGGCTGGCTGTCTTTCTTTCCGGCTGCCCATGTGACGCCGTACGCCAAGATTGATGCTGTTCCGCCCTCATCCTTTGTCCAATTGCGGACGGACCGGGTCGCGATCCAAAAATACTGGGAGTTTCAGCCGCGGGACAGCATCCGCTGTCAGAGCGATTTCGAATACGAGGAACAGTTCCGCTGCGCATTTGCAAATTCCATTCGCCGGCGGCTTCGATCGAATACGCCACTTCTCGCGGAACTCAGCGGAGGCATGGATTCGTCCTCCATCGTCTGTGTGGCGGACGCAATCCTCGCACACGAGCACGCGCTGGCCCCCCGGCTCGATACACTCTCTTACTACGACGACAACGAGCCGAATTGGAATGAGCGCCCTTTCTTTTCCCTGGTAGAAGCAAAACGGGGCCGCTCGGGATTGCACGTCCCGCTGGACCCCGTGCACGATCTGGATGCGCTCTTTGGGGCCCAAGAGTTCGCTGTCACTCCCGCGAAGCTAGGCCGCGCGCGCAAGCAGAATCCCTTGCAACCCTTAGAAACTCAAGGTTACGGCGCCATTCTTTCCGGTATCGGCGGGGACGAATTCACCGGGGGTGTTCCAACTCCGATTCCTGAACTGGCGGACCTCTTGGTAGCGGGGCGGCTTCGGTCCGTTGCCCGACGCTTGAAATCCTGGTCCCTCCATCAGAGAAGGCCATGGATGCACGTTCTCTTCGACACGCTCCGGAGCTTTGCCCCGTTCCGCTCAAGCTGTATTCCCGCCCGCCGTCCTCCTTCGTGGCTCAATCCACAATTTCGAATACGCTATCAATCTGTTCTCAACGGTTATGAGAAGCCCCTGCGGGTTTGGGGACCACGACCCAGTTTCCAAGAAAACATTTCGGCAGTGGAGGCGTTGCGCCGGCAACTTGCCGTTTCGAACCTTCAATCGCCGGGTGAGTTGGAGAAGCGCTATCCGTATCTCGATGCCGACCTTCTCGCATTTCTGTTTGCGGTGCCCCGCGAACAGCTTGTTCAACCCGGCCGCAGACGTTCGTTGATGCGTCGAGCCCTCGCGGGCATTGTTCCGCACGAAATTCTGGAAAGAAAGCGGAAGGCCTATGTCACACGCGCCCCTCGGATGGCCCTTGCTGCGCGATGGGAGGACGTCCAGGGGCTCACGCGCCACATGCTCGCAGAATCACTCGGCATTGCTTCCTCTCGAGGATTTCGTGAAGCCCTCGAAGCCGTTCGCGGAGGCAAAGACACGGCAATTCTTCCTCTTCAGCGGATGCTGGTCCTCGAGCGTTGGCTGCGAAACCTCGCCGGGGAAGGCATGTTCTCCTCGAAGACTCCCGCGGCGGCACCCGGCCGCAAGAGACCTCCACGTCCTAGTCATCTGGAACACGTAGACAACACGAGTTTCGGCTAGCTGAAAAAACGAACCATCAAGGAAGGAGGTGAACACACATGAAATACGAGAAACCTGAAATCGTCACTGTCGGCTCCGCGATCAAGGCGGTTCAGAACACGACCATCAAGGAATCCCCGGCGAGCGACAATCGCGAACTGACGACGGTTGGAGCTTACCGCTCGGATGAAGAGTAAGCCTCGCCCGCACTTGAGGCGCCGAGTGCTTCACGTTCAATACGAGCCGGGTACCGCATCTGGCTGCCCTCCCATCCGCGGTATCCCGGCTACTTCAAAGACCACTCCGAAGGGAGGTGATTGTACATGACATACGAAAAACCAGCAGTCGTGGAGGTCGCTGGCGTGATCGAGGCGGTGCAGACCAGCACGCTCAAAATGCATCAACCGCTGGACGTGGCCGACCTGGTGACCGTATCTGCCTATCAGGCAGACGAATCGTGAGCAGGCAGGGGCACTCGCGGCGCCAAGTGCCCCCTCTTTATGGCTTGGGAGGTTGTTCATTCTGGGCTGACCGTGCGCCGCTCGCTTGCAAGTTCCGCAGCTCCTGCCATCTTTTGAACTTCTCAGCCTTTGCGGGGTCGGGGTCTTCTTCTCCTTTTAGCCAGAAGGAGAACCAGTCCACCGTTCCTCCCTGGGATGCCAGTCGGTCCCACGGCTTTTCCATCATGTGCGTTCCCGTTGGGAAATAAAGCATCTCCACTGGCTTACCTAGGCGTTTGAGCCCCACGAATGGAGCCCACATCGAAGGTAGGTTGTCCGGTGTGTTGACCTGCAGCATCAGCGGCGTGTGGATCATGTCGAGGGAGAATTCCGGCGAGCGGCGCAGCCAGTACAGTAGCCCGCTGCCAAAGGGTGTCGCTCCATTAATTGCTTCCGAGTCCGACGCGGTGTACTGATGCGCATTCAGGAATTGCAGGTATTGCGAGTAGCCGCCATCAGAACCATCCGCTATGACCGCAGCTCCGAAATGCCACTTCGAATGGGTGAGCAGGTAGTGCGCGTAAAGACCTGTCCGGCTAAAACCGACGATTCCCAGACGATCACGATCAAGACATCCGAGCTTGTCCACGTATTCGACAGCCCGCTCGATGGTCTCCGCCATGTTCGGCGCTTCGTCCGTGCTTTCATCCCAGGCATGGACATCGGGTATTTGCAGAACTAGAAATCCTCTTCCTGCCAAGGCCTGCGCCGCAAACGCCGTTGTAAACGAACCGTCGATCCAGAAACTCTTCGGATCGAATCCATGCGTCTGCACTACGAGCGGGTACTTTTTCCCGGGAACAAATCCGGCGGGGAAATACAACCCGGCCCGAACTTCCTTGTGCATTGCTCCTGTGAATGGAATCTCTTCCACCTTACCGAACTCGATTTCCCGGAACTGCGGATTCGGATCGAGCAAGACGGCCTCCCGTCCGGAACTGGAATCGGTAGCCACAATCTTGGGAGGCGTGTTCAAGTCCTGCTGCGCCGTCACCGCCAGTAGGGGCTTCTCTTTCGCAGGTAGTCCTGCGGACAGCCAGCTGGTACCCTCTCGCCGGAAATACCGGGGCTCTGGAGAATTGCGCGAGTTGACGCGCTGCCGCGTTTCAAATGTGATGGATGATCCGTCATCTTCTTGCCGGACAAACCGAAGATCCTCATCAGCGAGCCTTGTGTATTTCAAACTCGCCAAGTCGATCCCGACGACGGCTGGAACTGACAGATGCTTTGGATCCTGCCGGGCCACTTCAAGTGGCAGAAACACGCCTGTCGCGACGAGGGACTGCGCATCCCGCCCCCACACGATCTCCGACCCGTGATAGCTGACAGGCCCTTCGAAGAGAATCCTCCCTTCGCCCGTGGCGATATCGATCACCGCATAACGAAAGACATAGGTGAGCGAATCCTTGGGTAGGACTCTAGCCGTAACTCTTGCGAGCACAGGTTCCTGATATTCGTGCCAACTCGACGGAACTTCGGTGAGATTCAGATTTACCGCAAGTTGCGTCCCAACCGGCGAGAGAGAAAAATGCAGAACGTCTCCGTAGAGTTTGCCCTTGAGCGCCGGAGCGATCAGCAGAGGATGGGTTGTGCCCGTCCCGGTGTTCAGAACGAACAGGTCCCGGTTCTTGTCAACCCGTATGCCAACCAGAAGCTCCGACATATCTTCGTTGGATACCGTGACCTGCTCCCGCTTGGAACTTTCCGTCAGTACCCGCGCCACAGGCTTTTCCGCCGCGTAGACGATCGTTTGACCGCGGGCATCGGAGGTAAATGCAATTACGTTGGTCCGATGACTCGTGAGCTTGCGAAGAGTTCCGCTCTTGCTGCTGACGGCATATAGCTCGGACGTTTCACCCGGATTCTCCCCGCGAAAAAGCAGCGTGTCGTTGTCTGCCAGCCATGCGACGTCCGTGATTCCTTCCCGGTTGGAGCTCGATGACATCGAAGCGACTACCTTTGGTTTTGGCGACGCAAAAACGTCCTTGGTCTTGAACAATACGAGGGAGTACTCGTTTGTGTTTCTTTCAAGATTTCCTTTCTTCAGCACAATCGCAAATTGCTCGCGGTCGGGAGAGAAATACGCAAAGTCCTCTGTCAAGGCTCCCGCATAGCTGAAGTTGGCCCAGCGCCCCGCAATGCGTACCATGCGAATTGCATCTTCCTCGGTCGGATACTGCGCGTGATCGTTTTGCGTCGCCTTAGCGCCCGGCCCCACGAATAGAAGTGCGAGACTCAGGAACCAGGATTTCCGCCCAGCAACTCGCCGGCCCCAGCGTGGACACACATAGCGTTTGGTAAGCATCCTGCCGCTTCCTCCGGTCAAACCCGATTGCAGTTATTTCTAGAAAGTTAGCCGAAATGACAGCTGAAGGGATCGCGGCCCGCCCTCTTGGAAAAGAGGATTGAGTCCCCCCAGTCCCTGATTCAGCATCTTGGTGGATCTCCTCTGGGAAGGCCCAAAGAACACGAACGCTTGCGGGTTCGAGAAATTGGGATGATTCAGAATGTTGAAGGCGTCTGCTCGAAACTGAAGATGCAGACGCTCTGTCAGCGTGAGCTTCTTTGCCAGGGACAAATCAAACTGCGTGAGGCCGAAACCGGCAATGTCGTTCCGGCCTTCCGTCCCCTGTTCCCCGGCGGGAGGGCGGGTGAACGCCAATGGATTCAGACTCTGCCCTCCACCAACATTCGGATTTGAAATCCATTTGGATTGTCCGGAGACCAAGTCCGGACGGATGTAGGTGAAGCCAAGAACCGGAGAAACCACGAAGATCCGTGCACTAAACGGAAATCCGCTGCGGACGACCCCAACGAGATCAAGTGACCAGTCGTTTGCAAGCACCGACACGTGCCGCGATTTCGCGAACGAAGGAAACTCATAGTGTAACGCCGCGGAGAGGCTGTGGCGGACATCGAAGTCGGACGAGGCATAGTCCCTGGCACCAGAAATCGCGTTCGCATTGCTGACCACATCGTTCGAGGAGTTGTCGATCGAGTGTCCAATAGAGTAGTTCACGAGCGCTTGCAATCCCGAGGTCAACGCTTTCCGGTACTGGATCTGGAGCGCTTCGTAATTGGAGAGCGCGTCGTTCGTCGTCAAATAGAAGAAGGATGAAAAGTTGGGATTCGGCTGGAAATATCCCGTGTTTCGCAATTCGTCGCGGCCAGCTTGTCCCACATACGTAACGGTCAGCGCCTGATTCCCCCGGAACGATTTCTCCAAGGCCAGATTCCACTGATAGGACCGCGGAAGTTTCATGCGGGGCGAGAAACCGTACGCTCCGGGGTAAGGCGGTTGCAGCGAAAAGCTCGGCAGAAAGGGCGTCGCATCGCTGATGGGAACATTCGCACTGTCCGCCGTCAGCGTTGCGCCATTTGGAAACTGCGACGCCAGTGTGGCTACCTGCCCGACACCCAGATCGTAGAACATGCCCCAACTGGCCCGCAGAACAAAATCACGCTTGGCCGTTAGGGCGTAAGCGAGGCCAAAACGGGGAGCAAAATTTCCATAAGTCGTCTTCCAAAGCAGAGTGCCACTGGGTGCCAGCGCAATGCTCGATGGATGGGACACGTTTTCCCAGGACGCCAGTGTTGTCGTCCCGCGTCCGGTCGGCGCGGGATTCCATTCCCAGCGCAGGCCGTAGGTCAACGTCAACCGGGGCGTAGCCTTCCAGGTATCCTGCGCATACAGCGATAGGGATTGTGTCAGGAGCTTCGCATTCTTCGAACTCCTTACCGACAAACTCCCCTGTCCGGTCGATACCAGGCTCTGCACGCTGTCGGCACTGAAGAAGAAGGTCTGCGACGCGGGATTTGTATCCAGAAAAAGAGCGCGATGGTCGCCCCCGAACTTCAAAGTGTGGCTACGCACCACGACGTCAATGTCATCCGCTACGTTGGATTGGCGGGTCCGCGCCGAAGCAAGCCGCCCCGAGGACAAAAAGTTCGTGTCGCCAGTCTGATATTCAATCAGGCTTCCCTGGCTGGGAAGGGTTCCGAGGAAAAAACTAGGACTGAGCGGTACGGCGCCGGCGAAAGAATCAAGGACATCCGTCACTGCGGAGTTCTGCCTCGAGTAGTTGCCGCGGACTGAATTCCCGATCGTGTTGCTGAGCATCATGTTCAGGCCGACGGTAAGCGTTCTAGTGTCAGCGGTTGTCGTTTCGAGCGTGCTCAGTCCGAATACACGATTCACCGTGGCCGAAGGCGCTTCGTTGTATCTGCCAAAGATGGAAAACCGGTCGCCAAACTTGTGATCAATTCGGACGCTGCCTGCATCGAGACTAGCGCTGTTGGAGTACACTCCTGTGAACTGCGAAGTGTTTCCGTCGAAAGAAATCGGTCCATTCGGCACCGGATAGGAATCGAGGAATGGGGCGAGCGAAGACGGCGCAGATGTCCGGATGGCACTGGACGGTACGTCGAACACCGAGGTCTGGGGAAGCCGCAGCCTTGCGCCTTCATAGGACAGGAAAAAGAAGGTCTTGTCTTTCCAAGCGGGACCGCCGAGGAAAGCACCGAAATCGTTGTGGCGTTCCGGGGCGCGGGCCCGACGGGCGGCACTTGCAAACCAATCATTCGCGTCAAGAACGTCGTTCCGGAAATACTCGTACACTCCTCCGTGCAGGTCATTCGTTCCCGAACGTGTGGTCAGAACCACCTGGCCGCCGGGCGATCTCCCAAACTCCGGGGCAAACGAAGATGTAACAATGCGGAACTCCTGCAGTGCTTCCACGGAAACCAGGCTGCTGGTCCCACCCAGGGCACTGAACGCTTGCGACGAACCGGTTCCCGACTGCCCGGCCGATAGTGCCGGAGTTATGCCAAAGTTAGCCGACACCCCGTCGACCGTGAAATTGTTGGCATCCGTCCTCTGCCCTGCGACGCTGAACTGCCCTGTCGCCACCGCGCCGCTCGTCGGCGCGATAACGACTCCTGGAGTCAACTGCAGAAGAGTGTTGAAGCTTCGCCCGTTCAGCGGCAGGTTCTCGACAAACTGACGGTCGATCACTGTGCTCACGGCGGCCGATTCAGTGTTGACCAGCGGTGCTCCTCCCTGAATTGTGACCACCTCGGAGACCGCACCCAAAGGCAAGGCGAAGTTGATCGCGAGCGCGTCCTGTACATTGAGGACAATGTCGGGTTTGATGATCGTTTTAAAACCGACCTTGGATACCTGGACGCGGTAACTGCCCGGTGGAAGATTCGGAATTACATAGATCCCTTCGTCGTTCGTGCGCCCGGAAAACTGCAAGCGAGTGGCGTCGTTCACCACAAGCAGGTCCGCACCTGCAATCGTGGCTCCGGTGGGATCGGTTACGATGCCGCTGATCGTTCCGGTAGGGGACTGCGCTGCAGATGAATAGGCGAGTAGGAAAAACAGGAACGAAAAACAAACAAAGCGGCGCAGTTGCAAAGGATCCTCCCGTAAGTGAGGGATCTCTCCTCACTAACAAGGTCTATGCGAATGCCGCGTATTTTTGTCTCAAGCATTCTTTGTCCTTAAAACAGGACATGGCTAGAGATGATTTTGTCGAAGCACGTCGTCACTTACACTGAATGATTGCGGAGTAATTTGGAGGCCGTTCCGTCCCGAACTCCGCTGAGACCGTTCCGAAAGGTGGGAATAACTTAAATGGATTTTTTTCACGACTTGGCAAGAATACTGCACGACGAACTTGTAGCTGCCGGCTTTGACTTGCCGACTGGACTTACCGATGAGTCGCTCGTACGAGGCTACTTGGGTGTGCTGTACCGCTCCATTGCGACAAAGGCTAGAACGGTCCTGGAATCGTCCAAACTGGTTTGCCCTTCTGAGCTCTTGGCTGGCTATGCCGAGGTCAAGCGAAAAGCCGGGGCGGGTGAATCTTTGGTTCCCCATCAAAGTCGACGCCTCGACGATGTTGAATACGATGACCCTCTCTTCAACGACTGGGGAATCCAGCACCTGCACCTCGGCACAACCCTTGGAAGTCATGGATATGTTTCCCGCACTGGTCCTTTGCTATTCGCCAGGGTTACGGACGAGACTTTTTTTGCTATTCAGATCTACTCCCATGGGGCTTGGTCTAAACAAGAGATGCTGGAGATTCTTCGCCGAAACTGGCCGAGCTCCATTGAGCCGTATCTCCTAAAAGGACTAACTGCGGTTCTGCCCGCTTATACGGATGAACAAATCAGCCATTTACGCTTGTCTGGAGTCCAGGCAGTCACACAAATGAACGGCCGCATCTTGGCGCCCATGGGCGGTGGAACAGCGACTTCAGGTCAAAGTCTGCGAGTAACGCGGTCGCTTTTGAACCTTCGCGGAAACTGTCATCAGCTGGAGAAAATCACCCTGGAGTTTGCCAAGACCGAAGCACTCGAGGGACACGCGCTCCCGGGCACTGACTTTGGTCTAACCAGACAGGATGAAAAGGCAGTGGTGATTGAAAGATCGAGCGGGCTGCAGTTGTTTTCGGTAAACTGGCCAATCAAGAAGAATCTGCAATAGCCTCCTGCAGGTCGATATAGACAATCGAGTTTTGTCCGCCGGCGCGAACTCGGTCATTCGCTCGCCGACATTTCTTATTTCCAAGTCTTAAATTCCTAAGGGTGATTTGGGTTGATGCGAAGATAGGCGAACAACAGTTGCTTGCCGCTCGGATGATGACTCCCGCCGTTCGGCTCCACAGTCACAAACACGGCGTCGATATCCTGCAGTGTCTTCGGATCGTTGGCCTTCAAGACCCAGCGTTTCTTGCTGAGATTGTCCTCATAGAAGATGCCGAGACTCAGTGCTTGCTGCTTGTCCGGCCCGCGACGGCCCCAGGCCTGGAATGTGCTCGCGTTTAGAACACCCGGCTGGGCGTCCAGATCGTAAGCATAGAAGATCAACGACTTCCCCTTGGTGTAGAAAACGCGGCCATATGTTTTGTCTGTTCCGGCTTTGGAAACATCATGGATTTCCGCCATGTACAGATCGCGAGCGCCCATGAGTTCGCGAATGTCACGGTCGTGCTCAAGGAGCTCCTCCTCCTTGGCGACTTCCCCTTCCTTTCGGTCGAGCGCTTGTTCGCGGTCCCTAACCCGCTGTGTCAGCTCGCCAACCTTCGCCTCCAGTGCAGCCGCTTGGCGGGCATTTTCATCACGCTGTGCTGTTGCTGCTTCCATTGTTTTTTGAAGCTCGGCCAGTCTTGCTTGCGCAACCCCAAGCTCTTCATCTCGCTTTGTCCTGGCGTCGTTCGCACCTTGCAGGCTTTGTTGGCTGCTTCTCGAAGAGTGTGCCGTGGTAGCTTCCATGGATTTCATGGAGTTTATGACTTTGATTTGGTCGGCCACTTGATGCTTCAAGTCATCTATGACTCTGGCATTCTCCGCGAGCCTTGCTACGAACTGCGCCCGCTCATGACCCGTATCGCTGGCTTGTTCTTCGAGAGAACTCACGGACTCTTTGGCAGGCTGCGTGGGTGTTTGCGCGGCATCGGTGCCGCGCCTCACCCCAGTTCTGTACGCGGCGATGCCGAGCGCCAATGCCAAAAGCACGGCAGCAGCGAAAGGCATCCATACTTCCCGCCAACGGATTTGTGAGGGACGGTAAGTAAAGCGCTTTCCGACCTTTGTTTGATCTGAATCCTCTGAGCCGATTCGTTTGGATTCTTGATCGTCTTGTTCCTTTTCCAGGCGCTTGAAAAATGCTTTCTCGGCATTTTCGACGGACCAGGAACCATCGGCGGCTACGTCTCTTGCTGCAAAATCTTGCACCAGAGCTGCCAGACTAGTTCGCGTCGCAACTTCGTACTCGCTCATCACCCGGCGACAATCACTGCACCCCGCCAGATGCGCTTTAAGCCTCGCTTGTTCGTCGACGCTCAATTCGCCAGCAGTCGCAGTGGCGCAAAGCTCAAGGAATTCCTCATGCGGACCCATTGGTCAAATGCCTCGACTTCCCTTCGGATTCCAGGTTGTAACACACGCACTATCGCCTGTTCAATTCGTTGCCAGCTACGTACTTTCGAAGCTTTTCAAGGCCTCGATAGTGATGATTTCTGACGTTGGCGTAGGACTGACCCAACTTCTCGGCAATCTCTTGGAATGTGTAGCCTTCAAAAAAGTGCAGCCGGAGCGTCTCTTGCTGATCGTTGGTTAAGCCCTCTACGATCTGTTTCCATCCATTCCTGCCGAACAGCCCTTCCACCGTTTGGTCGTATTGTGCGTAGGAATCCTTTAGGAGTTCGCCCTTCGATGATTTGTCACTAATCCCAGACGCGTAAAATCCTTGTGCCTTCAATTGTCGTCTGCGAAGGAACGCCTGAGTGTAGGCCACCTGAAAGATCCAGGATCGTGCACTGCCCTTAGAGCTATTAAATAGAGCATACTTCCGGTGAAGGTACAGAAAAACCTCCTGAACCAAATCATCTGCTTCCGCATCGTCCCTAAGAATTCTTCGCCTTACGTTTCGAACTGACTGAGCAAAACGCCTGAACAAGCAAGAGCAAGCCTCGCGATCTCCCGTCCTTAATCGGTAAATCAGAATTTCATCGTCAATGTGGTCAGTCTGATTTTGAGAGGAGATTGATTGCGGTAGATTCGACCCTAGATCTTTGTCGAGAGGTAAGCCAGGGAAGCGTACTGCAGTAAAGTTGCTCATGAATTGTTCACGCGCACTAGGGTCATCGAAATAATACCAGACAATACTACCATTAACAATGCGAACCTAGTCTGGCAATTTGGAGAGGCGCTTATTTCCTGCCGAGTACCCGCTGAGCCCGTTCGATTGCAGCTAATGCGACGAAACTACTCAAGCTACGGGATTCTCGATCCGCAGCTTCTTCGATTAACTGACGCTCCCTCTTGGTGTAGTAGGAGAACACTTTCTCTCTCAACGGTTCTTTGGCAGTGCGCCTAGACGGGATGTTGAAGTCGCCTTTAGGCACCGCAGGATAATGGTAGCACTAGGAAGCGTAGTTTTCTCTGGCTGCCAGACTGTGCGCTTGCAGCCTGTTCCCTATCATGCCGCCGCAGCTATCTTTCTGTCTGTAATTGGAGACAGGAATCAATTTCACTGCTAATAGGAACCAACCGGGGTTGAAATCAAGCGCGGACTGATGTTTCGGGAGAACGACAAAGCGCCGAGCCATCAAGCGGGTTAGACAGAATGGACGAGTTGAGAATGAAAACAACGATCTGCGACCCTTCGCCGTCCTGGTTGCGCTTCAGTTGCTTGGCAACGTTGATGGTCGCGATAGGTTTGCTTCTGATCTCCTTGTTGCTAAATACCTACGGCTCACGATTTCCAACCGCTTTCGTAATTAGTATTCTCATGGCGTTAGCGGTGGCGATTTCCCTCACTACATATTCTCTCTCGTACTGTCGCTCAGAGCATCGGGAAGCAGACCAAGCTTTTCGCGACGCAGATTGTGAATTCTCGTCCATCTTCCAGAATGTACTCGACGGAATCCTGATCGTCGACAATGCGGGTGATTGTTTGGATGCAAATCCAGCGGCGGCAGCCATCCTGCGAATGTCCGCTAGTAAATTGATCGGCCACAACATCGGCCGTTTTCTATCCGATCGCGATGCATTCACGCAGAAGTGGAGGTCATTCCTCCAGTGCAAAAGCCAACGAGGGCGTGCGCAATTAACCGCGGGCGATGGTACTACTCTATTCGTGGATTTTACTGCCGCTGCGAACTACTTGCCCGGCCGACATGTCTTCATTCTTTGTGACGTCACGGAGCGCACGCGCGCCGAGTCCTCCCTTCGGAAGAGCGAGGAGCGGTTTCTGCACATGGCGAACAACATCCAGGAAATCTTCTGGATGATGGATGCCAGTACGCAGGAGCTCACTTACGTCAACCCTGCCTATACCGCAATTACCGGACACGCGGTCGAGAGCCTGCACGGCAATCCATCCGGATACCAGGAGTTAATCTATCCCGAAGACAGGATTCGCATTCTCTCCAGACTTCAGGACCTCGCACGTTCGGGGACGCTTGATGAGGAGTTTCGTTTCATTCGCGCCGACGGAGAAGTTCGCTGGGCCTGGGCGAAGGGTGTACCAGTCCCAACAGACGGCAAAACGCGCTGGCTTGTTGGGACTGCACAGGACATAACCTCGCGCAAACAAGCCGAGATGAAAATTATCGAACAACTGGATGCGGTAGAAGCTGCCAGGGCCGAGGCCGAAGCACTGCGTAAATCAACTCTAGCTCTCAGTCAGAATTTAGCGATGGATTCGGTACTGGATACGCTGTTGCTCTGCATTTCGGAATTGGTTCCGTTCGACAGAGCAACGGTTCTGTTTGTGGAAGACGGCCTTCAGTTGATGGTTGCCCGTGAAGCCCCTCGGATTGTGCCCAAAAGGATTGGCTTAACATTTGGTGTCGTCGAAAACATCTTTCTCCAGCGCATCCTGTTCGGGAAGAAAGCGATCCTGCTACCGGGGGTGGCCAATGAATCTGAGTGGCGGGATGTCCAACCCCTTGACCACCTTCAATCCTGGCTTGGCATTCCCCTGGTGGCGGCTGGTCGCGTTCTCGGCATCCTATCGCTTGGATCAAATTCGCCTTACGCTCTCACGGCCGAACATCTTCGCCTCGCCAAATCGCTAGCGGTGCCTGCTGCTGTTGCCATTCAGAACGCAAGAGTTCACGAGCGTGCAGAAATCTATGCGGCCGAACTAGAAGCCCGCCTGCAGGAATTGCGTGAAACGCAGAAGGCTTTGGAACACGTGGAAAGAAGCTCGCTTCGATCTGACCGGTTCTGATAGTCGAAATTACTTCCAGGGGCGGTGGGGATCGAAACGACAAGTACTCAAATAAGGCTTGTGCCCTCAAAGCGTTGCAGCCACCTACTCAAACCAACCGGAACAACCGGAACAAAATGACTCACCCGAGCTCCTAGACGCTGCGGATGAACTCGCGCCGGTCGTAGCGGCCAGGTCCCGGCGTCAATGATTTTCCCCGATACCGTTTCAAGGATTTAGCCAATGTCTGAGAGGGGCACTGCACGCACAAAGAAGAGCGCTTCGCGACCGAGTCACACGGCACGCTGTGATCCAACGAGTTGCGCGCGGCTAATTGTCGCCGTGATAGGGTTTTTTTGCAGGCGGCCGCGGTCCGACCTTTGCCCAAGCAGGAGCCTTCTCCGGGTCGAGCCACCGCTGAAAGATGGCCTCGGTGAGTTGTTGGAGATACTTCTTGCCTGCCTCATCCTGGCTGAGCATGCGCCTGAGCATCGCCGGGAATGCTTGCCCCATGGCAAGAACGATCGTAGTCTTGGCAATTTCGTACCCTTCGACGAAAGAATTGCTCCGGAATCGAACGGCCAAATCACCGTCGCGTTGGACAAGAAGGTTTTGCGAAGCTCCATCAGCCTCCTCATAGTCCGGAAAAGACAGTTGGAAATCGTAAGGCGGCGGCAAGTAATAGGGCCGGAATTTCCCCGCGACGAATTTCTCCAGGGCGCGCCGGGCAGCAGTCTCAATGCGCTTCTGGACTTCCTCCGGCGGAAAGGGCTCGGCGAGGGAGCGGCTCTTGGCGGTTTTCACGGCAGCGTATTCGAGTTCGGGGAAGTCCGGCTTCAATTGCTCCTGCAAGACGTTGTCGCCCGAGACCATGATCACCGGAATCCCCCAGCGCGCTGCCGACAGAGCGATGATATGGGTCTCGGTGAATTCCACGTCACTGACCCGGAAGTCGACATCAACCGTATACGTGTGGGCTTCAAACCCGGGGGTATTGGCCCGCGCGTGCATCCCGATGCAAACAATCGCGTCGAGCGACCCATCAAGCCCCGTGGAATAGGGATCGAACGGATAGGGGCGGAAATCAAAGGTCGCGTGAGGATCCATCTGGTCGACCAGGATGTCGGGTTCGTCGGCATTTCCTGACCCGTGGCCATCCTGCACCCAGATGGGGCCTGCACCTCCAGCTACAAGCCCACGGATCGCCGCGCTCACGTCGGAGGTGAGCCACTTGCGCCCGATGGCGTATTCCTTGGGGTGGTCGAAGAAAGTGTAGTTGGGTTCAGTGACACTTGAGACGCCCTCCATGTCGTAGATGATGAGGATCTTCGGGTGTTGCGCGGCGCGAAGCGGAGCAGGACTCCACAGGGCGACGAGACCCGCAAGGATCACGGCTGCACGAGCGGTGCGCATGGGCTTCCTCCAGCGAATCAATCTGCAGGTTAAGTTTCTATGCTTCCAGAGAAATAAGAACGGCGATTACATAATGACCTTGATTTTGAGTCATCCAATCTGCATTCGGTTTACGCCTTGTCCCTGGGCATCGGCATCTCAGCCCGGCTAGGAATCAAAATTCGAGTCGCAATCCAGCTTGAATCCGCCGCGGACCGGCAAAATCTGCATACGCCGGGTTCCCGGCCTGCTGGGTGATGACCCCAAAATTAGCCGGGTCGAGCAGGGACATGGATCCTGGGTCGCTGAAGATCACATGGTTGAACATATTGAAAAAATCAAAGGAAAGAGTGACGCTGAGCCTCTCCTTGATGGCAAACTTCTTGCCGATTGAACTGTCCAGATTCCACCAGCCGAGGTCACGGATCAGACCACGGGCCGAGCGATGGTCTTGGCTAATTAGGAAAGGACGGAGACTCTTGAACACGGCCGCTGGGTCCGCAAACAGATTGAGCCCCGTGCCTCCCGCCGCGGGGTCGCCGGCGGTACCGATCCCATCCGAACCGGCCACGCCCTGATGCAGACCGATCGAGGGCTTGACGCCATTGGCGCTCGGGACGCTTTCGATACCGAAGCTGTTACCGAAAACGTCGCCGCCTTGGTTTACGACGAGTGGGAGACCCGTGTAGGCCGAGAAAATTCCAGAGAGATACCAGCCGCCTAGAAACCTGTTATGCCGAAAGAAGGGCAGCTCCCACATGCCATAACCGGTGAAGGAGTGGCGGCGATCGGTGAGCGCGTCAGCATAATCAAAACTAATGTTGTAAGGATTGGTGAGGGCGCCTCCGACGTTGTCCTGAACGCTGCCAGCCGTATCGAGCGAGTGCGCATAGGTGTAATTCGCCGTGAAGGAAAGGCCACGGAACGTGCGCTTGCGGAGACTTACGAACAGCGCATTATAGTTTGACCAGCCTCCGTTCGAGGCGATGAACATGTTCTGAAACTGCTGGTTGAGCACGGGGCTGGCACCCAAAGACATGAACGCAGGATCGATGAAGTTCTGGAAGAGACTGCCGACGCCTCCGGCGACAAAATCGGAGACGTCCGCGGCAGCCAAAGTGGCAGTTGCGCCCGCTCCGAGTGAATTCTCGAACCACGACTGAGGGGCCACGGCGGCGCCGGTGCGCAATTGCGTCGCGACGGCATCGAAGGCTTGCGCGAACGTCTGGCTCGATTTACCGCTCATATCCTTGAGGTCCACCGGAACGGCATTTAGGTTCAGACCTACCGGCAGATTCCGCCCGTAGCGTCCTATCCAGCCCAGCTCGGCGACCATGTCGCCTTTGAGCTCGCGCTGGAAGGTCAGGTTTCCGCTGTGAATGTGTCCAACCGAATAATTCGGATCAAAACCCAATCCAAAAGTTATGCCGAAGTCAGTCCCCAGTGTCGCATTGCGAGCCGACGGGATAAAAGGAAGGGGGATTTTGGGATTGGGCGCGGGAATCGGTGCGGGGCCATCTACGCCTACGCGGAACGGCTGGCCCACCCCGTTGAGGGGGGCCTGGACGGAGCTTGTATCGCCCAGTTCCTCGAGGCCAATCAGCGGAACTTCCACAGGACCGACAACATTGATGCGCTCGTAGACGAGACTATAGCCACCGCGAATTACGGTTTTACGCTCGCCTAAGAGGGATCCGAGCAGGCCGTTACGGAACGAAGGATTCCAAGAAAGAGCGACGCGCGGACCAAACTTGTTTTGGTCGGGGTAAATTCCCCGGTTGCCTAAAGAGTTCTTGGTAGCAAACGCGACCTGCGGATTGAAGGTTTTCCCCTGTTGCGCGGCCGCTTCCCGCTGAGCGAGAAAATCCTTCGGCACAATGGGCCGCCCGCTGGCCAAGTCGACCAGGAACCCTTGCCGGCCACCTGTGTCGTCCACGGGGGTCTCATGCATGAAGTTCAGTCCATAGCTAAGGGTCAACGAGGGACTTATTTTGAAGGTATCGGCGGCATAAAGTTCCAGATGCTTCCAGTTCACATCAGCAATGTCTGGGGTGCCGGGAGGATTCGGATTGCCCTGGGCGTCCCGGGTCGTGAAGTACGTAGTGTTGTCAACCATTCCCAACATGGAGGCATAGAGTATGTCCCAGGCAGCCTGATCTCCCGCCGAAGCCAAGCAGTTGGTTGCTTGCGCGGCAGAGCAGCTTGGAGGGCGTTGACTGGGAGGTACTTGCAAGAAAGTTCCGGCAGAAACGACCGCAACAGGAACGGTCGTAAAGATAACTTTGTCCACGCGCCAATGATGGAAGTGTCCGTGCACGAAGCTAAATCCAGTCTGGAGGGAATGCTTCCCCTTGAGCCAGTTCAGATTGTCGTTGAAATGCCATAGGTGCTCACGTCCGAACTGCGGCCGGGCAAAGCTTCCGTTCGGGTCGCCAGGCGAGTCAAGCAAACGCGGAAGCGGAAGAAGGCCGCCGGTTTCGGCTAAGTCGAGAGGAGCACCCGCGCCGTCCACCTGAATTCGTGCCAATTGCCGATCAAGCGGGATTCCGGTCTGTGTCCATCCAACGCGGAACTCGTTGAGAAGCTGAGGCGTGATTTGGCCATTGAGCGAACCGTTCACGACGCGGCCCTCGTTTGGCAGCCCTGCCAGAGTAAGAAACGACTTACCCTTCGTGAGCGCTGGGTCCATTTCGACCTGTTGCAGCGGGGTGAGGTTGCGTTCCCGCGAGTAGAGGTAAGATCCATTGAAGCGCCATTTCTGGGTGAAGTTGTGGTCCAGACGGAAAAGCGCGAAATCATTGCGCTGCGAGGAGTCCGCAGGTCCCCGAAAGCCGATTGTGTTCAGACCATCTCCATCGCCGGGAGAGTTTCCTCCCGGATAGTGGGACATGAGCTGTGAAATGAGCGGGCTGATGCCAATGCCACGGGGGTCACAAGGAAGGTTGGCAGTGGTCCCACTACCATTGGTGCCGCAGAGGGTTGACGTCGCGAGATTGTAACTGACGATATTTCCCGTGCTATCGCGGAAACGCAAAGTCCCCTGACGGAATGTGTCCGTGGGGACGAGTCGCACGATATCGGTGGACTGAGGAAAGCGGCGGCCCTCGTAAAATCCGAAGAAAAACGTCTTCTCTTTCCAGATTGGACCGCCGATACGCGAGCCGAACCTATTGTCAATTAGCTTAGGCTTCGCTTCGCTCAAACTGTTGCGCGTCCACGTGTTCGCGTCGAGGGCGTTATCTTGATGATACCAGTAGCCCGTGCCGTGAAAGTTGTTTGTACCGTGACGAGTTGTAAACGTGAAATCGCCACCGGAAACCCGTCCGAAAGAAGCATTCGGATTGGTGACGGTGCCGCGGAATTCTTCCACTGCCTCCAGGGGCAGCGGTATCCCAGGTCCGATTTGACCGTAGATCCCACCCTCTTCGGGGTCCGTGATCTCGATTCCGTCCAGGGTATACGAATTCTGGTCGGGACGGGCTCCCGCGATCCCTCCACCTTTATCGTAACCCCCGGTGCCGGCGATGGGCTGCGCGCCTACTTGGAGGTAAACCAGCTCCGCGACACGCCGCTGAATCGTGGGAAGTTGCTCCATGGATTCGCCCCCAACAACGTCGCCGACGGAGGAGTCCGAGGTCTGCAGTTCGGCCCCGGACGCGGTTACTTCGACTTTCTCCGATATTTGACCTATTTGCAAAATGACATCCGCCAGGGCAGACTTCGCCACTTCAACAACCACGCGTGAGCGTACGGCCGTACTGAAGCCCATCGCCGTGACGGTGAGCTTGTATTCGCCTGGAGGAATATTGGGCAGCGTGTAGCCACCGGCCGCATTGGTTTTCACGGTGAGAATGAAATTGGTTGCCGGGTTCGTGAGCTCCACCTTTGCCTCGGGCACCGCCGCCCCCGACTGATCGGTGACGTTGCCTACCACCGTACCCGTGGTTTGTGTTTGGGCCTTCAGCCATCGAGGAAACGCCGAGAGCGAAAGGAACAGAACAAACACTGAGAACAAGTGATTCCAATTCAGGCGCCCCATGTCGAGTCTCCTTTCCTCAGGCCTGCAATGTCGAAAGCAGCTTGCCTCTTGGCTGATAATAGTCTGCAGCCTGGGTACCTACTGAAAAACAGCAACGCGTGGCCTTCGAGGTGTGGACTTGTGATCCGAACGTGTTGCACCCCGCCGCAGCCGAGACGTAGAGAGCCACTGGAAGAGGACATTGGTGCATCGTTTGCTGCATCTCAGAATCGCGCACTTGTTAGCACTCTAGGGCTAAGATGTCAAGCCCCAATGCGACATTGTATATTTGCGGAATGCACTTCTGCAGCTGTTGCTGCAGAGAGGTTCAGCTGTTGTGCGGAGAGACTCTGGGGCCCTATATTCCTGCCGTTCGGAAAGACCCGACAGGAGCCACCAGAGCGCAGGACAGTTTCCACTTGTTCGCGGCCCCAGGGTCCTCGAGCTGACTGCAGCTGTTCCGAAACCTCTGTTCGACGGGAGGTCTCAGCATGGATCGTAACGCCGCGATCGATCGCATCCGTTTTGTAATGTCCCCGAAAGTTCTTCCAGGGCCGATTTAACAAGGAATCGGCGCCAGAAGATCATTCTTCAATGCACCAACGAAAGCCAGTCCGTTGTTCTTCCTCTGCTTTCTTGAGCTGGGCAATGGTCCGAGCCCTTCGATAATTGGCGCACGTCACGAGCAACACATTTAACAGGGCCGAGGGTGCGACATAGGAACCGGCGAACGATGGGCTCTCAATGGAAGTCATGAAGAATTCGTGGGCAGACCGCGCCAGAGGCGAGAGTAGCGTGTCTGCAATGCCCACGCAGTAGGCTCCGTTGCTTTGCGCCTGCTTTAGACCTTCGGCTGTTTGCCGCAGGCCACGGCCAAACGTGATCCCGATCACAACATCGCCCCCCTTGACATTACGGACTGTGTGAGCTACATGACCCGGGGTCACCGCGCTGAGGGCGGGCAGCCCGATCATGGTCAAGGCATATTGCAAAAAGTCGGCCAGGTTTGCAGCGTGGTCACCACCCAAAATCAAAATCTGCCGGGCCGAGTACAATTTTTTCACCAATGCGAACACACGCGTGAAGTCGAGATTGTGGCGAAGGAGCTGCAGATTCTTAATGTCACGATCCAAGGATTCTCGGGCGTAGGATGGAAGATTGGAGTCGAGAGCGGCAGCTGTCTGCATAAGATCGAGAGGAGTTGCGTGAGCAACGGATAATTGGTGAAGATAGTGTTGAAACTCCCGATAACCGCGAAACCCCATTGCCCTCACCGCTCTGATCAACGTAGCCGAGTCCCTTTTCAAATGGCGAGCCAGCTGCCTTGCGCTCAAGAGCACATAATCCCGAGGATGTTCAAAAACCTGGCGCATCAATTTCTGCCGGCTCGGATTCAAGTGCTTCATTAGCCCAAATTGCCCGCCTCGGTGAAGACCCTGGAGTACCACCTTGGCTCCTAATGGCGCGTTCTTCATTTTGGCTTCCTCGCAAAGTATGTAACGTTCTCTTGTAACAAAGTGTAGGGCTTCGAATATCTCCTCGCAACTGTATTTCCATGCAGCACGTGCTGCATGGAGTTGTGGAACAGTCAGAGGGCCAAACCAATCGCTTGACAACCATGTTGCCCGATGCTAGAAAGAGCCCGTTTTCACAACGCAGCAAATGCTGCATGCAGATAAGACCCCAATCGGGTTGGGAGGCATGCACAGCCATGAAAAGAAGGTTGTCTCGCTCTAGAATTCTTGGAGTGCCAGTTCTATACGTCCTGGCCTTTTACGTTTTTGCTGTTCCCATGGCGGGCATACTTAGAGCACAGGACACGTTCACGCCCGAGCTTGCCTCGAAGCTCCGGTGGGTGACGGAGGTAGCAATCTCTCCCGACGGACGATCTGTCTGCTTTGTGGTGGCGATTCCACGACAGCCTCTGAAAGGCGAGAAGAACGGGCCTCCGTGGCAGGAACTTTACATCACGGATGGGACGGGCGCCTCTCGTGCATTGGTAACCGGCCATGTCAACGTGACCGACTTGTCCTGGACTCCTGAAGGCACGAGGATTTCGTTCTTGGCAAAGCGGGAGGGAGAAGAGAAGAATTCGCTCGACGTCATCCCGGCAGATGGCGGAGAGGCCCACCGGGTACTCACTCACGATACAGACATTCGTGCCTACTCCTGGAGTCCCGATGGGAAGCGCGCAGCGTACTTGGCTCCCGAAGGCGCATCCAAAGCCAAGAAAGTTCTCCAAGAGCGTGGCTTCAATCAGGAGGTCTACGGCGAGGAATGGAGTCGCGTGCGTATTTGGATCGCCGAACCAGCCCGCAATAGATCACGGGCCCACGCCCTGGATATTCCTGGATCGGCATCGGAGTTGCACTGGAGCCCGAATGGTTCTCTGCTGGCCGTCGCTCTGGCTCCAACAGCCTCGTTAGATGACGGATACATGAGGCGCAAAGTGTATGTGCTGGATGCTGACTCGGGCAAGAGCGTCGCTCGGTTCGATAACCCTGGGAAGCTGGGGCAGATCGCGTGGAGCCCTGATGGAAAATACCTAGCCATCATTTCGGCCGGTGATCCGCACGATCCCCAGGAGGGGCGACTTATGGTTGCCCCAGCTACGGGAGGTGAATTGCATGATCTGCTGCCTGAATATGAAGGGCATGTCACCGGAATCGCATGGGGAAACACGAACACCGTGATGTTCCTTGCCGATGAGGGCGTCTGGACCACTCTTGGTGAAGTGCGCCGCGACGGTTCGGGACGAAAAACCCTTCTTCCGACTGGTGGGCCGATTCTGACGGAATTCAGCCTTGCGCGCGACGGCCAGATGGCTGCTTTCACCGGCGATGCTCCTCGTCATCCTTCAGAAGTCTTCCTCATAAGAATGGGTGAGGCATCGCCCCACTTGGTAACAGACAGCAATCCTTGGCTGGCGCGAATGCGCTTTGCGACTCAGGAAGCAGTGACTTTCCGCGCGCGGGATGGGCTGAGTTTGGAAGGGGTTTTGATCCACCCTCTGAATCAGGCCGATGCACAACACTATCCGCTGATCCTCATCGTGCATGGCGGACCCGAGGGGCACTATTCGAACGGTTGGAATACTGACTACGCAAATCTTGGGCAGGTCGCGGCGGCCAAGGGATTCGCTGTCTTCTATCCCAATTATCGAAGCAGCACGGGACGTGGGGTTGCATTTTCCAAGATGGATCACCGGGACCCCGGTGGAAAAGAGTTCGATGACCTGGTGGACGCGGTCGATCACCTGGTATCCACCGGATTGGTCGATCGAGACCATGTGGGAATAACGGGCATTTCCTATGGAGGATATGCATCCGCGTGGGGAGCCACCTACTACTCAGATCGATTCGCCGCTAGCGTGGTGATCGCGGGGGTGGGAGATTTGATCTCTCATTCCGGAACCAGCGGTAATCCGGACGAGCTTTATCTCGTGCACTATGACGTCCGGCCGTGGGAAGACTGGAATCTATTCTGGAAGCGTAGTCCAGTCTTTTACGCAGAGAAACGCCACACGCCGACGTTGATCCTGCAGGGCGAGGGCGACCCGGTCGTGACTGCGGCTCAAGCTCTCGAGCTTTACAACTACCTGAAGTGGATGAGTCCCGCGCCCGTGCGCCTGGTGCTTTATCCGGGCGAAGGCCACGGCTTTACTTGGGCTGCGTCTCAACTCGATGCAAGCTTCCGATTGCTTCAATGGATGGAGCACTACCTACGGGGCCAAGGAGGAACTCCACCCCCTCCGGAACTCAACTACGGTGGTAGGAAGCCCTAGCTGATTCTCACACCAAGGTATGACCTCTGATAGGGTACTGCCGATACCGCTCCAGGGAATGTTAAGCAGGAAGACAAAGAAAGAACAAGTTACTTGTGAAACTGAATCGATGAATCGATATGTGGTCAATTCGATGGCTCGCTCCCAATCGCCTCTTCCCGGCCTTTTTGACGCCCAGGATTACGACCGCGTCATTAGCTTCTTTCGTTCTGTGAAAGCGTATCAGCCGACTCCTCTACGAAACCTGCCGGCTCTAGCCTGCGAACTCAACATTCGGCAACTACTCATCAAGGACGAATCGGCACGGATGGGTATGAACTCATTCAAAATTCTTGGGGTCTTGTATGCGATCCGTCGCCTGCTGGATGAAGGACTTCTGGCCAAGGACACGGTTCTTGTTACCGCAACGGATGGCAACCATGGACTGGCCGTTGCCCACATCGCGCGAGAGCAGGGGTTGTCCGCGCGCATCTACGTACACGCTCGTACAACGACAGCGCGGACGGATGCGATCAGAAGGGCAGGCGCGCACGTGGTCATCATCGATGGCAACTACGATGATGCGGTGAGCCAAGCAGCGCGGGATGCAGACCGGCATGGCTGGGCGGTTATCTCGGATACGTCCTGGCCCGGTTACGAGCAAGTGCCGAGAAAGATTATGGAGGGCTACACGATACTGCTGGAGGAGGCTTCGGCGCAGTGGGAGTCTAATCTCCCACCTGATATCGTGCTCGTGCAGGTAGGGGTCGGCGGTCTTCTCTGTGCGGTTGTTAGCTGGCTGTGCCATCGCTACGGAGCGAAACGGCCGTTTGTCATCGCTTGCGAGCCAAACGCAGCCGCATGTTTATTGGAATCGGCTCGGGCGAGCAAACCGGTTGTCTTACAAGGGACGTTGGATACGATCATGGCAGGCTTAAGCTCTGGTCGAGTTTCCTACCTGACTTGGCCCACCCTGGCAGCGACTGTCGACGCGTTCGTGGCGATCGACGATGAATGTTCCGAATTCGCAATGCGCAGGTTGGCGCGACCCAGGGGCTCTGACCCAGTAGTGGTGGCCGGAGAATCAGGGGCCTGTGGGGTTGCAGCATTGTGGGCCATTCTGAAAGACGAAACTTTAGGCCCCGTGCGGGACGCCAGCGGGCTCTCTCCGGAATCGCGGGTGCTCGTATTCAATACGGAGGGCGCAACAGACCCGGAAAGCTACCGTCGCATCGTCCAGGGCGAGGATTAGAAATGATCTGCTAGAAAGCAGATGTCTCGCCCTGCTATAACGCCTGAGCCGAAATGGGGTGAGCAGCCGGAGGCAGAGGCCGTCGGCAATCCTCTTTGGTTATCGTGGATCGATCCAGAACGAACACAAGGCAATTCGTATTTGGATCAGGTGCATGGCCCGATCGAAAACCCGCCTTAGGAGGTCGCATGCTCGGCAAGTTTCTTCGAGTTTCGTTGCTGTCAGGGTTGTTACCGGCGGCTCTAGCATCTGCGCAGATCCGACAACTGCCATTGCGGGGCTTCACGCCCGCGCGCAGCGAGAAAGAGCGCGCCCTTGAAAAGCAGTTTATGGCATTGCCTGACCCAGCGAAAGCCGAAGCTCATCACAAAATCCTCACCACCGAACCGCACATGGCCGGCAGCCCAGCGGATCGCCGCACCGCAGAGTACGTGCTGCAGCAGTTTCGGAGCTATGGCCTCGAAGCCGATATAGAAGAGTTTCCGGTGGTGTTATCCGAGCCCGGTGAAGTGAAGCTCGCACTCTTGGAGCCCGTCAAATTCTCAGGGCCCACTTCTGAATTCGTAGCAGAGGATCCGGTGTCGAAAGATCGCCGGGCTGCCATAGGCTTCAATGCTTTTTCTGGCTCCGGGGAAGCGACCGCCAACGTTGTGTATGCCAACTACGGTTTGCCGAACGACTACGATCTCCTGCGGTCCAAAGGCGTTTCGATGGAAGGAAAGATTGTGATCGTGCGCTACGGTGAATGCTATCGCGGGGTCAAAGCGATGGTGGCGGAAGAACACAAGGCTGCCGGCGTCATCATCTACTCGGATCCGCAAGACGACGGCTATCATGCCGGCGCAGCCTATCCGAAGGGACCTTGGCGGCCCGCGTCTGGTGTGCAACGCGGCTCGGTCCTTTACGACTTCATTTATCCCGGCGTTGCCGCGGATGGCTCCAATGTGCCCCACATTCCGGTATTGCCGCTTTCCTATGCCGATGCCCGGCACATTCTGGAGCATCTTGCGGGCCCCGTGGCACCGCGCGGATGGCAAGGCGGGCTGCCCTTCACGTATCGCTTGGGGCCCGGCCCCGCAAAAGTTCGCATGCAGGTACATCTCAAGAGCCCCCGCCGGGCTGTTTGGGATGTAGTCGGGAAAGTTCGCGGCACGGAGGAGCCCGAAGAGATCGTCATAGCAGGCAACCACCGTGACGCCTGGGTGTACGGCGGGGTGGATCCGAACAGCGGTACCACGGCGATGCTGGAGATGGCGCGCGGCCTCGGAGTATTGGTGAAAGAAGGCTGGCGCCCGCGGCGCTCAATCTGGCTCTGCAGTTGGGACGCGGAAGAGCCCGATGAGTTCGGCTCGACCGAGTGGGCGGAGAAGCACTTCGCCGAGCTCAACCTGAAAGCCGTGGCGTACCTGAACCTGGACTCAGCCGTCGCAGGAGACCGCTTCGGGGCTTCGGCCACGCCTTCGCTGAAGAAATTCCTGCTAGAGGTGGCCGCCGATGTTCTTGATCCCAAAGGCGGCTCCGTACTGGAAAACGCCAATCTGCAACTGCGGGAACAGTTTCGGCGCGAACTGACGCTCGGAAACTCAGCCGCGAGGAGCGCTGAACTCAAACCCATTTCCCAGCAGACGATTGAAATCGGAAATCTCGGAAGTGGCACCGACTACGTCTCCTTCTTCGACCACTTGGGCATCCCATCGACGGACTTCGGATTCGAGAGCGAGTACGGCGTGTACCACTCCATTTTCGACAATCACAGATGGATGAAGAAATTTGGCGACCCAAAGTTCCTCTACCATGTCGCTGCTGCTCGTTTTTATGGCTTGGAGACGCTTCGCCTGGCTGAGGCTGACCTGCTACCGTTCGACTATCAAACCTACGGACAGGAAATCCAGAATCATCTTTCGAGTGTCGACAAGAAGCTGGTGCTCCTCGGGCGGGCGGGTGGGCTCGATTTGGAAGCCGCACGGCAAGCCGCTCAGGAACTGACCCGAGCAGGCAAAGAGCTCCGCGAACGATGCGACTCAGTCTTGGCAGACGATTCCCAATCCCAACACTTCTATCCTGTAAACCGCGCAGTTGTGGGAGCCGAGAAGGCGCTTTTGCTGCCGAATGGCCTGCCAAGGCGCCCGTGGTTTAGACATGCTGTGTTTGCTCCCGGGTTTTACAATGGATACGATGCTGTTCCCCTGCCCGGCGTTCACGAAAGCATTGACGCCGACAACTTCGAAGAAGCAAGCCGTCAGCTAGAAGCGCTGACTGAGGCATTGAATCGGGCGACGGATGTTCTCAAGACTGCGGTCTTAGAGGGGCTCAAATAATCAGGGAGCGTGAAACTCAAAGCTGTGCTCTATGGGAAAGCACACTGAGAACCCTCAAATGTTCAGGGATTACTCCGAGCCCAAGCGTGCCGGCGCCCGCTCCGGTGCTGATGATGATCAAGTCAAAATGACATGATTTGTCGAGCAGTGCGCACCCGAGACGCGTGCGTTTTCATAACCGTTCTACGGCTGAGCCTGGCTGTAACTTCGTTATCCCGTGCGCATCCATGTGGCACAGACGGGTCCGATAGTTTAAGATTGCGCCCTTAGTCGCGGGTGGAATCGATTGTGCAGAGGTTTAGAATGACGACAAACGCAACTCAAGCACAAAATGCGACAGTCAGCTTCGCCGGCCAACCCGATGCGGCAAACGGCTTGGCATTGGTTCGCATGACAATCGGTGCGATGTTCGTGTGGGTCTTCTTCGAGAATCTGGGGAAGGGCGCCTACACTCCGGCGGGCTACGCAGGGCTGATCAATTACTACATCAAGGCGAGCCACTCACCGGCGGCATGGAAGTGGGTTATGGGATTGATGGCAAGCCATGCCGCCATGGCAGCTCCCATGCAGGCGGCGACGGAGATCTCGCTGGGGCTCCTGCTGGTCATCGGCCTGCTTACGCGTCCAGCCGCCTTTGTCGCATTCCTGTTCCTGGCCAGCCTTTGGGTCTCGGAATGGGGCACGTCATGGATTTGGGAACTACTGGTTCCGGTGCTCGCATCGCTGGGACTCGCGGTGGGACGCGCAGGTCGAGCCTGGGGCATCGACGCGTTGCTGGCACGGCGGCGCCCCTCGTCCCCATGGTGGTGATGAGCGAATCTGCGTGCGAGTATCGGTTATCATTCCTACCCATAACGAAGCGCAGGCCATTGGCCGTGTGCTTGGCGATCTGCCTTTCGATCTCGTCACGGAGGTCATCGTTGTCGACAGCAATTCGACTGACGGAACGCCCGATCTCGCCCGAAAGATGGGGGCACAAGTCATCCAGGAGCCTCGCCGAGGATACGGGCGCGCTTGTTTGACAGGGCTTGCAAATACACAAAATCCTGATGTGGTCGTTTTCCTCGACGGAGACTACAGCGACCGCCCTTCGGAGTTGCCGATTATCTTGGCTCCGATCATCGAGGGGCGCGCTGACATTACGCTCGGTTCGCGCTT
>JACXTT010000493.1_pt1 | contig 66852 bp, 57 predicted proteins | sample 9270951 | NCBI WGS metagenome assembly JACXTT01 (sample SAMN15532306, study PRJNA645909) | rock metagenome | isolation source: weathered quartz diorite | place: Puerto Rico | collected 2017-06-21 | reverse complement strand
CGGCACAAGGAGTAGCGTGGGGGGAGTGGTGTGGCCCGGTTTCCCGGCTACTCCCTTTTCTTCCCCAGACACACAAACTCCTCTCGGCGAGCAATCCGAAGGATGCCTCTGGGGAACCTGGCATTGAGCGGTCCGGCTTGCCATAGGAAACTCGCAGAGTGGACTTCCCTTTCCCCAGTGTTAAAATCCCATTTAGCCGCCATGACAACCTCTAACTCACGCAAAACGCTCTATCAAAAAATCTGGGAAGCGCATGTTGTTCACGAGGAGACGGGCAGGCCGGCTCTAATCTATATCGACCGGCACCTGATCCATGAAGGCACCTCACCCCAAGCCTTCGCTGGACTGCGTTCGGAAGGACGCAAGGTGCGCCGCCCGGATCTCACATTCGCTGTGATGGACCATTCCGTTCCTACCACTGACCGTACTCTGCCGATCATCGACCAGGACGCCAAGCTGCAGTTCGACGCTCTCGAGAAAAACTGCCGCGATTCCGGAGTGCGCTTGTTCGACATGAACAGCCGCAACCAGGGCATCGTCCACATCATCGGGCCGGAACTGGGCATTACGCAGCCGGGGCAAACGATAGTTTGCGGTGACAGCCACACATCCACGCACGGCGCCTTTGGCACTCTGGCCTTCGGCATCGGCACCAGCGAAGTCGAGCACGTGCTGGCGACGCAGTGTCTCGTGCAGTCGCGCTCGAAGACGCTTAACATTTTGGTGCACGGCAAGCGGCCCAGGGGCGTGACCGCGAAGGACATCATTCTGGCCATTATAGGCAAGATCGGCATCGGCGGCGGCACCGGCCATGTCGCCGAGTATGGCGGTGAGGCCATTCGCGGGCTTTCGATGGATGGGCGCATGACTGTGTGCAACATGACCATCGAGGGCGGGGCCCGCGCCGGAATGGTTGCGCCGGACGAAACGACTTTCGCGTATCTCGAGGGGCGGCCTTTTGTTACGCGTGGCAAAGCCTTTGAGGAAGCCGTGGAGCGCTGGAAACAGCTCAACAGTGACGACGGCGCCAAGTTCGATACAACGGTGGAACTGCATGCGGAGCAGATCGCACCACAAGTCACTTGGGGCACCAATCCAGGCATGGTCACTGGTGTGACGGGAAACGTTCCAGAGCCAGGCGCCTTCAAGGACCCCAACGATCAGAAAGCTACGGAAAGCGCGCTAAAGTACATGGGTCTCAAACCTGGCACGCCAATTGTGGATATTCCGGTGGACCGCGTATTCATCGGCTCGTGCACTAATTCGCGCCTCGACGATCTCCGCGCCGCCGCGCATCTTGTGGCGGGAAAGCACGTGGCGCGCAGCATCAAGCAGGCGCTGATCGTGCCGGGGTCACGCGGGATAAAAGCCCAGGCCGAGAAAGAGGGTTTAGACAAAATTTTCCTCGAAGCTGGATTTGAGTGGCGTGATGCGGGCTGCAGCATGTGCATCGGCATGAACGCGGATATCTTGCCGCCTCACGAACGCAGCGCCAGCACCTCGAACCGTAATTTCGAGGGCCGCCAGGGCAAGGACAGCCGCACACACCTGGTCAGCCCCGTGATGGCTGCGGCGGCGGCCATCGCTGGCCATTTCGTGGATGTCCGCGAAATGCCCGTCGAAGCCGTCGAGTAGCAAAGGTAATTATGACAGTCGATACCCGGGGACTACGCCAGGAACATATTGGAAAACGGCTCTGCGTGCACTTCGAAAGCGGAGAAATCAGCGAAATTAGTTTGTTGAATCTCAGCGCGTGCGAAAGACCAGAGCCTTGCTGCGGCATAACTTACCTCCTGCTTTCCACGATTCGCATTGATTGCGGCCGCGAAAAAGACGCCGCGTATTGGGCTGGACTTGGTGACATCAAGAATTTTCAAGTTTTGGAGACCGAATAGCATGCAACCCTTTTCCACGCATACCGGCAAGGTCGTGCCGCTCGACCGCGTCAACGTCGACACCGATCAAATGGTGCCGAAACAATTCTTAAAGGCGTTAACCCGCGAAGGCTTCGGCCGAATTCTTTTTTATGATTGGCGCTATCTCCCGAGTGAAAAACCAAATCCCGATTTTGTCTTGAATTTCCCGCGCTACAAAGGTGCTTCGATACTTCTCGCCCGCACCAACTTCGGCTGCGGGTCGAGTCGGGAACACGCACCCTGGGGCGTGAAAGACTATGGCTTCCGCGTCATCATCGCGCCAAGCTACGCCGACATTTTCTATAACAATTGCTTCAAGAACGGGATTCTGCCCGCCACGCTTCCCGAAGAGCAGGTGGACGAACTATTCAAGCTCACGGAAAAAGAAGAAGGCTATTCGCTCACCGTGAATCTGTTGAACCAGACCATCGCGGACAAACACGGCTTGATGCTGAAGTTCGAAATTGCGCCCTCGCGTAAGGAAGTTCTCTTGAAGGGCCTGGACGACATAGGAACGTCGCTCCAACACGAGGCCGAAATCGCCGCTTACGAAAAAACTCACGCCGCTACCGCGACCATGTACGAGCCTCTTGACATCAAGTATTACTCCAACGGCCACTGACGATACGGAGGTTCTCTTCCCGGACCTTAAGCACTCTCTCCCGTCGGTTCCTGAGATTCTGGTGCTGCGGGCGGGCCCAGCAGCTCAGCGATTAGGATTCCAGCGAAGACCAGCACCGCCCCGATCATCGAACGTCTGCCCAGCCGTTCATGAATTAGCAAGTATGACGTGATTACCGCGAACACCGGTTCGAGCGTGAACAGAATCGCGGCGTGGCTCGGTGTCGTGTACTGCTGGGCCCAGAACTGCATCGAGAAGGCCACAGCCGTTGCCGGCACCGCGCAGATTAGAATTCCCGCCAGTAATTCCCACCGCCATTCGAACCGCAGGGCCTGCAAACTTGCAGCCGAGGCAGCTCCCGCGAAGACCCACGCCAATGCCGCGCAGGCAGCGACCTGCAAAACGCCCAAGGCAGCCACCGAGTGCTTCCGAGTGTAATCACTCACCAAAATGATATGCACGGCGTAGAGAAGCGCACCGCCCAGCGTCAGCAAGCCTCCTCGATTCAGCCCGAAAGCCCTTCCGCGGGAACCGTGAGGTAATACAGTCCCAGTGTGGCTGCGCTTGCGCCGGCATAAACCCAACCCGTAAGCCTATGACCCCAAAACAGTCCGAGCAACAAGGGAACCATCACCACGCTCGACCCGGTGACGAATCCCGATTTGGCGGGAGTAGTGTACTGCAGGCCTGCTGTCTGCATCGCGTAACCCGCGAACATGAAAGCCCCCAAGGCCGCCCCCGCTACAAGTTCTTCATTCTTAAGATTGCGAAGCGCGCGGTGCCGCAACAGCGCCATCAACATCGTGGCCAGCGTGAAACGAACCGCGAGAAAAACAAAAACCGACGAATAGTCCAGGGAGTTCTTCACCACCACAAAGGTCGAGCCCCAGAGGAACGAACATGCCGCCAGAGTGAAATCCGCGCGCAGTCGATTTCTCATTAGTCTTCCGCCAGACTACTATCAAGGTTGCCGAGTTTACTTATCCCTCCGAGAGATAACAATCTTCCCGCAACGTCCCTGAGAATCACGCTTATCCAGCAAAACGCGTCAGAACGTGGAGGATCCACTCTCATAAATTTAGCTAAAAGTTATTCCGAAGTATGGACTGGTTTCCGGAATTTGGAGGACACAGGCTTCCACTGGATCTTATGCGTATATATTTCAAACATATCAAAGACTTTATTTATGTCCTCGGTTGGCATGTTTCTTGCAGATCTACAAACAGCTCGTAAGCCGATATTGGGGGCAACTAAAAATATTGTGTGTTCGGTGTTGCCAAGTTTTCCATACGGCTGCGTGAATGGATCTTTTGCAGACCTGGGGCACCATCAACAGGTAACTGCTTGAGTGGTCCGCAGTAACTGCTTCATTGGTGCAGAAAGAAGGGGTGAGTCTATGGACCTCGTAAAGTGGGGAAATAGCTGGTGTGGGTCTCTGTTCGCGGTTGCTGTGGTTCTGCTTTTGTCCGCGAGCTTGGTATACGGACAAGGCGGAAAATTCGCTACGATCACCGGGCGTGCTCTGGATCCGAAGGGCGCTTCCATCCCGGATGCCAAAGTCACGGTCGTAAACGTAGAGACAGGTATTGCTCGAACTACCACTACGACGTCGGATGGGATTTATCGCTTCGAAGCTCTGGCTCCGGGCACTTACGACGTCACAATTGAAGCATCGTCGTTTACGAAATCCGTCGCCAGAGGAGTCAAAATCCTTGTGGGCGAATCGCGCGACGTCAATTTCAACCTCGAGTTGGCCGGACAACGTGAGTCCGTCATCGTAACTTCGGAAATTCCGCTGGTCGAAACGACCAAGACGGATACTTCGATAAATCTCGATGACCGGGATGTGGCAAACCTCCCGACGACTACAGCCTTTGCAGGTCTCGCTGGTGCGGCCAATGACTGGCAAGGACTCGCCTATGCAGCGCCGGGCATGCGCACCGACTACACCGGCCTAAGCAATGAAATTATCGGACCGGGTAGTGTCAACAGCCGCGGCGTCGTCCACAACATCGACGGTGGAGATATCTCCGATGTGTCAACTTCCACGCGGGACTCCCTCGGCGCCACGGTCGAAGAGGTGAAAGAATTCCAAGTCATTACAAATAACTACAACGCTGAATATGGCCAGGCTGGTAGCGTCATTTTAAACGTGATCACCAAATCTGGCACCAACGCCATCCATGGCGATGGCCACGCTTATTTTCGTGGCCGCAACATGGGTGCCTCCGACTTCTTCTACAATCAAGGCCTGGCAGGGGATCCGTCCGGTTGCCCGGCAAGTTCATTCGTCGGCGGTGTGTATGGAGGTACGCTGGCCTCGGCCGCCGGTTGCGGGCGCGCCCATTTCTACAAGCATGAATACGGTTTCACCGCTGGAGGGCCTTTCATCAAGGACCGCCTCTTCTGGTTTACGAGCCTTGAGCAAGTTCAGCAGGGTCAGCCCCAGATCACCACGCCATTCGGCCAAGCCATCACCGTTGATTCGCCGACCACGGAAATCATATGGTCGTCCAAGGTGGATGCCAAGCTGACCGACAAACACACCCTCACCGCCCGCTTCAACGTGCAGCGCGATCTGTCGGACAACCTTGTCGTGCAGACTGGCCCGGCTGTAGACCCCAGTGGTCTCGTCTCCCAATTTAATCATGACCATACCCTGAACGTTGGAATGGTCTCTACGCCCACTTCACACACCGTCAACGAAGCGCGGTTCTTCTGGCACTGGGAGAGATCGGGGACACCGGTCAAGTCCAACTTCCCCGGTCAAGCGCTGCCCACCGCGTATGTAGGCGCGGACTTCTGCTGCCCGCAGGCCGGTTTGAACAATCGCTTCCAATACAGCGACAACTTCTCCTGGACACACGGCAAGCATACGGTGAAGGCCGGCACGATGATCCAGCACCTGGCGTTTGACTCTCTGTTTACACAGTTCCGCCTCGGCCGGTTCGAGAGTTTCGTCCCTGGCCCGTGCGTCGATCCACCATTTCCTCAAGGCAATGGCCTCTGCCCCACCTCGTTTACCGTTGGGGTCGGTGCGGCTTTCAACCACATCCCGGATACGGCCTACGGCCTATTCGTTCAGGACACCTGGCAGATCAAGCGAAATCTGACCATGAACTTTGGCCTGCGCTACGACATCGAGATCGGTGCCTTCAAGGGAGGCACAATTGACCGCGTGCAGAACGCCGCCGTGCCGCAAAGTGGCTGCCTGCAGAGAAACAATATCATTCCCGCTTGTGGGCAAGATTACAACAATTGGCAGCCTCGCCTGGGCTTCGCGTGGAGCCCGAATTACGACCACGGACCACTGCATTTCATCTTCGGCAATCCCGGCAAATCCGTGGTGCGCGTCTCCGGCGCGGAAATCACCGAACTGGCCTATCTCAACGTCGTGCTGGATTCGCTAAACTTCGATGGCGTCAGCCTTAACACGGCTGGTGCAGACACCTCGACAGCACTCGGCAGGCAAATACTGAGCCAGTTCCCGAACTTCCCAAGCCAGGTGCAGCTCCAGCAACTTCTGGTCCCTGGCCACTTCGGAAGAGTCCGCCCCATTTCGCCGACTATCAAGAACCCGGAAATCCATCAGGCCTCAGCCTCCATCACGCGTCAAGTCGGGCAGTCCTTCGTTTATAGCGTGGGCTACCAGGGCGTGTTCGGCAACGGCCTCTTCGGCGAAACCGATACTAATTACCCTCAGCCGATTGCCGACCCTGCGCATCCTGGTTTCTTCTATATGCCGCCGCGGCCGGACCCAAGATTTACGGCAAAGCGCACCAACTTCAGCAACCGGACGTCCTCGTATAACGCCCTGGTGCTGACCGCGAATAAGCGGCTCTCGCATCACTTTCAATTCGGAGGAAACTACACCTTCTCAAAGACCCTGGGAACCGGTGAGGATTTCTTTGGCCTCTCCGAACCGGGCAACCCGCTCGCGAACCTGAGCCTCGAACGCGCCCCGGTGCAGCAAGATATACGTCACCTGGCGAACTTCACCTTCGTGTTTGATACGGAGAAGCTCACCGGCATGCCCTTCGCGAGAACCGTGGTCAACGACTGGACGTTTTCCTTCATCGGGTCTGTGCAATCCGGCCGGCCCTATCCGGTCTCGACGGGCTCTGGCGGGTTCTCCGGGTCGGCTTTCCCGGCTCTCGCTTCAGAGACCAACCAGCGTCCGAACATCTGCACAGCAGGTTCGACACTCCCGGGCTGCGCAGGTGCGCCGGTCGGTGCGCTCGTGGCCACCAACATCGCGTCGAATGCAGGTTCCAACCTCTTGATCAGTCAGGCTGGAGTCACGGCGGCGTGTGCTGCGGGGGCTCCCAACTGCAATACTCTACAAACCACCTGGCTTGCACCTGCCGGTGCCAGTGGATCTGGTCCCGTGGACAGCATTACGGGCGATCCCGTGGACTTCCAGTTCATTAACGGCAACCTCGGGCGCAACGCCGGCCTCACCAAGGGGCTGACGGACTTTGACATCTCTCTCTTGAAATCATTCAGGATCCCGAAGAGAGAGTCTATGCGGGTGGAACTCAAGATGGACGTTTTCAACGTCTTTAATCACCCGAATTTCATCGCCAACGACTCCAACGACAACATCAGCGCCATTGGCTTGCCGGCGCTGGGTCCTGGTTTCAACTGCACGGCTTCTTGCCTCAACCCCTACACTGGTCTTTACCTCGGGGCAAACGGCCAGCCTCTGACTCTGAGCGTCTTCCGGAGCGGTCGTCCGGACAAGAACCTGAGCGCCACCAACTTTAACAGCCTGGGCAATCCAGCTGCCGACACCGGTACTGGACTGAACCGAGTCATTCAGCTCGCGCTTCGTATCCGCTGGTAATCACAGCGGTAGCGGAACGAGAAACTGCAAACCAACCAACCGAGGGGGCCGCAAGGCCCCCTCGCTCTTTTCTGAGCATCAAGTCAGATGGGCTTCCCGAGACTTACCTTGACTTGCCGCCTCCCCTCAAGTGAACTCTAGCTATGCGTCTCGGGACCATCCCCACCATCTACACCTGTACGTTGATCGCTTTGAGTACGCCCTTGGCAGGCGGGCGCACCAACACAAGTGACCATCCCGACGTCTGGAACGAGGTGCGCTCGCCCCACTTCGTTGTCGCGGGCGACGCGGGGGGTAAGCAGGAACGCCATATTGCGCAGCAGTTCGAACAGCTCCGGACCGCCTTTCACTCTTCCTTCCCCGCTTTCCGGGTGGATCTCGGTCAACCGATCGTCATCGTGGCGGTCAGGGATGAAGAAGAGGTGAAGGAATGGATGCCGCAGTATTGGGAGGAGAAAGGTCATTTCCGTCCTTCGGGCGTCTATGTGTCAACACCGGAAAGGGATTTCGTCGTGTTGCGCATGGACCCTGCAGAGGAAAACCCGTATCACACGCTCTGCCATGAATACGCGCACGCGCTGCTCCATCTGAATTTCCGCACCCTTCCTCTTTGGTTGAACGAAGGCTTGGCCGAGTTTTTTGGAAATTGCTCTGTCGGTGAAAAGGAAGTCCGGGTCGGGCAGATCGACCGGAATCATCTGCGCACTCTTTCTGAAAACCAACTCCTACCCCTCTCCGAGTTGTTCCGTGCGCGACAGGACTCGGTCTATTACAACGAGAAAAACAACGCCTCTCTCTTTTATGCGGAGTCTTGGGCCTTCGTGCACTACCTGATACTGGATCCGCAGGCGAGCGCGGAGCACTTGCTGCTCAAATTTCTCGCCGCCTTGCAAGAATCTGGCGACCAGGTGGAAGCAGCGAAAAAGATCTTCGGCGACGCTCAGCGGCTCGACGTGCTCTTGCGAAACTACGTGCAGATGCCCAATCTCTCCATGACCCAAGTTCCCGTCGTTCCAGCGAGCGCGGCTAATTCATATCTGGAGCGGAATCTTTCGCCGGCCGAAATCCTTGTTTTACGTGGTGACTTCTATATCCGCCGCGAGCAACCAGAGCTAGGCCGTGAAATTCTCTCCCAGGCCTTGCAGTTGGAACCGAACCTCGCGGCGGCCCATGAAGCAATGGGTTCCTATTATTTCCAGCAGAAGAGTTACGAGGCAGCGATTAGAGAATCACAAGAAGCCATCCGACTGCGCGGCTCGGGCTTCCTGGCCTATTTTCTGTACGGCGCCTCCCTCATCGAGAACCACTCCTTTTCCCAAGAGAACCTGCAGGCAGCGCAAGCCAGCCTCGAAGAAGCCGTCCGGCGGAATCCCTCCTATGCGCCCGCTTACTTCCGGCTTTCGCTGCTCTACTCGCAGAACCGTGCAACCCACGGCCAGGCAATAGCAGCAGCGCGACGGGCTTCGGAACTCGAGCCGGGATCCACGTTTTATCTGTTGAACCTCGGAGACCAGCTGGTGAACAATTTCCGCGACTCGGAAGCGCGCAGCCTGGCGGAAAATTTGTTACGAACGGCCCGCACGCCTCTCGAACAAAGATCAGCGCAAGAGATATTGAACAAGATCCAGGAGCACGAAATCCAACGAAAGGCGAGGAGTCAATAATCGAGCCCGGAGCGCGCGTGCGCCCCGCCTTACAAACGATCGCAATCCTACTTTTTCTCGTAGACCACGCGCCCGCCCATCACCGTTCGAAGCACCTGGATTTTTAGATATTCCGATGGCGGCACTTTGGTTAGGTCGTTCGATAGCACGATAAAGTCGGCGTACTCGCCTTCTTTTAGCTCGCCTTTCTTCCCTTCCTCGAACTCCGCGTAGGCGGCGCCGCTAGTGTAAGCGCGGATGCAATCTTCCAGCGAAATCTTCTCCTGTGGCTGCCACCCGCCTTTCGGCCCGCCATCGGGCAATTCGCGCGTGACGCAGGCATACAGCCCGCGCATCGGACTAATAGGTTCCACATCGTAGTCGGTGCCAAACGCCAGGCGCACGCCATTTTTTTTCATTGTAGCCCAGGCGTAAGCCCCCTTTGCGCGTTCCGGCCCGACGCGCTCTTCGGCCCACCGCATGTCGTTGGTTTCGTGCGAAGGCTGCATCGAGGCAATCACTTTCCACTGCGCAAACCGGGGAAAATCTTCCCGCGAAACAACCTGCGCATGCTCGATGCGGTCGCGCCGGTCGCGTGGCCCGTTGGTCTTCGCGACCGCTTCGAAAACATCAAGAGCTATCCGGTTAGCGCGATCTCCGATGGCGTGGAACGCAAGCTGAAATCCGGCTTTGTCTCGTTCGACCGCCATCGCGCGGAGCTTTTCCGGATCGTTGACAAGGATGCCGCTTGTCGAGGGATCGTCAGAATACGGAGCCAGCAAAGCCGCCGTGCGTGATCCCAGCGCTCCGTCGGCAAACGCTTTCAGCGCTCCCGTCTTCAGCCACGGGTCCGTCGTTCCCCCCTGGGCGCGCATGTTCTGAAGCTGCCCGATCGGCAAGGAAAACGTCAGCCACTCCGTAATGCGAAGCGTAAGTTTCCTCTGCTCCTTCAATAGCTTGTAGACCTGGAAATATGCCCACGGCGAATAATCTTGCGCCGATGTCACACCGTTTTTCGCAGCGTCTTCCAAAACGAGTTCGACGCCCCGGCGCATCTGCTCGGGCGACGGGTCGGGAATCCGCACGTCCACGAGCCCCATCGCCGGTCCTTCTTTGAGCATCCCGGTGGCCTCGCCGTTTCCATCCCGCTCAATCTCCCCTCCGCTGGGATTTGGAGTTTCCCTGGTGATTTCCGCGATCTTCAGCGCGAAGGAGTTCGCCACCGCGACGTGGCCCGCGATGTGCGTAAGCAAAACCGGGTTCTTGGGTGCGACAGTGTCTAGCTGCTGCTTGTTGGGAAATTTCCTGTCGGCCCACAGCGTGTGATCCCATCCGCTGCCCGTGATCCATTCACCTTCCTTGTGTTGAGCGACCGCTTCGGCGAGGCGTTTCTGCAATTCTTCCACCGAGGTCGCGCCATTTAGCCGCACACCGAGCAAGTCCGCACCCCCCTCACCGAGGTGCGTGTGGGCGTCATTAAACCCGGGCATGAGAAAACTTCCGTGGAGCTGGATTGTTTCAACGCCAGGCGTGTTCCCGCCACAATCAAGCAGAATGTGTTCCAGCGTTCCGATGCAGCGAATCTTGTCGCCCGTCACTGCCATCGCAGCGGCCCAGGGCTGCTTCGGGTCGTTGGTGTAAATGTGGCCGTGCAGGTAAACCGTCGTCTTTGGCGCCGGCTCATCTGTCTGGCCAAACAGAAGCGCGACGTAAGCGCACAAAAATGCCCCCATCCAGCACACCACAGCTAATCCCCGGATGCTAGCGAGGCGAAACCTCATTTGGATTTCTCCGCAACCACGCCCGACACACCGAGCAGGGTAAGCAGCGCGCGCTTCAACCCCACCTCTCGTCCGCTGGGTTCGTACCATTCTTGGAGCGTATGAGCGCCACCGCCGTTTCCGCCGGCTCCGATGGCGATGGCGTCAATATCCTGCGAAAGCGGAATATTGGCGTCCGTGGATGAGCGCTCGGTGCGCGATTCATTGCCAACGTATGCGTCCGCCGCACGAAACGCGGCCAACAAAGGAGAATCAGGGGAAAGCTCTCCTCCCGGACGGCTACCCAGCAGTTCAACCCTTCCTTCCAGTTTTCCTTTCGAACGGTCGCGCGCCGATTCCATTTCGTCCCGCACGCCAGCCGCGATGCACTCGCGCAACGCGGACTCTAGCCGCACGAGTTCGTCTTCACTTTCCGAGCGGATGTCCACCTTGAGTTTCGCTTCATAGGGAATCGAATTCACCGAAGTACCACCTTCGACCTGCCCCAGATTGAACGTGGTGCGCGGCGAAACTGGGACTTTCGTGTTGATGAACCGAACCGATGCGCGAACCAGAGCGTTGATAGGATTAGGGGTGCCAAAGTCCGACCAGCTGTGCCCACCAGGTCCGGTGATCACCGCTTCCAGCCGCCGGGACGCAAGGGCTTTCGTTGTCACATAATCTGTCCCGGAACCATCGAGGACGATTACAGCCCGCAGCCGTGACTTGTAGGCTTCGATCAGTGCGCGCATGCCCCGCAAGTTCCCTTCGCCTTCCTCGCCCACATCGGCGGCGAACAGAATCGTGCGCTGCGGCTTGACGTGAGACTCGTGGATGGCCCGCGCGATGGCAATCAGTGCGATCAGCCCCGTTCCGTTATCGGAAATCCCGGGCGCAATCATTCGCCCCGCTTCGCGGCGAACTTTCACGTCTGTGCTCTCTGGAAAAACCGTATCGAGGTGTGCGGAGAGAAGAACCGCTTCCTTGTTGTTGGCTCCGCGTAATTCCGCGATGACGTTGCCCGTTTCATCGACGTTCACTGGCAGGCCTGCGGCACTCAGCAACGACCTCACCGCGGTGGCGCGCTGCGCTTCCTTATATAGTGGCGCCGGGATTTCCGTTAGTCGCGCCTGCTCGTCGTTGATCCAGGCATAATTTCGCGAAAACCAATCGATCGCGGCGCGCACACGAGGATTTTCCGGCAATTGCGCCGCGGAACCTGCGCGTGTCGAGCTGAGAGCGATGGCGGAGCGAAGTCCCATGGCGAGAAGGATAACCCAAACTAGCACGCGTTTCACGGGACGCCTTCGAGAAGATCGTGGTGCCGCTTTCAATGCCGGGTCGTCTCCTCGCACAAGGCCAGGACTTCGCCGTCGGTAAGGACGCGCGTGGATTGTTTCGCCGCATCGAAAATGCGGTTCACAATTGCCTCATCGGCTGGAATTCCGTGGCGTTCGAGCCAGAAGAGCACATTGGACCTTCCGCTCATGGGACCGATCTCGATGATTTGGTCCAGCCCGAACAAATGCGCTGGCACGCCGCTGTAAACGCTATTCGCGAGCCTCGGATCGTCCTTGCGAAAGGCTTTGATGATTGCAGCTGCGTGGACTCCCGTGGCCGTGCGGAAAGCGTCCCTGCCAATGACGGGATAATTCGGCGGAATCGTAGTGTGAGTCGCTTCGGCGACCTTGGCACAATATTCCTTGAGCCGGGAGAGATCGCGGTCGATGAGACCCATCAGCCGAAGATTGACCAGCATCAGTTCCATAGGCGTGTTGCCGACTCGCTCGCCCAGTGAATTCGCCGCCGCGTGGACCTGATGCGCCCCCGCGGCAACCGCCCCCAGCGAATTGGCGATCGCGAGGCCTCGGTCACAGTGGCCGTGCCAGTCTATGCGAATATTCTCATGGCTGGGCTTCACCACTTCTTCAATCACAAATTTAACCAGGTTGTAAGCGCCTTCTGGCGTTGCGTGGCCGACGGTGTCACAAAGGACGATGGCGCGAGCGCCACTGCGGATAGCCGTGGTGTACAAGCGCTTGACGGTTTCCGGATCGGTGCGAATCGTGTCTTCCGTAACGTACATCGAGGGCAAACCCAAACTTACTGCCAGCTTCACGGCTTTTTCCGTGGTCCGCTCGAGATGATCAACGGTCCAATCTTCCACCAGGCGCCGGATCGGGCTCGAACCTATAAAAGTCGCCGCCTCAATCTCTATGCCCGCTCGCTGCGAGATTTCTGCGATGGGACGAATGTCGCTTTCAACCGTGCGCGCGGCGCAGTTCGGACGGATCTTCATGCGCGAAGAAACAATTTCGCGCGCCAGGGCCTCGCACTGTTCGACCGCCCGCGGACCCGCCCCGGGAAGCCCGATGTTCAGGGACTCGATCCCCAGAGATTCCATCAGGTGCAGGATTTCGATCTTCTCTGCGATGCTGGGATCATGGACCGACGGATTCTGCAAACCGTCGCGCAGAGTTTCATCGTTCAATAGAGCGCGCGTTCCGGGCGCGATAGCGAGCGGGCCCGCCAGGTTCCAGTCGTAAATCCATTCTTTGTGTGGCATGCGTTTCCTTGCGTCCCGTTACAATCCGTGCTTGCGGAACATCGTCTTCAGCGCCCCACGGGCATGGCGTAACCTGCCGCCGATGCCCCCAAATTCAAACCGCAAAAAAGAATCCGCGGCTCGATCCAGTTCCCTGCCGTAGCGAAACCACCAGGGCTTTTCACGGTGCGGCAGCCGATCCACGTCGATATATTTTGTCCTCACCAATTCCTGCAAGCCTGCTTTGCCATGCGTGCGGCCCCATCCGCTCGCCGAGCAGCCCCCGTGTGGGGCCTCAGCAATCGCGAAATAGCTGATGGCATCGTTGACCATGACCGCTCCAGCGCGCAGCCGCGAAGCTATGGCTTCCCCGCGCCCGGCATCACCTGTCCAGACACTCGCGGAAAGCGCAAAGGGAGAATCATTTGCGCGGACCACAGCTTCTTCTGCGTCGCGCACCGTCGCAATCGCCAGGATCGGACCAAACGTTTCTTCCTGAAAAAGCTTCATCGACGCATCCACACCAACTATCACAGTCGGCTCGAAGAAATTCGGGCCAAGATCCGGACGGGGATTCCCACCGCAGAGGACTTTGGCGCCTCTTTCCACAGCATCTTTAACAAGTTCGTTCATGCGCTGCACGTTTTGCGCGCGAATCAGCGGCCCAACATCCGTCGTGGGGTCGCTTCCCGGGCCGAGCCGGAGTTTTTTGGTTTTTTCCTCGCACAGCCGCACAAAATTCTCACTAGCGGATTGCTCAACGAATAGCCGCTCGACCGACAGGCACACCTGGCCACAATTTGTGTAGCTTCCCCATACGGCAGCGCTCGATGCGACATCCAGGTCCGCATCCCCAAGCACGATCATGGCGTCCTTGCCACCCAACTCGAGGACCGTCGGGATAAGTTTCTTTGCGCACGCTTCTGCGACTCGCCGGCCGGTAGCCACGCTCCCTGTGAACAGAATCTTATCCGGCGCGGCGTCAATCAGTGCCTGGCCCACTTCTCCCCCGCCCTGCACTACCGTGACCAGATCTTTTGGAAAGCCTGCATCTAGGAAGAGCTTTTCAACCAGCGCCCCGCACTGCGGCGTAAATTCGCTTGTCTTGCACACCACCGCGTTTCCCGCGGCTACGCTTGGAATGATTTGACTGAGCGGAATGGCCAGCGGGTAGTTCCACGAACTGATGATGACGATGACGCCGAGCGGCTCATAGACAATGTGGCCGGACTTTGCCTTCGCGGCCATGTTGTGGTGCGGGACTCGCTCCGGCCGCAGCAGGCGCGCTCCGTGCCGCGCAAAATAAGACGCCGTGTCGAGCCCGACAAACACGTCCGCAAAAATGGCTTCAACGCGAGGCTTGCCAGACTCAAGGACGACGGTGTTCGTTAACAGGTCGCGTGAAGCCAACATCTGCTCACGAAGGACGTTCAGCCGCGCGCACCGCTCCTTAACATCCAACTTCGCCCAGGCCTTTTGCGCCACTCGCGCTTGCTCGACCATCGCAGGGAGAATTGCACGTGGAGTCTTTTCAACATGGGCGATGACCTCGCCCGTGGCAGGGTTAATTGAGGGAAGCGTTTCAATGGGTATGGCGGTAGCAGCCATACGGGGAATTCTAACCGATTTTCTACCCCCATGGCCGCGCTCTCAAATCCGCCAGGCTTCCTCGTGCTCCACTCTTACCATGCACAGCCCTTGTGGCGGAACGGTTGGACCGGATTTGGAGCGGTCGCGCAACTGGTAGAGGCGGAGGATATCATCCGGGGTGAGCTTGCCGCGACCGACTTCGAGGAGCGTACCGACCATCTTGCGAACCATGTAGCGCAGAAACGACCGGCCGCGCACGGTATAGACAAGTTCTTCGCTGTCTTCGCTGCGAGCGAGTTCGCTCGAGTAAATTTCCCGCACCGTCGATCTCTCTTTGTCGTCTTCCTCAGAGCCCGTGGACGCGGCGAACGCCGCGAAATCATGAGGGCCGACGTAACGCGAGGCGGCAATCGTCATGGCGTCTTCGTCGAGCGGAAACGGGTAGTGCAAAACGTAGCGCCAGATCGCCGGTGGAACCACTTTCCCCCGATAAAGGCGGTAACGATAGATTTTCGCCCGTGCCGACCACCGCGCATTGAAATCGGGCCCCACCTCTTCCGCTCCCACGATTCGAATCGCCAGCGGAAGCAGCGCATTCAGGGCTCTTTGGAATTCCAGCGCTGACAGCGCCGACAGTGTTCGAAAGCTGGCCACCTGCCCGAGGGCATGCACTCCAGCGTCCGTGCGCCCCGCCCCATGCAGTTGGATGCCCTCCTGCGTGAGCCGACGCAGCACTCCTACAATCTCGCCTTGAATTGTGGGTTTGTTCGCTTGAATCTGCCACCCGTGGAAGTCCGTGCCATCGTAGGCGATCGTCAGTTTGAAGTGGCGCATGCGGTGCGGAAAAACATTGAATCCGTGGAGTCCGGAAGGCAACTCCGATTCTTTTGGAGGTCGGAGCTTTGGCTCCGACGCAATTCGCTTGCAATCAAAAGGGCTTCAGCCCTGAAATCAAATTCACAAATGTAGTCGCGCCGGCCCTACGGTGCGGAGCGCACAAAGCGGCTGCCGGGCTTCTGCGCGACGCCACCACCCCGGCACAGCGGGCAATCCTCCGGCTCGTAGCTGGCAATAGGAAGCTGTAGGAGCGACTGAGCTTCGACTTCGAACTCGATGCTTCCCCCGCTTCGATCGATCAGCGCTCCTGCGGCAACGACGCGCGCACCGGCCTCTTCAACGACGCGAATCGCTTCCTGTGTCGAGCCTCCCGTCGTCCAAACGTCTTCGACTATGAGCACATGCTGGTCGCGCCTCAAGGAAAATCCTCTCCGAAGGGTCATCATGCCGCTGCCATCTCGTTCCACGAACATCGCGGGCACTCCCTCGCCGCTGGACTTTTTTGGCTCCGGCAGCGCTCGCGCTACCTCCTGTCCAATAATCAGTCCTCCAATCGCCGGCGACACGACTGCCTCGATCATCGTGTCGGAAAACAGCACACCCAGGGCCTGTCCAAGCTTTTCGGCATAACGGGGATATTGCAGCACCAGTGCGCACTGCACATACGTGCCGCTGTGCAGGCCGCTCGATAGCTCGAAGTGCCCATGCCGGATCGCCCCTGATGACTCGAACATCCGCAAAATCTCTTCGCGTGAAAGCATGGCCGCCCGGTAACCCTCAATTAACCCTAAACGTCGAATCGTCAGCAGCCTAGCGAGGGTCACTTGCGTTTGTCAAGGAACAGCGCCCCTGCTAGACTGCCTGCTTCTTCGGAGCGTCGCCGGAGCCCTAGTTGAGCGCTCCCTGCGTGCCTGAAGACCGGCACAGGCAGCGAAAATTCTCTCGGCTGGCGACTGCCGGACCGTCGACTCCGTGAAACAAATGCTCTGCTTCGAGCGTTTTACAGGGTTGAGTCAAAATAATCCACGGCCCGGAAGGGCGAAAATTCAGAGGGTGAGGAACGCTATGAGATCGCTTAGGGTGACCGCAGTGTGGGTTCTATCAGAAGCTGCCGGAATACGCCGTCTGTTTCGTTCGGACTCCGGACGATTCAAACTTCCGGCTCGCCAGCTCGTTGCGTCTGTGCTCGCCGGCGTGCTCGCCCTCGCGCCAGTACCCGGGGCGTTCGCCCAAGAGCCCGCGCAGAATCCTCCTGCGCAACCCCCTGCCCAAGCGCAGGCTCCCGCTCCGCAATCAGTTCCAGCCGTTCCCGTGTCGTTGGGCCTTTCTAAACATAATTTTTCGCGCGGCCCGCGCGCCTTCCCGAATTTGATTAACCCGTACAAACCCATTACCGTCGAACCACCTTCGCTCGTCAATTCCCCGCGCATCGAGCAATTGATTCACGACGGCAAACTCGAGGTGAGCTTGCAGGACGCGGTCGAACTCGCCCTTGAAAACAGCATGGACATTGCCGTCCAGCGCTACAATCCTTGGATCGCCGACCTCAGCATTCTCAAGACCAAAGCTGGCGGCTTCGGTTTCGGAACACCCGGCGGGGCCTTCGCCTCGTCCACGGCCAACAACCCCCTGCCAAACTTCGATCCGTTGGTCAGCTCGACGATCAGTTACGACGACCGCAAGGTCCCCGTCAACAACCCTCTAACTTCGGGAACGGGCACAGGCGTTTCATCCCTCGCGAGCCTAGCTCTTCACACGGCAACCTATAACTTTCAATACTCACAGGGTTTCCAGACGGGCACTAATTTATTCACCACATGGGACAACACGCGGAGTTCCTCCAGTTCGCCAGCGAACTTATTTAACCCCTCGGTGCAATCCTCGATTTTCGTCGGCCTCCAACAGCAATTGCTTAACGGATTCGGCCGCTCCGTTAACACACGGAACATTCGCATCTCCAAGAATAACCGCAAGATTGCCGATTGGGCCTTCACCCAACAGGCCATCACCACCGTTACGAACACTATCACCGCCTACTGGGAGCTTGTCTTCGCGCGAGAAAACGTGCGCGTGCAGCAGCAGGCCGTGACCGTGGCCGAGAAACTTTACAATGACAACAAGAAGCAGCTGGAAATCGGCACCATGGCTCCTCTGGATGTCACCCGTGCGGAGTCCGAGCTCGCCACCGATCGGCAAAACCTCATCGTCGCGCAGACCACCCAGCTCCAGGATCAGCAGATTCTGAAAAATGCCATCTCCAAAGACCCTCTCGCACCGAATCTCGTCGAAGTCGAAATCATCCCGACCGACAAGCCCACTCCACCCGCGGCAATCGAAGCGGCCTCCTTCCAAGAGTCCATTAAGGAGGCGTTTGCGAAGCGGCCGGAATTGCAGGAACAGGCTCTAAACCTGCTGAATGGCGACATCGACGTGAAAGCCACGCGCAACGCCCTATTGCCGACTGCGACGCTGTCGGCGCAGTACGGAACCGTCGGACTCGCCGGCAACCAGCCCCAATTGGGCGCCCCTGTTGCGGCCTTGGGAACACAACTCGTAGACGCCAGCGGCACTCCGGTCAACGTGTTTATTCCGACCTCTACCCGGCCGATCGTGGGAACGGCCCAAAGTGGTTTCAGTGACGCGACGAGTTCGCTCTTCCACAACAATTTCCCTGATTACCAGGTGTCGCTGAACTTACAAATTCCGTTACGTAACCGCTCCGCCCAGGCAGATAACGCACGCGCGCTTCTCTTCCGGCGCCAGCTCGAAACGCAGATGCGACAGCTGAAAAACGCCGCTCTCCTGGACGTTCGCAATACTTTTATCGCTCTAGAACAGGACCGTGCCCGCGTCGAAGCGGCCAGCAAAGCACGCGAATTGCAGCAGCAGACCTTTGACGCCGAACAAAAGAAATACCAGCTTGGCGCCTCCACGGTTTACCTGGTGATTCAAACCCAACGCGACCTCATCGCCGCTCAGGGCACCGAACTCCGCGCCCTCGCGGACCTGGAAGAAGCCAAAGCCAACTATGAACGCGCCCTTGGCCGCACTCTCGACGTCAACCATGTCACTATCGCCAACGCCAAATCCGGCGAGGTCGACCGTGACACGCTCATCCCAGGCACGCTCCACGGCCAGGTTGTCGGCGCCGACAAACTCTTCAACAACGGCGGCCAGCGCTGAGTGGCCAATTCTTCTGTTGCCCGATAGAAGCCGGACTCGATTTTGGAGTCCGACCTCTTTTTTGTGGTTGTGCCCTGTGACGACCCAACTTCGCCGAAGTTGGAACAGATCGTCTTACCTTAATTAAGTTTGTCATTTCGACCGGAGGGACGGTGGTTTTGGCCGTCCTGGAGCGGAGAAATCTCTCTTCAACTTCGGATTTCAGGTTAAACTTGCTGGTGAATGTAACTAGCGGTTCGACTGTCTGCACACAGGGAGCACTACGGCATGAGCCAGCGCGATAAAGGCACGATCCAGACCCTTCCTGCTTCGGAACTACCCGCAAAGCGCGGCGAGCCTTCTCCCAAGGAAATTGCCTGGGAACAGAACACCCTCCGCCCTACACTCGAAAAAAGCCCCGAGCGCCTCGCCGAGTTCACCACGATCTCCGCGCATCCGATTCGACGTCTCTACACCCCAGCGGACTTGCCCGATTGGAGCCCCGACCGCGACCTCGGCTTCCCTGGTGAGCCGCCCTATACCCGCGGCATCCATTCCACCATGCATCGTGGACGCCTCTGGACCATGCGCCAGTTCGCCGGCTTTGGCACCGCCGAAGACACCAACGAACGCTTCCGCTATTTGCTCGCGCAGGGTCAGACCGGCCTCTCGACCGCCTTCGATCTCCCCACCCTCATGGGATACGACTCCGACCATCCCCTCTCCGAAGGCGAGGTCGGCAAATGCGGCGTGGCCATAAGTTCCCTCGCGGACATGGAAGTCCTCTTCGACAAAATTCCCCTCGCCAATGTCACCACTTCCATGACCATCAATTCTCCGGCCGCGGTGATTTGGGCCATGTACCTCGCGGTGGCGGAAAAACAGGGCGCCGACTGGAAAAAGCTTTCGGGGACGCTGCAGAACGACATTCTCAAGGAATACATCGCGCAGAAGGAATATATCTACCCGCCCGAACCTTCGATGCGCCTGGTGATTGACACCTTCGAGTTCGGCGTGAAAAACACTCCAAAATTTAATCCCATCTCGATCAGCGGCTACCACATCCGCGAAGCGGGCTCGACCGCGGTTCAGGAGTTGGCCTTCACCCTGCGCGACGGCCTCGAATACGTGGATTGGGGCATTCGCCGCGGCCTCGACGTCGACGAATTCGTTCCCCAGCTTTCGTTTTTCTTCAACGCTCACAGCGACTTCTTCGAGGAAATCGCCAAATACCGCGCCGCGCGGCGCATCTGGCACAAAGCCATGGTCGAACGTTACAAATCGAAGAATCCACGCTCTTGGGCGCTTCGCTTCCACACGCAGACCGCCGGCTGCTCGCTTACCGCGCAGCAGCCTTACAACAACGTCGTTCGCACGGCCATTCAGGCGCTCGCCGCGGTCCTTGGCGGAACGCAATCCCTGCACACCAATTCCCTCGACGAAGCTTGGGCTCTCCCCACTGAATTTGCCGCCACCATCGCCCTGCGCACCCAGCAGATCATCGCCCACGAGATTGGCGTGACCAACACCGTCGATCCCCTCGGCGGCTCCTACTTCGTCGAAGCTCTTACGAACGAAGTCGAGCGTGGCGCCTGGGACTACATCGAAAAAATCGACGCCATGGGCGGTATGGTCGCCGCCATCGAACGCAGTTACCCACAGCGCGAGATCGCCGAAGCCTCCTACCGCTATCAAATGGCCGTGGACAAGAAAGAAAAAATTATCGTCGGCGTGAACGACTATGTCGCGCAGGAGAAGCCCCTCGACGTTTTGCAAATCGATGAGACCGTCGCCCACCGCCAGGCCCAGCGCCTGGCCAAACTCCGCGCTGATCGTTCGAACGACGAAGTTTCGCGCCGCTTGGCCGCCCTCCGCAAAGCCGCCCAAGGCAAAGACAATCTCATGCCCTTCCTCTTCGACGCCGTCAAAGCCTACGCCACGCTCGGCGAAATCTGCGACGCGATGCGCGACGTCTTCGGGACCTACGAAGAAGTTGCCATCACCTAAATTCACGATTCTTGAGCTGGCCACTAAGATGTGGCACGCCCTCTCTGCGAATCTTTGCGTCTTCTGCGTCTCAGCGTTATCGTTTCTTTGGTGTTTGGCTCCATGAGCGATAGTGAACTAACCCATCGCATAATCGGCGCGGCCATCGAGATTCACCGCAATCTTGGCCCTGGCCTGCTGGAAGCGGTGTATGAGGAGTGCCTGGCTCGGGAATTGGCATTGTTGGGTATTCCCTTCGAACGCCAAAAACCAATTCCACTAGTTTAGATAGGTCTGAAACTGGAATGCGGATATGGGCTTGATTTTTTGGTGGCTGGTCGCGTTGTCGTTGAAATCAAATCAATCGAAGCGCCAGCGCGGATCCATGAATCGGTAATGCTGACCTACTTTCGGCTGTCCAGGAGCCCCTCGGCTTGCTGATTAACTTCAATGTACCTATCCTCGAAGACGGTATTCGTCGTTATGTGTGGCATTATCAAGAGAAAGACAGCGCAGAGACGCTGAGGACCGCAGACACTCGCAGAGAAAAAAAGTTAGCCTCCTCGATGGATACTTCCTCAAATCTAACATCAGAAGGTAAGAGACACTGAAGGCGCAGAGAATGCTAGAAAAGAAAATCAGAGTCCTGATCGCCAAGCCCGGCCTCGATGGCCACGATCGCGGCGCTAAAATAATCGCCCGTGCCCTCCGCGACGCCGGCATGGAAGTCATCTACACTGGCCTCCGTCAAACTCCGGAGATGATCGCCTCCGCCGCCGTTCAGGAGGACGTTGACGTGATCGGCCTCTCCATTCTCTCTGGCGCGCACAACACGCTCTGCCCCCAACTCATGGCCTTGCTCCACGACAAAGGCATGAAGGATGTCACTGTCCTGGTCGGCGGCATCATTCCCGAAGCCGACATTCCAGAGCTGAAAAGAGCCGGTATCGCTGAAATTTTCCTCCCCGGCACCTCGACCCAAGACATCATCGACTTCATTCAAAAGCGCGTCGCCCACTAGCCTCCCTCTTTTGTGAACGAGCTCTTGTAGCGACCGCAGCCTACCCGCTCTGGCGGGCACTCTTGCTCCTCCCTACCGCCGCCAAACTTCACTCCGACGCCTTCTCAAACTTCACCCGCGTATACAACGTCAGAAACCCCTGGCGCGTGATGTTCCGCTGAGAAATGCTTCCCGGCAGCGCGATGCAGGCCGCCAGATCACAGCCCGTCTCTGCCGCCCGCGCCAGCCGTGCATGCAGCAACACCGTCTGCACGCCGCGTTTGCGAAATTCCGGCAGCGTGCTCGCCCCGAAGAGCCCAGCAACGCCATCTCGAACCGCAAGCATCCCTCCGCCCGCAATTTTTCCATCCACCCGCGCCAAGTAGCACTCCGCTTCCGGCGTCTGCGCGAACATTTTCATCACCTCGAAAAGTTCCTGCGGCACCGGCGCGTTTTCCGAAAATCCCTGGGCTACAGTCAGCGTCCACAAATCGATCTGTTCGCGCCCTGCCCTCTCGATCGTAGTGCCCGGTGCCAGCGCCGGCCCATCGGTCACCGAATCATTCTGTGAGATCGGCCGCGCCATCACATTTGAAAACTCCGTGACGCGATAACCGCGTTTCCCGAATTGCTCAATCAACGAGGTGTCCGCTAGCGGGCACGTCTCCACCCGAACAGGTTCTTGCCTGCTCTTGTAGAAGGCCTCCAATTTGTCAAACTCTTCCTCGCTCACTGCTGCGTTGAGACCCAATCCCACAGCTTGAGTAATGGGTGAGTTCGCCCCGCAATACACGGCAAATCCTCCGGCAATCGCTTCGACTGCCGCGCCGCTCTCCGGACGCATCTGCTCGAGCATCATCGCCGCCTCTACCGCCGACCGCGCTTCTGCCAACTCAATTCTCCGCGCCAATTCCAAATCCAGTAGAAGTGTTTTCACATTTTGCTCCCATACATTCTTCTCTGCTTGTCACCAATTTCTCCCGTAGGGGCACGATACATCGTGCCCTTCTTTCTCGGGAGGGTGCCGCAAACTTAGTTTCTAAGGGTGGGGAATTTTCTTCGACTTTGTCTTTTTTTTTGACCCCGCCGCAATCGTGTAATCAGCAGGGTGGTGGGACGGGATGCGTCTATCCGCGCCGCGAAATTCCGCAGACACACACGCCCGCCCAAATCGCAATAACCCTTGGCACAGGCGCCTCCCGCGTTGGAATATGCCGCCTAATGACGGCTCGGCACGGATTCTACCTGCGGCCTCCGAATCAGTCAATTTGCTGGTCGAGCTACGAGCCAGCTTCCGATCTTGCGACCTGCCGGGCATTTGATACTCCTCTTAAGCTAGTGTGACGCGAGGATGTAATTGCCTTCAAAGAAGTGTCGGTGCTCAACTTCATTGACCTCAATAGCCACGGGGGGGCTTCTCCTTCTTCTTGTGCAGTTCCTGACAACGTCACGATGATATCGTTGTATTCAGGATCAGCACCTTTCACGAAGGTGATTTTCCTCCCGTTTCGATAGCAAGGCAGGTCCCCGTCGCCGCAAGTCCCGTGATCGTCGTCCCCGATTTCGGTGCTGAGAGCTTCCCGAACCTCACCTTTCCACGGGACCAAAATGGACACATAGACAGACGCTTCTCCTGCGCATTGAAACGCGTCCCTGAGCTCGATTCCCACGCGGCGTTCGCCGATGCGGAGAATGCGAGCATCCGGCGGATCGCCCCATTCACCAGACACGACGACCCCCTTATTCAAACTCTGGATGTTCCAGGTGTTGTTTGCTCGCACAAACGCGGTCATCCCGATCAAAGGCGCACAAGCGCGACACCCAAAGGACTCCGAATCGGGAACTGCATAGGTCAAGAGGAAGACCTTTCGCCCTGGCCATTTCTCGCACAATCTCTCGAGAGACCGTATACTGTTCGCGGTTTGCTGGCCGCCCGCTTAAATGAAGATCGAGGCGGTTCATCCCACCGCGCGAGGTTCCGGAGTGTCCGCATCCGTTCTGAAAACCAAGGTCAACCCGAAGTCTCCCGACTTTGAGAAAAATACGCGCCCCGTAATCGATCTCCTTACGCAGCTCAAGAATGAAGAAGAAGAGATTCGCCAGGGCGGCGGCGCAAAGGCGATTGAATCCCAGCATAAAAAAGGCCGGCTGACGGCGCGCGAGCGCATCGCCAAGCTGATCGACCCAGGATCGCAATTCTTCGAGCTGGGAATCTACGCCGCCTACGAAATGTACGAGGAATGGGGCGGTGCGCCTTCGGCGGGGGCCGTGACAGGTCTCGCGCAGGTCTGCGGGCGCAAATTCATGATTATCGCCAACGACGCCACGGTGAAAGCCGGCGCGTTTTTCCCCATGACTGCCAAAAAGGTCATTCGCGCGCAAAATATCGCCATCGACAATCATATCCCCACGATTTATCTTGTCGATTCGGCCGGCGTCTTCTTGCCGCTCCAGGAAGACGTCTTCCCGGACACCGATGATTTTGGCCGGGTCTTCCGCAACAACGCCGTCATGAGCGCGATGGGCATCCCGCAAATCACCGCCATCATGGGGATGTGCGTTGCCGGCGGCGCCTATCTGCCGGTCATGTGCGATCACATTCTGATGACGGAAGGGTCCGGCTTGTTCCTCGCCGGGCCCGCGCTAGTACAGGCTGCGATCGGCCAGAAAACCTCCGCCGAAGATCTCGGCGGCGCCAAAATGCACGCGCAGATCAGCGGCACGGTCGATTTCCGCGAGCCGGACGACGACGCCTGCATCGCGAGGATCCGCGCTCTCGTCGACAAAATCGGCACGCCGAATCCTCCCCCCTTCAGTCATGTCGCCGAGCGCGAGCCGCTCTATTCCGGCGAGGAAATCTACGGAATTTTTTCAAACGATCCTGGAAAGCAGTACGACATGCGCGAAATCATCGCGCGCATCGTCGACGCCAGCGAGTTCGAGGAATATCGCGCCGAATACGGAGAGACCCTCCTCTGCGGTTACGCACGCATCGGCGGTTGGGCTGTCGGAATCGTGGCGAACCAGAAAAAACATGTGCAAACATTGGCGCGCGGGTCCGACCAGAAGCGCTTGGAATTTGGGGGCGTGATCTACACGGAATCCGCCGAAAAGGCAGCGCGCTTTATTCTCGACTGCAACCAGAACCGCATCCCGCTCATTTTTTTGCACGATGTAAACGGTTTCATGGTCGGAAAAGACGCGGAGTGGAGCGGCATCATTCGCGCCGGTGCAAAAATGGTGAACGCCGTCGCCAATAGCGTCGTTCCAAAAATTACCGTGATTTGTGGTGGAAGTTTCGGCGCGGGAAATTACGCCATGTGCGGCAAAGCGTACGATCCTCGCTTCATGTTCGCGTGGCCCACGGCGCGCTTCGCGGTGATGAGCGGAGACGCCGCCGCCAGCACCTTGGTCGAAATCAAGCTCAAGCAACTCGAGCGCGAGGGCAGGAAAGTCGACGAACAACAAAAAAAAGAATTGTACGACTCCGTGAGTGCCACCTACGAGCACCAAACCGATCCGCGTTACGCCGCCGCACGTCTTTGGGTCGACGCCATCATCGATCCCGCTCACACCCGTGACGCGCTGATCTGGGCGCTCGAAGCCGCCGTGCTAAATCCCGAAATTCGCGAATTCAAGACAGGAGTTCTACAAACCTAGAAGTATGTTGCGCATTCTACTGGCGAATTTTGTTGTGCAGATTCTCCCGTTCGTGCTCATTGCGGCGGGGATTGTTCTCCGCGTGAAGTCGCGCCGTGAAGCCACCTGGCAGCACTATTTGGGAATTTTTCTTGTTTCGTTTCCGGTGGGCATTTTTGTTTACATCATTGCGGGAATTGCGGCAGCCACGATACGCGGCGACGGCCATTTTTACAGCGTTCCGTTTGGTGGGTACAGCGTCTCCGACAATCTCGCGATCGGCGTCAGCATCGTGATCTGGATGGTGATGGTATTTTTTATTCTGGCCGGGCTGTTGCGACCCAGGCGTTGATGTCGGCGTCGCACTTTTTCCTTTAAACGTTGTGGATTGATTTTGTTTATCTAACTTTGAGGAAGCATGGAAACGATAAAATTAATCGAGTGCCCACGAGATGCCTGGCAAGGACTCCCGGAACTGATCCCCGCCGAGCAAAAGGCGGAGTATTTGAGAGAGCTCGTTCTCGCAGGATTCAAGCACATTGACGCTGTGAGTTTTGTGTCCCCAAAGCACGTGAAACAAATGGCGGACAGCGAAACAGTGATGGCGAAATTCAACGCTTCCCTTCCCTTGGGTGTCGAAGCCACAGAAATCATCGGCATCGTCGTCAACGAAAAGGGACTCGAACGCGCTCTCGCCACGCCGGGAGTGACGACGATCGGATACCCTTATTCCATCTCGGCGTATTTCCGGCGAGCGAATGCCAATATGACCCGCGCGGAGTCGCGCGCGCTTGTCGAAAAGCTCAGGAAAGAAACAACCGCTGCGAAACGCGACTTGGTAATTTATATTTCGATGGCCTTCGGAAATCCTTATGATGAACCCTGGGGCGCGGAGATAGTGCAGGATACGCTCGACTGGCTGAAAGATATTCGCGTGCGCACCGTTTCCCTCGCGGACACGATCGGAACAGCTTCTCCAAAACTTGTTGGAGACTTATATCGCGAAGTGAAAGACCATGTGGCCGGTATCGAGCTCGGCGTGCACCTCCACAGCCGCCTCGAAAACGCCGAAGAAAAAATCATGGCCGCGTACGAAGCAGGGTGCCGGCGCTTTGACGGCGCATTGACAGGCTTGGGCGGATGCCCTTTCGCGGGAGACGATCTGGTGGGTAACACTCCCACCGAGCAAGTGATTGCCGCCCTGCGCCAAGCCGGAGCCGATCCGGGAATTGATGGCGCGCAATTGACAAAGGTCTTACGATTGACGAATGAGATTCGCGCCAAATATGCGCACGCTCCCATGGTGAACTGAGGAGGTGTTCCCGCAATGTACTCGACACTTCTTCTCGACATTTCCGGCAAGGTCGCACACATCACGCTGAACCGTCCCGACAAGCGCAATGCGATATCCGCGCAGATGATTGCGGATTTGCAATCGGCGTTTGACGCCATCGAAAAAAGTCACGCGCGCGTCGTGATCTTGACCGGCGCCGGCAAAGCGTTCTGCGCGGGCATGGACCTGGAGATGCTCTCCGCCATCGCGAAGCAATCTCCCGCCGAGAATCAGGAGGACTCGCGGCGCATCGCAAAAATGTTGCGGCGCATCTGGAGTTTCCCCCGGCCGCTTATCGCCGCAGTGAACGGCGCAGCCTACGCCGGCGGCTGTGGCATCGCCACGTTGTGCGATTTCACCCTGGCATCGCCCGAAGCAAAGTTTGGCTACACCGAAGTGAAGATCGGCTTTCTCCCGGCCATCGTATCCGTTTTTTTGACGCGACAGATCGGAGAAAAACGCTCGCGCGATCTCCTCCTGACTGGGCGCATCATCGACGCAACGGAAGCGAAAGAATATGGTTTGGTGACCGAAGTAATCCCGGCTGAGCGGCTCATGGACGCTGCGCAGGAACTCGCCGACACGCTGATTGCCGCAAGCCCGAGCAGTCTCGCGCGAGCGAAGCGGCTTCTCGTTTCCGCGGTTGCGAACAGCGTCGATGCCGACCTGGAACGTGCGATCCTCGAGAACGCGCGGATCCGCTGCACTCCCGATTTCAAGGAAGGCATTACGTCTTTCCTCGAAAAAAGAAAACCTGTCTGGCAAGGCGAGTCCGAATAAAGGAAATGAGAACGATCGAACATCACGACGTGACTGTACGTGTGCGCTACGCGGAGACCGACCAGATGGGCGTGGTGTACCATGCCAACTATCTAGTGTGGTTCGAGGTAGGGAGAGTCGAGCTGATGCGCGCGCTCGGCGCCGAGTACAAGCAGATGGAAGTCGAGGACGACTGCCGCATTGTCGTTACGGAGGCGCATTGCCGCTACCTGTATCCTGCGAAGTACGATGAAGTCCTGCGCATACGCGCGCACGTAGCGGAATCGAAAAATCGTCTCATCCGTTTCAGCTATGAAGTCTTCCGCGACTCCGACGCGCAACTGCTGGCCACGGGTGGGACAACGCACATAATTTGCGGCAGCAACGGAAGACCCAAGCTGTTGCCCGAAAAATATCGCGCGATCTTTGGCGCGCTCGAGGCGCACGACCACAAGCGGAGCAAAGCATGAGCATCGCCCTCACCGGCAACGATTTGACGTTCGATCACCTCCATCGCGTGGCCCTGCGCGGGGAAGCCGTGGGACTCGCGGCTTCGGCGATCGAACGCATGAACGCTTCGCGTGCGGTGGTCGAGCGAGTGGTGGCGAGCGGGACGACGGCCTACGGCATCAACACCGGTTTCGGAAAGCTTGCTTGCGTGCGCATTTCTCCCGAGCAGGTGCGGGTGCTCCAGGTGAATCTCGTGCGCTCGCACTCGTGCGGTGTCGGCGCGCCGCTGAGCGAAGCGGAAACCCGCGCGATGATGCTGCTCCGGGCAAATGCGCTGGCGAAGGGTTTGAGCGGCGTGCGCCCCGCAGTGGTAGACACGCTTTGCGCGATGCTCAACGCGGGCGTGCATCCTGTCATTCCCTCGCAAGGATCGGTCGGAGCGTCGGGCGACCTGGCGCCGCTGGCGCATCTCGCGCAAGTGGTGATTGGCGAAGGCCGCGCCACGCACAAAGGCGAAATCCTCGAAGGCGGCAAGGCCCTGCAGCGTGCAGGGATTACGCCGGTTGCGCTGGAAGCAAAGGAAGGCCTTTCTCTCCTGAACGGCACGCAAGGAATGCTGGCGCTGTTGAGTCTGGCGCTCCGCGAAGCGGACATTTTGGTGGACACCGCGGACGTGGCGGCGGCGCTGACGCTCGATGCCCTGCGCGGTAGTCCGGCCGCGTTCGACGCGCGCATCATGCACGCGCGGGCTTATGCCGGCGCGGCGCTCACGGCGCGAAACCTGGCGCATCTCAACGAAGGCAGCCAGATTCGCGAATCGCACCGCGCGGCGGAAAAAGATCCGCGAGTGCAGGATGCCTACAGCCTGCGCTGCACCCCGCAGGTGCACGGCGCGGTAAGAGATTCCTTGGTGCAAGTGCGGGAGATCGCTTCCGTGGAACTCAACAGCGCGACCGACAATCCGCTGGTCTTTGTGCGCGATGCTGAGAACGGCGACATCCTGAGCGGAGGAAATTTTCACGGGCAGCCGCTGGCCATGGCCGCGGACCAGGTTGCCGTGGCGCTGGCGACGCTCGGCGGAATTTCCGAGCGCCGCATCGAACAGATGACCAATCCCCTGACCAGCATGCTCTCGGCTTTCTTGACGCCCGAGCCGGGACTCAATTCCGGATTCATGATCGCGCAAGTAACAGCAGCGGCGCTCACCAGCGAGAACAAGGCGCTCGCAGCTCCCCATTCCGTGGATTCGATTTCGACCTCCGGGAATCAGGAAGATTACGTCTCCATGGGCATGAGCGGAGCCCGTCGGCTCGAGCGCATGCTGAAGAACCTGCGCCACACCATCGCCATTGAGTTGCTGTGCTCTTGCCAGGGAATCGATTTGCTGACGCCGCTGCAGACCGGAACCTTGGCGAAAAAAGCTTACGACGCCGTGCGCGCAAAGTCGTGCATGGTCGCCTCGGATCGCTCCCTGGCCGGGGATATCGAGGCTCTGGCCGCTCTTGCCGCCGACGGCGCGTTTTCCGCCATCCTTCGCTGAGTGATCCTTCGCTCCGCGGAGGCATCCGGAATGCAAACTGCGCGACTCCCTCAGGTCGCTTAGGACAGATTCCATTTCAGATGGCGAAGAGAGGTCCCTCGGTTGCGATGCTCCCTCGGGCTAGAAATTCTTCGCAGAATTTCTAGTTGGCAATAAGGCCCCCTATGTTTTTCATAAGTCTTCACCCTAAAGGCTGTTCAAATCCTTTGCTTAAACACTTTTATAATAACTAGGTAGGAAATATACCTGGCCGCCCGCCCGAGGTAGCCTCTTTGGAGGATTAAGTCCGGAGAGGCTTGGCGCAAGTCTCCCGCAGCACCGCAGGGAGCGCCAGCTAGTTGACCCGTTCAGCTACCCGAGAAACAGTGAGCCCCGGCTGTGCCTCTAACACTTCGCGCACCTTGCAAGCCAGATTGTTCAGGGCGAAGGGCTTTTCGAGAATGGGCATGCCGGAATCCAAGGAAGGACGATGGGAGGCCGCGTAATCCGGGTAGCCTGACATATAAAGAACCCGCATCTCCCGCCGAATCGGCATCAACTGGCGGGCCAACTCGTGGCCACTCATTTTCGGCATCACAACATCGGTGAGCAGCAAATGGATAGGGCCATCGTGCCGTTTGGCTACCTCCAGAGCCTCTTCGCCATTTGGCGACGAGAGAATTGTGTAGCCGTTGTTTACTAGAAATTCGGAAATGAGATCTCTAACACCTTCCTGATCCTCGACGAGGAGAATTGTCTCAGTTCCCCGGCGAGCCGTTTCGATTATCTTGCGGGTTTCTTCCAGCTCCGCAGCTTGATCCACGCGCGGCACATAGATTTTGAATTTCGATCCCCGGCCCGGTTCGCTGTAGACCCAAATCCAGCCCCCACTTTGTTTGACGACTCCATATACTGTTGCCAAGCCAAGACCGGTTCCTTTCCCCACGCCCTTGGTCGTAAAGAAAGGTTCGAAGATGTGCGCCTGGGTTTCCTCATCCATTCCCACCCCGGTGTCACTCACAGCCAGCATTACGTATGGCCCTGGACGCATGCCAGAATGCCGCCGGGTGTAGGCTTCGTCCAAGTGCACGTTGGCGGTCTCGATCGTGAGCTTGCCTCCGTGGGGCATGGCATCGCGAGCGTTCAGTGCAAGGTTTAGGATCACTTGTTCCATCTGACTCTGATCAGCCTTAACTTGCCCGAGCGAGTCGCATGGCAAGAGAGCCAACTCAATGTTCTCGGGAATGAGGCGCGGCAACATTCTGCCAATATCGGCCAGTACGGCGTTCAGATCAAGCACCTTGGGCTGTAGGACTTGCATGCGGCTGAAAGCCAATAGCTGTCGTGTCAAAGAAGCAGCGCGGGCGGCTGCTTTTCTAATTTGTTCCGCGCTGCTGGTGAGTGCTTCTTGGGGTCGCAGGCGTTCCAGTATCATTTCACTTTGACCCTGGATAACCATGAGCAAATTGTTGAAGTCGTGGGCCACGCCGCCAGCCAATCGCCCGACTGCCTCCATCTTCTGAGCTTGGCGAAGCTGATCCTCAAGCTGCCGCCGCTCGGCCTCTACCTCCTTACGTCCCGAGATATCGTGATAGTTGACAACAATGGCGCGAATATCTGGTTCGGATAGAAAGTTGTTCCACGAGCCTTCCATCCAACGCCAGGAGCCATCCTTATGGAGAAGCCGGAATTCAGAGCTGGCGGCGTTTTCCGGCTGGCGCAGAAGACCCGCGAGCAGATTTCTCATACCTTCACAATCTTCGGTGTGAATAAGCTCGAACGCATTCCGGCCGACAAACTCTTCGAAGGGATAGCCGAGGATTCGGGCCGTGGAAGGACTGGCATACAAAATCGTCCCATCCGCACCGACGAGCGCAATCATGTCGGAGCTATTCTCGATGAGTGAACGGAAGCGCTTTTCACTGGCATGCCGATCTTCCTGAGACTTCTCGAGCGCTTCGAGCATGCGGTTGATTGCACGGCCGAGGTTCGATAATTCATCTTGTCCTCGCAGTGAAACGCGCGCGGAAGGGTCCCCTCGGGCGCCAATATCGGCGACGCTGGAGCTCAGACCAATGACGCGAGACAATAACGTCTTTTCGAACAGGAACAAGGTGACGCTGACAAATACAAAACCGCTCGCCAGAAGGGACAGCACGAGCTGAAGCAAGCTGGCACGGCCCTGGCGGTAAATTTCCCTAGGGAGATTCAAGTTCAGAATCAAGGCCGGGTTTCCGTAAATGTCCTGGACCAGAAGATAGGCTCCAATTGAATCGGTGTTCAGAGGCCGGATCAGAGTGGGAGCCTGACTTGAAAGTGACTTTCTGGCAGCCTCGAAGTCAGCAGGAATTCGCGGATCGTCAAACCGGTGCAGAGTAAGTGGCAGATGGGTGATTTCAGCGAGGCCATTTACCTCGCTCGAATCGAGGTACCGGCCCATAATCAACGTTCCGTGAATGGGACCTTTCCCATCCGCCGTCAAGATAGGGCGCGACGCAACTAACATGGGAGCCTCGGGTAGAAGCAGAGCTCCTACAATGCTACTTCTTGCGTCGACGTGGTGAAGCAGCTCGGTGTGGGAGGAAAGATGTTCCAGCAAGGATTTCGAAACAGAAGTTACTCGCCGAGTTTTTAGATCAAACCCCTTTGAAACAAGCAGACCGCCCGAAGAATTAAAGATCAATATGGCGTTAATTCGATATCGAATCAGCATGCCATCGGGCAGCTCTGACTGCGCGTATTCTGGATCGGGGTGGACAGCGAAATCGTAGGTGCGATTCCACGCGGAATAATCGCCGGTCGTACGGTCCAGAGTGGAAAGATCGTCCGACAAAGCGCTCAACGCACGTTCGAGATTCTGGCGAGTGTCTTGTTCCTCCAATTTTGCGAAGCTGCGAAGCATTACCGCTCTGGAGGCGGAGTACAGCACCCCAGAAAGACCTGCGAGTGTCAGGCCCATGATGAAGAGCGTCTTCTTCCGCAGCGTCATGCGAGAGCTGTCACCAGAAGACTTCGAGAGGGAGTCACGGCTCGGTCCACTTCCTTAGTGCCAGTGTACTCCCTGACTGTCTGTTCCATCTCTTTGCTGTGTCGTAGTTGCACACGGTTCCGCCTTGCACCACTCTCTTAGCGCTGGGGGTGCAGGATGGCTTGCCAGTTGAGGATGGCGTTCCAGACGAGGCGATGGTCGCCGCGGTTGAGGTCGCGGTGAAGCGGGTTGAAGTTGAAGGAAATGACGTGGCCGCGGCCAGCGGGGAGATCGAGGATGGCGGCGCGGCCAATGAGTTGTTCCTCGCCCCAGGCCTGGCCGCTGACGACGAGCGGAGCATTGTGGGGGTCGCCCCATTCGAGGACGATGCCGGAGCGGTCTTCGGGGCCGTCAAGGCAGGTGGTGCAATAGGCCATGCGGAGCCAGCGGCGGGGCGGATCGTAGAGAGGGAAATTCTGGCGGAAAACATGAGTGTGAGCCGGATAACCGTAGGCCAGGGGATGATCGGGCCGGTCGAAGGTGACGCGGACGTGAGCCCCGGGAGTGCGAGACGCAACATTTTGGGAAGCCGCGGCGGAGGCCGCTCCGCCTCCCTGTGTGCTGCGAGGAACGCTGCCGGCCACGCGGCGAACTCCGCGGACGAGGCCGCCTTCGAGCGCCAGCATGGAGCCGCTGCCAAGGGTAACGAGCAGGCCGCCGTCGTCGACGAAGCGCTGGATTTGCGCGAGACCTTCCCAGCCGATGCCGCCGGTGATGTCATCGGACTCAGCGGGCGTGCCAAAGCTGGGAGTCTCGGGAGTCTTTTTGAACGGCATGGGGCCCCAAGCCTTGGGGAGACCCTGAATTTGCTCGGCGAGCTCGAGATCCACGTGGCCGTAGAGCAGGACATCCACGCGATTGCGCAACCCGCCAGCGCGAATGTCTTCATCGCGGAGGTAGGTGTAGGGGACCTTGCGCTGGTCGAGGGAGTAGCGAATCCAGCCGATGGAGTCGGTGTCCGCCCAAGGGACCCAGACGCCGATTCGGGCGAGTTTGGCAGGATGCCGCGCGACGTCAGGAGTGGCGGCGGCGCTGGTGAAGTCGAGGCCTAATTCGGCGGCGTAGGTGCGGAGGGCTTGCGCCAGTCCATCCTGGGCCGGAAGAATCCAGGAGCCCGCCGGAAACTCCGCGCCGGCGGCGCGGAAAGAGTGCTCGGCGATGTCGAGCGAGAAATTGGCGAGGCGATAGCGTGCGGCGAGAAGACCTTCCTGGCCGGTGTCTTTGAGAAGAAAAACTGGGCCTTGGCCGTTCACGTTGCCAGAGGGATGCGGCGCTTCATTGAGCGGGGCGAGGGCAGCGGCGCGCACTGAGGTGTCGGCGGTGGGAATAGCCTGCAAGCGATAGTGCGCAGGCAATTCCCAGGAGACGTCGTCGTAAGGCTCGCTGCCGTCCTTGGGGTAGTGCTGGGGCGTTAGCAGATCGACGGCGTAATTGCGATAAGGCTGATCGAGGCGCACGACATAGGTGCCAGCAGGAAAAGAGCCTTCTTTCAAATTGAGCGGAGACTGCGCGCGGCCGACTTCGATGTGCTGGCCGATGAGGCGGCCGACCATTTGCGCAACGCGTGACGGGTCGCCTTGATCGGCGGGAATCAGAAAAGCATAGGGCGGCTCGTTCACGCCTTTTTGCCAGGAGTCCCAGCCTTTTTTGTAGAAATTGCGTAGCATCTCCTTGGCGCTGCGCGCGCTGTAGTCGAGCGCGGCGAGGGCGGCGGTTTCTTGATAATTGAGGTTGTCGCGGGCCGACCAACTCACTTCGCCGCTCGGAGGAGGCAGCGGCCGGTACCACTGCATGGAAGATTCGGAGGGCTCGATGGTGCGGCGCAAAGTTTCGGCGGAACCATTACCAAACGTTTCGTAACCACGGCCGATGCTGTTGTGATTCATGGCGACCGAGTCGAGATAAAGGTGGGCAAAGGCTTCTCCGAAATTCCAGGTGGAGACACCGGGCATGCCAAGTGCGGTCATGGTTTGGACTTCGTGGAAGCTGAGCTCGAGGAACTCCGTGTAGGTGATGGGATCGATGTTGGGATTGTAGGGGCCGGTACCGTTCCAGGTCATCAGGAGAGGAATGCCTTCGTGGAGATCGTGGACGACGGTGGGATGCCACTCGTGAAACATGCGGTGAACGGCTTTGGTGGTTTCGTGAGTTTGTTGGTGGGTGTCGCGGTTGATGTCCACGAAAGCGTACTTGGACCAGTACGGAGGAGACTGACGGGGGAGGGTGGCGAAATCGGTCTTGCCCTTGAGGTAGCGATAGAACCAGTCAACCACTTTGTCGCGGCCGTCGGGATTGGAAATGGGGTTGATGAGGACGACGAGGTTTTCGCGGATGCGGCGAATCATGGGGACTTCGGAAACAGCGAGGCGGTACGCGAGTTCGAGAGTGACCTCGGTCGAGCCGGTTTCGTCGGAGTGGAGGGCGGCGTTGAAGTAATAGATGGGGCGGGCTGTGGCGATGAGCTTATCGGCCGCGGAGGGATCGGTGTGGCGCGGATCGGCGAGCGACGCGGTTGCGGCTTTCAGACGATCGAGATCACAGATGCCGGCTTCATCGGCGACGGCGAGCATTAAGATTTCGCGGCCCTCTTCACTGTGGCCGATGGTAAAGAGGTGAACGCGAGGCGAGGCGGCGAGGGCACGGAAGTAAGCATAGGTCTTGACGGTGCCGGCGAGTTCACCGGGGGCACCGGGAATCCGGCCGAGGAAAGCCCGCGGAGAAGGCACGGTGGACGATTGCGGAAGGTAGGAGACCCAAGGCGAAAGAAAGTGCGGGTCGCCGGTGGCGGAGGCGATGGCTTCGACGGAGCCGGGTTCTGGGATGTCAGGGGCGGTCGTGGAAACCGATTGCGCTGCGGCGATGCTGGCGCGGAGCAGGGCGAGAACTATGACCGCAGACCGGATCATGCGAGCCTCCACCCTCGAAATTCTCACAGCTCCGTGAAGCTTGATGATGAGGGTGAGCGGAGTGTATCACCGCGGGAAGAAAAGGGGCTAGGGCGGACGAGGACGGACTCCCGAGCAAGGAGGTTGAAGACTTGCCGGGGCCACGCTACGAGGCAAGGGCGGAGCGGAGGAAGGAAAGCATGTTATACCCCGCCAGATAGGAGAAAGGAGCGAGTTCGAGGGAGTAGTGGCCGCACGGGAGACGGAGTGTGCGAGGACGGGCTCCGTGACGGCGAAGAGAGGCGAGCATCTGCTCGGTGAGCTCGGGCAACATCGTGGGATCGTATTTGCCGTAGACCATGAAGCAATTGCGGCCGGCGCCTTGACCGCGCTCGACGTAAGGCATGGGGCTAATGGGAGCCCAGTAGCCGCGGAGTTCGTCAACGGTGACCTGATGGCGCAGGCTTTCCCAGACGTGCGTGGTGGTCATCCCTTGACTGACAACATCAGCGAAATACGTGGAGACGTGGAAAAAGCCGCCGGCGCGGACGGCTTCGTCATGGACCATGGTGATGTATCCCACGGAAGAGCCAATGCTGGTGCCGAGAATGCCGAGACGATTAAACCCTTGTTGCTCAAGCCAGCAGAGGCAGCGGCGGGCGTCTTGCACGGCCTGGCGGTTGGCCTGGAGGGTGAGGCCGATGTTGGGGCCGCAGATTTGATCGGCGCGCTCGTGACCGCGGGCCATGCGGCGGTTGTGGTAGGGCAAGCTCATTTTTAGCGCGGTAATGCCGAGGCGCTGGAGCCATTCGCACAGGCCGTCCTGACCGTGCCATTTGGCATTCCAATTGGGGAGAACGAGGACTGCGGGACAAGCAGGCTGGCCAGAGTCGCGCGTTGATGAGGACGATTTTACGCGAGACTGAGGAGGCCGCGCAGGCCAAAGACGAGCGTGGACGGTGTTGTTTTCCGGCCAGGGTGACTCGATGGAACTGGGGAAAGTAAGGACGTTTTCGGCATCGAGGCGGTAGTCCGTGGCGGGAGTGGTGGAATACCAGTCCTTGCTGGATTCAATGGCCCAGCGAGAGTAGTCACGCAGGAAGGCGCGGGGATCGTGGTCGTGGGCGGCGCCGCCGAGGTGTTCGAGCCCCCAATGGAAAGGCTGGACGCGGCGATTGTCGTCGGTGGTCCAGCGGCGATGCTCGTAGCGGCGAATTTTCTGTTCGAACCAGCGCATAGAAGTAAGAGTCAGTATTTAGTTTACAGACATCGGACAGGAAAAGGAAAAGAGCGAACGCGGGGCGATTACTTGGCTGCTTGCCTAACGGGGGCGCAGCATGCTTCGCCCTTACGCGTCGCTAGTGAGCATCCGGCTTCCGTGTTGAATGAGCGACTGCCGGTTTAGCGATGGGGCACGCGGGAAGCGAGGCTGATTGAGGGGGTGACGCGGGTGTGGGACATTACTAAGTAAGGCCGCGGAGCGGCCTAGCAAACTGTGGTCACCACTTTCTTCTTTCTCTTCGGGATTGTGCTTGGGAGCTTCTTGAATGTGTGCATCACACGCATTCCGGAGGGTCTATCGATTGTCCGGCCAGGGTCGCGCTGTCCGCGCTGCGAGATGCCGATCAAGCCGTATGACAACGTGCCGATTCTCGGCTGGATTTTGCTGCGGGGCAAATGCCGCTCCTGCGGCTTGACGATATCGCCGATGTACCCGCTGGTGGAATTGCTAACCGGCTTGCTGTTCGTGGCGTGCTATCTGAGTTTCGGGCTGGAGCCAGCAACTTTCAAATGGATCGTTTTTTCGTGTTTGATCGTGGTGCTGACGATTACAGACTTGCGCGTGCGCCTCTTACCGGATGTCGTGAACTGGCCGGGCTTCGCGATGGGACTGACTTTTGCTGCCTTTGTTCCCCCGAACGACGGAACGACGTTGTTATTGGCGGGAAGGTTCGGCCATCTGCCGCCGCCGCAGGCGATTCAAGGAATCCTGGATGCGCTGCTGGGGGCAGCCTTCGGGAGTTTTCTGCTCTGGGGATTTGGGGCGCTATACAAATTGGCGCGAGGACACGAAGGAATGGGCCTGGGAGACGTGAAAATGATGGCCATGGTTGGAGCTTTCCTTGGACTGCGATGGACGTTTCTGACGATTCTGGTGGGGACCTTTCTAGGAAGCATCATAGGGGTCGCGGTGGTTATCGGGCTGTATGCCGGCGGGTGGAGGAAGAATTTGGCGGAAAGGGCGAGCCGCCGAGGGCTGGGGGGCGTACGCTCACTGCAATGGACCATTGCAAGACAGTATCAACTGCCCCTGGGGACGTTCCTTGGAATTGCGGCGCTCCTGATCGTTTTTCTGATGCCCATAGTCATGAGGGCGATGCCGTTCGCGCCGGTGATTTAGCGCAAATGCAAAGAAGACTGATAGAGAGAAACGCGACTTGGGATTCATTCCCTCAGCGGCTAAAGCCGTGCTCTGACGAAAAATAGCAGGATTTCAGGATCTAAAATGTTTGCGCCAGAACAAACAACGAACACATCGAACGGATGGATGATCGCGGTCGGCGTGTTGCTGGTTCTTCTGGTTGCCGGATTGCTTGCTTCGGCCGTCATGCGACGTTTTTTTCAGAATACGCGGGATTCGCAGCAAAAGAAAACGCTCACCGCCGCTCCCAGCACTGAAAATGCGTCGGCATTTATGGCGGCTTCCATGCAGGCAGTGATCCAACAGCTACGAGACCAGGAAAAGGAACTGGAGCGGCTGCACCGACTGGAAAAAGAACGCGCCGAACAAACGGAGAAGCTGAGCGAAGAAGTGACGCGCAACATGCCCGCGGGATTGCTGGTAGTAAACGCCACGGGAATCATTTCAAGCGCCAACCCCGCGGCCGAACAGGCTCTGGGCGCACGCGGGCTGGGTTTCCGGCGCTACAGCGAGGCGCTCGGTGAGTCCTCAGAACTGACCAGCTTGCTGGCGGAGTGCCTTACGACAGGCAAGATATTTCGGCGAGAGCAGGTGGGGCATGTTTCTCCCGGCGGGGAAAAACACCAATTGGGGGTGACCATTTCGCCCATCCGGCGCGGCAGCGAAAAAATCAACGGGGTGATCTGCCTGCTCAGCGATCTCACTGAACTGGCCATGTTACAGAAACAGGTACAGCTGAAGGAGAACCTTGCGGCGCTAGGCGAACTCGCCGCGGGAATTGCGCATGAATTTAAGAACGCGCTGGCGACGATTTCGGGTTACGCCCAGATGATTCGAGGCGAGGCGGCGGACAAGGAAACGTCAGATTACGCTGATCAAATCCTGGAGCAGACGCGAAACATCACGCATGTGGTGACAGAGTTTTTGAAGTACGCCAGGCCGTTGGAGATTTCGAGCGAGACGGTCGCACTGGTAGGGGTGACGGAGCGGGTCGTGACGGAGGTGGGAGAGGCCAATCCGCAGATCCGTATCAGTCTTGAAGGAGCGTTTGGGGAGGTGGCGGGGGACGAGGGGCTGTTGCGGCAGGCGTTGCTAAATTTGGCGCGGAACGCGGCGGAAGCTTGTTCAGATGCAGCAGGGGGCGGCCGGGTGCTTGTCCGTGGGGAAGTCGTTTCCGGGGAAGAGTTGGGATTTCAGAGGATTACCATCTCCGACAATGGACCGGGCATAGCCGGGGAGGCACTGCCGAAGTTGTTCCGACCGTTCTTTACGACTAAGGCAAACGGCACAGGATTGGGCCTGGCGGTGGTTCAGAAGATTATCGTGCAGCACGGAGGGCAGGTGGAGGCGCGCAACCAGCAAGAGGGTGGCGCTGCATTTATAGTTACGCTACCGGTCTGTCGCACGGTGACGGAAGCAGTAGAATCGAAGCAGGGCAGCATCTAAGAGAGCGGTGGGTATGCAGTCCGCCCCGAGAAAGAAGGTAGATATGCGTCTGACAAATTGGCTGAAATCGTGGGCGCTGCTTTGTTTGCTGTGTGTCGCGGCGTGGCCTGTGGCAGCGCAATTTCAACAACAGGGGTCGGAGCAGCAGCCAACAACGGATCCGATGGCGGACGCGGCTCGGAAGGCGCGGGAGCAGAAAAAAACCGAGGCCAAGCCGAAGAAGGTATACACGGACGACGATTTTCGTCCGGCGCCGGCGGAAGCTTCCAGCGCGAAGGCAGCTACTGCCGCGCAGCCCGGCGCTGCGGGTGCTGAGGGAACTACGCAGGCGGCGGGCAAGGACGAAAAGAAGGAAGCGGCCCAGGCAGGGGTGGAGAACCCTGAACAAAAGTGGCGCAAACGCTTCAAGGAAATGCATGGCAAAATTGCGCAGGCGGAACAGGAGCTGAACATCCTGCAACGTGAGCTGGACAAGGGACAAGTGCAGTATTACACCGACCCCCAAAAGGCGCTCGAAGAACAGAATAGCCGGAGAGATATCGACGAGAAGACGACCAAGATAAACGAAAAGAAAAAAGAGATCGAACAATTGAAACAAAACCTTAGCGACCTGGAAGATGAGTTGCGCAAGTCCGGCGGCGACATAGGCTGGGCCCGGGAATAGCGGCTCCCTTCCCTCGCAGAACAGCCGTTGAGAGTATGTACTGTCGTCAGCTATTTTGTGAAAGCAGATCCCTCGCTACGCCTGCCCCGCGCAGGCAGGCTCGGGATGACTGTGGGGTCATTTTTAGCCACCTACTAAAGCTCCTCGCTGCTTTATGACACGCACACAGGCGTCGAGTTGTCGCTGGACGCTTCCTCATTTCATGGTAGAAACGAAGTAGATGGAACCTCTCCTACTTGTTGAAGACAAAAACGAACTACGCGCCATGTTGCGCAAGGCGTTGGAGCGCGCCGGGCACATGGTGGATGAAGCGCCAGACGGCACCGCGGCGATTCAAAAGGTGCGTGCGCGGCGCTACCTGCTGGTCATCACCGATCTGAAGATGCCGGGGGCGTCGGGATTGGATGTGCTGCGGGAAACCAAGCAGGCCGACCCGACCATTCCCGTGATTTTACTGACGGCGTTCGGATCGGTAGACGAAGCGGTTACAGCGATGAAGGAAGGCGCTTTTGACTTCCTGCAAAAACCTGTTGACCTGGATCACTTGAAACTTCTCGTGCAGCGCGCCGCGCGGCAACAGGAGTTGCTGCGGGAAAATCTGATTTTGCGGGAAGAGTTCACGGCACGGTATGGCTTTCCACGGATCTTGGGGGAGCATGCGTCGATCAGGGAGGTCAGCCAGCAGATTCAGAAAGTGGCGGCGACGGATTCAACAGTATTGCTTCTGGGAGAGAGCGGAACGGGAAAGGAATTATTTGCGCGGGCCATCCATCATCTTTCGCCGCGGCGCGAGCAGCCGTTTGTAGCATTGAACTGCGCAGCGATTCCCGAAGGTTTGGTTGAGAATGAGCTTTTTGGTCACGAGCGAGGAGCCTTCACCGGAGCGGGCGCACGCAAAGTCGGAAAAATGGATCTGGCGCACCGCGGAACGCTCTTTCTTGACGAGATCGGAGAACTACCGCTGGCAATCCAAGCCAAACTGCTGCGCGTGCTGGAGGAAAGACGATTTGACCGGGTAGGGGGCACGCAGCCGATCGATGTGGACGTCCGTATCGTGGTAGCCACGAACCGGAACTTGCGGCGATTGGTGCAGGAAAAACTGTTTCGGGAAGACCTGTATTTCCGGATCGCGGCCGTACCCATGACCATTCCGCCGCTGCGGGAGCGGGGAAACGACGTTATTCTGCTCGCGGAACATTTTTTGGAGGAGTTCAGCCGCGAATTCGTGAAGCCGGGGCTCGAACTTTCGGTGGAAGCACGAGAAAAGCTGCTGGGCTACCGCTGGCCAGGAAACGTGCGGGAATTGCGGAACACACTGGAACGCGCGGTGATATTGGCCGATGGGATAAGCATCGACGCAGCGGGATTGCAATTGCCGGCTGCCCGGGTGGAGCCGGAACGTTTGCCGGGCGGAATGCTGGCGGAGAATTTCAGCTGGGAAGGAAGTCTGGAAGAGGTGAAGGGCCGGGCCATTGAACACGTGGAGCGAGTGGTGCTGGAAAATACGTTGCGTGAGTGTAAGTGGAATAAGACGCGAGCCGCGGAGAAGCTGGGCGTATCGCCAAAGACTCTGCTTGCGAAGCTGCGAAGTGCAGGGTTGGAAGAGTAGAGAACGTCAGGACGGGCGGACGGCTGTGTGCAGAGCGACGGTTCCGAAGGTCCAAACGAGGAAATCGACTTCAGAGTAGCCCACTGTTTGCAGCAATGAAGCCAGTTCTCGAGGAAGAAAGAAGCGCGAGACCGAAGCGGGTAGATAGGTGTACGCCGAGCGATCGCCCGAGATGAGGCCGCCCACACGAGGGAGAATGCGGCGGAAATACCAGCGATAGAGACCTCCAAAAAAGCCCGCGGGCGGCTCCGTGAATTCGAGGATAGCGAGCCTCCCTCCAGGTTTGAGAACGCGATAAATCTCGCGTAGGCCTGCTTCGTAGTTGGCGAGATTACGAAACCCGAAGGCGGTGGTGACGAGATCGAAGGAGCAATCGGCAAAGGGCAAGCGCAGAGCATCAGCTTCTGCAAAGGAGCTCGTGCGCGTATTTTGTGAAGGCGATGAGGCCGTGGCAGATACGCTTTTCTCTCTTGCGCGAACGAGCATGGGATGAGCGAAGTCGGCGCCAATTACTCGGGCTTTTCCGGTCGCAGCAAGCGAAAGCGCAAGATCACCGGTGCCGCAACAAAGATCAAGCACGAGAGCATCGGGACGCTCGAGAATGGGCCGCACGCGGCGTGTCACGCGCGCGCGCCAGAGGCGATCAAACTGTAGGGAGAGCAAGTGATTGAGAAGGTCGTAGCGAGGCGCGATCTGCGAAAACATCTCGCGGACCTTGCGCGAGGTGTCTGCTTCGCTGTGGACACCTTCGGGACGAGCACCCTTCGCAAGAGCGCTGTCAGGCATGCCACTTCCCCGTGCAGGTCAGAAGTTGCGTGGCAAAGTGAAGAACTCGCTCGACCAACGCGACGGGAATTTCGTCGTAGGTGCGCGCCTTGCCGACATGCGGCGCGAGAACGAAGCGCAGCTTGCCGCTGCGGGTTTTTTTGTCGGAGCGCATGGCTGCAATCAAAGTTTTCGAAGATACGCGGGGCCAGGGCGGGAGGCGTCCCACGCGGCGGACCAAAGAAATGATTCGAGAGGCATCATCGGGAGGAGTGAGACCAGCTTCGTGACCGAGCAACGCGGCGGCCATCATGCCCCATGCGACGGCTTCGCCATGCTGGTAGCGGCGGTAGTTGGTGACAGTTTCGAGCGCGTGGGCGAACGTGTGGCCAAAATTGAGGATTTCGCGGAGGCCTGATTCGCGCTCGTCGCGGCTGACGACATCGGCCTTGATTTTGACGGAACTTGAGATGATGTAATCGAGCGACTCAGGGTCGCGATGCAGCAGCTTGTCGAAATGTTTTTCGAGATAGGCAAAGAGCTTTTTGTCGGCGATAACTCCGTACTTGATGACTTCGGCGAGACCACCGCGGAATTGACGCTCGGGCAGCGTAGCCATTACTTCTGGATCAGCAATAACGTGGCAGGGCGGATAAAATGCACCGATCAGGTTCTTCCCTTCCGGCAAATTCACGCCGGTTTTACCGCCTAAGGCACTATCCACTTGGGCCATCAACGTCGTAGGCACCTGGACAAGTGCGATACCGCGCAGGTAGGTAGCGGCTACGAACCCCGCTACATCACCGACAACTCCGCCGCCGATTGCAATGAGGAGCGAACGGCGATCGGCACCAGCGCGAACCAAGGAGCGGTGGAGAGCCTCCACGGTGCGAAGATTTTTGGCAGACTCTGCATCGTCGATCAGATGCAGGGCGCGTTTGTCCCGGAGATTCAGTCCGCGTTGGGCGGCCCTACCAACGGAACGCCAGACGGTTGGCGAGGAGACGATGTGCAGGCTGGAAAATCTGCCAAGAGACGAGATTTCGCCAACGGCAAAACGAAGGATTCCGCTGCCGCAAACGACAGTGTAGTTCCCCGCTGAAGATTTCACGGTGATGAGTTTTCGTTTCATTCGTAGACTACTTGAATGTAACACAGGGTGACGCGGGGGCCACTTCATGGAATAGCGGATCGATGGTCAGAGGGCCGGTAATCGAAGAAAAAATCAAGAGATATCGCGGAGACGCAGAGAACGCCGAGGAGCGCAGAGAAGAATCAGCGATTTCGTTTCGAGAGCGTGTTCCGAGGTAGGTGGGAAAATCTTCGTGCTACCATACTGATGCAGCAAACCTGCTCCCACCCATGACTCCCTCCCCCAAATCCTATCGCCCTGATTACGTGGTTGTGGGTTCGGGTGTGGCCGGACTGCGCGGGGCGATTGAACTTAGCACCGCAGGAAGCGTGCTGGTGCTAGCAAAGGCGGACTTGAGTGAATCCGCCACGGCGTACGCACAAGGTGGAATTGCGGTCGCGCTGAGCGACGAGGACGAGATCTGTCTCCACGAGCAGGATACCATCAAGGCCGGAGACGGGTTGTGCCGTCCGGAAGCCGTGGCTTTGCTGGTCGAAGAAGGTCCCAAATACATCGCGCAATTGATCGAATGGGGCACGGAGTTTGACCGCGCCGGGACGAAGCTGGCGTTCACTCGCGAGGCCGCCCACAGCAGGTCGCGCATTCTACATGCACATGGAGACTCGACGGGGCGGGAGATCAGCAGGGCGCTATTGGCGCGGGCGCACAGTATTCCGCACCTGCATTTGCGGGCGCACGCATTTACCACCGATCTGATCGTTGAGAAGGGACGCGTCGCGGGACTGCGGTTCCTCGATGAGACCGATGGAACGAACCATGAAGCACGCGCGGGAGCCGTATTGTTGGCGACGGGCGGCCTTGGACAACTCTACCGGGAGACGACGAATCCCGAAGTGGCAACCGGGGATGGCATGGCCATCGCGTTTGAAGCGGGTGCGGTGCTCTCCGATATGGAATTCGTGCAATTCCATCCGACGGCTCTGTTGATCAAGGGCGCGCCGAGATTCTTGCTCTCCGAAGCGTTGCGCGGCGAAGGCGGAATCCTGCGCAACGCTAACCTGGAGCGCTTCATGAAACGCTACAACGAAGCGCAGGAGCTGGCGTCGCGGGACATCGTGGCGCGAGCGATTGTCAGCGAAATGCACCGTACGCAAAGTGAGTATGTGTATCTGGACCTGACCGCGAAGAAGCAGGAGTTTTTGCAGAAACGTTTTCCACGAATTTATGAAACCTGCCTGAGTTATGGATTAGACCTTGCGAGCGACATGGCGCCGGTGTGCCCGGCGGCACATTACATGATGGGCGGCGTGAAAACGGATCTGTGGGGGCGAACTTCGCTGCCGGGGCTGTACGCCGCGGGCGAGACAGCGGCTACGGGGGTGCACGGCGCTAACCGCCTGGCGAGCAATTCCCTGCTCGAGGGACTAGTGTTTGGAGCGCGCGCGGGCCAGGCGATGATTCAGGATGCACCGGTAGCCAAGCGGAGTGGGGCAGCGCTTCCCGGGAGCCCGGCACCGAAGCCAGGGAATTCTGCAGATTGGCGCACTACGAAGACTCCAGGAAAACCGGAAGCGAAGCATCCACGTGTGACGGCGTTAGAGAAAATCCGCGACGTGATGTGGAAACAAGTGGGGATCCTTCGAAGCGGGAAAGATTTGAGCGGAGCCATTGAAAAGCTGCGTGGGCTGGAGATACCCGGCTGCGAGAAGCCCGGGCGAGCGGAGAAAGAGCTCCACAATTTACATTCACTGGCACTGTTGATAGCGGGATGCGCGCTGGAACGGGAGGAAAGCCGAGGGAGCCACTACCGTTCCGACTTTCCGTACAAAGACGACGAGGATTTTGGGAAACATTCGACGGTTGAACGAGACAAAGACGTGCGATTTGAAGGGTGACGCGCGCCGGTCATGAGTTTGAGCTTGAAATCCTAAGTTGAGGAGAGATTTCTCCGCGCAAGAACCGCGCGGAGAGGAAGCGGTTTCCACTCCGGGACGGCAAAACGCACCGTCCGTTCAGGTCGAAAGGACGAGTCTGGCTTAAGCCGCGACTGATGGGGCTGTGTGCTGACAACAACTATTTATCAGACGTCTAGAGTTCCTTGGACAAATCGCTTTGCAAGGGGTGAGAGAGCACGGCACCTATCTGGCTTGAAACTGCTTGACGCTTTCCAGGAAAACGTGGCCGACGATGGCGAGAGTTTTGGCGCTGATTTTGTCGAGAGTGTCCTGGGGCGTGTGCCAGTAGGGCACGTCGTTGACAGTGTCCAGGTCAATAACGTCGACGGCAGGAACCTTGCGCTGCGTGAAAGAAAAATGATCGTCTCCGCCGATGTTGCCCCGTTGCTCGACAAAGATGCTCGAGTAGCCGAGCTTGGCAGCGACGTTCCATACGAAATCGTTCAGCCACTCCGTCGAAGTGTCGTCGCGCTTGAAATGTGGCGTGCGCCCGCCCACCAGATCGGCTAACAAGAACGCTTTGATTTTTGGGAGATCACCGCTCATGGCGAGGCGTGCGGCCATCTGACGGCTTCCATAGCGATTGTCGGGATCCTTCCACTCGAAGTTCACAGCCTCCTCACCGTCGAAAAAGGCGATCCAGACGTTGTAGCGTCCATGCTGGGGGCACAGCAAGCGAGCCAGCTCGAGCATCACGCCGGTTGAGGAGCCGGCGTCATCCGCGCCGACAAAATTGTCCAGGCGCTTGGTGTCGTAATGCGTGCCGAGAAGGATGATGCCAGGCTTTTCACCGGGAATTTTAACCAAAATATTCTTCATCGGGAGACGGCCAGCGGGAGTGTCGGAAGTGAATGAGTCGGTTTCGACTTTACAGCCGTAGCTTTTCAATTCGGTTTGGATGTAATCCTGCACCTGAATAATGGCCGACGAGCCGGATGGGTGTGGCCCAAAGCTGACTTGTTTGGCGACATGGGCGAAGGCACGCTTTCCGTCAAAGCCTCCGGTTGATGCAGGTGGGGGCGCATCATCGGACGTCTGCGGAGGGATGGCGGCCGGCGCGCTCATGAATGGGGTGGAAGTGGCGCGGGAGGCGGTAGCGACAGCACCGCCTTCAGTTTTGCTCCGGCATCCGAAAACAAAAATCGCGAGAATGCACGCGCATAGCACACCATAACGTTTGAAGCCAGGTCGGATTCGGTCGAACGGCACTTAACGGACCTCCGCAGGCTGCGCCAAGCGGCGCTCGCGTCTCCGCACCACTACCCAGGAAACGCCGACGCCGACGAAATAAAGGGCTGTCAAGACGGCCATAAAAACGAGCATCGTGGTGGCATCCGGAGTCGGGGTGAGAATGGCAGCAAGAATAGCGATGACAAGAATGGCGTAACGAAAATTGTCCATAAGGAATTTTGGCGTGACGATGCCGAACAGCGACAAGAAGAAAATTAGAACGGGCAACTCAAAAACCAAGCCAAGGCCGAGAAGAACGAGGAGAATCAAATCGAAGTATTCATCAATGTTGATCAGCGGTACGACCGGGCCTTGAAAACTAATGAGGAAGCGCAGGACGTAGGGGAGTGAAACGAAATACCCGAAAGCGATACCGGCGAGAAACAGGAAAACGGTGGAGAAAAGAAAGCCGGTGATCGCGCTGCGTTCATGTTTATAAAGAGCCGGAGCGACAAAGAGCCATATCTGATAGAGAATCCAGGGCGAGGCAATGACAATCCCCAGATAGATGCTCAAGGTAATCAAGAGATTGAGAAGGCCAGCGGGATGGGAGTAGACCAACTTAGGCTCGAGGTGCGCGGCCTTTAACGCGTCGGTCATCGGCTTGACGATCCAGTTTACGAAACGAGGTGCGACGACCCAGCCGATGAGCGCGCCGATTACTACGGACACCAGCGAGTTGATGATGCGTTTGCGAAGCTCGATGAGGTGCTCGAAAAAAGTCATCTGGCCGCCGGTTTCGGCGTCGCGAGTGGCGAGCGGGGACTCAGGCTGGCTGCTGATGGTCATGGGGGGTTTCGGATGGAACCGAGGAGCTCAGATCGTCTGTTTTTTCTTGTGAAATGTCCTCCGAGGACCGAGGGACCGACTCCGCGACAGAGGCAATTACCGAGCCTGAGGAAGGCGTCTCGACATGTTGATTATCAGACTGACTTTCAGAAGATGCCTTAACCGAAGTCTCGGCGTCCACGGAGGCCCCCTGAGTCTCGGGCTGGGTTCCGGCGGAAAGCTCCGGCGGGGCAATTTTCTTTCGCTCAACCTCACGTGCCTGGCGCTCAAGGTCGCGCATCTCCTCCTCGAAAGCAGTCTTAAAATCAGTGGAAGCCTTCCTGAACTCAGCCATGAGCTTGCCCAAGCCGCGGGCGAGCTCCGGAAGCTTCTGTGGCCCAAAGACGACCAGGACCACGACAAAGACCACGATCATGTGAGGAATGCTCAACATTGCGCTTACGGGCCGTCTAATAGGCCCATTGGCATCATAGAAAGGGTGCCTAGGACTGTCAAACCAGACTTTCGCCCTTGCATGTTATACTGAATCTTTAGTGACCTTGTGAGGTTGAGAATGAATCCAGAACGACGCGGGCTTGTTCTTGTAGTAGCTGTTTTGCTTGTTTCAGCCGTGCTGGGAGGCGTTTACGGCCCCTCCGTGCGGGCGACGACGGCTTCGGCAGACGACTATGAAACGTCGGTGCGCCAATTTACGCGCGTTCTGGACGTGGTGCAGGCCAATTACGCCGAGCACGTGGACGTCGACAAAGCCGTGTACCAGGGTGCAATTCCAGGGATGCTGCGCGTCCTTGATCCGCACTCGAATTTTTTTGACGCCCGCCAGTTCGCGTTGCTCAGGGAAGATCAGAGAGGCAAGTATTACGGTGTAGGGATGATTGTGGCGCCGCGGGACACGCATACGGTGGTCATCGCACCGTATGTCGGCGCACCCGCGTATAACGCCGGGCTGAGGCCGGGCGACGTGATTGTGAAGGTGGATGACAAATCGACCGAGGGTCTCACCACCACCGAAGTGGCCGACATGTTGAAGGGCCCCAAGGGCACGGTAGTCAAGATAGTCGTTTCGCGCGAAGGATATTCGGACCCGCTGGTTTTCACGGTAACGCGCGACGAGATACCGCGTCACTCCGTGGACATCGCGTTCATGCTCAAACCGGGAATCGGCTACATCCGCTTGTCTGGTTTTAATGAGACGACGGACCGGGAGATCGCCGACAGCTTGAAACAGCTCGACGCGCGGGTGCTTGACGGGCTGATCCTCGACATGCGCGGCAATCCCGGAGGATTGTTGAATGAAGCGGTGGCGGTCGCGGACATGTTCCTGGACAAGAACCAGCTGATCGTGTCGCATCACGGACGCTCGTCACCGGAGAGGCGGTATCACGCGATCCGCGGGAATCAGGGCGACACCGTGCCGCTGGTGATCGTGGTGAACAACAATTCCGCTTCGGCGACGGAAATTGTGTCGGGTGCAGTGCAGGACCATGATCGCGGCCTGATTGTGGGGGAGACTTCGTTTGGCAAGGGCCTAGTGCAAACAGTGAGCTCACTCAGCGAAAATACTGGACTAGCGCTGACAACGGCGCGCTATTACACCCCAAGCGGACGGCTGATTCAGCGCGACTATAAGACTGTCTCGCTTTACGAATACCACTATGAGCGCAAAGTGCCGGAGCACCCGACGGAAGTGAAGCTGACCGATAGCGGCCGGCAAGTTACCGGCGGCGGCGGAATCACGCCGGACATCAAAGTGGCAGCTCCTAAGCTGACCAAGTTCGAAGAGCAACTGCTGCGCAGCGATGTTCTGTACCCTGCAGAAACAGGCGTGGGAGGCTTCACGCGGTTTTATCTGGGGACGAAACCCACCATCACGAAAGAATTCACGGTAGACGATAGGATTATCGAGGAGTTCCGCAGCTACCTCTCCAAACACAAGGTGAATTACACCGAGGTTGACATGGCCGATAACCTCGATTGGATTAAGCGGAAGATCAAGCAGGAAATTTTCCTCTCTGTCTTCGGGCAGCAGGAGGGCTTCAAGGTGTTGCTGGAGGCAGATCCGCAGATACAGAAGGCCGTCGAGGCGCTTCCGCAAGCTCGCGCGCTCTATCAGAATGCGAGAAAGATTGTTGCGCAACGCACCGGCGGCAGCTCTCCCGACCAACCCTAGACGGCGCAACTCCCACAAGCAATTCGCGCGTCCGGGGGGCTTGTCGGCGAATGGCGTTTATCACGCAGGAAAATCAAAATTGTCGCGCGGTTGGCAAGGTAGTGAGCCTCTGCTAAAATTTTGTAGCTGCTCGTGGGCGAGTAGCTCAGCTGGGAGAGCGCCTCGTTCGCAACGAGGAGGCCGGGGGTTCGAATCCCCTCTCGTCCACCAAAATCACGAATAAACATACTGTCTTTCGAAGAGATCTCGCAGATTTCCGTACCGCCAACGCTCGTTTTGCACAGAAGAATTTTTCGATTCTCCTTGACACCCACATTCTCAGGGCAGAAGCTCGTGACGAGGTTTCGCCGTTTGTGGCGAGACTTCCGCTTGGTAGTCCGAGCGCAGTTTCTTTGATAGCCGAACTCCTGTCCGACATACAGGATTGCACGCAGAAGACCACAGCGGTTTCAGGCCACATCATTCAAGCCCGACTCGCTTCATGCGAGGAGGAATATCGAATTTCTCAAGAAGGAGAACACCCCATGTCAGAAAAAAACACAACTATCGTCCGTCGTCTGGTTGAAGAACTTTGGAACAAGGGAAATCTGTCGTTGGCAGACGAGCTCTTTGCCCCCACCTACGAACACCATGACGCTTCAACACCCGATGTTGGGCGGGGCCCCGAGAGTGAGAAAAAGAGAGCGGCGCTCTACCGCACTGCTTTCCCCGACCTTCGATTGACGATCGAGGACAGCATTGCCGAAGCCGAAACAGTGGTGGCCCGTTGGTCCTGTCGGGGTACCCATAAAGGTGATCTGAGCGGGATTGCGCCAACGGGGAAGCAGTTCACCATCTCCGGGGTGACCATCGCCCGCTTCGCGAACGGCAAGATGGTGGAAGGCTGGGTCAATTGGGACGCTCTGGGCCTTATGCAGCAGCTCGGCGTCTTTCCTGAGACCGCCAAAACCAAAGCCGCCGCTGCGAAGCCTTAGACTTCGGAGAACTTCCAAGCTGTATCATGGGAGCGGGCGTCACCCGCTCCCCAATTATCTTCGGAACCGGCTCATCCCACGGAGAAACACCCTGCCAGAATACCGCGTCCGGCTTACTTTTTTCTTTGTCTGGAGTTTCTCTAGCGCTGATGTGATCCGAAAGGTTCAACCTTACTAATTCTTCTTCGAGGTCACTGCATAGAAGGCTGCCCACCGCCGCTCTACGTCTTTGCTCTTGCGGTGCGGACAGACGATCTTGTTCTTCTCATGCTCCGAGACTGTCAGGATTTTCGAGAATCTTTCTTGCAGGCTCGACAGAGATAATTGTACTGGGGCATAGCTCCCTCCTGAGCGCGTTACGGCTTCTCAACGATGTCGCTCTTCATCGATCCGAGCACGCTCAACAATTCATTTTTCTCTTTTTCACCCACCTTGAGTTTTGCTCAGGTTGGAAGGCGAAAAACCTATCACATGAATCATGCGCAAAGCCGATTCAATTTGGCCATCTAAGGCGCAATTCTCGTGGCGGGGTAAACGAGGCTCGTGTTTGGAGGAATGGTCAGTGTTCAGTTTTCGCCAGGAGATTTGTCGATGAGTTCGCTGTATCTACACATGTGAAGTTCTTGGCATCGTCGCTTCTACCGGAACCACTCCAACGTGCTATCTTTTCCGCCACTCGGCCAAAGCGATCATCGGTGCGCAAAGTCTAGGAGTTTGCCTGATTGCTACTGGAGATTAAGCCGCCAAGCGTGCCGACCAGGAGCCAAAATATACCGCTGGTTGCCACGGATGCGATTGTGAACCAGTGGACCAGTTCAGCCGGAACACTGTTCAGTCCGGAGGCCACGGGTGCGCCAATCATGTGCGGCAGCAACAAGCAGACGGCTCCCACACTCCGCCGCAGCCAGCTTCGCTTTTGTCCGGTGATCAGCCAAACACCGATGGCGGTCGCAAGCACGGTGCCGGCCCACCAGACCTGGCGCTGATGCAAGTCTGCCACCGCGACTCCCGGAGGTTGAGGCGGCAATCCGAACGCGGGAGCCAAACTGAAGCAGGTAAACGCGGCTAGTCCCCACAGAGCACCGTGCCGTGTGTCGATGGTATTCCCGCTAAGAGCCATCACACCGAAGAGGATCGCCGCAAAACCAATACCTGTGAGTACCGTGGTTAGTGCTGTGAGGGATATGCGCTGCCAGCCCTCCGCGGGGTGCCATCCTTCGTCGTCATTCGGGGCGTTCGAATGGATCTGGTGCGCCGCTGCTTCGTATGTTTCCGCAGCGTGAATCAGGGGAACGACCGTGAAGTGCTGGACGCCAAAGAGGGCGAGCCCTGCCAAAGTGCCAGCGGCGAAAACTACCAGAATCAGTTTTCGAAGCTGGGTCACCACTGCCTCAGTGACAGGGGAATCCGTTCGCGTGGCGCGTGTCGTGAGCGGTATTGTGCGCTTGGGTTAGAGTGGAGAAGCCGACGCAGTAAAGCATGACCAGCCCAAAGATGAGAACTCCGAGAGCGGGCCATGGAACTGTAATAGTTCGGACCTGCGTGCTGACTGGATTCAAGACTGCCAATGTTTGCATAAGTCCCCTCTAGCAACCTAGGAAAGCCGCTCGATCAACAAAATAGGTCAGTCCTCCTACCGGTTGCGAAGCAGAGTGCGCCTGTCGGGGGGCGAATAGCCATTGGGAAGCAATTATAACCGTGGTGTCAAGCGAGAGTTCAAAAGGGTACAGGTACAGTCAAACTGTGCCATTGCCTTCAAAAGGCTAGTCTTTTCGCTACAGAAATCGCCCGATTAAGGAGGCGGAAAAGTGAAGTCCTGGTCCGGTTACCCGACTTAGTCTGCTCTTAATACGCGCTCAGGCTGCCCGCGCTGCCGAGCGAGAGTCTTTGGCTCTGCCCACGGTACGGACGGATTCTGGGTCCGTCCTCGGGCTCCCCAACTGTCTACGGCAACAAATCCGGCCGAAGGTCCGCCGGTCGCGCCCGGCGTAATAATCTCCCACGAGACAGCCGCAGTTAGACAGTCGCAGCATGGCGGTGCCATAGTGCATGTGCATGCTTTTCATCGCGTCTGCCAGCGGCTGATTTTGATACTGGTAAATCAACGAGACCCCTTCCGGATCGTCGATTTGAATCACTCCGGCGCAACTGCTCGACATGGACGTGGCAGTGGTGAGGAATACCACGATTTGCGTCCAATTCTGGGCGATATTGATCATCAGATCGTAGCGCTTCCGATGACCGTCAAAAGAGGTAGTGAGGTAGCCGCTCCAGCGTCCCGAGAGGTTCGGGATTCTAACCAACCCCAATTTGCGGGTAAAGCTGGTGCGCCAAAGATATTTGTTGAAAAGGGCGTAGAGTGCGCCGTAGAAAGCCATGCTGGAAGGGGCATCCGCCCACCAGGGGACCGATAGGTGAGCCGCCGCTAGCGATTTCGACGTCACCCACGCCAGGGCAATCGCCAGCGATGCGAGCAGAAGAGGAACGACCCTCCTTTCGTTGGAGTCTGTGCTGTAGCCGTGCATCGTTACACCGCGCGGCTTTCGGAGCCGAACCGGCCTCTCGACCTGGTGGAATGCGCCTCCCACTCCCTATTGCTGCTGGGAATTGGCTGCTAGGAGAAATGGCCGTAAGTGCTGAAGTGGCTTCCTGAAGAATGGCCCGGAGGTGTCCTGCGTGTTAACCCAGCCTGCTGGTGGTAGCGCCTCTGTAACTTTTAGAATACCGACCCTCAAAGAAAGGTTGTATGGGTCACTCTCAAGAGCAGCCAGGCAGTGTCCGATCATCCGACGCTTCCGATAGTAAATTTCGCATTTGTAGAAACTTGGACTGATTTGTCGGGATTGGTCTTTTCCGCATCGTCATAAGCTAGCTTCCCAGCGGAGTCGTAAATGGAAGGGTCAGCTCCCTGACTCAGTAGAAGTTTTGCTCGGTCTAGAATCGCGTTCATTGCCGCGTAGTGGAGAACCGTCTTACCATTTAAGCTTCTGGCGTTAGGGTTTGCGCCTTTGTCCAACAGAGATCGAAATACCTCGTCGGAGCTTTCGGTCGTGGCGATTATCAAGGCAGTATCGCCGTTCTTGTCGGCTGCGTTTAACCGGGCACAACTCGGCCAGGCCAGATATGCTGTGCGGCCTGTCGCCGAGCGAACGCTGGCTCCAGTCGGGTCATTAGGCTTTTTCTTCTGGGGAGAATGCATATCCGATCGTAACCATCATCCCGGTGGGCTTACAAGGCTCTTATTCTTTGCCTTTGACTTCCGTTCGGCCACAATTGAGCCTGGAAGGAGCTAAATCCGATGGCAATTGAGATCGAACAGCTGAAGCACTTTCAGTCGGAACAACTTGAACAGAAGAACATCCAGACCTCAGCGAGGATGCCAATTCACACCAAAACGATCGAATGGGCGCTCATCGAGATCGTTATCCTCTTGACAGGAATCAGGGATAATCTCAACCAACTGACGCCGATCAGTGACAGTCTTAAGCGGATTGTCGATAGACCTTAGCGCCGCCTACTGCAGTGCAGAATCCGTGCGAGCCGCGCGGTGCCGTAAGGTCGCGAAGGACCTTGAGAGTCACTCAAGAACGAGTCTCTGGATAGGGCAATTGTGGGGTGGAATAGTCCTCTGGATCGCCAGGGCGCGGAATGTCCACCATGATTACCTTCACGCCCATCGGATATTCGGGTTTAGGATCCGTTGGGGCATAGGCTCCCCCCAATTTGAAGGTCATGTCGAGTGCCTTCAACCTGGCATCATTGTCTGGGACGATTCGCTCGTCCGTGACTTTGCCCTCGTGCTGGAAGAATTTCACCATATGCGCGTCTAGCTGTGGTTTTAAATATTTTTCTATGAGCACTACATGGCCAAGCCCGAGTCGTTCGAGGAGATTAGGCATCTTCAGCTTGAGACTCTGGAGAGCCTGGTACCCTGCCTGACCAGGCCATTTCTTGATCCGTGGTCCCGCCACTCTCGATAGTCGACTACTTCACCAACCCAAAGCGCGGCTTTGCGTATTCGCAGCGAAATGCTGCTAATAAAATCCTTTTTGTAGCCGGTCCGTTCGACCAGGCGATTAACGTTTGTCCCATACGATTGCCGAAGGATGAGTCTGCACCATCAACCAAACTGGCACTTTCCGGGGACCCGTCCCCGTCAAAGTGGACGATAAGGCGCGCGCGGGGCTTGAAAGGAAGTTCTCCGCTTCAGAGAACCACGGGGCGGCGCTTGCCGATGTTCGTGGCCTGCTCGAAGGCGTAGGCCAATTGCAGGGCTCCCCAATCGTCGTGATGACGGCCAACAATTTGAAGGCCGATGGGAAGACCGCTGACCGAAAAAGCGCAAGGCACCGCAACCGCGGGATTCCCCACTACGGAGATGTAGTATGCCGAACGCATCCAATCGATATAAGTTTCCATTTTTACGCCGGCGATTTCCGTCGGATAGTGCACGTTCACGTCGAATGGAAGAACCTGATTTACGGGTAGGACGAAATACTCATACATGTTCATGAATGCGCACACGCGCTGGTACAAGGCCGTGCGCTTGGCTTCCAGGCGTGAGAGATAGGGGCCCGTGAGCTTGCGGCCCTCCTGGACGTGCCAATGAATGTATTCGTTCAGCTTATCGCCCTGAGCCGCCAAGATATCGCCGAACCCCAGCTCGACCGACCAGTGGCGCCATGCGTTAAAACATTCGTTAGCGTCGCGAAAATCAGGTTCGGCCTCTTCCACGATGCATCCGAGCGATTCGAATACTTTGCGCTGGGCTTGCACGGCGCTTTTAACCTCGGGCTCCCAAGGCAGGCCGAGGTCCTTGAACATGGCAACGCGCACGCCTTTGAAGCTGCGCCGGTCGAGGGGCTGCGCAAACTGGGCACCGGATTGGTCAATAGAAATAGGTGAGTCCCGATCGAAGCCCGCCAGCACGCTCAGAAAAAATGCGCAGTCACTTACATTACGAGCAACGGGTCCCGGCACTGACAGCGTGAACCAGCTCAAGTGGGAGGGCACATCGGGAACGCGTCCCGGGGACGGCCGAATGCCGACGACGTTGCAAAAATTGGGAGGGTTGCGGAGCGAGCCGCCCATATCGCTGCCGTCCGCCAGAGGCACCATCCCGCAGGCGAGCGCCACACAACCTCCGCCGGTGCTTCCTCCGCAAGTTTTCGTCACGTCGTAAGGATTGTGCGTGGGACCGAAAACCGGATTAAAAGTTTGCGAACCAAGACCAAATTCAGGCACGTTGGTTTTTCCAACGACTATCGCCCCAGCAACTTTTTCGCGCTGAACCACGCGGCAGTCAAAGTCCGGAACGAAATCGCGCTGGAGCGGCGAGCCATAAGTCGTGCGGATGCCCTGCGTCTCGTGTAGATCCTTAACGCCAACCGGAAGACCGTGCAGCGGGCCCAGCCAATTCCCTTTCGACAGCAACTCGTCGGCCGCCGCGGCTTGAGCCATCAATTGATGTTCCGGAACTTGAGTAACGATGGCATTGACCTTGGAATTCACGCGCTGGATCTGTCTCAGATGCGCCTGCATCACCTCTCGCGCCGAGAGTTTTTTCTCGCTGATAAGCTGAGCCATTCTGAGGGCCCTCATGAAACAGATATCGGAGTCCGAATCCGAATGGCCAAATTTCGAGGATTCGGATGAATCGAATGCAGGAGAGATTTCATCCGAGGGGCTGTTTAGAGACGCGGTGCCGCATGGGTCGACGGTTGCGGAAATGGCCACGGTCGCGCCAAAACGCAGGGCTTCACGCCGTGTTAGTTTGTTTGTCACTTTGCACCTCATTCGTCTCAAAGAATTTGGCTGTCGCTGAGTCTTCCCAAGGCGCCCCAGAGTAACTTCTTCATATGATCGAACTCTCAGGTTTCGTTGTGCCGGGTTGCACGATTCCCCGCGCCGCGTCCAGAGCGTGCGCGGATTGAGCAGCATTGTTAAGGCGTCCGCGGGCAAAATCGCGCGTGCCTCCGCCTTTGCCGCCCAAATTTTCGAGAACTTGACGCAATAGAGCGTTCATGTCCATTCCCGCAGAGGGATGTTGCGCGAAGACCAGGTTGCCAGATTCCTGGTGGACCAGAAGAGCCACAGTCTTCTCGGCCTGAGTAAGCTGCGTCGCAAATGGCCCCAGGTATCCCGGCTCAATACTCTGAATGATGCGGGAAATGAGCCTGGTTCCATTCGGACTGCTTGGAGTAGACTGCAGAACGACTGAGGCCTCGGCCTCAGCGAGACGCTGGGTGATGAGTTGGAGAGCCTTGTGGAGTGCGTCGCGCTCGCTCAAAATCCGGTCAGCCGTCGAGATAACATCAACAGGGGCGCAATTGAGACGTTCCGCGACGCGGCGCAATAGCTGAAAATCGGAATGCGCTACGCGTTGGGCGCGGTAGCCGCAGGCAAACTCGACGCGCCAATCCTGGCGAATTTTGGCACACCGGCGGATTAAGAGCAGACCGATTTGCCCGGTAGATTTGAGATGCGTCCCTCCACAGGGTTGGAGATCAATCCCTTCAATCTCGATGGCTCGCAAGATTCCGGCGCGGTCGACCTGCTTGCGGACGCCCATTTGCGACAACTCCTGCATCGTGCCGTACCTCACCGCGATGGGGCGATCTTCGAAGATCAGCTGATTTGCCTCGTGTTCGGCCGCTTCCAGCACTGTGGGTGATGGTTCGGAACCGCGCAAATCAATGGTAGAGAGCTCAGCACCAAGATGAAATGAAACGGTAGGCAATCCGTGACGTTCCAGGAACACGGCCGAGAGCAGATGCTGTCCCGAATGTTGCTGCATGTGGTCGAAGCGACGCTCCCAGCCGACGAAGCCATTAACGGGTCCCGCCGGTAGAGGTTTGTCGACGATGTGGAGGATTAGGTCCTCCTCGTCCAGAACATCAAGAACGCCGGCGCCGCCAATTCGCCCGGTATCGTGCGGCTGGCCGCCGGAAGTAGGATAAAAAAGCGTGCGATCGAGAATGACGCTCCAGGCCGGCGGGGACGCAGCCGATTCACCTTCTGGTGTGAATGGCACACAACTTAGCACCTCGGCCTGAAAATCACGCGCGAATGAGTCGTCATAATAAAGGCGTTGCGTGGTCCCCGATGTCATGGTCGTTGAGTCTAGCACAGGCCTTTTTGGCTATCCTTTCGCGGCACAGCGGACATAGGGAGGACCGGACCGCGCACCTTTCACGGTACAATGGCAGCGTGGGCGTACGCCTTATTGCGCTGGACATTGACGGCACACTACTCGACAGCCACTGGCAACTGCCGGAGGCTAATCGTAACGCGATTGAGGAAGCCACACGCCGGGGAATCGAAGTTGCGCTGGTGACCGGGCGGCGATACGATTTTGCCTTACCGGTGGCGCTAAAGATTGCGTGCCCGGTAACGATGATCGTGAACAATGGCGCCCTTATTCGAACTGCCGATGGATATACGAGGTTGCGGCACGTCCTTCCGCGGGGTACCGCTGAGAGGGTATTGCAGGCGACGCTGCGCTGGCGGGACGGTGCGGCAGTGGTTTTTGATCGGCCGCGCGAGAACCAGATCATGATGGAATCGTTTAACTGGGACGATCCGAACCGTTATGGGTATTACACGCGAAATAAAGAATATCTGGGGCAGGCCAAGCCACTCGAAAGCTGCCTGGTAGAAGATCCGATTCAGGTGATGCTGACGGGGACGGTGGCACCGGTTCGAGAGGCCGAAGCCGTCCTGCGAAGCGCTCCCTTTGCAGAAGAATTCGCGCTTGCGGTGACCGCATACGAGAGCAAGGATTTCGCTATGGTCGACGTGATCCATCCAGTCTGCTCGAAAGGTTCATCGCTGGCGGAATGGGCCACATTGCAGGGTTTTACACGCGAGGAAGTGATGGCCATCGGGGATAATCATAACGACCTGGAGATGCTCACCTTCGCGGGAATCCCCGTAGTGATGGGAAACAGTGTTCCGGAATTGAAGACGTTTGGCTGGCACGAGACGGGGTCCAACGATGAGAACGGAGTGGCCGCGGCTATTGAGCAATTCGCCTTGCGGGAGACGACCTCGTGCGCCTGAACCGCACTGTAATTCTTCTCTGCGCCATCAGCGCCATGGCTTCTGCGGTGCGAGCCGAATACGTCGTGCTGCGAAGCGGCCAACGCCTTAGCGTGACCGCTTATCAGCGTGAGGGCAACAAGTACAAGCTGCAAATCGCGGGCGGCACCGTGGAGGTTGCCGCGGAAGAGGTCGTCAGCATCGAGCCGGAAGAAGTGTTTAGGGCTGCGAAACACGAGGACCCTGTGAAAGCTCCGTTTCGTGAATTGATCGAGGCGGCCTCGGCACAATACCTCGTGGATGCCGACCTGATTACCAGCGTGATTGCCGCCGAATCGAATTTTGATCCCAGGGCGATTTCCCGCCGCAATGCACGGGGCTTGATGCAACTGCTACCCGAGACGGCCACGCGCCTGGGTGTACGGGACATTTTCGATCCTAAGGAAAACATCAATGCCGGAACGCGATATCTAGGTGAATTGCTCAAGATCTATAACCACGATATCGTGCGCGCGCTCGCGGCTTACAACGCTGGTCCTGAGAAGGTTCAAAAATTCGGCAAAGTTCCGCCTTATGCCGAGACGATCTTCTATGTCCGGCGTATCAAGCGGGATTTGGAGTCGCGAAAGTTTGGGGCGGGCTCAAACTTAAACCAATCCATTTCGGATCCTGCGACCAATCGAACCGGGAGCAGATAGTTTATCTGCCCTGGGAAACATCCGTAGTTGGAGGTTTTTGCCGCTATTGCGGGGGTGGGCTAGGGTTGGGGTTCGGATTTTGAGAGGGAGGATTCGTGGGGTTTTGTATGGGTTGTATCCCGAAAGGATTTTGCCCCTGAGCCGGGTTTTGACCTGGAGCATTCGGCGTGCCGACTTGCACTCCCGGCTGTCCCACTGCCACCACATCCTTTGAAGGGTCCCAGATAAATTCAAACAAGCGATAATTCTTCGCCTTATCGTAAATAATCACGGAAGGCGCCGCAACCTTGCTTCCCACGCCGATAATGTTTCCGCCGATGATAGTGGGTGTACCTGCCTGCGCGTTAGGCGGGAGAGTTCCAGATAAGTCGCCCTGGTCTCCGGTGGCGGGAGAATTCTGCTGCGTGCTGCCAGGAGTAGTAGCGGCACCAGTGCCGGGCTGTGACCCTGGCAGAGATTGTCCGGCAATTGCCCCGGGCGGCGACGTGCCGGCGGCCACCAGTGCGGATGCGGAGGTGCCGGGAGGCGCACTGCCGGCTCCCTGAATGCTGATGGTCTGAGGAGGCTTGAGACTGCCAATGAGCTGGCCACCGGGGCCCACGTAAATCAGCCGCCACGAGCCGTCCTCTTTGTTCATGGGGTCCTTATAGGCCTGGCGCATGAAGCGCAATGAACCCGTCTTGGGCTTGGTAAGATCGTCGATGGAGGTGGGAAAGCGGCCGAGTTTGCGGTAGTAAAGCTTGATGCCGCGAACGTATTGCTTGCCGCGCCAGATCATTTCTTCTTCCTTTTCGCGCCTCCCTTGGGTCAAGACACTTGGATTGGCGACCATAACCGCTGCCAGAATGAGGGCGGCAATGAAGATCACCATCAGCAGGGCATAACCTTGCTGGCGATGAGAACGATTCCCTTTTTCTATGTGCACGATCATGCCTACGGCGCTTGTTCCTCGAGTGCGGCAGTACCTCGCTGACCGGTCGGGATTTCCTCGAACTCCAGGTTAGCGTTGCCAATTCTTAAAATTCGAAACCGGCCGAGCAAAATCTCTCCTTCGGTGACGATAAAGATCTGCTCTCCGTCGCTCAAGAAGGCCCGGCGAGGCGCTCCGGCTGGAACAGTGCCGTAGCCAAAGAACTTCGCTGGAAGAGTCGGAGGCGGAGCTGCGGGGGGCTGCGACGCGACGGGATCCGGTTTAGGGCTCGGCCGAAGTGTCGGCAGCGGCGGAAGAGAAGCGGAGAAAATGTTTCTGCCGTTGGACTTGTATTCTGCCTTCCGAGCCGCGTTCAATTTCCACCAATGGAGTTGTGGATTATCCACACCCAGTGCCGGATAACTCTTCCCGAGGTCCCATGAGCCCGGGATTACTTGGAGAGTTGAGAAACGAGAACGCCAGACTAATGCCGCCAGGATCAGAAGTGCGGACAACAAGACGAGATTGTTCCTCCGCTTCATCCCATAGTCCTAAAATAGGTTCGCATGCGGAGCGACAGGCGCAGCAAGCTCGGCGATCCCTGGGTCTGATTTTCAGAAGACAGGGCCAGGCCATCCACCACGTAGACGTTCTCCGACCGCTGCAAACCGTTCAGAAACTTTACGACGCTTGCGTAGTCTCCACTGATGGAAGCTTCGAGATCAACCTCCGTGAGTTTGCGGCTGGCAATATCCTTTTGATGGAAGTTTTTACTGGAAAACTGCAATCCGGTCCTTCGCGCGATCGCGCCCAGCTCTTCGGTGACTGCTGAATATCCCTTGCTCGAGGGAAGAAGTGATTTCTCAAATTTGTCGCAGTCTTCCTGCGTGGCCGGCATTCTCTGCTCGATTCCCTTCGCCCGTTCGATATAGCCACGCCAGAGCTTTAGCTGCATGCTCTCGCGTTCCAGCTCCCGCTGGGGGGTACGCGGCGCAGACGCCTGCCACCAGCTATAGACAGCCACGCCGCAATCGGCAAAAACCAAAAAGCCCACCAGGCCGAGGATGACTCGCTTCCGGGATGTGAAGTCCTTGCGCATCAAGAAGTCTCGTAGGTCACGGTCAATTCCAAGATCACACGATCGACGCTGGCGGCCTGGGCGGGTGCGCGCTCGCTGGCCAGCGTCACATGCGTGAACGCCCTCGATTCCTCAAGAGCGCGTAGGAATTTCAGTTTGGCTTCGTCGCTTACCGCGCCCACACTCAACTTGACTTCGATGCGCCCGTTTTTCTGAACGGGGTCTACGCTCACAACACGGACGCCCGGAGGCATGATTTTCTCCAGATCCATGAACATTTGTGTCCAGTTGAAACTACGCGCATCGAGGATGGAGTTTAAGAACGCGGCTCGTTCACTCAGTTGCGCGTTCTCCTTGCGGTTAAAGAACTGCTCAAGTTGGGATCTCTGTTGCTGGTACAAAAGCAATTCGTGGCGCGTTTTTTCCGCGGCCTCACGCATCTGCGCATCGGACTGGCGAACATTGTAAACATGCAAACTTAGAGGAATCAGCGCACCGACGGCGATAAACGCTATCAGCCCCGCTCCGGCCAGAAATGCCCGGTGCGTTTCAAGCGGTTTGGTTGCTAAGTTGAGCCTGACAATCATTGCTCTTCTTCTGCGATTCCCTTCTGAAAGAATTCAATCGCGATGCAGCGACCACCCCAGAAGTCCATCCAATTCGCGATCCACCAAGGCATGGGCATTTTCCCGAATGCGCCCTTCAGACACAACGGTCGAGCAAAGGGAGCGCACGCGGCAATGAAATTCTGTTTCCAGGGGCGGAATAAATTCCGGCAGACGATCTCCAAGTCCGGCTAAGAGCACAGACTGGATGCCGTCGTGCCAAGTGTCCTGATAAAAAGCCGCCAAGGGAAAAATCTCTTCGAGCAACATTTGCGGCGTAAGTTCACGACCAGAGGCCGGTAATTCGGTTGATCTGTATCCACAAAGGACGCCTTCGCGGACGATGGCCGTGGTTAATGCGGCTCCGGAAATGCGTGCCAGCAGTGTGGGGCGTTGTGCAGCGAGAAGAGAGAGGGCCGCCAGGGATGAGCTAAGGATGACTCCTGGAAGGAGTCCCACCGCTTCTGCCAGCCCCTCATATTCGCGAATGATGCGCAGACGTGCCAGCCCAGTCACCACGTCTACACCGCTTTCACGGGGTGACTGAAGCATATAGGAAAGCACAGTTTCATCGGCTTCGAAGGGCACGCTCTTCTTCAACTTCCAGCGGAGCATGGGAAGAGCTTCTTCCGGTTTGCGGGGGAATTCCTCGAAATGCTGTACGAAAACTCGGATTACCGGATCGGGGAGCAAAAGAGCAGCCTCTTCCTCCCTGGTTTTCAACTGGCGGCAAACGCCGGTCATAGCGCCTCTGACAACTGAAGAATTGACCAGATTTATTTCGACCGCGGAGGGCACAAGGGCTCCGCGTGGAAGAGGCTGCACCGCAAAGTTATCCACACCGCCTGTCCGCGACCAGCGAGCGGCGGCAACGTAGTCCGGCGTAATCTCGATGGCCAACGGAGGATGAGGAGTGGCCTCCAACCACTGAGCGACGCGGCGAACCAAGCCGCTTTTGTACATTCCCTTGTGAAATCCGGCGGAGCTAGTCAACGAAAGTCACCTTATTGATTTCTTTCAAGGTCGTGACGCCAGCCCGAACTTTGGCCATACCGCTTTCGCGCAGCGTTATCATCCCTTCTTCCCTGGCAACGCGCTTGATCTCTGACGTCGGTCTTCGGTCCACAATCATTTCGCGAATGCGATCCGTCAAATCCAGGAGTTCGCAGATCGCGGTGCGGCCGTGGAATCCCGTCCCCGAACATTCCAGGCACCCAACGCCTTCGACAAATGTGACGTTACCCCAGACTGCCGGGTCAAGCCCACACTCCTCGAGCTCCGGTACCGAATGCTTTTTTGGCCGCTTGCAGTTCGCACAAATCACACGCACAAGACGCTGAGCCATGATGCAGTTGAGCGCAGAGACAAAATTATACGGCTCGACACCCATGTTAATGAAGCGGCCGATTACGTCGGTGACGTTGTTGGCGTGAACAGTGGTAAATACCAGGTGTCCGGTGAGCGCCGACTGGATGGCGATTTGCGCGGTCTCGTGGTCGCGGATCTCACCAACCATGATTTTGTCGGGATCGTGACGCAAAATGGACCGTAAACCCCGGGCAAATGTCAGACCCTTTTTTTCGTTTACGGGAATTTGCGTGATGCCACGCAACTGGTATTCGACAGGATCCTCGATGGTTACGATCTTGTCTTCGTCCGACTTGATTTCGTTTATGGCGGCGTACAGGGTGGTAGTTTTGCCGGAACCAGTCGGGCCCGTCACCAGCACCATGCCGTAGGGCTCGCGGATATAGCGGCGGAAGCGCCGGGTTTCTTCCGCCGAGAAACCCACGACGTCCAGACTTAAGCTCTGAAATTTCTCGGAAAGCGTTTCTTTATCCAGGACGCGCAGGACGGCATCTTCACCGTGGCTCGCCGGCATGATGGAGACGCGAAGATCGATGAAGCGCCCCTTATACTTCACCCGGAAACGTCCGTCCTGGGGCACACGGCGTTCGGCAATGTCCAATTCGCTGAGCACTTTGATGCGCGAGATGACGGTGGAATGCCATTCCTTGGCGATAGGTTGCATGGCGTGCTGAAGTACGCCGTCGATGCGATACTTCACGGCTACTTCGGTATCGCGCGCTTCAATGTGAATATCACTTGCGCGGCGCTCGAGCGCGGTGAAGATGATGGTTTCAACGAGCCGGACAACGGGACTGGCGGTAGTATCGCGAGTCAGACGGTCCCCGGAGATGGTCTCTTCGCTATCCTCCTGGTCCTCCTTGGAAACCTGGAGCGTGAAAGCCTCCGTGGCCTGTTCGAGGACGCGTTGAGACTGTTCCGTGCGCTTGAGAATGTCCCCGATCTGCCGCGGTGTGGCCACCTTGATGGAAAGCTTCTTGCCTAGCAAGAGCGGCAATTCATCGCTGAGTAGAACTTGACTCGGGTCGGCCGCAGCTATGGAGAGGACGTTATTCTGCAACTCCAGAGGGACGAAATTGTAGCGGAACATCAGATCGGCCTGAATGCTGCGGAAAAGGTCAGGATCGATCCGCTGCTCGGTCAGATCAATGAAGGGGCACCGGTACCTCTCGGCAAGTTTGCGAGCCACATCCCGTTCTTGCTGCACGTCTGCGGTCGAGCTGAGCGTCGTTGCCGAGTGCACATTCTGATCCGTCGCAGCCATAGCTCCTACTTAATCGCCCCACTTGACAATGAAAAGATGGGCAAGTACAGCGAAATCAGAATGAAGGCGACAAACAGACCCATGAAGATAAGTAGCGCGGGTTCGATGGCGGATACAAGGGCGCCTAGTCGTAAGCCTACTTCTTCTTCATAGAATTCCGCGACGCTGGTCAACATGGGAGCGAGTGCGCCGCTCGATTCTCCGACTTCGATCATATCGAGAGCGAGTTCCGGCATGATCCCAGTCGATCCGAGGGCGTTGTGAAGTGATTCGCCTTCGCGGACCATTTGCGTGGCGTGCGTAACTGCTCCGCGAACTAAATTGCTGCCGATGGCATCGGAAGCCGTTTGGAGGCCAGCAACCAGAGGCGTCCCCCCGGTCAAGAGTGTGGCGAGGGTCCGGCAAAACTGAGCGACCTGAAACTTCAACAAGGTGTCACCGATAAGGGGAGACCGGAACTTCAGGCGATCGAAAGCCGTGCCCCCCTTCTCGCTTCGCGACCACAAAAAGACACCCAGGGCCGTCAACACCAAGGCTCCAATTGCTGCCAGGACAAGGAATCGATATTCCACGGTGACGGCGATCAGGAATTGCGTCGGCGCCGGCAGGGTCACACCGAGATCACGGTACAGAAGCGCGAATTTCGGAACCACGACGGTGACTAGATAGGTGACGATGACGAGAGCAGTGCAGATCAAGATGCAGGGGTAGACGAGGGTCGCCAGAATTTTTTTCTTAACTCCCGTAGTCACCCGCTGATAGGCAATGTACTGATCCAAAACCCCCGGCAGATTACCGCTTTTTTCTCCCGCAAGAATGGCCGTCGAGTAGACTTTTGAGAATACGCCCGCCTCCACGACCGCCTCCGACAATGACTTGCCCTCGCGCACGCGATCACGCAACTGGGACACAACAGGCCGGAGTCTCGGCGAAGCAGCGCGGTCCGCGAGGAGATCAAGGGCGCGAAGAATCGGCAAGCCCGCTTTAACCAATGTATTGAATTGCTGATTAAGAATCAGGAATTCTGTGCCTCCGATCTTTCTGTCCCTGGGGCGCTTCGAGAGACTTGAGAGCAGCCCACTGCGCGATTTCACCGAGTAGACATACAAACCCCTGTCTACCAGCTTCTGGCGGGCTTCATTCAGGGATGTGGCGGCCTCGACTTGTGAAAAAACCCGGCCGTCCGCATCCGCAACGCGGCAGACAAATTCTCCCATACCCTTTGAGTTTACCTCATCTAGGTAGTATGCGTGTTAACAGCCGATGGTTGGCTGTTCTCCGCCTAGTAACCGCCAGCATGCACTCTGGCCGCCCATGACTCCGCTATTCGTCGGCCCGAGGTAATTCTCCATTCACAATGGCAACTCCCTTGGGGACTTCGAACCGAAACAGAGAATCCTCGAGCGGAGGGTCGAACTGCCAGCGCGAAAATCGAAACTCCACGTTCACTCCGCCGCTCTCGCGCACGAGGATCCGCACCAGGTCTCCCGTATCGTTCACGACTTCGAAGAATGCGGCGTCGATCGAATCGGACTGCTGTGAACTAGCATCCTTAGAATTCCGATTGCTCGTGGACGGGGTCTCTCCCCGAAGCAGGCAGTAGAGTACGGTATTCGCGGGGCTCTGGGATGAGACGACATTTGAAATCTCGACGCGCTCACAGACTCGCGACACTTTCATTTCCCCGGCAAGGAGTGCAATGGGTGTCCGCAGGTCGCCGCTCTTCTTCGCCGGAACGCGCGTGACAGTATGGTCCGCAGGTACGTAAAACCATGCCGTCTTTCCGTCCACGAGGAATAGATTGTTCTCCGGGGACTGATATTCCCAGCGCATTTTGCCCGGGCGGCGGAAGTAGGCGGTCCCCGCCTCGGAGCGAACGACCTGGCCACCTTCCGTGTAGCGCTCAAGGAAGGTGGTCTGCAACGTTTTTGCCGATCGATACCGAGTTTCTATGCGCGCAGCGAGCATGGTGGCTTGTCTATCGCCCGGACGGGGAAAAGATAGCAACGCGGCAATAAGAGCAACGAACAGAAGCATTCTTATAGTTTAGCAGGGGGCCCACACTACAATGCAAAACCCCGCCGCACGAGTGGAAGATTTACAACGGCCACGGGTCAACCCCGCTTCCTCAAGAAAAAGAGCACGGAACGTTAGGTTCCGTGCTCTCGCTTCGATCCAGTTTACGACCGACTACGACCGAATCCGTCAGGCATTAAATCGGCGTGCTGGCAGCGGTCGCTGCAGCGCCCGAG
>JACXTT010000492.1_pt1 | contig 66868 bp, 52 predicted proteins | sample 9270951 | NCBI WGS metagenome assembly JACXTT01 (sample SAMN15532306, study PRJNA645909) | rock metagenome | isolation source: weathered quartz diorite | place: Puerto Rico | collected 2017-06-21 | reverse complement strand
AGGACGGGATAACCAATACCGCGTCAGTACGTTTAGACCAAATTGAGGACAAGAAAATTAAAGCTTCCCTTATCGGTTTGAAAAAGGACGACGAGGTAACGCTTGATATTCAAAAAGCATTTAATAACGATGCGGCCAAGGTTGCAGGATTATTAAAAATTGAGGAAGAAACAGCGGCAGATTTAAAGTCAAACTTCCGTCTTAAGGTTAAGAATGTTAACCGTTTGGAAGAAGGTGATTTAAACCAGGAGTTCTTTGACAAATTATTTGGTGAAGGTGCAGTAACTACCGAAGAGGGGTTCAGGGCTAAAATTACCGAAGAGCTGGAAATGATGATGACACAGGATGCCGAGCGCAAACTGCAGGACGATATTTACCAGTACGGTTTAGATAAGGTTCAGTTTGAGCTTCCCGATGAGTTTTTAAAACGTTGGTTAAAAGCTACAAACGAAAAACTGACCGAAGAGGAACTTTCCGGCGGTTACAAGGATTTCGCTAAAAACCTGAAGTGGACGCTGATCGAAAATAAAATAGTTAAGGACAACAACCTCGAAATTAAATATGACGAAGTTTTTGCATTAGCTAAAGAGCGTTTACATCAGCAGTTTATGATGTACAGCCCCCAGGGAATTGATGATGCGCAATTGGGCCAGTATACCGTTCAGTACCTGCAGAATAAAGAGAACGCCAACAAAATTTTCGAAGATGTAAAGGCTTTGAAGGTTTTTGATTATATAAAAAGCGTAGTCACTTTAAACGAAAAAGAAATATTGTTTTCCGATTTCAGCAAATTGAAACAATAAACATAACCCGAAAGTCAAAGGCCAAAGCGCTTTTGATTTAGGACTAATATAAAACCATCATGTCATTGCGGGCGCAGCGCGGCAATCTTGTCACGTTTCGTTCGCAATGATTATTAAAATTCATCTTCCGGCTTTCCGGCCTCAGTTCTGCGGCTTCGTCCTTTCTCTCAAATAATTTTACTTTTAACAAACTTTATTCAATAAAAAGCATTGAAGTAAAAACTATATTTATCGCGATTAAACCCGCAGCTTAACACAATAACAAAATCATGAGCAACATTGATAAAAACGAATTCCGGAAATACGCTGTTAAACACCACCGTATAAACAGCATTTATGTAGATAAATTTATTGCAGGTGTTGATAGGGCCACCCTGCCAACCGGCATGACCCCTTACATCATCGAAGAGCGCCAATTGAACGTAGCGCAGATGGATGTGTTTTCGAGGCTGATGATGGACCGCATCATTTTCCTGGGCGATGCGATTTATGAAAATATTGCAAACATTATTCAGGCCCAGTTGCTATTCTTACAGTCGGCAGATAATAAGCGCGATATCCAGATCTATATTAATTCACCTGGGGGGTCGGTTTATGCCGGTTTAGGTATTTATGATACAATGCAATTTATATCAAACGACGTGGCTACTATCTGCACAGGTATGGCTGCATCAATGGGTGCGGTGTTATTATGCGCCGGTACAACCGGAAAGCGCGCGGCGTTACCGCATGCAAGGGTAATGATACACCAGCCATCGGGCGGAGCGCAAGGCCAGCAGTCGGATATTGAGATCACGTATCACGAGATCACAAAATTGAAAAAAGAATTATACCAGATCATAGCTGATCATAGTGGTACATCATACGAAAAAGTTTGGGAAGCTTCTGACCGTGACCATTGGATGATTGCCGAAGAAGCGAAGGAGTTTGGAATGGTTGATGAGATATTACGGGGAAATAATCCTAAAAAATAATTTAAGTCAGTAAAGTCCGGCGGACGAATATAGTTTGTCTGCATTCGGGAATGATTGTTGAATAGGGCGATATTATAGGATTTCGGACTTTCGGACTTTTTTACTAAATTTGAGAAACTAGATAGATGAATAAGAACAGCAAAGAGATCAGGTGCTCGTTTTGTGGGGCCGGTAAGCAGGATTCGCTGATGCTTATAGCGGGGCTGGATGCCCATATTTGTGACAAATGTGTTAACCAGGCTAACGAGATATTAGCCGAGGAGCTAAAGGTGCGCAAGGTTAAAGCCTCGCCTTCAACTCCGGCTATGTTAAAGCCCGCCGAAATAAAAAGCCACCTCGATCAATATGTAATAGGGCAGGATGATGCGAAAAAGATTTTATCTGTTGCAGTTTATAACCACTATAAACGTTTAGGCCAGCGCATCGAAAAAGATGAGGTGGAGATTGAAAAGTCCAATATCATCATGGTAGGCGAAACCGGTACCGGTAAAACCCTGCTTGCAAAAACGCTTGCTAAAATATTAAATGTCCCTTTCTGTATCTGCGATGCTACTGTACTAACCGAAGCCGGTTATGTAGGCGAGGACGTAGAAAGTATATTAACCCGCTTGTTACAGTCGGCTGATTACGATGTAGCCACCGCCGAAAGAGGCATTGTTTATATTGACGAGGTCGACAAGATCGCCCGTAAAAGCGACAATGCTTCCATCACCCGCGATGTTTCGGGCGAAGGGGTACAACAGGCATTGCTGAAAATATTAGAAGGTACAATGGTAAACGTTCCACCCCAGGGCGGACGTAAGCACCCCGATCAAAAAATGATCACGGTGAATACCAATAATATCCTGTTTATATGCGGCGGTGCTTTTGACGGTATAGAGCGTAAGATTGCCAATCGTTTACGTACCCAAACTGTAGGGTATAAAATGAAACGCGATGACGGCGAGGTTGATTTGAAGAACCTGTACAAGTATATTACACCGCAGGATTTAAAATCATTCGGCTTAATACCCGAACTGATCGGCCGTTTGCCTATCCTTACGTATTTGAATCCATTGGATAGGGAGGCATTACATAATATTTTAACCGAGCCAAAAAACTCGTTATTGAAGCAGTATAAAAAACTGTTCGAATACGAAGGTGTGAAGCTAGAGTTTGACGAAGAAGTACTTGATTTTATTGTAGATAAAGCGGTTGAGTTTAAGCTCGGCGCCCGTGGTTTACGGTCTATTTGCGAAGCCATCATGATCGATGCGATGTTTGAATTCCCGTCAAAGAAGGATGTTAAACGTTTGAATGTAACGTTGGATTACGCACACGAGAAGTTTGAAAAATCAGATCTTAAAAAATTAAAGGTCGCTTAACATAACAATTAAGTGAGATACTTATATTTGATATAAATACAAGCAAGCCCTGGCAAACGCCGGGGTTTGTTGTAAAATAGCTTAGAATGTCATGTTGAACTTGTTTCAACATCCCGCATGCTAAGCTACCATTAGGCAGTTTTGCGAACATTCTAACCCCTTACTCCAATGAACGAACACCTAGACGTAAAGAAAGACTTACCCGAAAAAAGCCGGAAAAAATTAAAAGAGGTATATAGCGCCGTTACGCCGGGACTCAAAACAAAGGAAGCTATTGTAACCAACTGGTTGCCAAGATATACCGGTAGGGTTTTGGCTGATTTCGGTGAATATATTATCCTTACCAACTTTTCGAAATATATCCAGCTGTTCTCTGAATGGAATGAAGACGCGCCGATTTTAGGTATCGATAAACCCATGCAGAGTGTTACAGCGAATGGCATAACGATTATAAATTTTGGCATAGGAAGCTCGATGGCTGCCACTATAATGGACCTGTTGACTGCAATAAATCCTAAAGCGGTAATTTTTCTGGGGAAATGTGGTGGTCTTAAAAAGAAAAATAAACTCGGTGATTTAATACTGCCGATTGCCGGGATAAGAGGCGAGGGTACATCTAATGACTACCTTCCGGCAGAGGTGCCTGCCTTACCTGCATTTGCGCTTCAAAAGGCCATTTCAACCACTATCCGCGATTATGGCCGCGATTATTTTACAGGCACCTGCTATACTACCAACCGACGGGTATGGGAGCACGATAAGGAGTTTAAAAAATACCTGAAGGAATTAAGGGCTATGGCTATAGACATGGAAACTGCCACCATTTTTACGACCGGTTTCGCCAATAAAATACCCACGGGTGCATTGCTGCTGGTATCCGACCAGCCGATGATACCGGAAGGTGTTAAAACCGCCGAAAGTGATTCAGCAGTAACCGACCAGTTTGTGGAAACCCACTTAAAAATCGGTATCGAATCGTTAAAGCAGCTTATTAACAATGGGTTGACAGTGAAACACCTTGTTTTTTAGTGGGTAGAGTTAAATTAGATTGATTAATGGGTGGGAAGCGCTTTCTTGTTTGAAAATCAACTCTCACATAATCCCCACTCTTATCATTAATATATCAATAAAGAAGGGTAATTTTGCCATATGTGGTATAATAACATTCTGGAAACCATCGGCAACACGCCAATGGTGAAACTCAATAAGGTAACTAAGGACATCCCGGCTACGGTTTTGGCTAAGATAGAAACGACCAACCCAGGTAATTCAATCAAGGACCGTATGGCGCTCAAAATGATAGAGGATGCCGAAAAAAGCGGCAAGCTTAAGCCCGGCGGTACTATCATTGAAGGCACATCGGGTAATACCGGCATGGGTTTAGCCATTGCCGCGGTTATAAAAGGCTATAAATGTATTTTCACCAGCACCGATAAACAATCAAAGGAAAAGTTTGATGCTTTACGTGCATTTGGTGCCGAGGTAATAGTATGTCCTACTAATGTTGACCCGGAAGACCCACGTTCATATTATTCAGTTTCGTCGCGGCTTGAGCGTGAAGTGCCAAATTCGTGGAAACCTAACCAGTACGATAACTTATCAAATACTGAAGCACATTACGAGCAAACAGGCCCCGAAATATGGGAGCAGACAGAAGGAAAGATCACACATCTGGTAGTGGGAGTAGGTACAGGCGGTACCATTTCCGGAACGGCTAAATATCTCAAAGAAAAAAATCCGGCTATCCAGGTGTTGGGTATTGATACCTATGGCTCAGTGTTTAAAAAATACAAGGAAACGGGCATCATGGACAAGAATGAGATATATCCGTACATCACCGAAGGTATTGGTGAAGATTTCTTACCCAAAAACGTCGACTTTAGCCTGATTGACCATTTCGAAAAAGTAACCGATAAGGATGCCGCGCTGATGACCCGCGAGATCGCGCGCAAGGAGGGGATTTTCGCAGGTAACTCCACCGGCTCTGCGGTTGCCGGCGTTTTACAGATGAAGGACAGGTTTAAAGCAGGAGATTTAGTAGTCATTATATTCCCCGACCATGGCTCGCGTTATATGGGTAAAATGTACAACGACGACTGGCTGCGCGACCGCGGATTTCTAAAGGACGAAAAGTTAACAGCACGTCATATCATCGAACGAAAGGAAAACCAGCAGATCATTACCATTGATTGCGAAAAGAGTGTTCTGGAAGCTATAAATACCATCAAATCGCTTAATATTTCGCAAATACCAGTTACCCAAAAAGGAATGGTGATCGGCAAAATAACCGAAAGCGATATTTTAAATTCGCTGATAGAAAGCCCATCCATCAAATCTCAACCGATAAAAAATATCACAACCAGCCCGTTCCCGTTTGTGGATATGAATACATCAATCGATAATATCTCTGCCATGATCAATAAGGACAATATTGCCGTGCTGGTAGAAGCCAACGGGCAGATCGAGATCATTACGCAGTATGATATCATTAATGCGATATCGGCTTAGGAACATTCGTTTTTAGATATTTTTGGTAATTTTAGGTATGCGTTCAATTAAATACTTTTTTATAGGTGCAATTGTCTTACAAAGTTTCGTGGGATTCTCCCAAAGCACTGATGGTTTATTCATGAAGTGGAAATTAAAGCCCGGCAGTCAGCTTTCATATAAAACGACAATGGAAGAAATAGATACAGCCAACCATAAAAATTTTAATATGAATGGTATGCTTAAACTGATGGATGCCGATTCGAAAGCGTTGGACAATGAAAAACTATTCAAACAACTCAATGACGTAACGTTAAACGCGAATTTTATAACGCGTCTAAAAAAGAATAAAAATAATATAATTGACGTAGAAATGTCAATGAACACCGAGAAATCAAAATCTGATGACCAATCAAAAAAGGATCATAATCAAATAAATGAAACCCAGAGAATGATGGCTAAAATGCTGTCGGGGGTAGTGTTAAGGGGAACTATAAATGAAGTAGGTCAAATTGAAAGCTTCTATACAAAAAATGAACAAAAAAATATGATCGCCATGTTTTTTGAACTTCCAGGCAGGTCGGTAAAAATTGGCGATAGCTGGCCGATCAGTATTAACCTGATTTCAATGGATCAAAATTTTATTTGTGATAGCTCTTATAAAAAAAATAATGTAACCGTGACAAGTATAAATAGTACCGGCAATGAGCACATTGTAACATTAAAGTATGATATTGAAGAATATGTTAATGGGGATTTTAATTCACCTTTTAACAATAGCTCTGTCAGGTCATCAATGAAAATGTTTTATAAAGCTATTGCTGAGTTTTCCATAGAACAAGGAAAATGGGTTGCTTATAACGGAATAATGTCACTATCGTCAACAGGCATCATGACTGCGCAGGCGACAAAAAAGCTATCTTTAGTTGAGGAATAATGGCATAGTTCAAACTCACCATTTCTTAAACACCACAAACACCGCCAACACGATCAACCCAAAGCCAACCAAATGGTTCCAGGCCAGTTTTTCGGATTTGAAGAATATTAGCGTGAATAGCATGAAAACGGTTAGGGTTATTGCTTCTTGTATGGTTTTTAGCTGGACTAAAGAATAAGGGCCGCCATCCCCTTTAAACCCTATACGGTTGGCCGGCACCTGGAACACGTATTCAAAAAACGCCAGCCCCCAGCTGATCAGGATAACTGCAAATAGGCCCAGGTTTTTGCCCCAGTCGAAATCTTTAAATTTTAAGTGCCCATACCAGGCAAACGTCATAAAGGTATTTGAGATGATCAGGAAGATGATGGTTTTTAAGCCCCGCATAAATAACTGTTTAATTTATCAATACCCGAAAGAGGCCATTTGTTTGGTAAATCAATTATAAATTGACCATTTTCAAATTATGCGTTCAAACCAAATTACTCCAGTCGTTTTTGGGCAAGTTCGTTCCTGTATCGCTGGTTTAGCGCATTACCGGGATGTACCAGTATAAAAACAGCTGTGCCCTTTTCGCGCGCAAGCGGATTTTCTACCTCCCCAATTTTATGGTAACTCTCAAGCGCCGATTGGAATGTTTTTATATTACCGCCCCCCTGATCGTCTACATATATAATATACTGGCCATTTAAATTATCCGGCGCCCATAGTGTAAAGCTGCTGTTTAGCGATATAGTAGGGGGTAAGTTATATTTCTTTCCCAAATGGTTTATCGCCCCGGCTTCACCGTAATTATCAGCGAATATTTGCGTGTGTTTTTGCTGTTCGGGTGTAAGGCTTAGCCAGGCTTTGTTAACCAGGATGGTCATTTCGTCCCAACCGAGCATATCACCATAATCCTGCGTGGTTTTGTGCATTTTACGATCCTCCCAGGTAACTGCAAAATTCAGGAACGGAAGGTTTTGTCGGGCAAAACTGAACACGCCCAACGTTTGACTTAAAGATAGAAACGGCAGCACCAGCGGAAACAAAATAAGATTGGGAATGGTAAATAAAGCAATTACGGCCGATCGCAATGCATACCCACTGGTTTTAAGCCAGCGTTCAAACCCAAAACCGCCTGCAGCAAACAGCATCGGGAAAGCCCCGAACAGGTAATAGCTTTTGCCATTCATTACTATCAGAAAGGTGAATATCAAAACAAAAGCAATCGCCAAAAATTGAAATTTATGCAGCCGGAATGAGAATAAAAGGAAAATAAGCCCGGTTAGCCAAACAAACAGCGCAATGCCATTAACCGTTAATTCCTGTTTTATGAAATCTGCCGGACTGTTATAATCCAATTGATATTTCTGCAGGGTTTTCATATGCGTAATAACCGGCAGATGGTGTTGTATTTGCCAGATCGCGTTAGGGAGAAATATAATAAACGCAACCAGCGCTGCTCCAATAATATGCCTGTTTAAAAGCATTTTACGCTGCTTACTGATGGCTATACCCGCAATCAACGAGAAAGTGAAAAATGCCATGGAGTATTTCGTCAGCATCCCGATGCCAACTGCTACGCCAAGCCAGTACAAGTATTTAACGTCTGATGTGTTGCAGTATTTGGTTAACAGCCAAACAGCCATAACCCACCAAAACTGGTCAAATACTACCGGCTGAAAAAGATAACCGCTGGCCGCAAAAGCAGGTGAAAAAATAAGTGCCAGGCACGCCAATGCAATAGCAAACCTGCGTCCGCCTAATTCAATGGTAATTAAGCCGGTGAGCCAAACAATAAGCCCGCTGAATATGGTTGGAAATATCCGAGCCGCAAAGACCGAGTCGCCAAATAGCGTTGAGGATATCTTTGCAAGTACGGCAATAAACGGCGGAACTTCTTTATAGCCCCAGTCTAAATGATCGGCGAGTATTAAATGCAGAAACTCATCTCGCTGAAAACCGAAATGGGGCATAGCCAGCAGGTTTAACCCTATTTTTATTACAACAAATATCAGTATGAATATTAAATAGGATGACCTCCGGTTTTGATACGGCATATCGGATTTAGGTTTGGATAAAGATAATAAATTGAGCGGAAAGCTTAAAGCAGAAAGCAAAAAGCCGTCAAAATTAGCATCTAACTAATAAGACAGCTTTTTGCTTTGAACTTTAAGCTTTCGGCTTAAATTCTCGTTATATCCGCGCCAAGCGCAATTAGTCGCTGGTCGATGTGCTGGTAACCGCGTTCAATTTGTTCAATGTTATAAATAGTTGACTGGCCTTTAGCGGATAGCGCAGCGATCAAAAGAGAAACGCCAGCTCTGATGTCGGGCGATGTCATCGAAATGCCGCGCAACTGTACTTGTTTATCTAAACCGATTACAGTCGCGCGATGGGGATCACACAATATGATCTGTGCGCCCATATCCAACAGCTTATCCACGAAAAACAATCGGCTCTCGAACATCTTCTGATGGATCAGCACAGAGCCCTTGGCCTGTGTAGCCACGACGAGGCAGATACTCAGCAAGTCGGGTGTAAAGCCGGGCCATGGAGAATCTGCAATCGTCATAATGGATCCGTCGATAAAGGTTTCGATTTCGTAATGCTTTTGCGATGGGATATAAATATCATCACCACGAAGTTCAAATTGTATACCCAAACGTCTGAAGACATCAGGGATCATCCCCAGTTCTTTATATTGAACGTTTTTGATGGTGATTTCCGACTCCGTCATAGCAGCCAGGCCAATAAACGAACCGATCTCTATCATATCCGGCAATAACCGGTGTTCCGTTCCGCCCAATTCGGTAACGCCTTCAATAGTTAATAAGTTCGAACCAACGCCGCTTATTTTTGCACCCATGCGGTTAAGCATTTTGCACAATTGCTGCAGGTAGGGTTCGCACGCGGCATTGTAAATAGTAGTTGTGCCTTTAGCAAGTACGGCCGCCATTACAATATTGGCTGTTCCGGTAACTGATGCTTCGTCCAGTAAAATGTAAGTGCCATGCAAGTTCGAGGCATCAACATTAAAAAAACCGTTGGATGCATCGTAATTAAACTTTGCCCCTAACTTTTCAAACCCCAGGAAATGGGTGTCCAAACGCCGCCGGCCGATTTTGTCGCCGCCGGGTTTTGGTATAGATGCTTTTCCAAAGCGCGCCAACAACGGCCCGACGATCATAATTGAACCGCGCAGGCCACCACCTTTTTCTTTAAATGCATCCGACAGGAAAAAATCCTGGTCGATATTTTTTGCTTCAAAACTATAGGTGTCTGGTGCAAGGCGGTTAACAAGCACGCCCATGTCACCAAGCAGTTCAATCAGTTTATTTACATCCTTTATATCAGGGATATTGCTTATTGTTACTTTTTCAGGGGTTAATAACACCGCCGATAGTACTTGCAGGGCTTCGTTTTTTGCACCCTGCGGTATAATTTCACCCTTTAGCGGTTTTCCGCCGTTGATTACAAATGCGTTATTCATATATAGTTCATGGTTCATGGTTTATGGTTCATGGACGATAGGTGCTTCGCAAAACTGCTATGAACTATTGCCTATGAACCATGAACCAATTTTAATACTTCTTTGCTCCCCCGCTATTACGGTTGCGATTATTTTGATTGTTGTTACGCGGGTTGTTGTTGGTACGACCGCGGTTATTTTGGTTATTATTAGTACGGCCGCGGTTATTTTGATTATGCTGCGGCGCAGCGCGGTATTCAACACGGTTAAGATTGATGTTTTCTTCCAGTTTTAGCTGGCCTCCTGATAAGGCGTACAAATCAGACAGGATGCTTTCATCAGTTACCGAGTCCTTATTCCATTGTACATAGGCCATTTTCATGAAATTGGCAACAGCCTGTACCATGTGTCGTTTGCGATCCGGGTCCTCAATGCTTTTGGCTTTCTCTATCATCAGCTCAATGGTTTTGCCATAGTGCTTGTATTTTATGCGCTGGTGCGGATATTTTAATGGTTCGGGCTTTAAATGGATAGCCTCGGGTGACGGTTTCGGATAAGGCGAATCGACATCAATCTGGAAATCAGATATAATATGCAAATGGTCCCAAAGCTTGTGTTTGAAATCTGCCACATCGCGCAGATGGGGGTTCAAGAAGCCCATCAGGTCAATCACCACCTGGGCGTATTTATTGCGCTCTTCTTTTGTTGGCAGCGCAACAATATATTTCACCATATTTTGTACGTTGCGGCCATATTCACTCAGGATGAGCTTGTTCCTGGTTGAATTATAATCAAATTCGGGCATAGTTATATTTAGCTATGTGAGTAATCAGTTTTATGAAATTTTAAAATCAGCGCAGACATTATTTCCTTGATTTTGCCGGAAATAACAGGCCAAAGTTGAATTGTTACCTGGAGTAGAAGCACAAATATAGTGCAAAAGCTTGAAAGTGCAAACGGTTAATCAGCAAAGTAGGGAAAGTCACTAAAGACCGTAAGAAAAAATTTTAAGTTAAAATGCGCTAAGATTATAACTTTACAACATTTCAACTTCGCCACACTTTAACCATAAAGCATTGCCACAGTCACTAGCCATTACCAAAATCGAAATCTACCGGTTCAGTATTCCAATGGAGCCTTTTACCATAGCTACCGGAACAATGGATCACGCCCAAAATGTTTTCATAAGAGTGCATACCGATGCTGGATTTTATGGGGTGGGAGAGTGTTCTGCCTTCCCAATGATCGTTGGTGAAACCCAGGATACTTGCTTAATTATGGCCCGCGAATTTGCAACGTTGTGGAAAGGGCAAGATGCTCTTGATATTCCTGCTCGCCTGCAGCAGCTGCATAACTTTACGGCTGGCAATACCACGATTAAAAGCGCTTTTGACATGGCGCTGTATGATATCGCCGCCAAAAATGCCGGTTTGCCATTATATAAATTTTTAGGCGGTGAAAAGCGCGTCGTGGAATCGGATATAACGATTGGTATTGCCACTCCTGAAGTTATGGCTAAAAAAGGCTTGGCTTTCAAAGCGTCCGGCGCCAATATATTAAAGGTAAAGCTCGGAAAGGATGCCCGGGAAGATGTCGGGCGTATTAAACATATCCGCGAAACTGTCGGCAACGATATGAAAATACGCGTTGATGCTAACCAGGGCTGGAGTTTTGATGATGCTGTTAATGCTTTGCAGGCCTTAGGCAATTATGATGTTGAGTTTTGCGAGCAACCGATGCGTACTTGGTATGACGACCGTTTACCTGAGTTAATGAAACTGTCTCCGGTAAAAATAATGGCCGATGAAAGTGTTTACCATCATCACGACGCTCGCAAACAAATCGAAAGCGGGGCGTGTCATTATATCAATATAAAACTGGCAAAATCAGGAGGCATGTATGAAGCGAAGCAAATTCATGATGTAGCAGCCGCAGCCGGCATAGCCTGTATGATGGGCGGAATGCTCGAAAGCCGCATCGCGTTAAGCGCCAAGCTGCATTTTGTATATGCCAGTCCTAATATTAAATTTTATGATATGGATACCTGCATGCTCGGCCATTTACAGGATCCCTGCGTTGGCGGCGTCACCTACGACGACTATAAACTAAATATCAACGATCAGCCGGGGATAGGGGCTGATGCGGATGAAGAGTTTTTAAAGAAATGCGAAAAATTTACGGTTTGAAAATAAAAAACCATGTCATTGCGGTCCGTCGATATGCGGAGAAGCAACCTTGTCGTCGGGCATTGCCGATTGGTGTAGTTCGCGATTGCCGCACTACGCTCGCAATGACATGATGTTTCCAATCTCTAATTACTGACCAGACAGTTCCGCAAAGTACTTATGGAAAAGCGGTATCGTCTCGATGCCTTTATAGTAATTAAAAATATCGTACTTTTCGTTAGGCGAGTGCAATGCATCGCTATCAAGCCCGAATCCCATTAATACTGTTTTAATACCTAATTCGGCTTCAAATAAAGCAACGATTGGGATGCTTCCCCCGCCGCGTGTCGGTATAGGTTCTTTGCCGAATGATTCGGCTATTGCTTTTTGCGCGGCGCGATAGGCTATACTATCAGTAGGGGTGACAACTGGCTCGCCGCCGTGATGTGGGGTTACTTTTACTTTTACCGACTTCGGCGCGATCTTTTCAAAGTGATCGGTGAATAGTTTAGTTATTTCTTCAGAGCTTTGGTTTGGAACCAATCGCATCGAAATTTTTGCATAGGCTTTTGACGGTAATACGGTTTTTGCGCCCTCGCCGATATAACCGCCCCAAATGCCGTTTACTTCAAGGGTAGGCCGGGTGCCGGTGCGCTCGAAAGTAGTATAGCCTTTTTCGCCCCAAAGCTCGTTCACGTCAAGGTCCTTTTTATATTCTTCTTCGTTATACGGCGCATTATTCAACGCTTTTCGTTCAGCTTCGGTCAAATCAGTTACCTTGTCATAAAAACCAGGGATCGCAATATGATTATTTTCATCATGTAATGATGCGATCATTTTAGCCAGGATAGTCGCGGGATTCGCCACCGCGCCGCCGTACACGCCCGAATGCAAGTCGCGGTTGGGGCCGGTGACTTCAACTTCTAAATAAGACAATCCACGCAAACCGGTTTCTAAAGAAGGATTTTCCATGCTTATCATCGACGTATCCGATATCAACACAACATCTGCCTTTAAACGCTCTTTATTTTCTTTTACAAATATTCCGAGGTTTGATGAACCTACTTCTTCTTCGCCCTCAATCATAAATTTGATATTGCACGGCACCGTATTTGTCTGCATCATCAGCTCGAACGCCTTTACATGCATATAAAACTGGCCTTTATCGTCGCATGCACCGCGCGCATATATTTTTCCATCGCGCACAGTTGGCTCAAAGGGTGGCGTTTTCCATAATTCCAGCGGGTCGGCCGGCTGCACATCGTAATGACCGTATACCAACACTGTGGGCTTTGAAGCATCAATTATTTTCTCGCCGTAAACAATCGGGTTTCCTGCTGTTTGGCAAACCTCAACTTTGTCCGCACCCGCATCGCGAAGCTTTTCAGCAACGAAATCAGCTGTTTTTAATATTTCCGGTTTATATTTTGGGTCGGCGCTAACCGACGGGAAACGCAATAGGTCAAACAGTTCATCAAGTAACCGTTGTTTATTTTGCGCTACATAGTCCTTTATATGCTGCATATTAATAAATTTTGCTGCAAATATAAGTTTTGTTTAGTGGGAAAATGCGGGATTATAACCGGAAATATTGCCCAGAATTATTTGAAATCCGAAGCCGCTGAAGATTACGCACTGCGCAAAATAAATACAGCCAAACCATTTTTGGCTTAGCTGTATTTATTGTAGAGAATAATGTAGGATTCGTGCCTAACTCAAATATCAATCAGCGCTACCAGTAGTTTGTTTGTCGCCGTTAAGATCAGCGCTACCAGTAGTTTGTTTGTCACGATTTAAATCAGCACTACCAGTTGTTTGTTTGTCGCCGTTAAGATCAGCGCTACCGGTAGTTTGTTTATCGCCATTCAGGTCAGCGCTTCCGGTAGTTTGTTTGTCTTTATTTAAATCTGCGCTTCCAGTAGTTTGTTTGTCGCCGTTAAGATCAGCACTTCCAGTAGTTTGTTTGTCGCTATTCAGGTCAGCACTTCCGGTAGTTTGTTTGTCGCCATTCAGGTCGGCGCTTCCAGTTGTTTGTTTGTCGCCATTCAGGTCGGCGCTTCCAGTAGTTTGTTTGTCACGATTTAAGTCAGCGCTACCAGTAGTCTGTTTGTCGCCGTTAAGATCAGCACTACCGCTAGTTTGTTTGTCACCATTCAGATCAGCGCTTCCGGTAGTTTGTTTGTCGCCGTTAAGATCAGCGCTACCGGTAGTTTGTTTGTCGCCGTTAAGGTCAGCACTACCAGTTGTTTGTTTGTCGCCGTTAAGGTCAGCACTTCCGGTAGTTTGTTTGTCGCCATTCAGGTCAGCACTACCAGTTGTTTGCTTGTCGCCATTCAGGTCAGCGCTTCCAGTGGTTTGTTTGTCATGATTTAAATCAGCACTACCAGTTGTTTGTTTGTCGCCATTCAGGTCAGCACTTCCTGTGGTTTGTTTGTCACGATTTAAATCAGCACTTCCGGTAGTTTGTTTGTCGCCGTTGAGATCAGCGCTACCGGTAGTTTGTTTGTCGCCAGTCAGATCAGCGCTACCGGTGGTTTGTTTGTCACCCCGAATTGAAGAATTAGTTACGATCCTGGTGTTTTGGGTTTGTGCAAATGTCACCAAAGTGGTCGAGCTTAAAACGATTATTGCTGAGAATATTAATTTTTTCATAATGGGTTAATTTTTTCTGGTTAAAATTTTTTGTGTTAAGGTTAAGAGTTAATTAATCGGCACTGCCGATGTTGTTTTTTGCTGAAAAGGGATTGACATAAAAATCACAAGATGATTTCACCGTTGTTTGCCTGATACAGGATGTTGATAAAACCCCTGTGATTAGTATTACCATTGCTGCAATCGTGATCTTTTTCATGCCTTTTTTTATATTGATGTTAAATTATTGTGTATTGATTTGATTGACGAGTCAATTAGTCGGCGCTACCTATATCTTTTCTAAAGTCAGTTGTATTCGCGTGGTTAAATGCGCCTGCAATTGCTTTTGCGTTTTCGTGTTTAGTGCCTGAAGACACTATCGCTACTGTACTGATTGCGATTACCGTCAAAATGAATTTTTTCATGATTTTTTAATTTAGGTGGTGATAAGTGAGTTGGTCTTTGTGATATTTTTTGTAATTAGTTGCGTTTAAAGAACTTGTAAACTTTAATTTAAGATTTAATAGGTGCTGATTAAGTAACCCGTAAAATCGTCATTACATTGAAAATGACTAAAGTTATCGCGATAGTTTTCCTCATTGTTTTTAATTGCTTATCAATTAAAGTTACAGGCTTTTTTTACGGTATCTTTATTTTTTTTGTTGTTGATTAACAATTTTCTGTACGATTAACCATTGTTGCCTTTTATTTCCTCAAATTAAAGTATCGGAAAATAAAAGACACACGCTGTCATCAGCTCAGAAAAAACCTAAAAAAATAACCTGTTGGTTTTCAATAATTTATCAATCACAAATATAATTATGTTTTTTATTTGGCAAAATAAATTTGAAAATAAATTAAAGCGGGCTATTAACCAGGTATTAAACCGGTCATTATTAATTTACTTTACTTTGGCGATAATTTTTATTGTAATTATTACAGTACGATAATGATAATTTTATAACTTTCCGGTGAAATAAACGTAATAGGTTTTCAATGAGGAGAATTTTACCATTTTTATTGTATGTTTTATTAGCATTTTCTGCTCGGGCAAATACCGTCGGAGGTGCCGGAGGTAAGGATACCAGCGAAGTAATAAGACTAACAAACCTGGGGTTTTCGATGCGTCTGACCGATCCTCAACAAACACTTTCCAATGCTTCAAAAGCTTTGGCCCTGGCACAAAAGATAAATTATAAGGCAGGCATAGCCGAATCTTACCGGGTAATGGGAGTAGGCAACTATTATTTGGATCGTTCAGCTAAGGCGATAGACAATTACCTGGCTGCTTTGGATAATTTTACTCAAATCAATGATTTAAAGGGCGAAGGTAAAGTTTATAACAATATTGGAAACCTATACCGCTATATTGACTACGATAGCTCCCTGGATTACTTCCAAAAAGGACTAGTGATTGCCACAAAGCTGTCCAATAAACAACTTACCGCCAGTTTATACCTGAATATCGGAACCATATTTTATCTTAAAAAAAGCTTTTACCAGGCATTGAATTATTACAATAAAAGTGATGCAATGTTCTCCATTTTAAAGGATTCAGTGAACCTGGTGCAGTGTATGCAAAATAAAGGGGTGATATACTTTAACCTCAAGCAGTTTAATATTGCCGAATCTTTATTGTCTGAAGCGGCTAAAAGAGCTAAAAAGCTGGATTTAAATGAGCCTGTCGCCAGTATCGATATCACCCTGTCTGATCTTTATATTGCCGAAAATAAATTTAGAGATGCACAGAGGACGATAGAGGAGGGGATAGCCTACGCATCTATCGTTAAAAGCGAAAAAATGCAGGCTGATTTTAAATTGACCAGCTATCAATTGGCACTGAAGCAAAGGAATTATGAGGGGGCGCTACATTACCTCCAGGATATTACCAAAAATGACAGTGCTATTTATCGGGAAAATAACTCGAGGCTAATAAGTGTGAAATTGGAACAGGTTAAACAAGAAGCCCGGCAAAGGGAAAATGTACTTTTACAACGCCTGCATGCTTACGATAAAGTGAAGTTTTGGTCTGTCGCTATCGTAGCTGGCTTGCTATCTATTTTAGTTGGCTTATTAATAAGCAACGTAAAACGAAAGACAATGACAAACGCGCAGCTTACGAGTCTTAATGCCGAGGTTTCGCGTCAAAAAGATAACCTCGACAGGATAAATCATCACCTTGAAGAAATTATTGACGAAAGAACCCAGGATCTTCAAATAAAAAATAAAAAACTATCGGACTACTCATCCTATTTATCGCATCAAATACGCGGGCCAATAGCCACGTTGAAAGGGCTCCTCAATCTTGAGAAGGAAGGGTTGGTTGACCAGCCTGAATGCATCCGAATGATGAACAAAAGCGTGTCTGACATCGATGATAAAATAATTGAGATGAGCGAAATGCTGCACGATACAGGAAAGGGAATTGTATAAATAGCGAACAGCTTTTAGCCGTTATCATTATGCCAATCTTTTCAGTATGATGTATATACAAACACCGGGGTGATGATAAACTCATGTTATAAGTTTATCACCACCCCGGGTGTTTTATAAAAAAAATCACGTATAGACTGAAATATCAAAACATGGACAGTAAAGCCAAAGACTATAAGGCTTTAATCCGGTTTTTTAAAAAGCAAATCAATCGGTTAAACTGTTTCTGCGGTTCTGTTTCGCAGTTCTTCGTATAACAGGATTACTTTCCGCTGCAGATTGGCAATTTCCATTTCGCGCTCAAGTATTTTCTTCTGGAGAATACTTAGGTTTGATACCTGCGGCTCTACAGGGCCTGCATCAAGCGCCAAAAGATTTACTACGTTCACCTCGTAAATATTAGCTATTTGTTCAAGGCGGGATAAATTGATATCGGTAACACCGGTTTCAATTTTTGAAAATGCAGGAATGGATATTCCTAAACGGTTTGCTACATCTTCCTGACTCCAGCCGCGCTGATGACGAATGGTCCGGATGTTCATACCTACATTCTTGTCGTTTTTCTTTTTTTGAGTTTCAGTCATGACATTGTCTTGGTTAGTTTAACTACTCTAAATAGCTTATTTAAATAAAGGGCTTAAATTATACTATTTGTATTACAAATTTCGTTCCCTGTTTAATTAATGGGCAATTTACACTTGCGAAACAATTAAAGAAAAATACTAATTGGAAAAAATGGGGATTATTTTCTACAAAAAATGGGGAAATTTTAAGAATTTTTCCTAATCATTAATTTTGCAAATTTTAATAATAGTTGTTTTTGGCCTATTTCTTTAAAGAAGATGGTAGCTTTTATATCCGGTTTGTTGCCCTCGAGGCTGATAACTTTTCCAAATCCGAACCGTTCATGCTCAACTTCCATACCCACCTGCAGGTTCGACGTATCGGATGGTCTAAAATCAGAAGACGGAACATGGGCTTTGGCCAATATTGAAGTTGTTTTGACGGGTGCAGTGGCAGCCTTGGGCTTTGAAAAAGTATCCCCGCGCTTGCTCCAGCTATTTCGGTCATCATCAAAAAACGGGTTAGCCGAACTTACCGGCTTGGCGGTAAAATCCAGTTCGAGATATTGCGCGTCAATTTCATCAAGAAACCTGCTCGGCTCACAGTTTATTAATGTGCCGAATTTAAAACGGGAAGTAGCGTAGCTTAACGTTAATTTATATTCGGCACGGGTTGTTGCTACATAAAATAAGCGCCGTTCTTCTTCAAGGTCACTTCGTGAGTTAAGTGACATTTGCGACGGAAACAGGTTTTCCTCCAACCCTACAACATATACCTGCGAAAACTCGAGTCCTTTTGATGAATGTATGGTCATTAACGAAACCGTGTCGGCATCGGCATTTTTATCCTTGTCGTCATTGGTAAGCAAGGCCACATCCTGCATAAAAACGTCGAGGCCTTTTTCTTCAATATCTTCCCGCTCCGAAAACTCTTTTATACCATTCAGCAACTCCTGTATGTTCTCATACCGGTTAAGCCCTTCAACTGATTTATCTTCATACAGGTCCTTCAGTAATCCAGAGTGCTGGGCGATATGAAGGGCCGCCTCGTATGCAGTAAGTGTTGTAGTGATAACCTGGAAACTTTGGATCATGACGGAAAAAACACCAACGGATGCCGATGTGCGACCATCAAGATATTTGGACGGGTTAAGTATCACTTCCCAGGGTGTGATTTGGTGTTGGTTGGCACTAACAATAATACGGTCGACAGTCGTATCGCCAATTCCCCTGCGCGGGTAATTGATCACCCTTTTCAGCGCCTCTTCATCGTTGGGGTTGAAAGTTAGCCTGAAATATGCGATGAGGTCCTTAATTTCCTTGCGCTGGTAAAAGGACAAGCCCCCGTATATCTTATAAGGCGTACCCATTTTACGCAAAGCTTCTTCCATCGAACGGGATTGGGCATTGGTGCGATAAAGGATAGCGAAATCATTCCACTTTAGCCCCTTTGTTGAACGCTCCTGCATGATAGATTCGGCAACGAGCTTTCCTTCCTCATTATCGCTAAAGGCACGCATCACTTTTATTTTATCGCCGTTTTCCTTTTCGGAGAATACATTTTTCTTAAGCTGCTCTTTATTGTTGGCGATGATGCTGTTAGCCACATTTACAATATTTTGCGTTGAGCGGTAATTCTGCTCCAGCTTAAATATTTTCAGGTCGGGATAATCTTTTTCGAAATTCAGGATGTTTTGGATGTTTGCACCCCTGAAGGCGTAAATACTTTGCGCGTCGTCACCAACTACACAGATGTTTTCGTTAACCGCTGCAAGTTTTTTTACGATAAGATATTGCGAAAAATTGGTATCCTGGTACTCGTCCACCATCAGGTATTTGAATTTATGCTGGTATTTGTTCAGCACATCCGGAAAGTTTTTGAGCAATTCGTTCGTTTTGAACAAAAGATCATCAAAATCCATTGCCCCCGCGCGGAAGCAGCGGTTTACATAAGTTTCGTATATTTTACCCAAATGTCCCCTGCCTGTTGATAGATCGTCGGCCTGTATCTGGTCGTTCTGCTGATATTCCTGCCACGATACCAGGTTGTTTTTGGCGGCTGATATACGGTTATGTACAAAATTGGCATTGTACAGCTTATCGTCCAGGTTCATCTCTTTCAGGATGGCCCTGAGTACACTTTTGCTATCGTCGCTATCGTAAATAGTAAAGTTATTCGGATACCCGATTTTGTCGGCTTCTACCCGTAGTAATTTGGCGAATACAGAGTGGAAAGTACCCATCCATATATTTTTGGCTTCGGTACCAACCAGTTTGGTAATACGTTCGCGCATTTCGCGCGCCGCTTTATTGGTAAACGTAAGTACCAGTATATTAAAGGAGTCGACCCCATTGCGTATCAGGTGCGCTACCCGAAAAGTAATTACACGCGTTTTGCCCGATCCAGCACCGGCGATAATCATCACCGGGCCTTTTATTTGCTGTACCGCCTTCTGTTGTTCGGGGTTTAACCCTTGTAAATAATCCAAATCTTTTCCCTCGTTTCTGTCAGCGCGAAATTAAGGTTTTGAAGCGAAAGCGGGAAGGAGATTTCAGATTTCAACGTTTATTTTACCGATGTAAATCCTAACTTTTTCAAACCGCCGTTTATTTCGGGGCAACCCATAAATAATTTCCAGATCAACCCAGTCCGGTAATTTTCTATCATTACCACTATCGGGCCCTGGTCAATGGCTAAATGTGTTTTAGCATACCAGTTGTGCGTTTCACTAAACCCATCGGCAAAGCCATAAGGCCCCCATATTTTATCGCCTAGGTCATAATAAAAGTGCTTTAACGCCTGCATCGAATATTCGGGCGTGTAAGGGAATGACGATAGCGCAGCTGTAGGTTGTATTACACCACGGTCATCTTCCGGACAATGGGCCACATAGCCTTTATAACTATCTCCTGCGGTAAGGCCCCAGCAGTTTGCGCCGTATCCCTTAAACTTCTTAGGATTCTCTATACAATAGGCCCGGTTAATAAGCGTATGGTTTTTTGTTTGCTCGGCGTAATCGATGCCATTATCATCTTTAAGCCCATTTGGGTTGATGCCCATGTAAGTGTATTGCTCAAAAAACAATGGCCCGCCCTTATCATAATTCCCTAAAGGTAGTTTGTAGCCATAATAGGTTTTGCCGTTTTTCCAGCCGTTACCCTTTACCCATGAGTTTTCGTACAGCTCTTTTGATATCGGGTGCGTTTTAGAGGACGCTGCAATAATATAAGTTATCAGCGCTTCATCGTACCCAAACACCGGGAAATTCTTATCAAAATCATTGTCCGGGCTCCAATGCCAGTATAACCGCTTTTCGTCTCCTTTGCTGTGCCAGTTCCAATCGGCGTCGCGCCACATTTCATGTACCCTGTTCCTGAAGTACTTCTCTAATGGCGTATCGCGATCAAAATACTGTCTCGCACTAAGTAACCCCATAAAAAGGTAGGACGTTTCAACAATGTCGGCCCCATCGTCCAGCCGCCCAAAAGGTATGGTTTTTCCGGTTGCGCCGTTCATAAAATGTGGGTATATACCATGATAGCAATCCGCCTTGATTAAAAAATCGACAATCTTAACCAAACGCTTCAATGCAGTATCCCGGCCTATCCATCCGCGGTTAACAGCAACAATTGTAGACAAAATGCCAAATCCTGTTCCCCCGATCGCACAAGCTTCGGGGCCGAATGTACCTTTGCTGAAATTAGGTACATCATCAGCTTCATTGATGAAATCCCAATAATAGTTGGCCTTGACGGTATTATCACGCTCCCTTGCCAGCCCGCTTACCGGGTGCCCGAAGTTCCAGAAATAGCGAAAAGTTTGCCGCTGCACGATATCAAGCAAAACAGAATCGGGAATATTTTTAATAATGCCAACCGGGGCAATCATAGCCGGATTATTATCAACGCGTTTCGATAAATGCTGTGCTGATAAATGGGTTGTAAATAAGCATAAAGCAAAAAAAACGGACAGATGGCGATGCATAATTTATAGGTGTTAAGGATTGCAATATTAAATAAAAAGACCTGCTTTTTTCAAAACAGGTCTTTTTTTAATGCTTAATAATTAATTCCGAAACCAAGGGCTTTCGCCTTACTTAGCGTTCCAAACGTTATTATTCCTGTTCACGTCAGGAAGTTGATGATCGGGGTCAATTTCAATGGACTGGATGGCTGAAGTTGACGGATACAAAAACGTCCAAGTGCCGCCACGCTGCCAAATATTTACAGGCAAGTGAATAGTTTCGGTTTTGCCATCACTCTGGATAATCTTCAAATCAACCGGCATCGCCAGTTTTTCTTTGTTTACCAATGTAATCAACGCGCCGTTTGCAGCATTATCTTTTTGGTATTTTACAGATTGTACCGCCTGGTCAAGTTTCGAAGTAGTAAAAAACCACGGCTGGAAGAACCAGTTCAGGTCTTCGCCGGCGGCATCGTTCATTGAACGGAAGAAGTCGTACGGAAGCGGGTGTTTAAATGCCCAATGTTTGATGTACTCATGAAAAGCGTAATCAAAGCGATCCGATCCCAATACGACGTTGCGCAGCATATCCAAACCTAAAGCGGTTTTAACATAATACTGGCCGTATTCGTTTTGTGCCTCAGGCGCCACCATCAATGGATCCTTCTCTCTTTTCATCAAGTTGGCGATGCCCGGTGCGTTTCTTGTTTTCGCGTTAAAGTACTCACCGTTATTAAACTTTTCGGTTGCATACTCATTAATGAAGGTGTTAAAGCCTTCATCCATCCACATGTATTTGCGCTCGTTTGAGCCAACTATCATCGGGAACCAGTTGTGGCCTATCTCGTGTGTAACATCGCCCCAAAGACCACCATTTTTTAAATTGCTTAAGCAGAAAATAATTCCCGGGTACTCCATACCTAACGCTACTCCTGACACGTTCACAGCCGAGTTCCATGGGTATTCAAAATATGCTTTTGAATAAATCTCCATGCTGTTTTTAAGGTATTCAGTTGAGCGTCCCCACGAGTCGTTGCCAGAGCTTTCAACCGGGTAAGCGCTCATTGCAATACCTTTGCGCCCCGAAGGGAAGTTAACGCGCGCAGCATCCCATATAAATGCTTTTGACGCGGCCCATGATACATCGCGGGTATTCAGCATTTTAAAATGCCAGGTTAGCATTCCTTTAAAAGGATGGGTTGCCGCTTCATTAACCTCGCCTGGTTTTATAACCATTACTGTTTTGTCGCTGTTGCGTGCTTCGGCTAACCGGCTTTGCTGGGTTGCGTTTAAAACCTGAGCGCCATTTTGAAGGTCGCCCGATCCCACTACTGTCATGTTTGCCGGGGCTGTGATGTAGTAGTCAAAATCACCATAATCACAATAAAACTCACCTAATCCCATGTATGGTAAGGTGTTCCAGCCTTCAACGTCATCATAAACACACATGCGCGGGTACCATTGGGCAATTTCATACACTACACCATCTTTGAATTTTTTGCGGCCCATGCGGTCGGCTCCGTAAAATGGTATCGAGAAGCTGTAGTTGACCTTTACCTGTATCTTTTCGCCTTTTGCACCCATCGGTGTTTTTAAGCGTAACTGCATACGCGCATCAGTTATTACCGGGTTAACTTTATAGGTCTGACCTTTATATGTAACCAATACCGACTCGATATGATAACCTCCGCGATTAAAGCCTTTAACATCAAAGCGATCGCCACCGATGGGAGTGGTAGCAGCACCGCGTGAATCAGGTTTAAATAAATTCTGATCTAACTGCAGCCATAAGTGATCCAGATTATCCGGACTATTGTTGGTATATGATATTGTCACTTCGCCGGTAACCGTGGTATCCTGTGCGCCTTCATTAAGGGTTGCTTTAATCTGGTAATCCGCACGATTTTGCCAGTAATGCTGTCCGGGTTTTCCGCTGGCCGAGCGCGTGTCGCCGGTCGTTACCGGCCAGGTGATGGGCCCGAATACTTCATTATGATCATATTTTACCGAATCGGTCGTCGTTTGCGCCGACGCGGTTGAGGCTACCAGGAACAAACCCAGTGCACTCAATAAATAGTTAACTTTTGAATAACGCATATGTGGTTTATAATTAATGGGGCAAATTAACCAAATAAATTACGGATTTGATAATTACTAGCGGTAATTATGCTGCAAGCGGCAAACAGAGAACCCTCCATTGTTAGTGCTCGTTGGCAAACTTAATGTTCCATTTTTTTGTAAAAAACCAAACCTTAATTAAACTTAAACGTTATTTAGTTAATTAAAAGTTACATTTTGCTTTGGCGATGCCTCCTAAATAGGGGATAACCTATAGTAAATTGTTCAAAATATAAACACTAATTATTGATAACCATGAGAATTTTTGTTGCTAATCTTCCATATTATATCAACAGTTCAGCTATTGTAGAGTTATTTGGGCTGTTTGGTGCAGTCATATCATCTAAAATCATAACGGAAAACGGGAAAAGTAAAGGCTTCGGGTTTCTTGAAATGGAGAATGACCAGCAGGCGCAACTGGCTATACAGCATCTGAATGGTTCGTTAATTGCCGACCGGAACCTGATCGTGCAGCCGGCGGATCATCAGGCCGAGCCGGAAAGAATTCATAAACGTCCGCGCTTGTTCTTTAGTAAAGTTCGCAAATAACATCGTCGCCAAAAAGCGGCAGATCGGGATTTGGTTCGTAAGGACGCTATTATTGTAGTCATCAGGTTTTTAAAAACTTTTGATTTTGTGGTTGATTATAACTTATTGACCATAATATTCGCAATTTAGCACCTGCAAAATTTACCATGAATCATCTCGCCAATTCAACTTCGCCATATTTGCTGCAGCATGCCAATAATCCTGTTGACTGGTACCCATGGGGTGCCGAAGCGTTGCAAAAAGCAAAGGATGAAAACAAGTTGATTTTGGTTAGCATAGGTTATTCGGCTTGCCATTGGTGCCATGTAATGGAGCACGAAAGTTTTGAAGATGAACAGGTAGCTGCGGTGATGAACGAATACTTTGTTTGCATCAAAGTAGACAGGGAGGAAAGGCCCGATGTTGACCAGGTTTATATGAGCGCGGTGCAACTGATGAGCGGCCGTGGCGGCTGGCCGTTGAACTGCATTTGCCTCCCCGACCAACGTCCGATATACGGCGGCACTTATTTCCGAAAAAATGACTGGGCCAGCCTGCTGTTCAGCCTTGCCGACTTTTATAAACAGAAACCCGACGAGGCGGACGAATACGCAAGACGGCTTACTGAGGGTATTCGACAATATGAGTCCGTCGAAGTTGTAAAAGAACAACCTGTATATAACCATGCGGACCTGGAATTGGTTATTAATAACTGGAAAAGGTATTTTGATAAGATTGAGGGAGGAATGGGCTCGGCCCCTAAATTCCCGATGCCAAATAACTGGCAATGTTTGATGCGGTATGCGCATCTGGCAAAAGACAAGGGTGTTGCTGACGCTGTTAAACTTACCCTGCACAAAATGGCTTTCGGAGGGATTTATGACCACGTTGGGGGCGGTTTTGCACGATATTCAGTTGACGGCCACTGGCACGTTCCGCATTTTGAAAAAATGTTATATGACAATGCTCAGCTTATTAGTCTGTACGCCGAAGCGCACACCTGGAACCCGGACCCTGCCTATAAAAAAATCGTTGATGAAATTATTTGCTTCTCGTTAAAGGAATTGACTTCGCCCGAGTTTGGGTTTTACTCAGCACTGGATGCCGACAGCGAGGGCAAGGAAGGTAAATTCTACATTTTTACCAAAGCCGAAATACAATCGATTTTAGGTGATGATGCCGAACTGTTTTGCATCTATTATCATATTACCGAAGATGGCAATTGGGAGGAAGAGCATTCCAATGTATTGTTCCGCCGTGAGAGTGATGACGAGCTGGCTAAGAAATTAGGCCTGCCTGCGACCGAACTCAATGAAAAAATTGAAACCGCGCGAAAGAAAATATTTGAAGCTCGCAGCAAGCGGGTGCGCCCCGGCCTCGATAATAAAATACTGGCTTCGTGGAACGGTTTGATGTTAAAAGGGCTTTGTGACGCCTATCGCTCTTTAAATAATCAGGCGTATTTAGATGCGGCTTTAAAAAACGCGCGGTTTATTGTAAATAAGCTAATTAACAATACCGGGAGATTAACCCGCGTTTATAACCCTCTTTCCAAAGGAGAAGGTACGGGCGAGTCCATCGCTTTTTTAGATGATTACGCCAACGTAATCGATGCGTTTATTGCATTGTATGAAGTAAGCTTTGACGAGCATTGGCTTGTTACTGCAAAAGAACTTGCCATGCAGGCTATTGAACAATATTATGACGAAGCCGGCGGTGTTTTCTTTTACACGGCCGATGACGACGAACGTTTGATAGCGCGGAAAGCCGAAATTATGGATGGCGTTATCCCGGCATCCAATTCGGTGATGGCACGTAATCTGAAAAAGCTTGGCTTATTGCATGGTGACGAGTCTTTTTTGAACATATCGGCGCAGTTATTGCGCAATATATTACCACACATGGCCAAATATGGCTCCGCTTATTCCAACTGGATTATGTTACTGACAGAGGAGATTTTCGGCACCTTCGAAGTGGCTATTACGGGTGCAGATGCCGAACATCACCGTAAGGAGATAGAAAATAATTACATTCCCAACAAAATTATGTTGGGCGGTAAACAAGGAAGTTTACCTTTGCTGAAGGATAAGTTTACTGACATCACACAGATATTTATTTGTAAGGATAAAACATGTGGCTTGCCGGCATTTAGTACAGCTGATGCTTTAAAGCAAATCCAGCTCTGAAACAGCGATTCCTTATGAGTTCCGCTGAATTTTTAACGATAAAAACATATTAATTATGAAAATTCAACCCCAGCACGTTGTGTCATTAACGTACGATTTGTATGTTGATCAGGAAGACGGTTCTGAAGCTTTACAGGAAAGCGCAACCGAAGAACAGCCACTTACCTTTTTATATGGAGCAGGACAAATGCTTCCAAAATTCGAAGAGAATTTGAAGGACCTTTCCACCGGCGACTCATACGAATTTCGCCTGGCAGCCGAAGATGCTTATGGCAACTATGATGAAGAAGCCGTAGCCAATTTGCCAAAGGAAATGTTTAACGGAACCGATGTGCCGGAAGTAGGAAGTATTTTGCCTTTACAGGACAACAATGGAAACCATTTTCAGGGGCAGGTGGTATCAGTTGCTGAAGATTCGGTGATTGTTGACCTTAACCACCCAATGGCAGGCCAGCAGTTACATTTTAAGGGAAACATTTTGAATGTTCGCCCCGCAACCCCTGAAGAGTTATCACATGGCCATGCACATGGTGCGGATGGCCATCATCATCATTAATCTAACTATAATTGCGTTTTCGCCCCTTTGTCATAAATTGATAAAGGGGCTTCTTTTTTGACAATTATCAAAAAAAATCGAGGCTATCGCCGGTTACAAAACATTTGATGACAACGCGGCACAACACTGGTTTTTTATTTAAAGTAGCGGGCAAAAACATTTGATCCTCTTCACTTAGCAAGTGAACATCTATCATAATCGTATGATCATATTGATACGCTTGCGACCTTAAATGAACTTTGTATTCGGCAAGCCGTCCTAAAGGACTTATTAATAATTCTAAATCTGCATCGAATAAATCGGTGTTTATGCCGAACGAATCAAACGGCAGATGAAAAAGCTTTAAATAAGGTATGTATCCATAATAAACGCCCCCCACTTTTAAGGGCCGCGTTACGGTGTCGCTCTTTTCCAGCTTTGCATCAAGAAGGTAATGAACATCACTTATAGTGTCGTAGCCCGATTCGAAAGTAAAGTTGTTGCTGTTGTAATCGAATTTTTGAACCAAAATACCCTGCGGGTTAAAAAACTGCCATATCCCAATTTTTTTTCCTTTTGCATAATTGCCCATTGCTATTAATGTTTTTCGCTTAAAAAAGGCTTTATATGGTCCTTCTTTAGTTTCTTTATCTGATTTAAGAACGTGGAACCGTTCTATAACCGAATCCGAAAGCCGCTCCCTTCGTTCAACAATCTCTTGCGAAAAACTATCAGATAAATAAAAAAAGCATATAAACAGAAGTAAAAATTTTTTCACGCCATTCAGGTTTTCGACAATATAGAGCAAGTGTGATTAAATTTCAAAAAATATATTCTGGCTGGCCGTCATAATGCAAATAATAGGTATGTATTATTTGCGCTTGTTCATATATGGTGATTGACTTTTTAATCGCCGATAAGTAATTAGTGATTAAGTAACTTTCACTAAATCAATTATATCAGGTTGTAAATAAAAATTTATTATTACCTTGTGCTACTAAACTAATGAGATTTTTCCTGATTATATTATTTGTATTATTATTTGGGATATCTGATGCTCAAAAAGTACCAATCAAGCAATCAGCGCCTAAAAGCCTCGTTATTGCAAGGTCGAATGTAGACCATTTGAATAGTAAAGCTGAAGCTTTATACCTGAGCTCTCCCGATTCGGCACGGAAGATAGCCGAAAAAGCTTTGCTACTTTCTGAAAAGAACAATTATCCATTAGGAAAAGGCCGGAGTTTTTTAAATATCGGTCATATATATTGGTCTCAAGGCTACTACACTGTTAGTTTGTTTTACCTCAGCTCTGCTTTAATTTATTTACCCGAAAACGACCGGCTTGACCTAACCAATTGTTACAGGGCTATCGGCCGCACCTATGCCGACCTTAAAAATTATAAATTAGCTCTTTCAAACCTGGACAAGGCTTTGAGGTTTGCAGGTTCTGATCCGGCTTCAAAAGCCGGAGTTTATACCGAGCGGGCGTATGTTTACAGTGCATTAAAAAATTATAATGTTGCAATCGCCGACGCCAAGCACGCTTTGAGGTTAAATAAATCCCTGAAAAATAAAGCTGATATTCCGGTGCTTTACGGACGTTTAGGAGGGATTTATACCAGCAAGGGCGATTATGCCAGGGCCCTGGCATATGATGATACCGCTTACTTTTTAAGTGAGGCGCTAAATAACAGGAGGTTACGAGCCAAAACGCTTGCCGAATATACTTTAATTTACAACCAGCTGGGGCGGTACGAAACAGCGATTAGTTTTGGAAAAAAAAGTATAGCGTTGGCCGATAGCGTGGGGTTTACTGATATAAAAGCAAACGCATATAAAGCTCTTGTTTTCAGCTTTGAAAGGAAAGGGGATTTAAAACATGCACTTGCTTATCAAAGAAAATATGGCGCGATAGAAGATAGCGTAAATACAACCGGCAAATTTAAAAGCATACAACTGATCCAAAACTACTTTTCACTCAACTCAAGACTCGATAAGATGGCTTTGATGGAGTTAAAGGACCGGGATAATAACGCAAAGATCAAATCTCAGGCTGTGCTTATTTTGATCCTGGTGTTATCATTGGCCGTATTAATCCTTATGCTATCGGTTACCTTTTATTTTTATAAGCAAAAAAAGCTATTGAGTAATAAACTTCAGCAACAACACAAGGCCCTTTTGGATCAAAAACAATTGATAGAGGTGCAAGCAGTCAATTTAAAAGTAGTAAACGACCTCAAGGATAGATTGCTGGCTGTAATAGGCCACGATTTAAGCACCCCGGTAGCCAACATGAACAATATTGTCGAAATGTTTCAAACCAGCAGCTTATCACCTGCCGAGGTGCATGCCCTGATGAAAAATATCCACCCGATTGTAAAGGGCGCTGAATTAACATTGACCAATTTGCTGGGTTGGGCCGGCAAACAAATAAAGGGACGAAATTTAGATGCATCAAATGTTGATATTTTTTTGCTGGGAGTTGAAATGGAGCAAACCTTTACACATCTCCTGCAACGGAAAAATATCGAATTTGTTAACCATGCCTACCCGGGTCAGGCTGTTTTGGCAGATGAAAATCACCTTAAGGTAATTTTACGCAACCTTATTAGTAACGCTATTAAATTCACCCCCGAAAATGGAACTATTACTCTGATCACCAGGGTTGAAGACAGAGGTTTGATAATTAGTGTGATGGACAATGGCAAGGGTATGTCCGAAGAGGAGCTACGAAAGCTATTTTATATAGATACACATTTTTCAAATTCGGGTACTTCGGGTGAAAAGGGCGCCGGCATTGGTTTATTGTTATGCAAAGAATTAATTGAACTCAACGGTGGCCGTCTTGGAGTAACTTCGAAAGTAGGGGCGGGCAGTACTTTTTATTTTAACCTCCCTCTGATAAAAGCTTATGCCTAGCGGTGTGAGCCTGCGCTTTTAAAAAAAATAGCCCCAATTCATTTAAATTAAACCTTAAATTTCTTAATGCTTCTTTTAGCAAATTCAATAATGTTAAATAAAAATAAACTAATTTTAATCCCGTAGTTAAGCAATTTATTATACCTTTAGTTCGTTTAAAAATATATACCAATACAAACTAGAACAAGTATACCCCAATTAATGTCGTTTTTAAAAAGTGTGCTCGAGCCGCCCTCATACGGTTGGAGAGATGAAAGTGGTAACCTAACAAAACCGCGTCCGGGTCAAATTTCAAAGGAATTTTTTTCGAGATTGAATGTATTTAAAGATAAGAAAAACTGGCTCTCGTTCATGAGCTGGGGCTTGGTTTTGTGCCTTGCGCCTTTTTTCTTTCTATTTGTGTTTAAATATTTTACCATTACCCGGCTAATTTTAGCCTTTGTGTATAGTATGATAGTTATGGGTACCCATGGTACCATCTGGCACCATCGCTATTGTACACACAGGGCTTACCAGTTCAGTAATAAATTTTGGCGGTTTTTTACGCAAAATCTTACGCTCAAAATCATCCCCGAAGAAATTTACGCAATTTCTCATCATGTGCATCACGCGTTGTCCGATCAGCCTGGAGATCCCTATAATGCACAGGGGGGATTTTTATATTGTTTTTTAGCAGATGTTAACCATCAGCCTATTGCACGTAATATGATTGAAAAGGATTATAACAAGTGCTTAAAATTAATGGATCATACAGGGGTACATCCCAATACCTATGTTCAATATCAAAAGTTTGGTTCAATAGCAAATCCGTTACGTTCAATCTTCGGTGTAATACTTAACTGGGGTTTCTGGTTTACCGTATTTTACCTGGCAGGTGGTTTTGGTTTGGTATGTGCCCTGTTTGGCGCTGCCGGCTTTTGGGCAGTAGGCGTCCGTACCTTTAATTATGAGGGGCATGGAAAAGGCCAGGATAAGCGGCGGGATGGTATTGACCATAATCGTGATGATATGTCGATAAACCAGGTATGGCCTGGGCTGGTTGCCGGTGAGTGGCACAATAATCATCATTTATTCCCAAAAAGTGCACGTTCGGGTTTCAAGCGTTACCAGGTTGATACCGCGTGGTATTATATTAAGTTTTTAAGTATAATCGGCGCGGTAAGCTCATACCACGATTCAAAAAAACAATTTAATCTGCAGTTTGGTGCGAAATCCGTTGATAACAAAACCGAAAATCTCCTAACAGACGGAGCTCTTATCCCGCAGGTAGTAGTGGTTAAATAACATATAAACAAACAATTATGTAAATGTGGTGGTTTACCTGTAAATAAATAAACCAATCCCATCATGAAAAAATTAATTGCATTATTACTGATGGTTTGTACAATTGGCGTAACCGCATTTGCACAAACTGTTTCCGAAAAAAAAGACAAAGTAAAAAAGACATCTACATTGCCTCAAAAGGCACATAACATGTTTAGTAAGCACAAGCATTACAGTGGTTACAAAACAAAGCATAAAAAGAAAGTGGAAAAAATGTAGAATTCGTTTTCACCGGAATAAACAAAAAACCCGCTATCAGGCGGGTTTTTTGTTTATTATTAAAAAACGCTCACTTGTTAAGGGGTTCGTATTATTCACTATCGCTGTTTCATTTACAAATGAAATTTTTATCTTAGTAAACCAATTGCCGCCTAACCAATAAACCAAATGAATAAGAAATTACTTCACTTCTTTTTTTTCATGTGTGCTGTTGTGTTTTCAAGCAAGTCGCTGGCGCAAGCGAACCAGTCGGGAGTTTTTGACGGGCAGGACGATATTGGTAGGGTTAAACATAAAGGAAGCGGTAGTTACGACCGCAGTTCACAACAATACAGACTATCGGGGTCGGGGACAAACATCTGGGCTAACCACGACGAATTCCACTTTATGTGGAAGCGCATGAAAGGCGATTTTATATTGCGTACCAATGCCGCATTTATTGGAAAGGGGGTTGAGGAGCATCGTAAGATCGGATGGATGATTCGCACATCACTCGATTCCAATTCAAAGCAGGTAAGTGCTGTAGTGCACGGTGCCGGTTTAACCTCGCTTCAATACCGAAAAGCAACAGCTGGGGTTACGGAAGAAAAGAAATTTGAATTAACTGCAGCTGATGTCATTCAGTTGGAAAGAAAAGGAAGCATTTACACAATGTCCGTTGCCCATAAGGGGGACATGTTTGTTTCACCGGAAATAAGTGATATTGACCTTGGCGACGATGTATATGTCGGGTTATTTATATGTGCCCATAATCCCAATGTAACCGAAAATGCGGTCTTTAACAATGTAAGGATAGTGACACCGGCTCCGGCAAACTTAGTGGCATACAGGCAATATCTTGGAAGCGATATCGAGATACTTGACCTTGACAGTCAAAACAGTAAAATCATCTACCAGTCGCCCCGGTCATTGCAGGCGCCAAACTGGCTGAAAGACGGCAAACACCTGTTGTATAACAGTGATGGCCTGCTATACAACTTCGATCTTAAAACAAACACCCCGACCGTTTTAAATACAGGTTCAGCCATCCATAACAACAACGATCATGTGATTTCATTCAACGGAAAATGGCTGGCCATTAGCAGCAGTGATAAAACTGGCAATTCAATTGGCTGGGTGCTACCTGTTACAGGGGGCGAACCCCGGAGAATAAATGACATAGGCCCATCCTATATGCATGGCTGGTCGCCGGATGGCAAATACCTTGTTTTTTGCGGAGCGCGCAATAAAGAATATGATGTTTACCGGGTACCCGTTGCCGGTGGCGCCGAGGTTAGATTAACAACGTCGCCGGGGCTCGACGACGGGCCTGAATATTCACCCGACGGCAAATACATTTATTTTAATTCTGTACGCAGTGGTTTAATGCAGGTTTGGCGTATGAAGGCCGATGGCAGTGAGCAAACACAACTAACAAATGATGATTACAATAATTGGTTCCCGCACATTTCGCCTGATGGAAAATGGATCGAGTTTATTACCTTCCTTAAAAGCGAAGTCGCACCCGGCGACCATCCGTTTTATAAGCATGTTTACTTGAGGGTTATGCCAGTTGGTGGCGGCCCGTCAAAGGTAATAGCTTATTTATACGGCGGCCAGGGCACCATTAATACCCCATCGTGGTCGCCCGATAGTAAACACCTGGCATTTGTAAGTAATACAAATCTTTTATTCCCGGTATTTCCAATAGGCAAATAATCTATCGATTTAACGCATCTTAAAATACATAAAATGGAAACATCTCGCAGAACATTTATTAAGAACACTTCGTTGGCAGTGGCTGGTGCAGCTTTATTTTCCAATGAGCTTTTTGCATCGGCTAAAAAAATTGAACGCGTTGGAATACAGCTTTATTCGGTGCGTGAAGCTATGGGAAAAGATCCCAAGGGGTCGTTAAAAAAACTGTCTGACATGGGGTATATACATGTTGAACACGCCAATTACGTCAACCGCAAGTTTTATGGCTATACTGCCAAAGAATTTAAAAAGCTTTTATTCGATCTTAACCTGCAAATGCCAAGCGGCCACACGGTGATGACTGCGCGTGATTGGGATGCGACCCAGGGCGACTTTACTGACAAATGGAAGTATACTATTGATGACGCTGCCGAAGCAGGCCAGCGATATGTGATAAGCCCATGGCTTGAAGAAGGCCTGCGTAAAGATATGGATGGTTTGAAACGTTTTATGGAGCAGTTTAATAAATGCGGGGAACTTTGTAAATCGCATGGGATGACGTTTGGTTACCACAACCATAATTTTGAGTTTAGTACAATGGTTGGCGATAGTAATCTGTACGATTTTATTCTTAAAAATACCGACCCTGCCCTTGTAGCTCAGCAAATGGATATAGGTAACATGTTTGGTGCTGGAGGAATCGCTTTAGATCTGTTAAAAAAATACCCCGGTCGTTTTGAATTAATGCATGTAAAGGACGAGATAAAGAGCACAACGGGACAAGGCATGGACGGTTACGACAGCACCATACTGGGTGCTGGCGTAATGCCGGTGAAAGAAATAGTAAAAGCTGCAAGAAAAATGGGGGGCACTTCTCAATTTATAATCGAGCAGGAATCATATCAGGGTAAGGATCCGTTTGACTGTGTAAAAATCGACTTACAAACTATGAAAAAGTGGGGATTTTGACAGCATTATAATAACTTGAACACTTTAGTAATATTGATAGAGCAAGTATTGTAGAACTTGCCTTAAACGATTTTATAAGCGTTATTGTGTAAAAAAAACACAATGATTATTTGTTCAGTAATTTTTTGTTCATACATTAGTCGGAGTAACCGATTATAGGATTTTATTAACCACTTATTAAATTAGGATATGTCTGCAAACACTTATGACGCCATCGTCATTGGTTCAGGGATTTCGGGCGGATGGGCTGCAAAGGAATTGACCGAAAAAGGGTTGAAAACCATCATGCTGGAGCGGGGCCGGAACATTGAGCACATTAAAGATTATGTAAATGCGAACAAAGCACCCTGGGAATTTCCGCATAGGGGTGGACGCACTCAGGAAATGATCAAGGATTACCCGGTTTTAAAGCGCGATTATCCGCTAAACGAAACCAATCTTGATTATTGGGCAAGCGATAAGGATAGCCCATATACCGAAATTAAACGTTTCGACTGGTTCCGCGGATACCATGTAGGCGGCCGCTCATTGATGTGGGGCAGGCAATCGTACCGCTGGGCTGATTTTAATTTCGAAGAAAATGCAAAAGACGGCATCGGTGTTGACTGGCCTATCCGTTACAAGGACCTTGAGCCGTGGTACGGATATGCTGAAAAATTTGCAGGCATCTCCGGTAATAAAGACGGCCTTGCTGTACTTCCTGACGGCGACTTCATGCCGCCAATGGAAATGAACTGTGTTGAAAAGGATGTCGCTGCGCGTTTTAAAGATCATTATAAACAAGCCCGGTCATTTATTATCGGACGGACAGCAAATATTACGGTTCCACATAATAACCGTACAAACTGCCAGTATCGTAATAAATGCTGGTTAGGGTGTCCGTTTGGGGCATATTTCAGCACACAGTCGGCAACGTTGCCTGCAGCGGTAGCAACCGGTAATTTAACCTTGCGCCCCTGGTCTATCGTTACAAAAATATTGTACGATAAGGACACTAAAAAGGCAAAAGGAGTAGAGGTGCTGGATGCCGAAACCAACAAAACCTATGAGTTTTTTGCTAAGATAATTTTCCTTAACGCGTCGACATTTAACAGCGCCTGGATTTTAATGAATTCGGCAACGGATATCTGGCCTGATGGCTTGGGTAGCAGCAGCGGCGAACTGGGTCATAACGTAATGGACCACCATTTAGGCGTAGGAGCATCCGGCACAGTCGAGGGTTTTGAAGACAAATATTATTTCGGACGCCGGGCAAACGGTATCTATATTCCACGCTACAGGAATCTGGATGGCGAAAAACGCGATTACATACGCGGCTTTGGTTACCAGGGTGGCGGAGGCCGCGAAGGCTGGGGAAGGGATATTGCCGAAATGAATGTTGGCGGCGCTTTCAAAGATGCGCTAACGGAACCAGGCACCTGGACGATGGGTATTGGCGGTTTTGGCGAGACATTGCCATATCACGAAAATAAGGTAACACTTGATAAAACCAAAAAAGATAAGTGGGGGCTTCCCGTACTGGCGTTTGATGCTGAACTGAAGGACAACGAGAAGAAAATGCGGAAAGATATGGAGAATGACGCTAAGGAAATGCTGGAAGCAGTAGGTGTGAAAAATGTAAAAACACACAGCGGCAATCCTTACTTAGGCCGTGGCATTCACGAAATGGGTACCGCGCGTATGGGCAGAGATCCTAAAACATCCGTATTAAACGGCTGGAACCAGGTTTGGGACGCTAAAAACGTGTTTGTAACTGACGGATCGTGTATGACATCAGCTGCTTGCCAGAATCCTTCACTTACCTATATGGCGTTAACAGCGCGCGCGGCAAATCACGCGGTGGAGGAGTTGAAAAAAGGTAACGTATAAGTATAGCCGGATTTAAACGCTCTTTTGAAGCGGATTTAGATAGGGCTTGACCATATTTAAGATAACCAATAAAAACATGAGTGAAAATAAAGAAGCCGATAAAACTTCAATGCCATCCAGGCGCGACTTTCTAAAAACCAGTACTATTGCCGCAGCAGGTATCATGATTGTTCCGCGATTTGTGCTGGGGGGCAAGGGGTTCATAGCGCCGAGCGACCGTTTAATTATTGCCAGCGTTGGCGTAGGCGGCAAAGGCCAAAGCGATGTTGCAAATTTTTATAAAAGCGGCAAGGCCGAGATTGCGTACTTATGCGACGTTGACGACCGTCGCGCGGCCACCACAGTTAAAAACTTTCCAAAGGCACAGTACTATAAGGACTGGCGAAAAATGTTTGAAAAGGAAGCAAAGCATTTTGACGCGGTATCCGTTTCCACTCCCGATCATAACCATGCTATTATTACTTATCATGCTATGCAAATGGGGAAACATGTGTATGTGCAAAAACCTCTGACACATGATATTGCTGAAGCCAGGATGCTAACTGCAGCCGCGAAAAAATATAAGATAGTTACACAAATGGGTAACCAGGGTGCATCAAATGACGGTACACGTCAGCTTGCTGAATGGTATGATGCCGGTTTGATTGGCGATGTACATACTGTATACTGTTGGACAAACAGGCCGGTTTGGCCGCAGGGTATCCCTTGGCCGGCAACCAAATCAGAAATTCCCGGGGAACTGGACTGGGATCTGTGGCTTGGAACTGCACCTTATAAGGAATATGTGGACAAATTGGTGCCGTTTAACTGGCGCGGTTGGTGGGATTATGGTACCGGTGCGCTCGGCGATATGGGCTGCCACCTGGTTGAAGCGCCGTTCCGGGTTTTAGGGCTTAAATACGCGAAAGATGTACAGGCAAGTGTAGGATCGGTATATGTTGACCAATTTAAGCAGGGCCATTTCCTTGACAGTTGCCCGCCATCGAGCCATATTACACTTACGTTTCCAAAAACACATAAAACAAAAGGCGACATAACCTTGCATTGGATGGATGGAGGCATACAACCTGAGCGCCCCGAAGAATTAGGTCCTAATGAAAAATTTGGAGATGACGGAAACGGAACTTTATTTATAGGTACTAAAGGAAAAATGATAGCCAGTACTTATTCTGATAACCCATTATTGTTACCAACATCGCGCACAAACGAGGTTAATGTGCCTAAAAAATTCGCACGTGTGTCGCCTGGTATAGGCGGACGTTCGGGCGCAGATGGCCATTATGCCCAGTGGGTTGAAGGTTGTATAGCCGGCTATGGTAAAACAGAGTTAAGTTCATCATTTGATGTTGCCGGTCCGTTAACCGAGGCTTTATTAATGGCTAATCTTGCTGTACGTGGCCACGACCTTAAGGGCGGACACATCAAAATGGTTTGGGATAACGCAAACATGCGGATAACCAATTTTGACGACGTTAACCAGTTTGTTAAACGCCAGTACAGGGAAGGCTGGACCATCTAATTCAGCATTAAGTCAATAATTTCATTCAGTAATTCATTAATTTAATAACTCAATAATTAAAATGAATAGAAGAGACGCCATAAGTAGAGTTGCCCTGATCATGGGCGGAGCTGTAATAGGTGCCGATTTTTTTATTTCGGGATGTAAAACAAACTCTACAAACGTAAATGATCTGTCTAGTCCGGATCATGTTGCATTTTTAAATGAGGTTGCTGATACCATACTGCCAACCACAAGCTCGCCCGGTGCAAAGGCTGCCAATGTTGGCCAGTTTATGACGGTAATGGTACGCGATTGCTACGCACCCAAGGATCAGAAAACATTCATGGACGGTATGGGCAAACTTGACGATGCCAGCCAGCAAAAGTATGGCAGTAAGTTTATGAGTATTACACCGGAGCAGCGCACAGAATTGCTGGTTGCCTTAGATAAAGAGCAGAAAGATTTCACCGCTAAGAGAAATAAAGATATCGCTGCTGAAAAGCTGCAGCATAAGGACGATCCGAAATTTAAGGCGACAGAAAGGCCGAATCACTATTTCAGGATGATGAAGGAATTAACCTTGTTGGGATACTTTACTTCCGAGATTGGCGCTACAAAAGCGTTGCGTTATGTTGCCGTTCCCGGGCGTTATGATGGCTGCGTTCCATACAAAAAAGGCGACAAAGCCTGGGCAACCTAATAAATTAGTGAATTGGTGAGTTAGTGAATTGTTGAACGGTTATTTTTTCAATCGCCAATCCGTTAACTTACCAATTTCATTATTACTAAGTCAATAATTCACTAAATCAATAATTAATATACATGAGTCATAGAAAACTCCGTATGGGGATGATCGGTGGGGGAAAGGATGCCTTTATCGGCGCTATCCACCGTATCGCCGCCAATATGGACGGGCAGATAGAACTGGTTTGCGGGGCATTAAGCGTTCACAAAGAACTGGCTATTGAAAGCGGCCATATGCTTTTTTTACCTGAAGACAGGACCTATACCAATTACGAAGACATGATCAAGGCAGAAAGCAATCTGCCTGCTGATAAACGGATGGACTTTGTAACCATCGTTACACCGAATTTTGCACACTTCGCCCCGGCTATGCTCGCACTCGAGCACGGCTTTAACGTTGTAATTGAAAAACCCATAACATTTACTATAGATGAAGCCCGGCAGCTAAAAAAGAAACTGGACGAAACCGGGTTGATGCTATTGCTTACACACACCTATTCGGGCTACCCGATGGTTAAGGAAGCACGTGAGCGTGTAAAAAGAGGGGATTTTGGTAAGATAAGGAAGATATATGTGGAGTATTGCCAGGGTTGGTTGAGCAAGTTATCTGAAAGAGAAGGCAATGCCCAGGCCGCATGGCGCACCGATCCTTCAAAATCGGGTAAAAGTGGCTGCATGGGCGATATCGGCACACATGCTGCACACCTGGCCGAATACATTTCGGGGTTGAAGATCACGCAAATGTGCGCCTCCTTAAACACGGTTGTTGACGGCCGGATGCTGGATGATGACGGCGCTATTTTATTGCGTTTTGAAAAAAAGGCAACAGGTACGCTGATAGCATCGCAGGTTGCGGCGGGCGAAGAGAACGCGCTCAAAATTCGTGTGTACGGCGAAAACGGTGGCCTCGAATGGGCACAGCAGGAGCCAAATACACTGACATTAAGATGGCTCGATAAGCCAGCGCAAACATTGCGGGCGGGAAACAACTACAGCGACCGGGAGTCAGTTTATGCTACCCATAATGCCCGTACACCCGGCGGCCATCCGGAAGGGTATCTCGAGGCTTTCGGTAACCTATACCGCAATTTTGCCCTCGCGTTAAGCGCCAAGATCAACAACGAACAGGCAAAACCCGAATGGCTTGATTTTCCGGGCATTAACGACGGAATAAGAGGCATGGCATTTATCGAAAATGTGGTAAATTCAAATCACAGCAACGAGAAGTGGACGGACTACGTGGTGTGATGATGTGCAGATTTCAAATGTGCAGATGTGTTAATTTGAAGATTTGGTGATGATTCATAGCAACTGCTATTTACCAATGAACAAATAAACAAGTGAACCAATGAACGAATAAAAATGACTACAATAAAAGGACCTGCAATATTTATAGCGCAATTTATAGGCGATCAGGCGCCGTTTAACAGCCTGGAAGGGATTTGTAAGTGGGCCCGCGATCTGGGTTTTAAAGGTGTGCAATTACCAACACTGGATGCGCGTTTTATCGATCTGCAAAAAGCAGCTGAAAGTAAAACTTACGCCGAGGATTTAAAAGGCGAGATCAAATCATACGGGTTAGAGATCACTGAGCTATCTACACATTTACAGGGCCAGCTGGTTGCGGTAAACCCGGTTTATGACCAGCTTTTTGACGGTTTTGCCCCCGAAGCTTATCGCAATAATCCCCCGGCCCGTAAGGACTGGGCGGTGCAGCAGCTAAAATATGCGGCGAAGGCTTCGCAAAATCTAGGACTTAGCGCATCTGTGACCTTCAGCGGCGCTTTGCTTTGGCCAATGGTTTATCCCTGGCCGCAACGCCCCGCCGGCATCGTAGATACCGCGTTTGCCGAATTGGCTAAACGCTGGGAACCTATTTTGAATGTATATGAAGATTGTGGCATCGACTTATGTTTTGAAATCCATCCGGGAGAAGACCTGCATGACGGCATTACCTACGAAATGTTCCTTGAAAAAGTAAACAATCATAAGCGGGCCTGTTTGTTGTATGACCCCTCACACTTCGTTTTGCAGTGCCTGGACTACCTGGAATATATCGACAATTACCACGAGCGAATAAAAATGTTCCATGTGAAAGATGCCGAGTTTAACCCTACCGGGAAACAGGGCGTTTACGGCGGTTACCAAAATTGGGTTGACCGGGCGGGACGCTTCCGTTCGTTAGGTGACGGACAGGTAGATTTCAAAGGTATTTTTAGTAAATTAACCCAGTATGATTATAAAGGATGGGCCGTATTGGAATGGGAATGCGCGCTTAAGCATCCGGAAGATGGGGCACGAGAGGGGGCTGAATTTATAAAAAACCATATCATCCGGGTAACCGAAAGGGCATTTGATGATTTCGCCGCTTCTGGTTCGGATGATGCGTTTAACAGGAAAACGCTTGGTATTTGATTGAGATATTGAACTGATTACCCAATTAATAAGCTATTTAAACCTAAATTTAAACTAAATGCAATCCATTAACCGTACTCAACTATTCAGGGCCAGTTGTTTGTCCCTATTGGTTACCTCACTTTCATTCGGTATCCGCGCCGGTATTCTTAATAAGCTGGGCGTCGACTTTCAGCTGGATAAGGCCCAACTGGCTTCCATAACCGCCACGGCGTTTTATGGGTTTCCGATCGCCGTAGTGATTGGCGGTTTTATCGTCGACGTTATTGGTATGAAGCGCTTACTGGTAATTGCATTTTTGTTTCACCTTGCCGGGATTTTACTTACCATATTTGCCCAGGGTTTCTGGACGCTTTACATCTCAACCCTATTGATAGGTTTGGCGAATGGCACAGTTGAAGCGGCTTGCAACCCGTTGGTAACCGCACTATATCCCGACAATAAAACAACCAAGCTTAATCACTTTCACCTATGGTTTCCGGGTGGTATTGTAATAGGTACGTTAATCGTATTGTTATTAAACAAGATAGGTTTGAACTGGCAAATACAGGTAGGCATTATGCTTTTACCAACTGCCATTTATGGTTATTTATTTTCAAAACTTGATTTCCCGGTTACAGAACGCGTGGCATCGGGTGTTTCAACAGCGGGCATGTACCGTGCACTTTGGAACCCGCTGTTTATCTTTATGTTCATCTGCATGTTTGGTACGGCCATAACTGAACTGTTCACCGGGCAGTGGATAGATGTATTATTGAAAAACGTAACACAGAACGCGATATTGATACTTACGTTAGATACCGGCGTTATGGTTATCGGGCGCGCCTTTGCCCGGCCGGTGCTTAAAATGTTTTCGCCGCAGGTGCTATTACTTATATCAACCATATTAGCCGCAACCGGTATTTATTTGCTAAGCACTTTAACGGGTAATTCTGTGTTCTTCGCCGCTATTATTTTCGGTATGGGCGTATGCTACTTTTGGCCAACTATGCTTGGATTCGTGAATACAAATCTGCCGGATACCGGTGCTATCGGTTTAAACCTGATGGGTGGCGCAGGTATGTTTGCTGTTTCTGTCTATACCATTTTTATGGGAAGGTATTATGACAGGATCGTTCAGGAGGCAGGGGGCAGCAATGCGCTTGCAGGACAGAAAGTTTTGCAAACTACATTGGTTATACCCATTGTATTGATCGTAGCTTTTGCCGGTTTGGTTGTTTATATGCGCAGCAAAAATAAAACTGCGCCGTTAAAAACAGTTGCGGTTTAATTATACCAACCTTAAATTGTAATTTTAATAATCCTTATATCAAATAATTTACCACATGAAGAAAGTTTTTGTAGTTCTATGCATAAGCGCGGTGATAACCGCATGCGGGGGCAACTCTAAAAGCGGCAGCGCTGACAGCACCGCGGCGGCCAATCAAACCGCTAAACAGTCGGAGTCAAGTGCAGATACAAACGCCAATAAAATCGGTACGGAAACATCTGGCGCAACATCGCCGGGCGCTAAACTGCTTGCTGCTAATGATTGCTTAACCTGCCATAAGGTAGATACGAAAGTTATCGGCCCGGCTTACCAGGATGTTGCGGCTAAATACCCCGCCACCGAAGCCAATATCGATACATTAGCAAACAAAGTGATAAAAGGCGGCAGCGGTAATTGGGGCACTGTACCAATGGCGGCCCATCCAACAGTTTCACAAAACGATGCTAAAGAAATGGTGAAATACATCCTTTCACTAAAAAAATAAATTCACCATAACCAGCAAATCATGCACGCAGCTATTCGGGTTAAACTTTCTTTAATGATGTTCCTCGAATTTTTTATCTGGGGTGCATGGTTTGTTACAATGGGGACCTATTTGACGGTAACGCTGCACGCGACGGGCGTGCAAAATGCCGGCGCATACGCCACGCAGGCGCTTGGGGCTTTATTGGCCCCGTTTATTATCGGGCTTATTGCTGATCGCTATTTTTCAGCGCAGAAAATCCTGGGAGTTTTGCACTTACTTGGCGCTGCGTCTCTTTATTACGCGACAACCGTCGAGAACTTCGATAAGTTTTATCCCAACATCCTGTTTTACATGATTATCTACATGCCAACATTGGCATTGGTTAATTCTGTAGCATTCAAACAACTTAAAAACCCGAATAAGGAGTTTCCTTTTATTCGCGTGTTCGGTACTGTCGGCTGGATCGTTGCAGGAACAATTATAGCATGGCTGGATTGGGAACATAAAGGTTCGCTGGTGTTAACCTTCAGGATGGCTGCGATAGCTTCGCTGATATTAGGACTTTTTAGTTTCACCTTACCTGACACCCCGCCGGGGAAAAAAGGGCAGAAGATCACCTTTGGTGAGATCATCGGACTGGATGCGATTGGATTATTAAAGAAACGCGCCTACCTGGTATTTTTCCTTGCATCAGTTGCTATTTGTATTCCGCTTGCTTTTTATTACAATTTTACCAACCCGTTTTTGAACGAGATTGGGATGAAAAAAGCCGCTGGAATCCAAACACTTGGCCAATATTCTGAATTGTTTTTTATGGCGATGATGCCGCTGTTTTTTGTACGGCTTGGTGTAAAAAAAATGCTGGCATTTGGTATGCTTGCATGGGCTTTACGTTATGTGTTTTTCGCTTATGGCGATGTCGGCAGCAATTACTGGATGCTGATAGCCGGTATTGTGATCCACGGAATATGCTACGACTTTTTCTTTGTTACCGGCCAGATATACACGGAGAACCGGGCCGGAGAACGCTTCAAAAGTTCGGCACAGGGTTTTATCACGCTGGCAACTTACGGGATAGGTATGTTGATAGGGTATTACTTGTCGGGCCCAATAGTTGACCATTGGAAAACTTCGGCAACCACCCATAACTGGCAAACGATATGGCTTATACCGGGCGGTATCGCAGCTGTAGTATTGATATTGTTTTTACTGTTATTTGAGGATAAAGACCACATCGAAACACAGCCCGGGCTGGATATAGAAGAGCCTTCGGCGCATGTTGAAATATAAACGAACCTAATTATGGCAGAGAAACAAGACCGGCGTTCGGCAATCAGGAATATAGTAGCCGGCACCGCCGCAATAACCACGGCCGGCATGTTAACCGCATTTAAACCGGAAGAAAAAAAAGACATGCTTTCAGATAAGCTCAAAGGCAATATCAATCATTCAGTTTCTCCCTGGTGCTATCATGAACTAACCTTAGATCAGCTTTGCGGGGTATCAAAAGAGATCGGTATTACCGGTATTGACCTTTGCGGGCCAAAAGACTGGCCTGTGCTGCAAAAGCACGGTATGCATTCACCAATGTGCAACGGCGCCGAAATTAACCTTACCGACGGTTTTAACGATAAGCAGTTTCACGCCACATTACGGAAGAACTACACGGACATGATTCCGCTGGTTGCCAAAAATGGCTACACCAATCTCATCTGCTTCAGCGGCAGCCGCAGGGGAAAAGACAACGAGACCGGTTGGAACAATTGCGTGGAAGGGTTGAAACCTTTGGTGGCTTTAGCCGAGAAACACAAGGTAGTGCTGTGTATGGAGTTGCTTAACAGTAAGATTGATCATAAAGATTACCAGTGCAACAATGTAGAGTGGGGTGTTGAACTGGCAAAAAGAATAAATTCCGAAAACTTCAAACTGCTTTTTGATATTTATCATATGCAGATAATGGAAGGCGATATTATACGCAACATAACGGATCATCACCATTATATAGCCCATTATCACACAGGCGGAATACCCGGGAGGCATGAGATTGACGAGACACAGGAACTGTATTACCCCGCCGTAATGCGGGCCATTGCAGCCACCGGCTATAAAGGATACGTAGGGCAGGAGTTTGTCCCTAAACAGGCCGATAAGATAGCCTCGTTAAGAAAAGCCATACATATTTGCGATGTGTAGCAGAGCGCCAGGATTCAAGAACCATGAACCCAAAAAGGCACCAATGAACTAATGAACCAGTGAACCAACAAACATACCTATGTCAACGAGAAGAAAATTTTTAACACAAGCAGGATTAATTTCAGCAGGGATCATGATCGCGCCGGAGTTGCTTTCAGCAAAAACAAAGAATGTAGTCGGGCTGCAGCTATATAGCTTACGCGACCAGCTGCCAAAAGATGTAAGAGGCGGAATCGCCAAAGTTGCGGCCGCAGGCTATAAAGAAGTTGAACCTTTTGGCTATTCAAAGCAACACGGCTTTTGGGGTTTAACAGCCAAAGAATTTAGTGCGTTATTGAAACAGCACGGTTTAACAACCCCGAGCGCACATTTCGGTATGGACGAATATTTTGTGCATGGTAAAACCAGCGACCTTGAATCGTATATCGAGGCGGCAAATGCTACCGGCATGAGTTATGTGATCGTTCCCTCAATAAACGGCGAGGTTTTAAAAAGTGCCGACCAGTTTAAAGAAGTTGCCGAAAAAATGAATAAAGCGGCTGAAATGTGCAAAAAGGCGGGTTTAAAATTGGGCTATCACAACCATAACTTTGAATGGAAACCTGTTGACGGCACAACGTTTTACGATGTACTATTAAAAAACACCGACCCTGCATTGGTGCACATGGAAATGGATATTTACTGGGTGGTACGCGCAGGGCAGGACCCTGTTAAACTATTTGAGCAACATCCCGGACGGTTTGCCTTGTGCCATATAAAAGACAGGGATAAGACCAACCCGAATTTAAATACGGAAATAGGCAAGGGCAGCATCGATTTTAAAGGCATTTTAAGCCACGCAAAAACTGCCGGGCTAAAGCACTTTATTGTTGAGCAGGAGAATTACATTAATATTGACCCGTACGTAAGCATCGCGGAAAGCGCGGCCTATTGTAAGAATGTTTTGCATGTATAATTGCTTAACGTTCATTAACCTACTAACATAATCAACCTGATAAACTTAATAAACCAAATTATGAAACACACACTTTTATTAACCGCGTTGTTATCCGGCAGCTTTTTTATAGCTAACGCGCAACAGGCTAAGCCTGAAGATACTGAGGTATGGAATCCTATTCCAAAAATGGTGACGCCCGGCAAAACCTGCAGTGATGCGCCATCGGATGCCATTATATTATTTGATGGAAAAAATCTTAATGAGTGGGTGCAAAACAAAGACAAATCCCCTGCAATGTGGGATGTTCATGATGGCATTGTAACAGTAAATAAGAATTACGGCAATATCGAAACCAAAAAATCATTTACCAATTACCAGCTGCATATTGAGTGGCGCGTACCCGCTGATATCGAAGGCTCGGGACAGGGCCGCGGTAACAGCGGGGTATTTTTAGCATCAACCGGCCCCGGCGATGACGGCTACGAGCTGCAGGTGTTAGATTCATACAACAATAAAACGTATGTGAATGGCATGGCCGGCAGTCTTTACAAACAGGCAATTCCTTTGGCTAACCCTGGAAGAAAACCAGGCGAATGGCAAACGTATGATGTAGTATGGACCGCACCAACCTTCAACGTAGACGGCTCGGTAAAAACGCCTGCAAAGGCTACTGTATTTTTCAACGGCGTGGTAGTTGAAAATAATTTTGAGCTTTGGGGTCCGACGAAATATATTGGCAAACCTGTTTATAAACAACATGGCCCGGCACCGATTAAATTGCAGGCACATGGCGATAAAAGCAAACCGCTTAGCTTCCGTAATATTTGGGTAAGGGAGCTGTAGTTGTTCATTGTTGATAGTTCATGGTTCATTGCAGCTTGTCATGTAAACCATGAACTATCATCCATGAACCATGAACCGTCAACTATCTATCCATGAAAAAATACCCATATTTAATTGCATTTCTACTGTTTATAAGTGGAATCGTCGCCGCGCAGGATAACAAAGCCCCGGCTTATCCGCTTATTACGCATAATACCTACTTCAGTATATGGTCGTTTACGCATGATCTGAACGCGTCGCCAACAAAGCACTGGACAGGTAAAGACCAATCTTTGCTCGGCTTAATTAAAGTAGACGGTACCACATACCGGTTTATGGGCAAAGAGCCTAAAGGTTATAAAACTATTTTACCTGCATCGGACGAGAAGCCTTACCAATGCAAGTACACCGAAACCGAACCTAAAGGAGATTGGACAGACTCGCCTTACAACGACCGCGACTGGAAAACAGGTGCTGCGCCGTTTACCGACGATAAGGAGAAAGCCAAAACCTTGTGGGCCAGCAAAAATATTTGGGTGCGGCGTACTTTTACCCTTAATGACCTGAATATAAATAACCTTTTTTTAAAACTGTACCATGATGACAATGTAGAAGTTTACCTGAACGGTAAAGAAATATACAACGTTAAAGGATGGACGAGCGATTTTAAGCTGATACCGGTTAAAGACAGGTTCAAAAATAAGCTTCGGAAAGGCGAAAATGTGTTAGCTATCCATTGCGCCAACACGGCCGGCGGCGCCTGGCTTGATGCGGGCCTGGTTGAAGAAGTTAAGCTTCAGTCCGCATCGGTACTGGCAGCCAAACAAAAGAGCGTTGAGATAAATGCCACACAAACCATTTACAAATTTGAATGTGTGGGCGTCGACCTCGGCGTTGTATTTACATCACCATTATTGATAAACGACCTGGATGTATTTTCACGGCCTGTTTCTTATATATCTTACGTTGTCCGGTCGAACGATGGCCGTAAACATAATGTAAAAGTGTTTTTCAGCGCTTCAACTACTGTGGCGGTAAATAGCCCGGTGCAGGCGGTAACCACGCAAAAATATGCCACACGTGCGTTGTCGGTTTTGAAGACCGGCACCATCGAGCAACCAGTATTGAAGAAAAAGGGTGATGACTTGCGTATTGATTGGGGATATGCATATGTAGCCGCACCCAAGTCGGCAGAGGTGACACAATACATTACGCCGGAATCAAACTGCGTAAACTCATTTATTAGCGGAAATGTAAAATCTACCGTCAACAAGGGAAGCGGTTTGGCATTAAATACGGTAATGTCTTTTGGCAGCGTCGGCGCCACAGCGAAAGAGAAATTTGTTGAGTTGGGATATGACGACCTGTATTCCGTGCAATACTTTGGGCAAAATCTAAAACCCTGGTGGAAAGCGAGTGGAAGAGTAACGATAGAAAACGAATTGGATAAAGCTGCTGCTCAATATACATCCGTCCTGCAAAAGTGCGACCGGTTCAATAAAATCATGCACAACGCAGCGGTAACAGCCGGCGGAAGTAATTACGCCTATTTATGCGATCTCGCATACCGGCAAAGCATTGCGGCGCACCAATTATTAAAAAGCCCGCAGGGCGAAATACTGTTTTTATCGAAAGAGAATTTCAGTAATGGTTCCATCAATACAGTAGACGTAACATATCCTTCGGCACCCCTATACCTGCTATATAATCCCAGGCTGCTGGAAGGCATGCTAAACGGGATATTTCATTACTGCGAAAGCCACGCCTGGACAAACAATTTTGCAGCGCACGATTTAGGTACCTATCCATTGGCAAACGGCCAAACTTACGGCGAAAATATGCCGGTTGAAGAGTCGGGTAATATGCTGATCCTTACCGCAGCCATCGTTAAAGCAGAAGGTAATGCAGGGTATGCCCGAAAGCACTGGAAACTACTCAGTACCTGGGCTGATTATCTGAATAAAACGGGCTTTGATCCCGGCTTGCAACTTTGTACCGACGATTTTGCGGGGCATCTGGCCCGGAATGCCAATTTATCTGTTAAAGCTATTGTTGCCATAGGGGCATATGCAGGGTTGGCCGACCAGCTCGGGTATCATTCCGTTGCAACAAAATATCGGGAAATAGTCAAAACCATGGTTGCTAACTGGATGATGATGGCCGACGCCGGCGATCATTACTCCCTTGTTTTTGAGCGCCCTGACACCTGGAGCCAGAAATATAACCTGGTTTGGGATAAGGTTTTGAAATTGAACTTGTTTCCGCCTGCGGTTTACAAAAAGGAAGTGAGTTATTATCTCACAAAACAAAACACTTTTGGCTTACCGTTGGATAGCCGTAAAACCTACACAAAATCCGATTGGATATTATGGTCGGCAACGCTGGCAGATAACCAAAAAGATTTTCGGACGCTTACCGACCCGGTTTATAAATACGCTACTGAAACACCTTCTCATGTACCACTCAGCGATTGGCACGAAACGACTGACGGAAAACAGGTTGGTTTCCAGGCGCGGAGTGTGGTTGGCGGATATTTTATGAAGCTTTTGGATAATAAATGGGCAAAATAATTTCATCTTGCCGCAACGCCAGTCGCTGATTACAAGTAAATTTACTTAGCATAAAAAATTATGAAATCGTTCAAATGGTTTAGCCTTTCGTTATTATTAGTTATTACAACCACGGTATTCGCCCACGCGGCGGAAAACTTTTATTACCAGTTGAAGATATACCATCTTAAAACGCAGCAACAGGAAGACCGCCTGGATACCTATTTGCAAAACGCCTATATGCCAGCCATGCACAAAATGGGTATTCAACATATCGGGGTATTCAAACCGGTTGACCGGGATACGGCCGGGCGGCGTGTATATGTATTAACGCCCTTTAGTACTTGGGCTCAACTCGAAAATGCCGGGCAAAAGCTCATGGCCGACCCGCAGTATTTGTCAAACGGTGCGGACTATATTGATGCAGCTTATAATAATTTGACTTATACCCGGATAGAAACGATCATATTGCGCGCCTTTCCAAAAATGCCTGCGCCTGCGGTTCCCAGCCTGTCATCAAACAAAACCGACCGTGTGTATGAGCTGCGCAGCTACGAAAGTCCGACGGAAAAATACAATGTGAATAAAGTACGCATGTTTAATGTTGGCGATGAGGTGGCTTTGTTTAAGCGCCTCGGTTTTAACGCGGTATTTTATGCGGAGGTATTGGCCGGCAGTCACATGCCGAACTTGATGTACATGACCACATTCAATAACCGGGAGGACAGGGACAAGCATTGGGCCACGTTTTCGGCCGACCCGGAGTGGAAGGCATTGTCCGCAAAGCTTGAATACCAGCACAACGTTTCAAAGGCCGAGATCATGTTTTTACACCCCACGGCATATTCTGATTTTTAAATGAATCCTGATAGGCGCGATTATGATGCAGTAGTAGTCGGCTCGGGCCCCAATGGTTTAGCCGCAGCCATATTATTGCAGCAGAACGGGCTATCGGTGTTGCTGATCGAGGGTAAAGAAACGATTGGCGGCGGATTGCGCTCGGCGCAGCTTACCTTGCCGGGATATGTTCATGATATTTGCTCGGCGGTGCATCCGCTTGCCGCTGCATCGCCTTTTTTTTCGCAGCTTCCGCTGGACCAATTCGGCCTCGAGTACATTTATCCTGAAATAGCAGCTGCCCATCCATTTGATAACGGTACTGCCGCGGTGCTCAAAGGAACTGTGAGTAAAACAGCGCATTTGCTTGGCGCTGATGAGCAGGCTTATAGCAAATTGATGCAGCCGATTGTAAACGACTGGCCCCTGATCGTAGATGACATCCTGGCCCCGCTGCATTTTCCCAAACATCCCATGGCAATGGCCCGATTTGGATTGAAAGCATTACCATCGGCAAGTTATCTGTCTAAACATTTCCAAACGCCCGAAGCAAAAGCATTTTTCGCGGGTATGGCGGCGCATTCAATACAACCGTTAACCAATACGGCTACTTCGGCGATAGCCCTTGTGTTGCTTGCTGCGGGCCATGTAAAAGGCTGGCCGATACCTAAGGGTGGCTCACAATGCATTGCCGATGCGCTGGCAGGTTATTTTAAATCGATAGGAGGTAAGATTGAAACCAATACCTATATCACATCTTTAAAGCAGCTTCCATCGGCGCGTGCGGTATTATTTGATGTAACGCCGAAACAATTGCTGCAGATAGCCGGTCACCGTTTTTCACCGCTATACAAATGGCAGTTGGAACGCTACCGTTATGGCATGGGTGTTTTCAAAATTGATTGGGCCTTGGATGATCCAATTCCTTTTACGGCTGAGGGCTGCCGTCAAGCCGGCACAGTACATATCGGCAATTCGATTCAGGAAATCGCCGATAGTGAGCAGCAAATATGGCATGACAGGCACCCCGATAAACCATTTGTACTGCTAACACAGCCCAGCTTGTTTGACACTTCACGCGCCCCGACTGGTAAACATACCGCCTGGGCCTATTGTCACGTTCCGAACGGTTCCGAACACGATATGACCGGTGCCATAGAAAACCAGGTTGAACGCTTCGCGCCGGGTTTTAAGGATCGCATCCTGGCGCGCAGCACGATGAATACTGCCCAAATGCAGGAACATAACCCCAATTATATAGGTGGCGATATAAACGGCGGTGTGATCGATATCGGCCAGCTATTTACCCGTCCGGCTTTGCGGTGGTCGCCGTATAAGACATCAGCAAAAGGAATATATATGTGCTCGTCGTCAACCCCGCCCGGGGGAGGTGTGCATGGTATGTGCGGTTATCACGCTGCAAAGCGCGCTTTAAAAGATGTCTTTGATCACTGATTTGTTTGATTTTCCTGATTGTGCTGATTGCCGGATTTTATCGGGTGCTTTTATGCTTTTTAATTGATAAATAGTTGGTTATATCTGCAAAGCGGGTGTTAAAAGATGTCTTTGATCACTGATTTGTTTGATTTCTCTGATTGTGCTGATTGCCGGATTTTAACAGGTGCTTTTTACGCTTTTTAATTGATAAATAGTTGGTTATATTTATTAACTATTAGCCTGAAAATAAAAAAGTTATGGAAGCTTTTCCTTCATCCATTTGCCCCGCCGTTTTTGCCGAAGATGAAATTTTTGACCGTTAAGCTTACATCATTTTTTTATGTTTTATTTACTTTTTATAAATTAAAGTACTGAAAATCAATAACTTGTTTGAAAGTTGGAAATCTTTATACGACAACAGGCAACCTTCATTAACATTTTAACGTGATGATAAAAGATAAGGTAATATTTACGATTTATAAAGCTAAGGTATAACCCATATGGGAGAGGAAGATTTACATCAACTAATCAGGGGCTGTATAAAGCAAGATAGGAAGTGTCAGAAAATGCTTTATAAGGCATTTTATGGATTTTCAATGAGCATATGCTTGCGCTACGCGGGTAATCGCGATGATGCTACCGAAGTGATGAATCAAGGTTTTTTTAAAGTCTTTACCCATATAGACAGTTACGACATCGAGCGGCCGTTTAAAGCCTGGCTCGGAAAAATCATGATGAATGTTTCTATTGATTTTTACCGTGCCAATCTTAAAATGGCTTATACCGAAGACCTGGACAAAGCGGAACATATTACCGATGGGGAGATTGCGGATAGGAATCTGAATTACGATGATCTTTTGAAGATGGTACAGCAACTTCCGCATTCTTACAGGACTGTTTTTAATCTTTTCGCGATAGATGGTTATTCGCATGAAGAAATATCAACTATCCTGAATATAAATATCGGAACGTCAAAATCAAACCTGCATAAAGCCAGGCAAAAACTTAAACAAATGATATTAAGTGAAGATTCATCGGCAAGGGGTGTTAATTATAAAACTGGAATGGATTATACCATGGTTGTAGCTACCAGCGGGGTAGATATAAGCGGCGTATTATTAAATAAAGGTATTTGAGAATGAGCAACGATAAGGACAAACAACTGGATGATTTTTTCAAAACCGAGTTAGAAGACCCGGTACATCAAACAGTATTTAATGAAAAAGATTGGAGCGCTCTGGAGGAAACACTTGATAACCATAATAAACGGAGAAATTTGGTTTATTGGCTTCCTGTGATAAGTGGTGCTGCAGCTTTATTGTTGATGTTTTTGGGATGGTGGATTTTTAGAGATAACCAGGTTCACGTATCGAAGTTGCAGGTATCAAATCTCCATCACCAGGCAAATACCGGTACAAGCGGCGGGACCATACGGCAACCGATGGGTCACAACCAAACAACACTGGCTACTGCTAATTTTGCAGGGAGTGGCAATCATAAAACTGGCGGTAACAGTAAAGCGTTCTTTACCTTATCTGCCGTTGGTGCCCGCCGCAGCCTTACCGGCTCACAAAAAAACAATCGGGTAAGTATGTTAAAAACGACGCCGGCGGTTTTATACCAGGGTGATACCGAAATTGTGTCAGTACAACCTGCGCCGGTTTTTGAAGATGGTCAAACAGTTTCTCATACGGATATTACTTTTTTGAAAAATGTTTCGGCAGGGGGGATAGTGAAAAGATCAAGGCAGTCGGAACATCAAAAAGATAAAGCAGGCATAAAACAGCAAGCAGCATTCCGTCCTCAATTTGCATTAAGTGTTTTGGCTGCACCTGATTTAAATGGGGTAGGTTCTTTCCAGCAAAGTAAAGTGGGTACAAACGTGGGATTGTTGTTTTCGGCAGTCGTATCAAAAAAGTTTACGATCAGCACAGGGGTGCTTTACTCCGTAAAACCGTATTTAACCAATTTTGCCGATTACCACACATCTTACAGCTTTCGCATAAGCCCGGTAAATGTTACAGCTGATTGCCGTATGCTGGATATCCCATTAAACCTGGGTTACCAGGTTTATAATAAGGGGCAAAACAAATTATCTATCGGCACGGGCCTGTCATCGTACATTATGCTGCATGAAAAGTACACATTCAACTATAATGATGCATATGCCTATGGTCCTGTTAGTTATACGGTTCCAAAAAGCGGAAAATATGTTTTGGGTGTACTTAATTTAAACGCCAGCTACGAGCGCCGGTTAAATTCAAAAGTTGGCGTAACTGTAGAGCCTTATATGAAACTTCCGCTGACTAATATCGGATATGGACAGGTTAAATTACAAACAACTGGTGTTGCTGTAGGGCTTAAATGGAATATAAATTCATCAACAAAACAGTAGAAAATGAAATATTCCATCATTGTTTTACTGGCCTTCATCTGTATCGCTAATCGTGTCACACCAGATATTTATACCTGTAAAAATGCCCGTATAAGCCTCTTTTCAACCGCGCCAATTGAAGATATCAAAGCTGTATCCGGTGTGGGTGCTTCTGTTTATAATTCGATATCCGGCGAGTTAAACTTCAGTGTGCCGATTCGTTCATTTCAGTTTGATAAATCGTTGATGCAGGAGCATTTTAATTCAGATTATATGGAAAGCGATAAGTTTCCAAGAGCATCATTTAAAGGCAAATTGCAGGAGCAGCCGGATCTAACAAAAGACGGCAGTTATCCCATAATGGTTTCAGGTGCGCTTACTATTCACGGCGTTACTCAAAACAGAACCATCCCCGGCGTTATATCGGTTAAAAACGGTGCTATAAGTATGACATCGGAATTTATGGTCAGATGCATCGACCATCATATCGATATTCCCCAAATTGTATTTCACCATATCGCTGAAAGCATCAAAATAAATGTTTCGGCGGTATACAGCCCGTATAAGTAACCAAACAGTGTCCGAAAATGAAAAAGTATTTATTTTTAATCGTCGCTATTGTCGCAAGCACAAGTCTTATAGCTCAAAAGGCTGACTCACTGAAAAAAAGTAATCCGACCGATTCACTTCTAAATTCGATAACCAGCGAAGATAAAAATAGCCCGGTTGTGATTTTTAAGGCTTCACGATTGATTTTATCACAAAGCTCCGAAACAGTTAAAAAGAATAATCTTAATTTCCTCGTTATTCACCGTTTTGGCGATTTTGCCGGCAAAAATGGCGGCGGTCAAACTTTTTTTGGCCTTGATGCCGTCGCGGATGTATATATAGGCCTGGAATATGGTTTAAATGATAACCTGAATATTGATATTGGCCGGACAACTATCGGAGGCCTTGCCGATCTCGAATTAAAATATGCAGTGTTGCATCAAACAAGTGACAATAGCTCGCCCCTTGCAATAACGGTACTGGGCGAAGCGGGTGTCCGTCCATACGGCTCCTTCACATCTGTGGGGGATCGTTTTTCGTATTTTGCCCAAGCTATTTTTGCACGCAAATTTTCTTCGGATTTCGCATTGCAGGTAGCACCGGCATTTGTGCAAAACAATACCCCGATTCCGTTCGTGCCTGGAAGCGAGCAGCACTTTTTTGCTGTATCGGCTGCCGCACGGCTTAAAGTATCGAAACACATGGGTATAATCGTCGATTACGCCCATTCTTTTTCTTCATTCCGAACCAATGCTAATGGATTCAGCGATCCGCTTGGATTTGGCCTTGAAATGATTACTGGCGGCCACGTATTTACGGTCAACATTACCAACGCAAGGGCTATCCAGGAAATCAACTATTTAAGTAATACACAGTCGGATTACTCGCGTGGCCAGTATCGCATAGGTTTTACTATTTCAAGGATGTTTGATTTTAATCACAAACGGTATTAGAAATAAAATAAATAACAAATAACTAATTGAAATAAAAATGGAAAGAGGAGAATTTATATCAAAACTGGGTATCGGGATGGTAGCCGTTTGTGCCGGATGCGGCATTGCTTCATGCAGCAGCGGATCGAAGAATAGTAATCCCGCACCCGCGCAACCAACACCGCCCCCTGCCGGAACCGGAAATTTGTTTACTGCAGATTTAAATACAGAGCTTTTAAATATTGGCGACTCTAAAATTATGAATCAGGTAATACTTGTCAGGCTCGCTGCCAGCAACGTCAGCGCTTCCTTTACAGCCGTACAGGTTGCATGCACTCATCAGGGAACATCTATTGCCTACAATGCTGGTCAGGGTATATTTATTTGCCCTCTTCATGGAAGTGAGTTTAGCAAAACCGGGCAGGTAGTACAAGGACCAGCAGCCGCGCCTCTGCAACGATATACGGTTACCATAAATAATAACGTGCTTACGGTATCAGCCTGACAGCAAGTAGCTTTAGACGGCAGAAGGTGTTGTTAATCATGGATGCCTTTTCATAATTTTATATCTTTAAAAAAAGTTGAGTATAAAATTTATGAAAATAAGCCGGTCGCTATTCATATTATCAGCGGTAGTTATCATATCATGTAAAAGTAAAAAAGGATCAGACGACAATGGCTGGGCCACTTATGCCAGCGCAAAAGACGGTAACAGGTATGCTGCAAATGGTCAGATAACTCCTTATAACGTGAATCGGTTGAAGGTGGCCTGGACTTACACCTCTCACGATAAGGATTCCGGCAACAGGAGTCAGAACCAATGCAATCCAATAATTGTGGATAATGTGTTGTATGCAACCAGCCCGAAATTAAAATTGTTTGCACTCGATGGAGCTACCGGCCTGCAAAAATGGCTGTTCGACCCGGCATCACAGGATAGTTCAAAAAAAAGCGATCCGCTTGCTTATTATAAAGTTTGCCGGGGCGTGGTGTATTGGGAAGATCAAAACGGAAACAATAAACGCATTTTCTATAGCGTAGGATCAAAAACTTACGCAATTGATGCGGAGAAAGGGTTGCCAATAAATACCTTCGGTAAAGGCGGCTATGTGGATTTAACTGAAAATTTGGGAAGAAAAGTAAATTCCTTCGTTTCAGGAACAACACCCGGGATAATTTATAAAAACCTGCTAATAATAGGCGACCGTGTATCCGAGTCGGAAGATGCTGCGCCGGGCCATATCCGGGGGTACGACGCTCTTACAGGCAAGCTTCGGTGGATATTTCACACCATCCCGCAACCAGGCGAAAAAGGTTTTGAGACATGGCCCGACAGTACTGCATGGAAACGCCTCGGAGCCGCCAACAATTGGTCGGGCATGGCGCTTGACGAAAAGCGAGGTATCGTATTTGTTCCTACAGGCTCCATAGGCGGCGATTTTTATGGCGGTAACCGTTCCGGCCAAAACCTGTTCGCCAATTCACTCATCGCATTAGATGCCGCTACGGGTAAATACATCTGGCATTACCAGGTCGTTCATCACGACCTTTGGGATCGCGATCTACCGGCCAACCCCAATTTGGTAACTATACAACATAATGGGAAAACCATTGATGCCGTAGCCCAAATTACCAAACATGGCTATATATTTATGTTTGACAGGACGAATGGCCACCCTATATTTCCTATTGAAGAAAAAAAGGTTTCAACTGTTGGTTTGCCCGGTGAGCATCCCTGGCCAACACAGCCGGTTCCAACATTGCCGGAACCTTTTGCAAGACAAAAATTCGGACCGGAAGATGTAACGGACATTGACCCTGTCACTCATGCGGATATGCTTGCACAGTACAATAAAGTGAAATACCGTGCTATGTTTAGTCCGCCAAGCAAAGAAGGCGTTTGGATATTCCCGGGATTTGATGGGGGCGGAGAGTGGGGCGGAGCGGCGGTTGATCCGGAATCAAAAATCATGTACATCAGCAATTCCGAAATGCCCTGGGCGCAAGTGATGATCGACATACCTAAAAATAATTTTGAACACACGTTACAGGGTATGGGCCACGCCATTTACAACAAATATTGCATATCTTGTCACGGACCTGAATTAAAGGGAAGCGGTTCTGCATATCCGTCATTGGTCAATCTAAATAAAAAATATAATCCTGATCAAGCCGGTAAAATTATCGATAACGGCCGCAACATGATGCCGTCTTTCAGGCAAATTCCAGCAAGTGAAAAAAAAGCGCTGCTGGCATTTTTATTAAAATTGCCGGTTGCAACTACCGATGCCTCCATTCTATCCAAAGAACCCGTCTCTACGCCGGCTAAAACATTAACCCCAATACCTTATGCCATGAACGGATATAACCGGTTTCAGGATAAAAACGGTTACCCCGGAATCAAACCTCCGTGGGGATGTTTAGACGCTGTTGACCTGACTACCGGCAGGCTACTATGGAAAGTACCGCTGGGTGAATTTCCCGAACTAACGAAAAGGAAAATTCCGTTAACCGGAACCGAATTATACGGCGGCCCCTTAGTAACTAAAGGTGGACTCATATTTGTTGCCGCAACCAAGGATGAAAGGATCAGAGGGTTTGATAAACATACCGGTAAACAGGTTTGGGAAGCTAAACTGCCCGCTGGCGGTTATGCTACACCGGCGGCTTATGTTGTAAAAGGTAAGCAATACGTAGTTATAGCCTGTGGTGGCGGCAAAATGGGCAGTAAATCCGGAGATACCTTTGTTTGTTTCGCTCTACCGGATAAATAGGAATAAGAGTTGATTAATAACCAATGAATAAAAGCCGTTTAGAAGCGTTCAGCGATGGAGTGATTGCGATTATTATCACTATAATGGTTTTGGAGCTTCGCATTCCGCGCGGGCCGCATGCCACCGATGTAAAGTCTTTAATAGACTTGTCCCCGACCTTTATTAGCTATATACTCAGTTTTATTTACCTGGGTATTTATTGGAATAACCACCATCACACTATGCAAGCAGTTAAATCAGTAAACGGAGCCATCTTATGGACTAATTTACATTTGCTTTTCTGGCTTTCACTGGTTCCGTTTGTCACCGGTTGGATGGGCGAAAATAATTTTGCACGTTGGCCCGTTACGTGTTACGGCATAGTATTGCTAATGAATGCTGTTGCTTATGGTATTTTAATGGCGGCGCTCATCAGGCACGAGGGCAAAGATTCCCTGTTAGCAAAGGCAGTAGGAAAAGACTGGAAAGGCAATATTTCGATTGCTATTTACGCCGTAGCTATAGCCATATCGTGGTTGAATTCTCAAATAAGTTTTGGCCTTTACATCCTGGTTGCTTGCATTTGGTTTATACCGGATAAAAGGATCGAAGGTAAGATAAAGCAGCGCGAGGCCAATCCGGAATAAATAAAGTCCCTTCGTCAATTGCTAAATGTATTAACGAGGTAGGTGTTTGATAGTGAACTTAAAAAATCAGGTTGTCGATTTTTGCCCTGAAATCGTAATATTCATATTCAAAATAATTTTCGAGCCTAAATATGATTTTACCGTTGACAGCCAGCGCCTCCCACGAAAGCAGGTATTTTTTAAAAGTGAATTTGTTGTTTAAAATCACTTTGCCTCCGCTAGGATTTTTCTGAACAAATGTCGCAATGAAATTATCGTTATCAATAGGGCGGTTAATTAGATCTGCGATGTAATCCTGGCGGTTTTTAATTTCACTCGAAGACATAGTTATAGTGTGATTAGATTTAAAATAATTATATTTTTAGATGTAACTTCAGCTCTAAAATTCTGTTTTCCATAGTGTTAAGGCCTGTGTACGTTGGTATATTGATTTTGTTGCATTAATTACATTTATCTTTTTTGTGAATAAATCATTACTGAATCTGTGCTGTTAAGGATTGCAGGCGACTTGTATTAAAATAGTCAACGCTTTCGGGCACACGAAAGTAAAGCCGGCGGAATTATTTGATCGTTTGCATATTAATATTGACAGTTCGTTTTATATTTGGTGATAACCTAAACAGTCACAATTTACAATCATGAAAAAATTTATCGTCGCTACAGTATTTGTTTGTATTGCTTTCGGGGCCAATGCACAAAAACAATATAAAGCTATTAATGGAATCACTTACCATGTTGGCGATACTGTAAGGCTTGGGCTCGGCTCATCGCCTGGCGGCACATTTCTTTATTTACAGATGGGGGGCTGGGCGGCTGCGATGAGCTATGACGCTGATAAAGGGCCGAATCAACTGAATATTGGCCGCGGATATGCAAATACAGCGGTCATCATAAAGAAAATCAAATCCGGAAGGATTAGCGGTGTCGAAAAGTATTGGTTTGTAGTGGGCGGCGGCAATTTAACTAATTACAACCTGTATATTGATGAAGCAATCCAGGTTTGCGAGGTGGTGCCGTGCCAGTCATCCAATAATTTTGCCGGACAACAACCTTCGGAAGATAAATTCGATAAGTTGAAAAAGTTGAAAGGGTTACTCGATAGTGGCGCCATTACCCAGGCCGAATATGATGAGCAGAAAAAGCGGCTTTTGGAGCAGTAATATAATATTTGGCGTTTTTTGGATTCATTGAACTGCAATTGAACATAATTTATAGCCATGGCTACATGCAAAGACAGCAAGATAATATTTAATAGCCATCGGCTTGAAGTAATGGGAACTATAAAGTTTTTAATTTTAAAAGGATGAAAATAAGACCGGTTTTGCGTTCTGTTATGTTGATATTTTTTAACTTAATCTTTATCCCGCGTTTAATTGCGCAAAAGAAGGAATGGGTAAAAGTTGTAAAACAAAATGGAAACAAAATAGACGTATTTATAGGAGACAAATTTTTTACTTCATTCTTATATCCCGACACGCTGGAAAAACCTGTACTTTACCCGTTACGCACGGCAGGCGGCGCTATTGTCACAAGGAGTTTCCCGATGGATTCGCGTCCGGGCGACCCAACCGATCATCCGCACCACATCGGTATGTGGCTTACTTACGAAAACGTAAACGGGCTCGACTTTTGGAATAACTCGTATGCCATCCCGAAAGAAAAAAAGCAGCTATACGGATGGATACGAACAGACAATATCCTTTCGATGTTGAATGGGCAAACCGGGAAATTAGCCTATCATGCGAACTGGACCAACCAGCAAAAAGAAGTTTTACTTGAAGAAACGACCCGCTTTGAATTCAGCGGTAACGCTCATCAAAGAATAGTTGACCGCGTAACTACCTTAAAAGCCGATGAAGACATCACTTTTGCTGATGCCAAAGATGGACTGTTTGGCCTGCGGCTCGCGCACGAGCTGCAAATACCGACTAATCAGGATCAAAAATTTACGGATAATAAAGGTGTTGTTACCATCGTAAAAGGCAATACAGATAAAATTGCCGGCGGCACTTATATTACCAGTGCCGGAAAACGCGGCAATGATGCATGGAGCACGCGCGGCGTATGGTGCAAAGCGGTCGGAAAGATAGGTGCCGATTCCATCAGCGTTGCTATTATAGACCACCCGAAAAACCCCAATTACCCAACCTTTTGGCATGCACGAGGTTACGGGCTGTTTGCTGCAAATCCATTGGGCGAAAAGATTTTTACAAACGGAAAATCAGAAAAAAACCTGCAGCTTAAAAAAGGAGAATCAATTACTTTTCGCTATAGAGTTGTTATAAATAATGGAGCCACAACGGTTTCGGCGAAATATTTGAATGATATGGCAGTTGATTTTGCAAGGGAAGAAAAGTTATAGATGTATTGGATAACCAATCAACATGGAAAAACACATCGCCTGTTTACCTTATCACGGCAACCCATCCCGATAGCCTTTTATTATAATTTTTTAACGTAATCAAATAATAATAGGTTCCCCACGGCACCCGCTGGCCATTGTATGTACCGTCCCATGGTTTGGCGTAGCCATTTGAAAACCATATCGACTGCCCGTACCGGTCAAAAATCTGAACGGTTATATTTGGATATGTGGCAAGTTCTTTAATTTCCCAGGTATCGTTAATGCCATCGCCGTTCGGCGTAAAGGTATTCGGGGGTATTATTGGTTTTAACACCTTTATAAATAACTTAGTTTCTGCCACGCAGCCACCTGTACCGGTGGCGGTTAAAGTATAGGTTACATCTTCAACACCAGTAAAAACCGGGTTTTTTAATGTGTTATTATTAAGATATTGGTTGGGTGTCCACAAATAGGTGAGGTTTGAACCTACAACCGATGGCTGTAAAACGGCGGTTTCATTTTGCAGAACATATAGATCCGGAATAGGCTGAATTACAGGCGGGGGAACGATCTTGACATTCATCTTAGAAGAAACGGCTAAACAGTTTCCCGGACCGGCGGATGTTAGTGTAAAAATAATTTGGTCAGTTTTTTTATCAGCATCACTAAAGATGTATGAGGCATTTAAAACAGCGTTTGATGGGCTGAACTGCCCCGTCCCGGTACTTGTCCATGTTGCTCCTGCTGCGAATTTAACCGAGCCGTTTAATGATACGCTTTGGTCGGCACAAACAGTTTGATCGGGTCCGGCCGCAACAATTGGGGTAGGGTTTATAGTAACTTTTATTGAAGCCGATCCTGGAACACAGGAAGCTGTATTTGTGGCTGTTAAGGTTAACGTTACATTTCCGGCGGCAATGTCAGCAGCGGACGGAAGATAAGTTCCCGTCAGTTTAGTATTTCCCGCTGTAAAAGTGCCGGTTCCGGTACTTGTCCAAATTCCGGTTGTGCTTCCGCCTGTTATCGTGCCATTGAGCGATACGGGGGAGTTATTGGCGCAAACGGTTTGGTCGGCTCCGACATTTACAACAGCAGGCTGATTAATGGCTACTGTTGTGATAGCAGCCCCACTGGTACAGGAATTTACGATGATCAATACCGAATAGCTGCCCGCGCCAGCCAGCGAAACATTATCAATTACCGGGTTTTGGAGGTTTGAGGTGAACCCATTTGGCCCGGTCCATTGATAGCTTGCACCATTTATACCAACCGCCGAGAGCTGCAGGCGCTGACCCGCGCAAACCGGGCTGTTGCTTGATGCCGTTGGTGCTACAGGCGTTTGGTTTACCACCAGGTTGGTAGATGTGGTGGTTGTAACTGTACATCCCGGCGAAGTGACAGAAACCGTATAACGCCCGGTGGCTGCGGTGGTGGCATTATTTATTACAGGATTTTGAAGGTTTGATGTAAAACCGTTTGGCCCTGTCCATTTATAAACCGCACCTGCGAAGCTCGTCACGTTAAGTTGAATAGGATTTCCTGAACATATCGGCGTATTACTCGATGCGATAGGATTGATAGGTGTTTGGTCAACTGAAACAACAATTGTGGATGCCGGGCCGGGACAGCCTGCAAACGAGGCGGTAACAGTATAAGTTCCGGAATATGCCGCCACCGCCGCGGGAATGGTCGGATTTTGAAGCGTTGAGGTAAATCCATTCGGCCCGGTCCACTGGTACGACGCCCCTGCAATGCTTTGTGCCGTTAGCGTTAAGGTGCTTCCCGCGCAAATAGGGCTGTTGGAGGTCAGCACCGGTGCGGTAGGGACAGGATTAATCGTAACGGCTATGGTTGCAACCGGGCTTGTACACCCGTTTACTGTCGTCACCAACGAATAAGTACCCGAAGCTAAAACTGTTGCATTAGCTATAGTTGGATTTTGCGCCGATGAAGTAAATCCATTTGGCCCGGTCCAGTTATAAACCGCACCGGGAATAGCGTTTGCGGTTAGATTTAACGTACTGCCTGCGCAAACCGGCCCGTTGCTTGTCAATACCGGTTTTGCCGGTGTTTGGTTTACCGTAACGTTTACTGTGCTCACATCGCTCGCACAACCATTCAGGGTCACAACCAACGAATAGTTTCCGCTGAACGATGTGCTGGCATTCAGTATCTGCGGATTCGGCAGTGATGAACTAAAGCCGTTTGGTCCGGTCCAGTTATAAGTGGCGCCCGCTACAGCGGGTGTAGATAATGTGATGGCACTGCCGCTGCAAACGGGTGAATTCGTGGTTATAACTGGCAGTACCGGTTTCGGGTTAACGTTAATGACATAGGTAAAAACCGGGCCGTTACAGCCATTATATGCAGGTGTAACGGTGTAGGTAACCGTGCCCGCCGTCGATCCCTGGTTGATCAGAGTTTGGGCAGGAATAGTGTTTGTACCGCTGGCCGCAAAACCGGTTATACCTGCCGACGCGGTTGCCGTCCACGTGATAGCTGCGCCGTTTACATTGGCTGTAAGATTAACCGAGTTCGAATTGCTTTGCGAACACACAGTTTGCGACGAGGATGTATTTGTTATAACCGAGGTAGGATTAACGGTCACTTTATAATTAAAGCCCGGTCCCGGGCAACCATAAGCCAACGGAGTAATAATATAGGTTACGATTACAGGCCCTGTTGTAGTATTCGCAAGCGTTTCGGTAATAGAATTGCTGGTTTGCCCGCTCATTGCCGGATTGCTGATGCCCGCTACTGCAGCCCGGCCCCAGGTAAAGCTTGCACCGGCTACGTTACTCGTGATGGCATAATTTTGTGCAGTGTTATTACATAATACTGCATTGGCTGCACTGGTTACCACGGCGGTAGGATTAACCGTTACGGCATAATTAAACGCCGGGCCGCTGCAACCGTTAGCAGTCGGCGATATGACGTAAGTAACAACCACAGGCGCGTTCGATGTATTCACCAGCGTTTCCGTAATTGAACTGGTAGTTCGGCCGTTTACAGCCGGGTTGCTGATACCCGGGGCCGGGGCCCTGCTCCAAACAAATGTTGCTCCGTTTACATCACTGGTAATAATATAGTTTTGTGTAACGCTGTTACAAATAGTTGCACTTGCAGCACTCGTCACGGTTGGCGTTGGGTTAACGGTAACGGCATAAGTAAAAGCAGGCCCGGCACAACCATTAGCTGTGGCATTGATAATGTAATTGACCACAACCGGCGCGTTTGACGTATTAACCAGGGTTTCACTAATGTTTCCGGTAGTTTGGCCGCTTACCGCGGGATTGCTGACCCCTGTAATCGCTGCTCTTCCCCAGGTAAAAGTCGCCCCAGCAACGTTGCTATTAATCGTATAATTCTGTGCCGTATTATTACAGATCGCTGCGGCCGCCGGGCTGGTGATCACGGGCGTAGGATTAACGGTTACCGCGTAGTTAAAGTCCGGCCCCGAACATCCGTTTGCATCCGGGCTTATCACGTAAGTAACCGTAACAGGGGCGCTTGATGTGTTGACCAGCGTTTCGGTGATGGAAGCGCTCGTCTGTCCATTTACAGCGGGATTGCTAATTCCGGGCACCGCGGCCCTTTTCCAAGTAAATGTCGTGCCGTTAACATTTCCGGTTATTAAATAGTTTTGTGCGACATTATTGCAAATGGTAGTGCTGGCTGCGCTGGTAACTGCAGGTGTTGGGTTAACGGTTAAAGCATAATTAAAGGCCGGCCCTGCGCATCCGTTTGCAGTTGGGGTGATCACATAGTTTACCACTACCGGCGCGTTTGAAGTATTGATCAGTGATTCAGTAATGATATTATTGATTTGCCCGTTTACAGCAGGATTGCTGATCCCCGCCACTGCCGCCCGGCTCCAGTTAAAAGTTGCACCCGATACATTGCTTTTGATGGCATAATTCTGCGGCGTATTATTACATATTGCAGCGCTTGCAGCACTGGTTATCACTGGGGTTGGATTGACGATTACCGAATAATTAAACGTTGGGCCGGTACAAGTACCTTCCTGCGGCACTATTACATACATTACCGAAACAGGGACGTTGGTGGTATTAATTAATGTTTCGGTTATGGACGACGTGGTTTGCCCGGCTACAGCGGGGTTGCTGATCCCGGCAACGGCCGCCCTTCCCCAGGTAAACGTTGTGCCGGTTACGCTAGCTGTTATTGAATAGTTTTGCGCGGTGTTGTTACATGTTGTGCTGGTTGATGCGCTGGTAACCGCTGGGGTAGGGTTAACCGTAACCACATAGTTAAACGCCGGCCCGTTACATCCGTTTGCGTGTGGAATAATGGTATAAGTAACAGCAACCGGCGATGTGGAGTTGTTAACCAGGGTTTCGGTAATGGTTGAACTGGTTTGGCCGCTTACCGCCGAGTTATTGATCCCGGGCACAGACCCTCTGCTCCATGTAAAAGTAGTTCCGGTTACGTTACCCGTGATAGTATAATTCTGCGGGCTGTTATTACAAAAGGTAGCACTAGCAATGCTTGTAACTACCGGTGTTGGATTGACCGTCACGACATAGTTAAACGCCGGCCCGCTGCAGCCGTTGGCTGAAGGAACAATTACATAATTGACAGTTACGGGGGCGGTCGATGTGTTTGCCAGCGTTTCGTTGATTGTGGCGCCCGCCTGGTTATTCACTGCCGGATTGCTGACGCCTGCTACAAGTGCTCTGCTCCAGGTGAAAGTTGTTCCCGGTACGTTGCTGATAATGGTATAGTTCTGTTGGGTACTGTCGCACGTGGTGGCGTTTGCCACACTGGTAACCAACGGTGTGGGGTTCACCGTAACCGTGTAAATGAAATCCGGTCCGGTACAACCGTTAGCTTGCGGTGTAATAATATACTTTACGTTTACAGGTATAGTAAGTGTATTTATAAGCGACTCTGTTATCGGATTACCGGTTTTTCCGCTTACTGCGGCATTGCTGATTCCGGCGACAGCAGCGCGCGACCAAGTAAAAGTAGCACCGGCTACGTTGCTGGTAATAATATAATTTTGAGGTGTGTTACTGCACGTTGTCGCGCTTGCAGCACTGGTTACGGTTGGTGTCGGGTTAATGGTAACCGTATTTGAATAGGTTGCAGTCGCGCATCCTACAGTTACGATGCTGTTGGTAACGGTATATGTTCCTGGCAGGCTATGCTGCAGGTCAATTTCGCCGGTGCTGTTATTTAGAAAAACAAGCGATGGACTGGATGAAGTGAAAAGGCCCGGGCTGCTGCCCGCTGCGAAAATGGGTGCCGGGTTGGGCTGGAGCTGGCAATATGGCCCGCTGTAGCTAAAGGTTGCACTTGGTGTATTGGTGATGGTAATTGTGGTGTTGCTGCTATACGCACAAACAGTATTCGTTACAAAATTAATCACATACGAACCCGGCGTACTCGCGTTTAGCGTGATTTTTCCGGTTGTATGGTCGATTGCTAATCCCGCAGTTGAAGTAAACGTTCCGCCTGATGGATTGACAACGGTTGGTGTCGGGTCGATGCCAGAATTGCAATAAGTTCCCGACGAATAAATGAAGGCAGGGTTAGCCGGCGGCGTAACCGTTGCTGTCACCATTGTGCGAGGCCCGGTACATCCTGCAGCCGACATCGACTCAACATAATAGTTAGTGGTTATCATTAAAGCCGGTGTGGTAAAAGCGGCGCCGGTAAAAACCGGGACCCCGCCCGTTGGCACGTCATACCACCGGTATGTACCTCCCGGGGCGGTTGCGGTTAATGTCGCCGATGTCCCCTGGCAAATGGTAACTCCGTTTGCAGTTGGTGCAGCCGGCGTCGGATTAACAGTAACGTTATAATTGAAGTTAGGTCCGCTGCATCCGTTGGCCGTAGGGGTGATAATGTAAGTTACGACAACCGGTGCATTGGAAGTGTTTACAAGTGTTTCGGTGATGGAGCTGCCGGTTTGGCCGCTAACAGCAGGATTACTGATGCCGGCTACGGCGGCCCT
>JACXTT010000491.1_pt1 | contig 66917 bp, 70 predicted proteins | sample 9270951 | NCBI WGS metagenome assembly JACXTT01 (sample SAMN15532306, study PRJNA645909) | rock metagenome | isolation source: weathered quartz diorite | place: Puerto Rico | collected 2017-06-21 | reverse complement strand
GAGCACTTCCGCCGCGCCGCAAAAACGTCCGCTTTACAAGTCGCTGTATGTCCAGGTGCTGACCGCCGTGGTGATCGGCATTGTGTTGGGGCACTTCTTCCCGGCCACGGGGGCAGAGATGAAACCACTGGGCGACGGCTTCATCAAGCTGATCAAGATGATCATCGCCCCCATCATCTTCTGCACCGTGGTCATCGGCATTGCCGGCATGGAAGACATGAAGAAGGTCGGCAAGACGGGTGGCCTGGCGCTGATCTATTTTGAAATCGTCAGTACCCTGGCGCTGATCGTCGGGCTGGTCATCGTCAATGTGCTGCAGCCCGGTGCCGGCATGAACATCGACGCCTCCACGCTGGACACCAAGGGCATTGCAGCCTACACCGGTCCCGGCAAGATGGTGGGCACGGTAGACTTTCTGCTCAACATCATTCCCACCTCGGTGGTGGACGCCTTTGCCAAGGGCGAGATTTTGCAGGTGCTGCTGTTTGCCGTGCTGTTCGGCTTTGCACTGCACAAGTTCGGCGGGCGCGGCACGCTGGTGTTTGACCTGATCGAGAAGGTCTCGCACGTGCTGTTCGACATCGTGGGCATCATCATGAAGGTGGCCCCCATCGGCGCCTTTGGCGCCATGGCATTCACCATCGGCAAGTACGGTGTCGGCTCGCTGTTTTCGCTGGGCAAGCTGATGGGCTCGTTCTACCTGACCTGCCTGATCTTTGTGTTCGTGGTGCTGGGCATCATTGCCCGGCTGCACGGCTTTTCCATCTGGAAGTTTGTCAAATACATCAAGGAAGAGTTGCTGATTGTTCTGGGCACCTCGTCTTCTGAGTCGGTACTTCCGCGCATGATGGAAAAGATGGAGAACCTGGGGGCCAAGAAGACCTGTGTGGGCCTGGTCATTCCCACCGGCTATTCCTTCAACCTGGACGGCACCTCCATCTACCTGACCATGGCGGCGGTCTTCATCGCCCAGGCCACCAACACGCCCATGACGCTGACGCAGGAGTTGACGCTGCTGGCCATCCTGCTGCTTACGTCCAAGGGCGCAGCGGGCATTACCGGCAGCGGCTTCATCGTGCTGGCGGCCACGCTGTCGGCCGTGGGCACGGTGCCGGTGGCGGGGTTGGCGCTGATTTTGGGCATCGACCGTTTCATGTCCGAGGCGCGCGCGCTGACCAATCTGGTGGGCAATGGCGTGGCGACCATCGTCGTGGCCAAATGGACGGGTGAACTCAACACCAAGCGCCTGGAAGCCGGCCTGAACAACGAGACCTGGGTCGAAGCGCAGGAACCCGAAGTGTTGCTGGACAAGAAGACGGCGCATATGGCGCCTGCCAAGCAGTAGGTGTCCGCATCGCGAGGTGGATTGCGTGGCGCTTTTTGTCCCCATGTTGTCCTGAGCATCCCTTTCACAGCTGAATATTGGGCCTTAAGATGCACCATCTGCTTTTTAAGGAAAACCAAAAATGTCCGCTGCAACCTCCGCCCTGATCATCATCGATGTGCAGGAGTCCTTCCGCCAGATGCCGTTCTGGACCGAGGACGATGTACCCGCCTTTCAAAAAGCCCTGCTGCGCCTGGAGGCCGGCTGCCGCGCCAAGGGCGTGCCCGTGGTGCACATCTTCCATATAGGGCGGGGCGGTGCATTTGCGCAGGACTCGGGCTTTGTCAAGCCGCTGCCCTGGCTGACCGGCACCCCCGATGTGCGCTTTGACAAGCATGTCCACAATTCCTTTACCGACACCGGTCTGGACATATGGCTACGCCGCAGGGGTGTCAACAAGCTGCTGATCACCGGCATGCGCACCGAGCAGTGCTGCGAGACCACGGCACGCGTGGGCTCAGACATTGGCTACGAAGTCGACTTTGTGACCGAGGCCACGCTGACCTTCCCCATGACCCATGCCGGTAATGGCATCACCTACTCGGCGGCGGATATCAAGGCCCGCACGGAGCTCGTGCTGGACGACCGCTTTGCCCGCATCGTCGATGTGGACACCTGCCTGGCCGGCTTGGCCTGATCCGCGGAAAGACCACACCATGCTGCAACTGCGCCCCAACTGTGAATGCTGCAATGTGGACCTGCCCCCGCAGTCCACGGAGGCGCGCATCTGCTCTTTTGAATGCACGTTTTGCGCGGATTGCGTCAGCACCCGCCTGCACGGCGTGTGCCCCAACTGCGGCGGTGAACTGGTGCGCCGACCCATTCGTCCCGCTGCCAAGTTGCTGAACAACCCACCCAGTACCGAGCGCGTCTACAAGCCCCAGGGTTGTGCTGCATGACGGCCCTACCTGCATTGCGCCCGCGCGACCTCGCACTGGCCCTGCTGGTCATCGTGGTGTGGGGTGTGAACTTTGCCGTCATCAAGGTCGGTGTGGCCGGTGTGCCGCCGCTGATGCTGGGCGCGTTGCGCTTCCTGCTGGCGGCGTTCCCGGCGCTGCTGTTCCTGCGTCCGCCCAAGGTGCCGCTGCGGCTGTACCTCATTTACGGCATGACGATTTCGGTCGGACAGTTTGCATTCCTGTTCTCCGCCATCCATGTAGGCATGCCCACCGGGCTGGCGTCTTTGGTTTTGCAATCGCAATCATTCTTCACCATGCTGCTGGCGGCATGGTGGCTCAAGGAGCACTGGCAGGCCAACCAGATGGCCGGCCTGCTGCTGGCTGCCGTGGGGCTGGTATTGATTGGCAGTGCACATGGTCTGTCCATGCCGTTGGCGGGCTTTCTGCTCACCGTGGCTGCGGCGGTCATGTGGGCCTGCGGCAATATCGTCACGCGCGCCGTGGGCCGTTACGGCCCGATGAACCAGCTGGTCTTTGTGGTCTGGGCCAGCCTGGTGCCGCCGCTGCCGTTTCTGGCCCTGTCGTATGCGATTGAAGGGCCAGCGGCCATGGCGCAGGCGGTGCAGCACCTCAACTGGACAGCACTTGCCGCCATTGCCTACCTGGCCTGGGCGGCCACGCTGTTTGGCTACGGTGTGTGGACGCAGTTGCTGGGCCGCTACCCGGCGAATCGCGTGGCACCCTTCACGCTGCTGGTGCCCGTCGTGGGGCTGACCACCGGCTGGCTGGTGTTTGGTGAGGCCCTGCAACCCATCCACTTTGCCGGTGGTGCCTTGCTGATGGCGGGCTTGCTGGTCAATCTGTTTGGTGCCCCCCTGTTTGCCCGTTTGCAATGGAAGACCTGACGCTTTCGGTCTGGCTGGTGCTGACGCCCAATGTGCTGATGCTGGACTACGCCGGCCCGGCGGAAGCGCTGCGCATGGCCAGTGACATGGGCGCGGGGCTGGTGCTGCACACCTGCGCACCCCGGTCGTCCATTCCCACGTCGCTGGGCACCGGCCTGACGGGGCTTGCGCCGCTGCCCCGGCAACTGCCGCCCAACAGCCTGGTGCTGGTGGTGGGCAACAGCAACGAGGTAGAAGACTACGCCACCGAAGCCGCACACCAGGTGGTGCGTTGGCTGCAGCGTGCCCCGCAGGCCGACACGCGCCTGGCCAGCATCTGCTCCGGCGCGCTCTTACTGGCACAGGCCGGTTGCCTGGCCGGGCGACACTGCACCACGCACCACAGCCTGTTCGCGGCACTGCAGGCCGCCGAGCCCACGGCCCGGGTCGAAGAAGACCGCATTTTTGTGGACGATGGCAAGGTGCTTACCAGCGCCGGCATCACCACCGGCATCGACCTGGCGCTGTACATCGTGGAACAGCACGCCGGCCCCGAACTGGCTGCCCGCGTGGCCCGCCGCCTGGTGATGTACCAGCGCCGTGGCGAGCAGGACCCGCAGATGTCGCCCTGGCTGGCCTACCGCAACCACATGCACCCGGCCGTGCACCGCGCACAGGACGCCGTGGCCAGCGACCCGGTCCGCCTGTGGACGCTGGCCGCATTGGCCGACGCGGCGCATGTGAGCCCGCGCCACCTGAGCCGCCTGTTTGCCGAGCACGCCGGCATTGGTGTGGTGGCCTACCAGCAGCAGCTGCGCATTGCACGTGCGCAGCAGTTGCTGGCGGCGCAGCCTGCGTTGTCGGTGGAACGGGTTGCCGAGCACTGCGGCTTTGCATCGGCGCGGGACTTTCGCCGGGTGTGGCACCGGTTTGCGCAGGGGGCGCCGGGGGATGTGCGGCGTGGGGTGGGGCCCAACTGAGCAGGGGCGTTGGCTAGAGGGCCAACTGCACTTGATTTCTGCCGGAATTCTTGGCGCTGTAAAGCGCTTTGTCTGCACGCCTAAACCAGTCTTGCCACGGTTCCCCGGAGCGGCATTCAGCCACGCCCATACTCACGGTAATGTGTCCGACGTCTGCAAATGCCGTTTGAGCTACCAATTCCCGCAGTCGCTCTGCAATCCCCAATACGGTTGTAGCGTCGGTGTTGGGGCACAGCACCACAAATTCCTCACCACCCCAGCGAGAGACGGAGTCGTTGCTCCGCAGTCCGATTTTGCTGAGGGCGACAATGTCTTTCAGCACCCGGTCGCCAGTCGCATGGCCCCATGTGTCATTCACTTTTTTGAAGAAATCGAGGTCGAAAATGAACATGCTGACAGGCGTGCCATACCTTGACATGCGCTCCATCTCTGTCTTGACGGCTGCTTCAAGATGCCGTCGATTCCAGGCTCCTGTCAGCTTGTCGGTGTTGGCCTGTTCATCCAGTTGCTTCATGAGGACATCGGTTTCGCTTTTGGAGTGGCGAAGTTGAAGTGTCAGGGCATGGAAAGCGTCATAGAGCTCCTGCACTTCCCGGTAGGACCCTGTGCCAGATGCCACAGCATCACCATGCTGTGTGAAGTGAACAATATCCTCCTTCATTTTCACCACGGGTTTGACGACCCACCGCGCCAGAACGTAGGACGCAGTCACGGCGATGAGGAGCAGCACGGCCAGCGCAATAACCGTGGCCCGACGCAATAGCGACAAGGGCGCGAAGGCCTCGGCTTGGTCTATGTGCGACATGATGCACCCCGCGCCAATTTCTGGAACAAAGCGAAATCCGTGGATGATGGGGACGTTCCGGTAGTCCAAGTCCAGCGTCTCTCCGTTTTCAGGTGTCAGGCAGCGCTTCATCGGTACCGCCGAAATAGGGTCAACGCCATGGCCTTGAATCGACGGATAACGGGCACTGGTAATGAAATAACCCTGACCGTCCGCCAGGAACGTTTCCCCTGATTTGCCCAGTTCCGGTTGCAAAGTAAAAACGGATTGGACGTTTTTGATGGGATAACGAATACCCAGGTGGTACTCCGTTCCCGGCATATGCGCGACGACCAGATAGCTCGCCAAAAATCCGTTTTCAAAGGGGGTGAATTTCGCCAGTTGCCCTGGCTTGAAAACGGGGGGATGCATTGCCGTATCAGGAAAATCACCCTCACCCACAAATTGTCCGTCCGGCCCCCACAGCATGATGCCCAATGCCTGTTCACTGGCCAGCGGAACCTTCAGGTTTTCCTGGTAGCAGGCGCTGTGGGTTTCCAATTTTCCGCAATGGCGGTAGATCTCCTCCAGGCTTCTTTCTCCGCGTTGTATGGATCGTTTCAAGATCCGTACAAGTTCTTCGTGGCGAGCATCCGATACACGCCCTACCGAGCCAATACGTTCTGCAGCAATGAGTTCATGGGCGTGGGAGAAGGCCAGCACGATGACGATACTGGCCGGAATCAGGACCAGTAAAAAAATCATGAAGGCAAGATAGGCCCGCAAGGAATAGGGGCGAAGAGCGGGCATGGATGGGTTCCAACGATGTATTTATTGCTGGGTGTGACCCAACCCAGTCCACCAATTCTGCAGTGAAGCAAGCCAAGCGCCAAGCAAATACCATGCGTCATGGAAACATGGTCAACGCAATTTGCGGTCCCTTTGATTTGGGTCAACACGATGCTGGCATGCGGGCGCCACTGGCGTTGTTCCATCCCGGTGGGGCTGTGCATTCGGCAGGCCTTGGATGGCCGTGTTCCAATGCTGGGATCACCCTGAAAGACCGTTGTTCATGAACCCAGACGCCCAAAAACTCTGGCACGCTCCGCAGTGGGCGTTTTCCATCTTGCTGGCCCTGCTGGGCATGCTGGGCCCCTTTTCCATTGACACCTACCTGCCGGCGTTTGCCGGGATTGCCCAGTCGCTGGATGCCTCGCCGGTGCAGATGCAACAAACGCTGTCGGCCTATTTGTTCGGCTTTGCCTTCATGAGTCTGTTCCATGGCGCCATTTCGGACAGCCTGGGCCGCCGCCCGGTGGTGCTGTGGGGGCTGGCGGTGTTCACCCTGGCATCGGTGGGCTGTGCGCTGTCGCAAAGTGTGGTGCAACTGATCTTCTTTCGCGCGGTGCAGGGCCTGTCCACCGGTGCGGGCATTGTGGTGTCGCGCGCGGTGGTGCGCGACATGTTTGCGCCTTCGCAGGCGCAGAAGGTGATGAGCCAGATCACGATCTTTTTTGGCATTGCGCCCGCCATTGCACCCATGGTGGGGGGCTGGCTGCTGGTGCACACCAGCTGGCAGGCCATCTTCTGGTTTCTGAGCGGCGTGGGGGTGTTTCTGTGGGGGGCGATTTTTCGCCTGCTGCCCGAAACGCTGCACCTCTCGCAGCGCCAGCATTTGCATGTCAAAAACCTGATGGCCGGCTATTGGCAACTGGGCTCGGACCCGCGATTTTTGTTGCTGGCGCTGGCCAGTGGCGTGCCTTTCAATGGCATGTTTTTGTACATCCTGAGCGCGCCCGTGTTCCTGGGCGATTTGCTAGGCTTGCAACCGCAGCAGTTCTTCTGGTGTTTCCTCACCACCATCAGCGGCATCATGGCCGGCGCCTGGGTCAGTGGCCGGGTTGCTGGCAAGCTCACACCCAAGCGCCAGATCCGCAATGGTTTTGTCATCATGCTGTGCATTGGCGTACTGAATCTGGTGGCCAATCTGCTGTTCAAGGCCCATGTGTCCTGGGCGCTGTTTCCGCTGGGCATCTTCGCCTTCGGTTGGGCCATGATGGTGCCAGTGGTGACGCTGCTGGTGCTGGACCTGCATCCGGCGCGGCGCGGCATGGCGTCCAGCCTGCAGTCGTTCATTGCTTCCACCGCCAATGGCATTGTGGCCGGCGTGGTGTCGCCGCTGGTGATGCACTCCACCGTGGGGCTGGCCACGGCCTCTTTGCTGATGATGGGCGTGGGCCTGTGCGCCTGGGTCTACATCCGCCGCCGCTGGCCCGAGATCGGGCAGCACATCGTCCACGCTGCATAGGCGATAGGCCTACCCGCATAGCCCCGGCGCTTGCAGTTCGGCAGTCTGGAATTATACTGTGTATAAAAACAGTATTCATTCCAAACCCTTGCCATGTCTCGCTCTGCGCTTCCTTTCTCCTTGCAGTCCCTGCCGTCTGACGTCTGGCACGCGGACGCGCTGGCGGGTGCGCCTGCGCAGGTGGTGGCCACGGGCGACCGGCTGCTGGACGCGCAATTGCCTGGCGGGGGCTGGCCGCTGGGGGCGCTGGTAGAGCTGTTGCAGCCCCAAGGGGTGCACAGCGAATGGCGGTTGCTGCTGCCGGCACTGGCGCGCTGCGGCAGCGGTCCGGTGGTGCTGGTGGGCGCACCGCACCCGCCTTTTGCTCCGGCGCTGGCGGCGCAAGGGCTGGGTTCGGAGCGGCTGCTGTGGATCCTGGCGCAGGCGCTGGCAGCGCGCCTGTGGGCCGCCGAGCAGGCCTTGCGCTGTGCGGCGGTGGATGCGGTGCTGGTTTGGTTGCCGCAGGTGCGCAAAGAGGTGGTGCGGCCAGACCAGTTGCGCCGCCTGCAAATAGCCGCTGCCGAACACCACAAGCTGCTGTTTGTCATGCGCCCCGCAGCGGCGCAGCACACGCCGTCACCGGCAGCACTGCGCCTGCACATGGGCCCGCGTTCCACAGAAGACAGTGCCCCCGGCGCGCAGGACGCACTGGAGGTGCAGGTCCACAAGCGGCGCGGCCCCCCACTGGCCCAGCCGTTGCACCTGGCGGCACGGCCCGCGCGGCTCTCCATGCTGCTGGCGGCCCAGGCCCGGAGGTCGGCCCATGCACTGGATTGCGCTGCAGCCTGCGCCTGATGCGGCGCTGGCCGACCCGTACAGCGCCTGGGTCTGGTGGGCGCTGCAGTTCACGCCGCTGGTAGCGCGCGTGGACGACGCACTGGTGCTGGAAGTCTCGAGCAGTGAGCGCCTGTTTGGCGGTCGGGCTGCGCTGGTGGCGCATATTTTGAAGCCGAATCAGCCTCTAGCCCTTGTGGATTATGCGCAAGGTGCTACGTCTTTGATAGCACTTGGACGCTTGGGAGGCGGTGCTGCAGAGACCCCTGCCGACCGACTGCCGCTGCACGCGCTGGCCGCTGCGCGGCCCCACCTGCCGCTGCTGGCCCGGCTGGGCTGCAGCACCTGGGGCCAACTGCGTGCGCTGCCGCGTGGCGGCCTGGCGCGGCGTTTTGGCGCGGGGCTGGTGGACGCGCTGGACCGCGCCTATGGCTTGCAGCCCGAGGTCTATCCGTGGTGCACGCTGCCTGAGGTGTTTGACATGCCACTGGAGCTGTCTGCTGCGGTGGACGCCGCGCCGGCCCTGCTGTTTGGCGCGCGCCGTTTGCTGGCCCAACTGCGGTTGTGGCTGCAGGCGCGCCAGCGGGGTGTGCGGGAACTGGAGCTGCTGTGGGAACTGGATGCGCGCCGTTCCAATGCCCGGCATAGAGATGCCCACCACCGTGGCGAAGGGCAGGGCCGCCTGCTGTTGCGCACCGCCCAGGCGACGCAGGACATGCAGCACCTGCAGCGTCTGCTGGGCGAGCAATTGGCACGCGTGACGCTGCCGGCACCCGTGCTCTATATAAGGCTGCGCTCTTTGGAAACCCAACCCCTGAGCGGCGAGAGTGCCAGCCTATTGCCTGACGAGGCGCGCAGCGGCGACAGCCTGCACCAGATGCTGGAGCGCCTGGGCGCCCGGTTGGGGGCCAGCCAGGTGCTGTGCGTGCAGCAGGCGGCCGACCACCGGCCCGAGTGCATGCAGCGCTGGCAGCCCTGGACGGCAGCACCTGGCGATAAGGATGCTATGAAAAAAGGAGCTATTCGCACACATTCCATAAGGACTGCAAGCCCTAATGATGCTGAATTTCTGCCCCAAGCCAGCCTTTACCCCACCTGGCTGCTGGCCGCGCCACTGAAGCTGGCGGTGCACCAGCAGTGTCCGCAATACCAGGGGCCGCTGACCCTGCTGGCCGGGCCGCAGCGGCTGGAGGCCGGCTGGCTGGAGGGGGTGCCGGCCTTGCGCGATTACTTTGTGGCGCGCAGCGCGCAGGCCGGTTTGCTGTGGATTTACCAGGAACGCCTGGGTGCGCAGGGCAGGGCCGCGGACGGTGCCTGGTACCTGCACGGCCTGTTTGCTTGAAGCAGGCCCGGGCCAAGGTTGCTTACTTCGCTGCGGGCTTGCCGGCATTCAGCCCGGCGGCTTCCACGGCGCAATCACGCTCGGGGGGTGTGCCCTTGGCCTTGGCGGCTTCCACTTCGGCGCGTGCGGCCTGCAACTGGGCCATGAAGTCGGCATTGGCGTGCAGCCGGGCCACGGTGGCGGCGGCCATCACGCGGCCGGCTTCCACATCACTTTGCCAATGCACGCCGCAAAAGGAGCGGCTTTGGCCGAACGCGTAGCCGCGTTCCAGCACGGCCTGCGCGCGGTCGGGCGCCACCTCGGCCAGCACCAAACCCCAGGCCCAGCCAATGGCCGCATGGCCTGACGGGTAAGAACCGTCCCTGGCCAAGCCGGCTTCTTCGGCCGGCGTGCAGGTGGTTTCCTTGAAGGCGACAAACGGACGGGTACGCTGGTAGTGGTCCTTGGCGGCGTAGGTGGACAGGCCGGCATCGGTCAGGCTGCGGCGCAGCAGCATGTTGAGGTTGGGCGTGGCTTCCTGTGAAATGGTGGTACCCAGAGCACACGAGAAGGTGGATGCGGCAGCGGGGAACTTCAACACTGCATCGCTGGCGGCCACTTGCCAGCGGCCGCTTTCGCGGGCGGCCTTGGCACGCTGGTGCGCTTCCTCGTCGGCCGCCTGCGCGGCCGAACCGGCGGCGGGCGGCGGGGGCAGCAGGGCCAGGCTGTTGGGGTAGTTCTTGCGCGACAGATACCCCACCAGGTAGCCGCTGCCGGCACGCACTTCCGGTACCTTGGCCGGATCGGTGGTGGGTGCATTCTGGGCGTGCGAAGCGGCGACGGCAGTCACCAGCAGACCCAGCGTGATGCCGTGGCGGTGAAAGAGGGCGGGCGTGGATGGACGTGGCATGAAGGAAAGTCTCCTGAACAAGTCCTCCAGTCTCCCAGCGTTGGGGCCATTTGCCTGCAAGGGAATTCCCTGAGCCCTGTCACCAAGGTGCCCCTGCGGTGCTGGACGGCGACCCCATTTCCATCTCCCACACGTACGAAAGCCGCACGTAGTGAGCGTGCGGCTTTCGAGGGGAGAGGGGTTGGAATCAGCCCTTGCGCTCACGGGCGTTGTGCTTCTTGTCAAAAATTTCTTCGCTCTGGTGCTTGTCCTTGCGCTGGATGGCGGCCTGTTCGAACTTGCCGACATGGCCGTCGCGTGCGGCTGCGGCTTCCCGGCGGTCCACACGGGCCTGGCCGCGTTCCAGCTTACCGGCTTCACGGTTGGTCAGGGCGCCGGACTGCACACCTTGCTCAATGCGCTTTTCCTGGTCGATGTTGCGTTGCACATCCGCTTGCATGCGCTGGGAAGAGGCCGACTGCGGGTTGCCTTTGACGTTGTTGTTTTCTGCGGCGTTGATATCGCGGCTGGCCTGGTTCTGGGCGCGGCGCAGTTGGGCACGTTCGCGCAGGGTGAGCTTGCCGTCCTTGAGGTCTTTGGCCTGCAACTGGTCAACGCGGCTTTCTTCTTTTTCGAGGCGGCCGGCCTCTTTGGTGTTGAGGCTGCCGTTTTGCAGGCCCTGCTCGATGCGGGTTTGCTGGTTCACATCGCGTTGCACGGTGGTGGCGGTGGTCTGGGCAAAGGCACTGACCGTGCCCAGAGCCAACAGCAGGGAAGAGACAAGGATGCGGGTTTTCATGGTATTTCCTTTGGGTTGCGGCAAGCCAAGACGGCTTGTAGCTCTAACGGCCCCTTGCTGCAAGGGGGATACATCGGGGAGGTAATCCGTTGTGACAGGTTGTAACATGGGCCTGCCATGCTGCACCAGGAAACCCTGCTCCTTGTCCAGATCTGCCTCACCGTGCTGACGACGGTGTTGCTGATATCCGCAGCCCTGTATACCGATTCACTGCAGGAGCAGCGTCTGTGGGCCCTGGGCAATGTCGCTACCTGCCTGGGGTTGGCCGTGGGCAGCCTGACCAGCCTGCCGGTGCTGGTGCATGGCTGCCTGAGCTACGGCATCATGGGCATGGGGCTGGCCCTGGTGTTGCGCGGCCTGTGCATCTTCTGCCATAAAGAACTGGGCATCCGCTGGATGGGGGGCATCGTGGCACTGGCGCTGGCTCTGCCGGGCTACTTTGCACTGGTACAGCCTAGCCTGGAGGCCCGACTGGTTGTCACGGGCCTGTATTTTGGGGCGCTGAACTGGGTGTGCGCGGCTACGTTGTTGCGCCACGGGGACGGCCGAAGCGTGTCCGTCACGGTGCTGGGTTTTTTTGCGCTGGGTCTGGCGCTGGTCCTGCGTGCCAGCTACCTGTTGCTGCATCCGCAGACCGATGTGCAGCGCACCGATGCGGTGATGGCGGCCACCCTGTTCGCCATAGCCCTGGCCCAGGTTGGCATTGTGTTTGGCCTGATCCTTATGGTAGCGCGCCGTTATGCCAACCGGCTGCGCCAGCTTTCCGTGGTCGACGCGTTGACCGGTGCGCTGAACCGCGCAGCGCTGGAAACGCAGGGAAACCGCATCATGCAGCGCGCCCGCCTCGGGCGCCGCCAGGTCGCGGTAGCCCTGCTGGATGCCGATCACTTCAAGCGCATCAACGACACCTTTGGCCATCCGGTGGGCGATGAGGTCTTGCGCCGGCTCAGCGAGTTGCTGTCCACGCAGCTGCGCCCCCACGATCTGCTGGCGCGCTATGGTGGCGAAGAGTTTGTGCTGGTGCTGGACGGCATGGGCATGGCCGATGCCGTGCGTACGGCCGAACGCCTGCGCCAAATGGTGGCGCAGTCGCCGGTGGACCTGGTGGGCCACACCCTGCACTACACCGTGAGCATCGGTGTGGCCAGTTCGGAGACACTGGGCTACGACCTCAGCCGTCTGATCGCGGCTGCCGATGCCGCCATGTACGAAGCCAAAAAGGCCGGACGCAACAAGGTTTGTAGTGGCTGAAGCGCTATAAAAATAATAGCTGTCTGCACAATATGCAAAAGGGCCGCAGGCCAATTCAGTCCACCATTTGCAATTCTCCAGCCAATCGCAAGCTCGTGGTGCTATCGCGCGATTTCAGCCGCCGTGGCGAAGACGGGCCGCATGCACAGCCCGCACTACGCTTACCATGCAGGCTTGGCCTGGCGTACCGGATGCCACGGGCCCCACTACCTCAGGAAAGCACACAGCATGGGCGTTTTAAGCGGCATACGCATTGTCGAAATCGCGGGCATAGGCCCGGGGCCGTTCTGCGGCATGTTGCTGGCCGACATGGGGGCCGAGGTCATCCTGGTGGAGCGCATCGGGGCCAAGGCCGGCGATCCCATGGACCTGGGCAAGAACGCCATCGTCAACCGTGGCAAGCGCTCGGTGGCACTGGACCTCAAGAATCCCAAAGCCATTGACGCAGTCCTGCGTCTGGTGGAAAGCGCCGACGGCCTGATCGAAGGCATGCGCCCCGGCGTCATGGAACGCCTGGGCCTGGGGCCGGAGGTGTGCCTGGCGCGCAACCCGCGCCTGGTCTATGGCCGCATGACGGGCTGGGGCCAGAGCGGCCCCTTGGCCCAGGCGGCCGGGCATGACCTCAACTACATCGCGCTGTCGGGTGCGCTCTGGTACGCTGGTGAACCGGGCCGCCCGCCGCTGGCGCCGCCCACGCTGGTGGGCGATCTGGGCGGCGGCGCACTGTATCTGGCCATGGGCCTGCTGGCCGGTATCCTGAATGTGCGGGGTGGTGGCGCAGGCCAAGTCGTGGATGCTGCCATCGTGGACGGCAGCGCCAACCTGATGAACCTGCTGCTGTCGGCGCATGCTGCAGGGCAACTGCCGTATGAGCGTGGTCAAGGCCTGCTGGACGGGCCGCACTGGTGCGGTAGCTATGCCTGTGCCGACGGCCTGTTTGTCAGCGTGCAGGCGCTGGAGCCGCAGTTCAACGCGCTCTTGTTTGCCAAGCTGGGGCTGGGTGACGATCCCGATTTCAAAAAACCCTACGACCCGCGCCTGTGGGGGCGCTTGCGCGAACGGCTGGCCACGTTGTTTGCCAGTCAGCCGCGCCAGCATTGGGTCGATCTGCTGGAGGGCAGCGATGCCTGCTTTGCGCCGGTGCTCACGCCGCAGCAGGCCATGGCGCACCCGCACATGGCGGCGCGCGGCGTCTACACCCAGCGCGACGGCGTGCTGCAGGCCGCACCGGCCCCACGGTTTTCTGCCCAGCCCTCAGACGGCAGTCGTCCGGTACCGACGCGCGGTGCGCACACGGCTGAGGTGTTGCGGGCTGCGGGACTGGGTGACGCCGAGATCGCTTCGTTGTTGGGATAGGCGACTTTTCGAGGGCAACCCTGTGCGACACTCAAACAATGTCAGACAGGTCTGGTGCGCTTGCCATGGGATGCACGGCTCAACAGCATCCTGAAAAAAATGTGCAGCGATGGCACGTTTGCCAAGACTCAGGCCAGGCACGAATCGCGGGCCCCTGCGGTTGAGCAGCGGTTATGGAATGCGCGCGAATAGCTATGCTTTTTATAGCAACTTTTCACCACGCAACTGGTCTTGCAGCGTATCCCGGGTCCGGATGAGGTGGGCCTGGGGGCCGTCCACCAGTACTTCGGCGGCGCGTGGGCGCGAGTTGTAATTGCTGGACATGCTCATGCAGTAGGCGCCGGCGGACAGCACGGCCAACTGGTCGCCGGTCTGCACCGCGAGCGCGCGGTCGTGGCCGATCCAGTCACCGCTTTCGCAGACCGGGCCGACCACGTCGTACACCGTAGCTCTGGCCGATGCCTGTTTGCTTTCACGGAGCGGCACGATGCTGTGGAAGGCCTGGTACATGGCCGGGCGCGGCAGGTCGTTCATGGCCGCATCGACAATACAGAAGTTCTTTTGTTCGCCGGGTTTCATGTACAGCACCTCGGTCACGCAGACGCCGGCATTGCCGACCAGCGAGCGGCCCGGCTCGATCATGAGCTTGCGCCGGCCAAAACCGCGCGCATCGAGTTTGGCCAGCAGCTTGGCCCACAAGGCGTCGGCCTGGGGTGGTGTATCACCCTGGTAGTTGATGCCCAGTCCGCCACCGAAATCGATGTGGTGGATGGGGATGCCGGCGGCCTCGATCGCCTCCACCAGGTCCAGCATGCGGTCCATGGCGTCCAGGTAGGGCGCTTCCTGCGTGATCTGCGAGCCGATGTGGCAGTCGATGCCGACCACGCGCAGACCGGGCAGGGCGGCGGCGCGCTGGTAGGTAGCCAGGGTGCGTTCGTGCGCAATGCCGAACTTGTTGCCCTTGAGGCCGGTGGAGATGTAGGGGTGGGTCTTGGGGTCGACGTTGGGATTGACGCGGATGCTGATGGGCGCGACCTTGCCTTCGGCGAGCGCCACGGCGTTCAGCACTTCGATTTCGGCTTCGCTCTCGACATTGAAACATCCAATGCCCGCCTGCAGGGCGCGCTGCATCTCGGCGCGGGTCTTGCCCACGCCCGAAAAAATAACCTTGGTGACGTCGGCGCCAGCTGTCAGCACGCGCTCCAGCTCACCTCCTGACACGATGTCAAAGCCGCAGCCAGCCTGGGCAAACACCTGCAGTACGGCCAGTGTGGAGTTGGCCTTCATGGCGTAGCAGATCTGCGCGTCGCGCCCGGCAAAGCCGCGCTGGTAGGCGGCCAGGGCCGACAGCATGGAAGCCTTGGAGTAGACGAACAGGGGGGTTCCATGGGCCGCTGCCAGGGCGTCCAGCGCCTGACCTTCTACATGGAGCTGGCCACCGCGATAGTGGATATGGGGCTGGCCGGGCAGGGAAGATGCGGTCATGGAGTGGTGGGGGCAGTGGTAGAGGAGGGCGGGGCGGTCTTGGCAGGCAGGTACAGTGCGCCAGTTTGGCCGCAGGCGGCCAGATTCAGCACACCGGCGGCAAGGACAATGGCCCTGACTAGAATTTGCTTAGACATCAACATGGTGAAATTGTAATGACCGATACCGAATTCATGGACTGCGCCGAGGCTTTGCTCAAAGCGGTGGAGGCCTGCTGTGACCGCATCAACGACGCGACGGAGGCGGATGTGGACAACCAGCGGGTGGGCGGCATGGTCACGCTGACCTTTGCCAACAAGACCCAGATCATCATCAACCTGCAAAAGCCGCTGCACGAAGTCTGGATGGCAGCCAAGTCGGGCGGCTACCACTTCCGCTGGAACGATGGCCTTTGGCAGGATACCAAAGGCCAGGGCGAGTTTTTCGAGGGACTGACCCGCAATGCCAGTGCGCAGTCGGGCATGGTTCTCACGTTCTCGGCCTGATCAGTTCTTGAACAGGTCGAGAATCTTCTTCTTTTCGTCGGCGGCGGGCAGGGGCTGTGTGGCCTCGGCGGGCTTGTCGTCCAGGCCCAGGCCGGAGACGCCGCCGCCCTTGGCGTATTCATCGTAGAACCACTCACCGCCCACGCGCACCACGCCTTCAGGGGCTGGTGGTTCCGAAACCGGGACATTTTTGAGGGCGCTTTCCATGAAGCTGATCCATACCGGCAGGCTCAAACCGCCGCCGGTTTCCCGGTCGCCCAGTTTGCGCGGCGTGTCGTAACCAATCCAGGTGACGGCGGTCAGCGTCTGCTGGTAGCCGGCAAACCAGGCGTCCATGGAGTCGTTGGTGGTGCCGGTTTTTCCGTAAATGTCGGGGCGCTTCAGCGTGGCCTGGGCGCGCGCAGCGGTGCCGGAGCGGGTTACCTCCTGCAGCAGGCTGGTCATCATGAAGGAGTTACGGGGTTCAATGGCACGCTGTGATTCGTCCAGTACGGGTGTCTGGGTTTCAAGCAGCACCTTACCGCGCTGCTCGCTGACCTTGGAGACCAGCCAGGGGTTGACGCGGTAGCCGCCGTTGGCAAAGACCGAATAGGCCGTCGCCATCTGGATGGGCGTGACGGAACCGGCTCCCAGTGCCATGGTGAGGTAGGGCGGGTGCTTGTCGGCGTCGAAACCGAAACGTGTGATCCAGTCCTGCGCATACTGCGGCCCGATGGACTGCAGGATCTGGATGGAGATCATGTTCTTGGACTTGGCCAGGCCACGGCGCAAGGTCATGGGGCCTTCAAACGTGCCGTCGTAGTTTTTTGGCTCCCAGGGTTGCCCGCCGGTCACACCTGCGTCGAAAAACAACGGCGCATCGTTGACCACGGTGGCGGGTGTGAAGCCTTTTTCCAATGCCGCAGAGTAGATGAAGGGCTTGAAGCTGGAGCCCGGCTGGCGCCAGGCCTGGGTCACGTGGTTGAACTTGTTTTTGGCGAAATCGAAGCCGCCCACCAAGGCCTTGATGGAGCCGTCGCGCGGATCGATCGCCACAAACGCGCCTTCCACTTCAGGCAGTTGCGTGATTTCCCAGCCTCCTTTGGCGGTTTTGGCCACACGGATCACGGCGCCACGGCGGATCTTGATGTTGGGCGGGGCCTTGTCGGACAGGCCGGATTGGGCAGGCTTGAGGCCGTCACCGGTGATCTCGACGGTTTCACCGTTTTGCCGCAGGGCCTTGATTTTCTTGGCATCGGCTTCCAGTACCACGGCAGACATCACGTCGCCGTTGTCGGGGTGCTCGTCCAGCACTTCGTCAATGGCATCTTCCATGTCCGACGCATTGGTGGGCAAGTTGATGAATTTCTCCGGGCCGCGGTAAATCTGGCGTCGCTCGAAATCCATGATGCCGCGGCGCAGGGCTTTGTAGGCGGCGTCCTGGTCGGCACTGCGCAAAGTGGTCTGGACATCCAACCCCCGCGTATAGGTCTCATCGCCATACTGGGCAAACATGAGTTGGCGCACCATTTCTGCAACGTATTCGGCGTGGACTTGGCCGGCATTGGCGCCGGTTTTTATCTTGAGTTCCTGCTTCTTGGCGGTTTCTGCTTCGTCGGCGGTGATGAAGCCGTTTTCCAGCATACGGTCAATGATGTACAACTGGCGCGAGCGTGCCCGCTTGGGGTTGCTGATGGGGTTGTAGGCGGATGGGGCCTTGGGCAGGCCGGCCAGCATGGCGGCCTCGGCGATGGTGATGTCTTTCAGGGGCTTGCCGAAATAGGTTTCCGACGCCGCCGCAAAACCATAGGCACGGTTGCCCAGGAAGATCTGGTTCATGTAGATTTCCAGGATCTGATCCTTGGTCAGCATGTGTTCCAGCTTGAAAGTCAGCAGAATTTCATAGATTTTGCGCGTGAAGGTCTTTTCCGAAGACAGATACACATTGCGCGCTACCTGCATGGTGATGGTGGACGCACCCTGGCTTTTGACCCGTCCCACATTGGCCAGTCCCGCGCGTACAACGCCCACGTAGTCCACCCCCCCGTGTTGGTAAAAGCGCGCATCTTCGATGGCCAATACCGCGTTGGACATGACTTTGGGAATCTCACGGATGGGGGTCAGGTTGCGTCGCTCTTCGCCAAACTCCCCGATCAAATCGCCTTCCGCAGAAAAAATGCGCAGAGGAAGCTTGGGGCGATAGTCCGAGAGGTCGGAGATATCGGGAAGATTGGGAAACGCCACCGACAGTGCCAATGCAATCGCCATGGCCACGGACAGTACACCCGCCACCGCCAGCCCTACAGCCCACAAAGCCAGCGTCATCAACCAGTGTCGGGAGGCTCTCCCCGATGGGGCATCGGTTTGTTTTTTTTCAGTGGTGGGAGGAGTGGACGGCATAAATATTTGATTGTGGGCGCTGGGGCATTATAAAAATAGGCCCTGTGCACGCATTTCGGGACGGGCGCCCGCATTGTTGCCGGTCCGTGATCCTGCGCGAAAAAACGGGGGCTGTGTTTGGGAAATAGCGGAATAACCGTCTGCTTTTGGCAACGTTCAAAAGGATTTCAAATCGAAAAACCCTTTGCCGGACAAGGAGCTTACTGATAGCATTGAAGTGATTTCTTAAGTCTGACCGGCGTTTGATTGGTCTGTTTGAGGGGATAGTTTTGATCTCATTGGGGTCGCTTTTTAGTCGCCAGCCTGCGCCTATGCTAGGGCTGGATATCAGTTCTTCCAGCGTCAAGTTGGTGGAGTTGGGCCATGACAAGGCCGGTAATCTGGTGCTTGAGCGTTGCGCGATTGAGCCGCTGGAACGCGGCTGGATTTCCGACGGCAACATCGAAAAATTTGATGAAGTGGCAGATGCCTTGCGTCGCCTTGTCAAAAAGAGCGGCGCCAAGACCAAGCACGTAGCCATGGCCCTGCCACCGTCGGCCGTGATTACCAAGAAGATCATTTTGCCCGGAGGCATGTCGGATCAGGAACTGGAAGTCCAGGTCGAGACCGAAGCCAACCAGTACATCCCTTTCCCGCTGGACGAGGTAAGCCTCGATTTTTGCGTCATCGGGCCCAGTCCAACCTCCCCTGGTGATGTGGAGGTGCTGATTGCGGCGTCACGCCGCGAGAAGGTGCAAGACATCCAGGGGCTGGCGGAGGCGGCCGGCCTGATTCCTGTCGTGGTGGATGTGGAGTCTTATGCGTCACGTCTTGCGGCGAGTCGGCTCATAGAAAATCTGCCCAACAAGGGCGCCGGTGCCATCGTGGCCTTGTTTGAGGTAGGTGCTTTGACCACCAGTATGCAGGTCTTGCGCGATGATGAAGTCCTGTATGACCGCGATCAGGCGTTTGGTGGTGCACAACTGACGCAGTTGATCGTGCGCCAATATGGTTTTTCGCAGGAAGAAGCCGAAAACAAAAAGCGCAGTGGCGAGTTGCCGGAAGACTATGAGTCTGCGGTGTTGCGCCCGTTCATGGAAACCATGGTGCAAGAGCTGGGTCGGGCCTTGCAATTTTTCTTCACCAGTACGCCGCACAACAAAGTGGACTATGTCATGCTGGCCGGCGGTTCTGCCGCACTCCCAGGTTTGACGGCAGCCGTCACCCAGCACACAAGTTTCCCCTGCAGTCTGCTGAATCCCTTTGATGGAATGGAAATCGGCGATGGCGTGCGTTTGAAAAAAATGACCCGTGAAGCCCCCTCCTATCTCACGTCCTGCGGACTGGCCTTGCGGAGGTTCGCTCAATGATTTTGATCAACCTGCTCCCGCACCGGGAAGCGGCCCGCAAGCGGCGCCGTGACGTGTTCAATGTCACCCTGGGAGCATCTGCTTTGTTGGGGGGCTTGATTGCCGGTGCTATCTTTCTTTGGTACCAAGCGGCCATTTCGGTGCAGCAAAACACCAATTCGATTCTGGCGACCGAGATCAAAAAGCTCGAAGGGCAAATCAAGGAAATTGCCGGATTGGAAGACGAAATCGCGGCGTTGCGCGCACGGCAGCAGGCGGTGGAGGATTTGCAATCGGATCGTAATCTGCCGGTGCATTTGTTGACTGAGTTGGTAAACCAGTTGCCGGATGGGGTCTATATTTCGAAGATGGTCCAACTGGACCAATTGGTCACCCTGAATGGAGTCGCGCAATCGAATGAACGTGTCTCGGAGCTGTTGCGCAATCTGGCCAACAACACCCCGTGGTTTACCAAGCCCGAGCTCATTGAGATCGTCGCCGGATCGGTTGCACTGGGGAAAGAACAAAAACGGGTCTCCAATTTTGTGATTCGGGTCAAATTGGTGCGGGCCAGTGAAGCTGAAAAGGCTGTCGCCAGTGCTGGCGCTGCCTCTTCGGTTGCAGTGCCTGCCTCGGTCATCCCAGCGGCCTCCGGCGTCAAGAAATAGCAGGAATCCGTATGGCGACCAAAACATCACGTTCCATAGACTTTGCGGCGCTGCAGGAGCAGTTGACCAGCCAATTTCGTGACCTCGATCCCAAAGATCCGTCGGCATGGCCTTCGATCCCGCGGTATGCCTTGTTTGCGGTGACCACTATTGTTGTTGTGGTCGCCCTGTGGTTTGTCTGGTTGAACAGTTCACAGGACGCTTTGCAGCAAGAGCAGGATAAGGAAGTCAAGCTACGTGGAGATTACAAGACCAAACTGGCCAAGGCGGTGAATCTGGATGTGCTCAAGAAGCAGCGTGAGCAGGTTCAGCAATATGTGACCCAGTTGGAAAAGCAATTGCCCAGCAAGGCGGAGATGGATGCCCTGCTGTCCGACATCAACCAGGCCGGATTGGGCCGCAGCCTGCAATTCGATCTGTTTCGGCCGGGGCAAATTGCGGTGAAGGAATACTATGCCGAACTCCCGATTGCCATCAAAGTCACGGGCCGCTACCACGACATTGGTGCTTTTGCATCGGATATTGCCAATCTCTCTCGCATTGTGACCTTGAATAACCTGTCGATTGCTCCCAAAAGCGACGGCGCACTGGCATTGGATTCGACGGCCAAGACGTTCCGTTATTTGGATTCGGACGAAGTGGCGGCACAACGCAAAGCGTCAGGTGCCAAAGGAGCCAAGAAATGAAATTTTTGTATTTCATGGTGGCTCTGGGTGGCATCTTGTTGCTATCAGGTTGTGGTTCGTCCAGCGAGGATGAAATCCGTCAATGGATGGTCGAAGAACGTAACCAGACCAAGCCGCATGTAGCACCGATTCCGGCGCCCAAGCAATTCAAGCCAGAGGCCTATACCAACGCCTCTGCCACAGAGCCATTCAGCAACCAAAAATTGACGCAGGCGCTCAAACGCGACTCCTCACAGGTTGCAGCCAATGGGGCACTGGTCGCGCCGGAGCTGGCGCGACGCAAGGAGCCCTTGGAGGCTTTCCCTCTGGATGCCATGAACCTGGTGGGGAGCATTCTCAAGGCGGGACAGCCTGTGGCTCTGGTGAAGGTGGACAACTTGCTGTACCAGGTCAAGCTGGGCAGCTACCTGGGGATGAACTACGGGCGGGTCACCAAGATTGGCGAGACCGAAGTCACATTGCGCGAGATTGTCCAGGATGCAGTGGGTGAATGGATTGAACGCGTTGCAACTTTGCAGTTGCAGGAGAAGTCAAAATGAACAAGCAAAATCAGTGGGCGGTATCACGCATGTGGCAACGAGTTTTTATTTTGGCGGCTTTCCTGTGTGGCGCATCTGTGCAGGCGGAAACGACCATTGAGGCAGTCACTGGATCGGTCCAGGGTGGTACGGAAGTGGTGCGCATTGATCTGTCGGAGGCTTTGACGGCCCTGCCCACAGGCTTTGTGATCCAATCGCCAGCCCGTGTCGCACTGGATTTCCCCGGCGTTGCCAACGCCATGGGGCGCTCGACGGTGGATGTGAACCAGGGCAATCTCAAATCTGTGACGGTGGTTCAAGCGGGTGAGCGCACGCGGGTGGTCTTGAACCTCAAACAGCCGGCAGCCTACAAGGCGGAAATTCAAGGCAAGTCTTTGCTGGTCACACTCGAATCCACAGCACCCCGCGTGGCCAGCGCGGCAACTACGCCTACCTTTGCTGAAAACCGCAGTCGTGACTCCATGCCGCTCAAGGACATGGACTTCCGTCGAACCAATGAGGGTGCCGGGCGCATTGTGGTGACCTTGCCCAACAACCAGGTGGGCGTGGATATTCGCCAACAAGGGCAAAATCTGGTGGTGGAGTTCATGAAATCGACGCTCCCCGAAGGCTTGCGGCGTCGGCTGGATGTGGGTGACTTTGGAACACCCGTCAAGTCGGTGACCACTTTCCAGGCGGGCGACCGTGTACGCATGGTGATCGAGCCCAGGGGGCAGTGGGAACACGCGGCCTACCAAAGTGATGAGCAGTTCGTGGTCGAAGTCAAGGAGGTCAAGACCGACCCCAAGAAGCTGACACAAGGCGTGGGCTACAACGGACAAAAGCTGTCCCTGAACTTTCAGAACATCGAAGTGCGCTCCTTGCTGCAGGTGATCGCAGACTTCACCAACTTCAACATTGTTACTTCGGATTCGGTGGCCGGTTCGGTGACCCTGCGTTTGCAGGATGTGCCATGGGATCAGGCGCTTGACATTATTTTGCAAGCCAAGGGACTGGGCATGCGCAAGGCCGGGAACGTGCTGTGGGTGGCCCCCAAAGACGAGATTGCGGCAAAGGAAAAACTCGATCTGGAGTCGGTCGCTGCGGTGCAAAGCCTGGAGCCTTTGCGAACCCAGTCATTCCAGATCAACTACGCCAAGGCGACTGAGATTGCGGCCCAGCTGACTGCTGGCGGTGGTGCGGCCAATAGCGCCCGTATCTTGAGCACCCGAGGCAGTGTGATTGCGGAGCCACGGACCAACCAGCTGTTTGTAACGGACATTCCTAGCAAACTCGAACAGGTGCAGCAGTTGCTTGCCAAGCTCGACATCGCTGTACGTCAGGTTCTTATCGAGGCCCGGATTGTTGAAGCGTCGGACAGCTTTGGTAAATCGTTGGGCGTTAAGCTGGGCGGTGGCAGTCCGTCCGGGAATATTGGAACGTCTCCTGGCGGCCAACCTGTTAATCTGGCTGTTGGGTCTACGTATACGGCTGGCTCGTCGGGCACCACGTCTGGCAACTTTGTTAATCTGCCTTCCACGGGTGCATTGGGTTTTGGCACGCCCGCGTCGTTTGCCCTGTCCATTTTTGGCGCAGCGGCAGACCCCTTTCTGAACCTGGAGATTTCCGCTTTGGAGGCGGATGGCAAGGGCAAGGTGGTGTCCAGTCCGCGCGTGGTTACGGCTGACCAGATCAAGGCCTTGATCGAGCAGGGAACGGAGTTACCCTACCAGGTGGCTTCTTCGAGTGGGGCCACGTCCATTGCCTTCCGCAAAGCCAATCTGAAGCTGGAGGTTACGCCGCAAATTACCCCGGAAGGCAATATCATCCTCGCATTGGACGTCACCAAGGATACCGTCGGACAGTCCACGCCTGCCGGTTTTGCCATTGATACCAAACACATCCAGACCCAGGTCCTGGTAGAGAACGGGGGCACAGTGGTCATCGGAGGCATCTTTACCGAAGACCTGACGGAGAACGAAGGCAAGGTTCCGTTCTTTGGGGACTTGCCTGGCATTGGCGTTCTGTTCCGCAACAAGTCCAAGACCACCAACAAGCGAGAAATGCTGGTTTTCATTACGCCCAAGGTGTTGGCGGACAAGGCTCTGGGGCGTTGAACTGAGCAGACGCGTTCACAGATCGATGCGCCTCGCCATTTTCAATTGATCTTCAGTCTTGTCGGTCTGCCGGGCTCCGGAAAAACAACGGTGGGGCGCCAGCTTGCGCGCCGCCTGCAACTTCCATTTGTAGATTCGGACCACGCCATAGAAGAACGTCTGGGATGCAGCATCCGTGAGTTTTTTGAGCGGGAAGGGGAGTCGCGGTTTCGCGATATCGAGGAAGAGGTGATTGATGCACTCACCCAGGGTGCTTCTGGCGTGCTGTCAACGGGTGGGGGCGCCGTGTTACGTCCGGCCAACCGCGCACACCTGCACAGCCGGGGGCAAGTCATCTACCTGAAATCCACCCCGGAAGAGCTGTTTCGGCGCTTGCGGCACGACACTAACCGTCCTTTGCTGCAGGTGGCAGATCCGCTGGCGCGCATGCGGGATCTGTTTGCTGATCGCGATCCGCTGTACCGTGAAACAGCCCACTTCGTCCTGGAAACGGGCCGCCCCTCGGTGGCGACGCTGGTCAACATGATCGTGATGCAGCTGGAGTTGGCCGGCGCCGTGCCGCGCCCGTGAGCCAGTCCAGGCCATCTTCCGATAGCCTCTAAACTCGGGGCTATGACTTCCGTACCTCTTCAAACGGTTCCCATTGCACTGGGCGATCGTAGCTACCCTATCGCCATTGGTGCTGGCCTGCTGAACCAAGCAACCACCTTTTCCGCCCTGCCCCAAGCCACTACGGCACTGATCGTGAGCAACACGACCGTGGCGCCCCTGTATGCGCAGCGCTTGCAGGGGGCTCTGGCCGGCCGGTACCAGACTGTGCACATGGTTAAGCTTCCAGACGGAGAGGCATTTAAAAACTGGCAAACACTCAATCAAATATTTGATGTTCTGCTGGAACATGGCTGCGACCGCAAGACCGTGCTGTTTGCCTTGGGCGGTGGCGTGGTGGGGGATATGACTGGATTTGCTGCGGCCAGCTACATGCGCGGTGTGCCTTTTGTCCAGGTGCCTACGACCTTGCTGGCGCAGGTGGACTCCTCGGTAGGGGGCAAGACCGGCATCAACCATCCCCTGGGCAAGAACATGGTGGGCGCGTTCTACCAGCCGCAGCTGGTGGTGTGCGACCTGGACACCCTGCAAACGCTGCCTGCACGCGAGCTCAGCGCCGGCCTGGCGGAGGTCATCAAGTACGGCCCCATTGCCGATTTGGCCTTTCTGGACTGGATCGAGGCCCACATGGACCAGTTGCTCGCGCGTGATGTGCGGGCTCTGGCGCATGCGGTGCAGCGTAGTTGTGAGATCAAGGCCTGGGTGGTGGGGCAGGACGAGCGTGAATCCGGTCTGCGGGCCATTCTCAATTTTGGCCACACCTTTGGTCATGCCATCGAGGCCGGGTTGGGCTATGGCGAATGGCTGCATGGCGAGGCAGTGGGTTGCGGCATGGTGATGGCCGCAGAACTGTCCTATCGTCTGGGCTTGGTGGACCAGGCTTTTGTGCAACGGTTGCGCATACTGATCCACAAAGCCGGTTTGCCCGTGGTCGGCCCGGTGTTGGACGCCCAGGACAATGCGGGTCGCTATTTGTCGCTGATGCGCTTGGACAAAAAGGCCGAAGGCGGAGCCATTCGCTTTGTCGTCATTGATGGCCCGTCGCGGGCAGCCCTGCGCACAGCCCCTGACGCGCTGGTACGCGAAGTCATCGACGCCTGCTGCATGCCTATTGCATGAGGAATTGCTATGCAATTTGTAGCTGCTTGCGAAATAACCGTATGGGTTTCAGTCTGATTTGACTTCGAGTATGTCCCTCGCCCCCTATGCCTGCGACCCGGTCCTGTCGCGGGGCCGGCGCTACGCCGAAAGCCCTGCGCCTACCCGCACCGACTTCCAGCGTGACCATGATCGCATTGTGCATTCCACCGCGTTCCGGCGCCTGGTCTACAAGACCCAGGTGTTCCTCAACCATGAGGGGGATCTGTTTCGCACCCGCATGACGCATTCGCTGGAGGTGGCGCAGCTGGGGCGCTCCATCGCTCGTGCGCTGCAGCTCAACGAAGACTTGGTGGAAACCATCGCTCTGGCCCATGATTTGGGTCACACACCGTTTGGCCACGCGGGGCAGGACGCGCTCAACGCCTGCATGAAGCCCTTTGGCGGTTTCGAGCACAACCTGCAGAGCCTGCGCGTGGTGGATCACCTCGAAGAACGCTATCCGCAATTTGACGGACTCAACCTCACTTTCGAGGCGCGCGAAGGCATCCTCAAGCATTGCTCTCGCACCCATGCGCAGCAATTGGAGACGCAAGAGCACCCCTATGCCGATGGCAAAGGCGGGGTGGGGCGGCGTTTTCTTGACCGTAGCCAGCCCAGTCTGGAAGCCCAGTTGTGCAACCTGGCCGATGAGATCGCCTACAACGCCCACGATATCGACGACGGCGTGCGCTCGGGCCTGATCACCCTGGAGCAACTGCAGGACATTCCGGTGGTGGACGGCTTTCGCAGGCAGGCGCTGCAGTCCCACCCCTGGTTGGCCGAGACGGGTGCGGCCCGCCGGTTGCTGTACGAAACCATACGCCTGATGCTGAGCAACCAGGTCTATGACGTCATCCACACCACCCGTGCGGCCATCGAGGCGGCAGCGCCTGCCGACGTGGAAGCCGTGCGTGCCAACGCACCGCTGGTGGCAATGGGGGCCGAGATGCGCGAAGGCACCCAGGTGCTCAAAACCTTCTTGCTGCACCGCCTCTACCGCCATCCCCAGGTCGAGGAAACCATGGAGCGTGCGCGCCAGGTGGTGCGTGAATTGTTCGAGGCCTACCGCCAGGCTCCGCAGGAAATGCAGGCGGGTTTTGCGGCGCGCAGCACGGCTGGACGCACGGACGCGGCCGAGGAGACACCCCATGCCGACGCACTGGCTGTTGCAGATTACATTGCCGGCATGACAGACCGCTTCGCCGCCCGCGAACATGAGCGCCTGACAGGTCGGCGCCTGCTGGCCTGATACCCCACGCTTCCACCATGCCACAGCCTGCACCCGAAACCATGCCCGCCGCCGAGGTGATTGCCTTGACCCAGCGCTGGCTGGAGCGCGCCGTCATCGGCCTGAACCTGTGCCCCTTCGCCAAGAGCGTGCATGTCAAGGGCCAAATCCACTACCGCGTGAGCCAGGCGACCGAACCGCAGCAGCTCCTGCACGATCTGGAAGAAGAGCTAAAAGGGCTGCTAGCCCAGGAAGCCAGTGCGCGGGACACTACGCTTTTGATAGCGCCGCAGGTGCTGGCCGATTTCCTTGACTTCAACGACTGCCTGCACGATGCTGACCGGGTCTTGCGTCGTCTGGACCTGGACGGTGTGGTCCAGATTGCCAGCTTTCACCCCCAATTCCAGTTTGCCGGCACGGCCGCCGATGACATCACCAATTACACCAACCGCGCGCCTTTTCCCATCCTGCACTTGCTGCGTGAGGACAGCGTGGCGCGTGCCGTCCAGGCCTTCCCGCAGGCGGAACTGATTTTCGAGAAGAACATGCAAACACTGGAGCAGCTGGGTCACGCCGGTTGGGACGCGCTGGGCCTGCTGGCACCCGCCAACACCGGGCGTGGCAAGATAGTCCCATGAAGCCACGCAAAACAGGTTCCCCTCCCACCAGCACCGCAGCCGATGCCCACGCGCTGGCCGCGGAAGTGCGCCCCGGCCAGTCGGTGGAATTGCTCAAGGAGCTGCACATCCTGACGCGTGACGGCAAGCTCAACCAGGATTCGCGGCGCAAGCTCAAACAGATCTACCACCTCTACCAGTTCATCGAAAAGCTGCTGCAGGAGTTACCACCCGTTGCCGAGGGCGGCCTGACGCTGGCCGACCACGGGGCCGGCAAGTCTTATCTGGGTTTCATCCTTTACGACCTGTTCTTCAAGAACCTCGTGGGTAGCCATATCTACGGCATCGAGACCCGTGCCGAACTGGTGGACAAGTCGCGCGCCCTGGCACAGCGCCTGGGTTTTGGCCGTATGTCCTTTCTCAATCTCAGCGTGACCGAGTCTGCACAGTCCGATGCTCTGCCTGGCCACATTGACGTGGTCACCGCACTGCACGCCTGCGACACTGCCACGGACGATGCGATTGCCTTTGGTTTGCAAAAGAAGGCACGCGCCTTCGTGCTGGTGCCTTGCTGCCAGGCCGAGGTGGCGCGCCATTTGAGCCAGAGCAAGGCTTTGTCGCTGTCCCGCACGCCATTGGCCGAATTGTGGCGCCACCCGCTGCACACCCGCGAGATGGGCAGCCAGATCACCAATGTGCTGCGTTGCCTCTACTTGGAGGCCAGCGGCTACCAGGTCACCGTGACCGAACTGGTGGGCTGGGAGCACAGCATGAAAAACGAGCTCATCCTGGCCCGCTACACAGGGCAGCGCAAGCGTGCCGCAGCCCAGCGGTTGCGCGCCATCCTGCAGGAGTTTGGCCTCAATGCCCTGCTTGACACACGGTTTACATTGCCCGAGGACAATGGCGCGGACAACGCAATCCCGGCCTGAGACGTTGAATGGGCTGGTGTTTTTACCTTTTCGCTCCGTGGAGTTCGCAATGAAGAAGTTTCTTAATCTGGGTCTGGTGCTGGCCGTGGCCGCCGTTTTAGGCGCCTGCGCCAGCAGCAGCCCCGACGTCATCCAGCGCGGCGATACCCAGCGCATGGCCAAGGTGGAAGACGGCGTGGTGCTGTCGATTCGCACAGTGACCGTGGACGGCACCCAGACCGGTGCCGGTGCTGCCGTGGGTGGCGTGGTGGGTGCCATTGGTGGTTACGCTGGCAGCAGCGTGAACCGTGAGGGCCAAGTACTGGGTGTGCTGGCCGGTGTGGCGGGTGCCGCAGCGGGCAATGCGATTGAGCGCTTCGCGACCAAGGAAGACGCATTCGAGATTCTGGTGCAGCTCAAGGGCGGCGAGCGCCGCGCCATCGTGCAGGGCAAGGGGGCTGAAATCCTGGTGGCAGGCGACCCCGTGATCATCGTGACCACCGGCGGCAAAGTCCGGGTTACCAAAGCGCCCAAATAGACGCCCAGTGAGGCGTTCATAATTGGGGTCAGATTAATTCTGGCCGGGGTTTGCCGCCCCGCCTGCCATGGCCCGACTTCCCCGCCTGACCCTGCCCGGTTACCCGCACCACGTTATTCAGCGTGGCAACAACCGGCAGGCCATTTTTGCCTCTGCAGCAGACCGCCAGACCCTGCTGGACCTGCTGGAAGAGAACGCAAAGAAATTCCAGGTCGCGATCCATGCCTATGTGCTGATGGACAACCACTTCCATTTGCTGCTCACGCCCCAAACGGCGGAGGGCGTGCCGCAAATGATGCAGGCGGTGGGCCGGCGCTATGTGCGCTACTTCAATGATGCGCAGGGACGCACAGGCACGCTGTGGGAAGGGCGCTACCGCTCCACCCTGATCCAGACCGACAAATACCTGCTGGCCTGCATGGCCTACCTGGACCTGAACCCGGTGCGGGCCGGCCTGGTGGTGCAGGCAGGCGACTACGCCTGGTCCAGCTATGGCCACTACGCCGGATTGCGCAGTGACAAAGTCATTACCCCCCACCCGCTGATCTGGGCCTTGGGTAACACCCCATTTGCCCGGGAGGCAGCCTATGCGGAGTTGGTGCAATCGGGCATTGGGCCGGTGCAACAGAGCGCATTGACCGATTCGGTGCTGCGTGGCTGGGCACTGGGGGAGCCCGGCTTTGTCGCGGAGCTGCAAAAGAAAACTCCGCGCCGGGTCACCAAAAGCGCTGCAGGGCGGCCTGTCAAACCACCTATTTCCGATACTAAATGAGTCCTGATCCCCATTCCGTCTGCCTTGATTGCTATTGTTTTTAATATGTCCCCAATTATTTCCTGATGAATTTATTCAAGAAATAATTGGAATCTGACCCCATTTATTTTTCTTGGCACCTTTGTTGCATTGCAGTATTCTTCGCTTCCATTGCAAAAAACTGCATCCGTTCCGCAACATCCCAGGAGAGCGCCATGACCACGGCAGCCGAAATCCAGCACCTCAACGACCACGGCCTGTATTCCACCGAGCAGGAGCACGATGCCTGTGGCGTCGGTTTTGTCGCCCACATCCGCGGCGAGAAAAGCCACGCCATCGTCAAGAACGCACTCAAGATTCTCGAAAACCTGGACCACCGGGGTGCCGTCGGTGCCGACAAGCTGATGGGCGACGGCGCCGGCATTTTGATCCAGTTGCCCGATGCGCTGTACCGCGAGGAAATGGCGGCGCAGGGCGTCACGCTGCCCCCGTTGGGTGAATACGGCGTGGGCATGATCTTTTTGCCCAAGGAGCATGCCTCCCGTCTGGCCTGTGAGCAGGAGATGGAGCGCGCCATCAAGGCCGAAGGCCAGGTGCTGCTGGGCTGGCGCGATGTGCCGGTGAACCGCGACATGCCCATGTCGCCCACCGTGCGCGAGAAGGAGCCTATCCAGCGCCAGGTTTTCATCGGTCGCGGCCAGGACGTGATCGTGCAGGACGCGCTGGAGCGCAAGCTGTACGTGATCCGCAAGACCGCCAGCGCCAACATCCAGGCGCTGGGCCTCAAGCACAGCAAAGAGTACTACGTGCCCAGCATGTCCAGCCGCACCGTGGTCTACAAGGGTCTGCTGCTGGCCGACCAGGTGGGCGTGTACTTCAAGGATCTGGAAGACGCACGCTGCGTCTCGGCCCTGGGTCTGGTGCACCAGCGCTTTTCCACCAACACCTTCCCCGAGTGGCCGCTGGCCCACCCGTACCGCTATGTGGCGCACAACGGTGAAATCAACACCGTCAAGGGCAACTACAACTGGATGAAGGCGCGCGAAGGCGTGATGGCCTCGCCGGTGCTGGGCGGCGACCTGCAAAAGCTCTACCCGATCAGCTTTGCCGGCCAGTCCGACACCGCCACCTTCGACAACTGCCTGGAACTGCTGACCATGGCCGGCTACCCCATCAGCCAGGCCGTGATGATGATGATCCCCGAGCCCTGGGAGCAGCACACCACCATGGACCCACGCCGCAAGGCCTTCTACGAGTACCACGCTGCGATGCTGGAGCCCTGGGATGGCCCGGCCTCCATCGTCTTCACCGACGGCCGCCAGATCGGTGCCACGCTGGACCGCAACGGCCTGCGCCCCTCGCGCTACTGCATCACCGATGACGACTTGGTGATCATGGGCTCCGAATCGGGTGTGCTGCCCGTGCCGGAAAACAAGATCGTGCGCAAATGGCGCCTGCAGCCCGGCAAGATGTTCCTGATCGATCTGGAACAGGGGCGCATGATCGACGACGAGGAGCTCAAGTCCAACCTCGCCAACAGCAAGCCCTACAAGCAGTGGATCGACAACCTGCGCATCCGCCTGGACGATGTGGAAACCCCCGTGGCCGGCGAGTCGGCACAGGAGCAGCCCGTCAGTGCGACTGAGCCCCAGGCCTCCGGCCTGTCTACGGTGACACCCGAACTGCTGGACCGCCAGCAGGCTTTTGGCTACACCCAGGAAGACATCAAGTTCCTGATGAGCCCCATGGCCGCCAACGGCGAAGAAGCCATCGGCTCCATGGGCAACGACAGCCCGTTGGCCGTGCTGTCCGACAAGAACAAGCCGCTGTACAACTACTTCAAGCAGCTGTTTGCCCAGGTGACCAACCCGCCGATCGATCCGATCCGCGAAGCCATCGTGATGTCGCTGGTGTCCTTCATCGGCCCCAAGCCGAATCTGCTGGACATCAACCACGTCAACCCGCCGATGCGCCTGGAGGTCAGCCAGCCGGTGCTGGACGTTGCTGACATGGCCAAGCTGCGTGACATCGACAAGCACACGCAGGGCAAGTTCCGCAGCTACACGCTGGACATCACCTACCCACTGGCCTGGGGCCGCGAGGGTGTGGAAGCCAAGCTGGCATCGTTGTGCGCCGAAGCCGTGGACGCGATCAAGAGCGACAAGAACATCCTGATCATCAGCGACCGTGGCGTGAGCGCAACCCAGGTGGCGATTCCCGCGCTGCTGGCACTCTCGGCCATCCACCAGCACCTGGTGCGCGAAGGGCTGCGCACCACGGCCGGCCTGGTGGTAGAAACCGCCACGGCGCGCGAAGTGCACCACTTTGCCGTGCTGGCCGGTTACGGTGCCGAAGCCGTGCACCCCTACCTGGCCATGGAAACACTGGCCAGCTTGCACAAAGACCTACCGGGCGACCTGAGCGCCGACAAGGCCATCTACAACTACGTCAAGGCGATTGGCAAGGGCTTGTCCAAGATCATGTCCAAGATGGGCGTGAGCACCTACATGAGCTACTGCGGTGCGCAGTTGTTTGAGGTGATCGGTCTGTCCACGGACACTGTGTCCAAGTACTTCACCGGCACGCCCAGCCGCGTCGAAGGCATTGGCGTGTTCGAGATTGCCGAAGAGGCCATCCGCATGCACAAGGCCGCCTTCGGCGCCGACCCGGTGCTCGCCAACGCGCTGGACAGCGGTGGTGAATACGCCTGGCGCGTGCGCGGTGAAGAACACATGTGGACGCCCGATGCGATTGCCAAGCTGCAGCACAGCACGCGCGCCAACAACTGGAACACCTACAAGGAATACGCGCAAATCATCAACGACCAGTCCAAGCGCCACCTCACGCTGCGCGGCCTGTTCGAATTCAAGATCGACCCCGCCAAGGCCATTCCCGTGGACGAGGTGGAATCGGCCAAGGAGATCGTCAAGCGTTTCGCTACCGGCGCCATGTCGCTGGGTTCCATCTCCACCGAAGCCCACGCCACGCTGGCCGTGGCGATGAACCGCATCGGCGGCAAGAGCAACACCGGTGAAGGCGGCGAAGACGCGGCGCGTTACCGCAATGAACTCAAGGGCATCCCGATCAAACTCGGCGATACGCTCAAGAGCGTGATTGGCGCGGAGAACGTTGAAGTCGACCTGCCGCTGCAAGCCGGTGACTCGCTGCGCTCCAAGATCAAGCAAGTGGCTTCGGGCCGCTTTGGTGTCACCGCCGAATACCTGCACAGCGCCGACCAGATCCAGATCAAGATGGCCCAGGGCGCCAAGCCTGGCGAGGGCGGTCAACTGCCTGGCGGCAAGGTGTCCGACTACATCGGCAAGCTGCGCCACAGCGTGCCGGGCGTGGGCCTGATCTCGCCCCCACCGCACCACGACATCTACTCCATCGAGGATCTGGCGCAGCTGATCCACGACCTGAAGAATGTCGCGCCGCACAGCTCCATCAGCGTCAAGCTGGTGTCCGAGATCGGGGTGGGCACCATCGCCGCGGGCGTGGCCAAGTGCAAGAGCGACCATGTGGTGATCGCCGGTCACGACGGCGGCACGGGTGCCTCGCCGTGGTCGTCGATCAAGCATGCCGGTAGTCCCTGGGAAATCGGCCTGGCCGAGACCCAGCAGACCTTGGTGCTGAACCGCCTGCGCAGCCGCATCCGCGTGCAGGCCGACGGCCAGATGAAGACCGGCCGCGACGTCGCCATCGGTGCCCTGCTGGGCGCCGACGAGTTCGGCTTTGCCACCGCGCCGCTGGTGGTCGAAGGCTGCATCATGATGCGCAAGTGCCACCTCAACACCTGCCCGGTGGGCGTGGCCACGCAGGACCCGGTGCTGCGCCAGAAGTTCTCGGGCAAGCCCGAGCATGTGGTGAACTACTTCTTCTTCATCGCTGAAGAAGTGCGCCAGATCATGGCCCAACTGGGCATCCGCAAGTTCGACGACTTGATCGGCCGCGCCGACCTACTGGACATGCGCAAAGGCATCGAGCACTGGAAAGCCCAGGGCCTGGACTTCAGCCGCCTGTTCGCCCAACCCCAGGTGCCGGCCGATGTGCCGCGCTTCCAGGTCGAGAGCCAAGACCACGGCCTGGAAAAGGCGCTGGACAACGTGTTGATCGCCAAGAGCCGTGCCGCCATCGACAAGGGCGAGAAGGTGCAGTTCATGGAAGTGGCGCGCAACGTCAACCGCTCCGTGGGTGCCATGCTCTCCGGCGCGGTGACCAAGGTGCATCCCGAGGGCCTGCCCGACGACACCATCCGCATCCAGCTCGAAGGCACGGGCGGCCAGTCCTTCGGTGCATTCCTGACCAAGGGCATCACGCTGTACCTGATCGGCGATGCCAACGACTACACCGGCAAGGGCTTGTCGGGCGGCCGCGTGGTGGTGCGCCCCAGCATCGATTTCCGCGGTGTGGCCGTGAACAACACCATCGTCGGCAACACCGTGATGTATGGCGCCACCACCGGTGAAGCCTTCTTCAGCGGTGTGGGCGGTGAACGCTTTGCCGTGCGCCTGTCGGGTGCGACGGCGGTGGTGGAAGGCACGGGCGACCACGGCTGCGAGTACATGACCGGCGGCACGGTCGCCGTGCTGGGCAAGACCGGGCGCAACTTTGCGGCCGGCATGAGCGGCGGCATCGCCTATGTGTATGACGAAGACGGCCAGTTCGCCAAGCGCTGCAACACCGCCATGGTCAGCCTGGAAAAAGTGCTGACCACGGCCGAGCAGGAAGCCAGCCTGGACAAGGCTATCTGGCACCGCGGCGAAAGCGACGAAGCCCAGCTCAAGAAGCTGCTGGAAGAGCACAACCGCTGGACCGGCAGCAAGCGCGCCCGCGATTTGCTGGACCACTGGGAAATCTCGCGCACCAAGTTCGTCAAGGTATTCCCCAACGAGTACAAGCGCGCTCTGGGCGAGATCCATGCCAAGAAATCGGCACAAAAAGTGGCTACAGCCCCCGCCATGTCTGCGCAGGCAGCTATTAAAAAAGAAGCAGTTGCGGCCAAGTGAAGCAGCTGAAGCACTGAATTAGGAAGATCACCATGGGAAAAATCACCGGCTTCATGGAATACGAGCGCGTGGAAGAGGGCTACAAGCCCGTCACGGAGCGCGTCAAGCACTACAAGGAATTTGTCGTTGGCCTGGACGACGCGCAGGCCAACAAGCAGGCCGCGCGCTGCATGGACTGCGGCACGCCGTTCTGCAACAACGGCTGCCCGGTCAACAACATCATTCCAGACTTCAATGACCTGGTTTACAGCGGCAACTGGAAGGCCGCGATCGACACCCTGCACAGCACCAACAACTTCCCCGAGTTCACCGGCCGCATCTGCCCCGCGCCTTGCGAGGCGGCGTGCACGCTGAATGTGAATGATGAGGCGGTGGGTATTAAGTCCATCGAGCACGCCATCATCGACCGCGCCTGGGCCGAGGGCTGGGTGCTGGCCAAGCCGGCCAAGCACAAGACCGGCAAAAAGGTGGCCGTGGTCGGCTCCGGCCCCGCCGGCATGGCCGCCGCCCAGCAACTGGCGCGTGTGGGCCACGACGTGACCCTGTTCGAGAAGAATGACCGCATCGGTGGTCTGCTGCGTTACGGCATTCCCGACTTCAAGATGGAGAAATCGCACATCGACCGCCGTGTGGACCAGATGGTCAAAGAGGGCGTGACCATCCGCACCGGCGTGATGGTTGGCGAGCTGCCCAAGGGTTCCAAGGTCACCAACTGGGCCAAGGAAACCATTTCCCCGGCCCAGTTGCAGAAGGACTTCGACGCCGTGCTACTGACCGGCGGGGCCGAACAGTCGCGTGATCTGCCGGTACCGGGCCGCGACCTGGACGGCATCCACTTCGCCATGGAGTTTTTGCCGCAGCAGAACAAGGTCAACGCGGGCGACAAGCTCAAGGGCCAGCTGCGTGCCGACGGCAAGCACGTCATCGTCATCGGCGGTGGCGACACCGGCTCCGACTGCGTGGGCACCAGCAACCGCCACGGCGCAGCCAGCGTGACCCAGTTCGAGGTGATGCCGCAACCGCCCGAAGAAGAAAACCGCCCCATGACCTGGCCTTACTGGCCATTGAAGCTGCGTACCAGTTCCAGCCACGAAGAAGGCTGTGAGCGCGTGTTCGCCATCTCCACCAAGGAATTCATCGGTGAAAAGGGCAAGGTTACCGGCCTGAAAACCGTGCAGGTGGAGTGGAAGGACGGCAAGATGGTCGAGGTGGCGGGCTCTGAAAAAGTCCTCAAGGCCGACCTGGTGTTGCTGGCCATGGGCTTTACCAACCCGGTCGCGACCATCCTCGAAGGCTTTGGCGTGGACAAGGACGCCCGCGGCAATGCCAAGGCCACCACCGACTTTGATGGCGGCTACGCCACCAACGTGCCCAAGGTATTCGCGGCCGGCGATATCCGCCGCGGCCAGAGCCTGGTGGTCTGGGCCATCCGCGAAGGCCGCCAGGCGGCGCGTTCGGTGGACGAGTTCCTCATGGGATTCAGCGACTTGCCGCGCTAGACATCTTCATCATTTATGATGCAAAAGCCGGACGCGAGCCGGCTTTTTGCTTTTATGGCTGCTACCCCTTCTTCCTCTGCTCTCCTGGAACTGCGCAACGTCCGCTTTGGCTACGGCGAGCGCGTGATTCTGGACGACGTTTCTTTCTCCATTCCCCGGGGCAAGGTGACGGCGCTCATGGGTGCGTCGGGTGGCGGCAAGACGACGGTGTTGCGCCTGATTGGCGGCCAGAACCGAGCCCAGCAAGGCCAGGTGCTGCTGCATGGCGCCGACGGCCAGCCCGCGCAGGACGTGGGCCAGTTGGACCGGGCCGGGTTGTTTGCCGCGCGCCGGCGCATGGGCATGCTGTTCCAGTTCGGCGCGCTGTTCACGGATTTGAGCGTGTTCGACAACGTGGCCTTTCCGCTGCGCGAACACACCGACCTGCCCGAGGCGCTGATCCGCGACGTCGTGCTCATGAAACTCAATGCCGTGGGCCTGCGCGGCGCGCGCGACCTGATGCCCTCGGAGGTGTCGGGCGGCATGGCGCGGCGCGTGGCGCTGGCGCGTGCGATTGCGCTGGACCCGGAACTGGTGATGTACGACGAGCCCTTTGCCGGCCTGGACCCGATCTCGCTGGGCACGGCGGCGCGCATGATCCGCCAGCTCAACGACGCCATGGGGCTGACCAGCATCATCGTCTCGCATGATCTGGATGAAACCTTCCACATTGCCGACCAGGTGATCGTGCTGGCCAACGGCAAGATCGCCGCCCAGGGCACGCCCGACGAGGTGCGCCACAGCACCGATCCGCTGGTGCACCAGTTTGTCAATGCCTTGCCCGACGGGCCGGTGCACTTCCATTACCCGGCCGCCAGCGTGGCCGATGACTTTGCGGCCCAGGAGGAAAGCGCATGAAGGCCCTGCATCCCGCTCACATTGGTTTTGCCGTGCGCTCCAAGCTGGCCGACCTGGGTTACGGTGCGCGCCTGTTGCTGCGCCTGCTGGCCTCTGCACCGGCGATGCTGCGCCGTTTTGGCCTGGTGCGCGACCAGATCCATTTCATGGGCAACTATTCGCTGGCCATCATTGCGGTGTCCGGCACCTTTGTCGGATTTGTGCTGGGCCTGCAGGGTTACTACACTTTGCAGCGTTATGGCTCGTCCGAGGCGCTGGGCCTGTTGGTGGCGCTCAGCTTGGTGCGTGAGCTGGGGCCGGTGATTACCGCGCTGCTGTTTGCCGGGCGCGCCGGTACCTCGCTCACGGCCGAGATCGGTTTGATGAAAGCTGGCGAGCAATTGAGTGCCATGGAGATGATGGCGGTGGACCCGGTACAGCGCATCCTGGCGCCGCGTTTCTGGGGCGCGGTGATCGCCATGCCGCTGTTGGCCGCCGTGTTCAGCGCGGTCGGTGTGATTGGCGGCTATATCGTGGGCGTGTTGATGATCGGCATCGATGCCGGCTCGTTCTGGAGCCAGATGCAGGGTGGTGTGGACGTCTGGGCCGATGTGGGCAACGGTGTGATCAAGAGCGTGGTGTTCGGTTTTGCCGTGAGTTTTATTGCGCTGCTGCAGGGCTATGAGGCCCAGGCCACGCCGGAGGGGGTGGCCCACGCCACCACCCGTACCGTGGTGGTGGCATCGCTCACCGTGTTGGGCCTGGACTTTGTCCTGACGGCCCTGATGTTCAGTATTTAGGGGAAGAGGTATGCAACGCTCCAACAACGATATCTGGGTTGGCCTGTTTGTGCTGCTGGGCGCGGCTGCGCTGCTGTTTCTGGCGCTGCAGTCGGCCAATTTGCTGTCGCTGAATTTTGAGCGTGGCTATCCAGTCACCGCCAAGTTCGACAACATTGGCGGTTTGAAGCCCAAGGCCGCAGTCAAAAGCAGCGGTGTGGTGGTCGGCCGGGTAGAGTCCATCGTGTTCGACGACAAGGTCTTCCAGGCCCGCGTCACGCTGTCCATGGACAAGCGCTATGCCTTTCCCAAGGACAGCTCGCTCAAGATTCTGACCAGCGGCCTGCTGGGTGAGCAATACATCGGCATCGAGGCCGGTGCCGATGGCACCAATCTGGCGGCCGGTGACAGCATCAGCACCACCCAGTCGGCCGTGGTGCTGGAAAACCTGATCAGCCAGTTCCTTTACAGCAAGGCGGCCGATGGCCCGTCGGAGGATAAGGCCAAAAAATGATGCCCGTTCTGTCCTGCCGCCGGGCCCTGATGGGTCTGCTACTGCTGGCCGTGCTGGGGCTGCAGGCCTGTGCCACTGTGGCCAGCCCGGACCCACGCGACCCCATGGAGTCCTGGAACCGTGGCGTTTTCGGCTTCAATGACGCGCTGGATCGCGCCGTGGTCAAGCCGGTGGCGACGGCCTACCAGGAGGTTTTGCCGCGCCCGGTGCGCAAGGGCGTCAACAACTTCTTCGGCAATCTGACGGACATGTGGTCAGCCGTCAACAACGGCTTGCAGTTGCGTGGCCGCGAGATGGGCGACAGCATCGGCCGGGTCATGGTCAACACCACCATCGGCCTGTTGGGGCTGATAGATGTGGCCAGCGACCTCAATATCGAGCGCCATTCCGCCGATTTCGGCCTGACCCTGGGCCGCTGGGGCGTGCGCCCCGGCCCGTTTGTGGTGCTGCCGCTGCTGGGGCCTTTTACCCTGCGTGAAGTGGCGGCCCTGCCAATCGACATCCAGGGCAACCCGGTGAACCACGTCAGCGACGAGCCCAGCCGTACGGGCTTGACGGTATTGAACCTGGTAGACACGCGTGCCAGCTACCTAAAGGCTGGCGAGGTGGTGGACGGCGCGGCGTTGGACCGCTACTCTTTCATGCGTGACGCCTACTTGCAACGCCAGCGCAGCCGGCAGTACGATGGTAATCCGCCCGACGAAGACATGGAGCAGCCGCCAGCGGAATAAGCGGCGCAGCGCGATAATGGCGTCGTTGTGTGTCTGGAATATGTGTATGAAATCCCATTTTTTGCGTCGTATCGGAATGTTGCTGGCCCTGGTGGGTAGCTTGGGCCTGTCTACGTTGGCCCGTGCCGATGATGAGGCCCCCGATGCCCTGATCAAGCGCCTGTCGGTGGACGTGCTGGACACCATCAAGGCCGACAAGGCCATCCGCGCCGGTGACAGCGCCAAGCTCATTGCGCTGGTGGACAACCGCATCATGCCCAATGTCAACTTTCAGCGCATGACTGCCTCTGCCGTCGGCCCGGCTTGGCGCCAGGCCACGCCCGAGCAGCAAAAGCGCCTGCAAGACGAATTCAAGACGCTGCTGGTGCGTACCTATGCCGGTGCATTGGCCCAGGTCAGCGACCAGACCATTGCCATGAAGCCGCTGCGCGCTGCGCCGGAAGACAAGGAAGTCATCGTGCGCACCGAGGTGCGCGGCAGTGGCGACCCGATCCAGCTTGACTACCGTCTGGAAAAAACACCGGGTCAGGGCGCCGGCTGGAAAATCTACAACCTCAATGTGCTGGGCGTCTGGCTGGTGGAAACCTACAAGAGCCAGTTTTCCCAGCAGATCAATGCCAAGGGCATTGACGGCTTGATTGACTCCCTGGTTGCACAAAACAAGGCCAATGCCAAGAAGGGTTGAAACGATGTGCCCCCATGTTCTTCACTACCGTTCACTGCCCTCCAAGGGGGCTTCAGCCTCCTTGAGGCGGATTTGCGGAGGCTGACATGCTGAGCCTGCCCGCCACCCTGACCCAGGACCATGCACGCGACTGCCTGGCCCAACTGACCAACGGCCTGCAGGCGGAGGCGGCACAAGTGGTGGTGGACGCGGGTCTGCTGCGCCAGTTCGACTCCTCCGCGCTGGCCGTGCTGCTGGCGCTGCGTCGCGAGTGTGCCCGCGTGGGCAAGCGTTTTGCGGTGCAGGGCCTGCCCCAGCGCCTGCGCGACCTGGCCAGTTTGTACGGGATTGAAGGCCTGCTGCCCGCTGCGTGAGGCGGCCCGCTTAAAATAGCGGACTCTATGCCCGCTATCTCCTTCCAATCGGTTTCCAAAGCCTACCCTTCACCCCGCGGGCCCCAAGGTTCCACCTTTCTGGCGCTGGACCAGGTCAGTCTGGACATTGAAGAGGGCGAATTCTTTGGCCTCTTGGGCCCCAACGGTGCCGGTAAGACCACAATGATCAGCATCCTCGCAGGCCTCACGCGCGCCACCGGTGGTGCCGTGTCGGTGCTGGGCAGTGATGTGCAGAAGGATTTTGCCCAGGCCCGGCGCAAGCTCGGGGTTGTGCCGCAGGAACTGGTGTTCGACCCGTTTTTCAATGTGCGCGAAATGCTGCGCATCCAGTCCGGCTACTTTGGCGTGAAGAACAACGACGCCTGGATTGATGAGCTGCTTGAAAGCCTGGGGCTGGCCGACAAGGCCAATGCCAACATGCGCCAACTCTCCGGTGGCATGAAGCGCCGCGTGCTGGTCGCACAGGCGCTGGTGCACAAGCCGCCGGTAATCGTGCTGGATGAACCCACGGCCGGTGTGGACGTCGAGTTGCGCCAGACTCTGTGGGCCTTTGTCGACAAACTGAACAAGCAAGGGCACACGGTTCTGCTGACGACGCACTACCTGGAGGAAGCTGAAGCCTTGTGCGGTCGTATCGCCATGCTGAAGACCGGACGCGTTGTCGCGCTGGAAAAAACCAGCGAGCTGTTGAAGGCAGCCAGCAGCAATGTGCTGCGCTTCAAGACCAACGGCGACTTGCCGCAAAACTTGGCCCAAGGTGCGCGCGTCACCGGCCGCATCGTGCAGTTCCCGGCACATGACGCGCTGGAAATCGAGAAATACCTGACCGCCGTACGTGAGGCCGGTCTGGTAGCCGAGGATGTCGAAATCCGCAAGGCGGATCTGGAAGATGTGTTCCTCGACGTCATGGGCAAGGCCAAAGAGGTGACAGCATGACCGGCTGGCAAACTCTGTTGTACAAGGAAGTGCTGCGCTTCTGGAAGGTCAGCTTCCAGACCATCGCGGCGCCGGTGCTCACGGCGGTGCTGTACCTGATGATCTTTGGCCATGCGTTGGGCGACCACGTCAAGGTCTACGAATCCATAGGCTACGTGTCCTTTCTGGTGCCGGGTCTGGTGATGATGAGTGTGCTGCAGAACGCCTTTGCCAATAGCTCGTCGTCGCTGATCCAGAGCAAGATCATGGGCAATCTGGTGTTCCTGCTGCTCACGCCGCTGTCGCACCGCGCCTGGTTTGTGGCCTACGTGGGCTCCAGCGTGCTGCGCGGGCTGTTGGTCGGCCTGGGCGTCTATGTGGTCACGCTGTTTTTTGCCCCACCGCATTTCGCGGCACCGCTGTGGGCCCTGGTTTTCGCGGTGCTGGCCTCGGCACTGCTGGGGTCGCTGGGCCTGATCGCCGGTCTGTGGGCCGAGAAGTTCGACCAGATGGCGGCCTTCCAGAATTTCGTCATCATGCCCATGACCTTCCTGAGCGGTGTGTTCTATTCCATCCATTCGCTGCCTGTGTTTTGGCAGGGTGTCAGTCACCTGAATCCGTTCTTCTACATGATCGATGGGTTCCGCTATGGCTTCTTCGGCGTCAGCGACCTGTCGCCCTGGTTGAGCCTGGGCGTGGTGGGCGTGTTCACCGTGGTGGTCAGTGCCGTGGCGCTGCACCTGCTGCGCATCGGTTACAAAATCCGAAGCTAATTCTCTCCATGACCGCTGACCAACTCCAATCCCTGATCACCGCGGGCCTGTCCTGCGAACATTGCGCGCTCGAAGGCGACGGCCGCCACTGGTATGCCACCATCGTCTCCAGCGCGTTTGAGGGCAAGCGCCTGATCCAGCGCCACCAGCAGGTCTACGCCACGCTGGGCAGCCGCATGCACACCGACGAAGTGCACGCCCTCTCCATGAAAACCTACACGCCCGCTGAATGGGCCCAACAGTCGGCCTGAGTGGTCCGATTGCTTTTCAAATCCTATGGACAAATTACTTATTCGCGGTGGCCGTCAACTGAACGGCGAGGTGCTGATTTCCGGCGCCAAGAATGCCGCCCTGCCCGAGCTCTGCGCCACGTTGCTCACCGCCGAGCCGGTCACCCTGCGCAATGTGCCGCGTCTGCAGGACGTCTCCACCATGCTCAAGCTCATCCGCAACATGGGGGTGCAGGTGGAGCAGGGCGCCGACGGCACGGTGCAGATCAATGCCGGCACGCTGACCTCGCCCGAGGCGCCGTACGAGCTGGTCAAGACCATGCGCGCCTCGGTGCTGGCGCTGGGGCCGCTGCTGGCCCGTTTTGGCGAGGCTACGGTGTCGCTGCCCGGCGGCTGCGCCATCGGTTCGCGCCCGGTGGACCAGCACATCAAGGGCCTGCAGGCCATGGGCGCCGAGATCGTGGTCGAGCACGGCTACATGATCGCCAAGCTGCCCAAGGGCCGCACTCGCCTGCACGGCGCGCGCATCGCCACCGACATGGTGACAGTGACCGGCACCGAAAACTTTTTGATGGCCGCCGCGCTGGCGGAGGGCGAAACCATTCTGGAAAACGCTGCGCAGGAACCCGAGATTCCCGACTTGGCCGAGATGCTCATCAAGATGGGCGCCAAGATCGAAGGCCATGGCAGCAGCCGTATCCACATCCAGGGTGTGGAAAAGCTGCATGGCTGCACGCACCAGGTGGTGGCCGACCGTATCGAGACCGGCACCTTTCTGTGCGCTGTGGCCGCCGCTGGTGGTGACGTGGTGCTCAAGCACGGCCGCGCGGACCATCTGGACGCGGTGATCGACAAGCTGCGCGAAGCCGGTGCCAGCGTGGAAGCCATAGACGGCGGCATTCGCGTGAAGTCCCAGGGGCGGTTGAAGGCGCAAAGCTTTCGCACCACCGAATACCCGGGTTTCCCGACCGACATGCAGGCCCAGTTCATGGCGCTCAACGCCATCTCGCACGGCCCGAGCAAGGTGACCGAGACGATTTTTGAAAACCGTTTTATGCACGTCAATGAGTTGGTGCGTCTGGGCGCCAACATCCAGATCGACGGCAAGGTGTCGGTGATTGAGGGCGTGGAAAAGCTGTCGGGTGCCACCGTGATGGCCACGGACCTGCGCGCCTCCGCCAGTCTGGTGATTGCCGGCTTGGTGGCCGACGGCGAAACCGTGGTGGACCGCATTTACCACCTGGACCGCGGCTACGACCAGATGGAAGCCAAGCTGCGCGGCATTGGCGCCGATATTGAGCGCATCAAATGAGCAACGAGATGATTACTCTCGCCCTGTCCAAAGGCCGCATCTTCGAAGAAACGCTGCCGCTGCTGCGTGCTGCCGGCATCGAGGTGCTGGACGACCCCGAAAAATCGCGCAAGCTGATTCTCGACACCAACCAGCCCAATGTGCGCGTGCTCGTGGTGCGTGCCACCGATGTGCCTACCTATGTCCAGTACGGCGGCGCCGATTTGGGCATCACCGGCAAAGACACTTTGCTGGAGCATGGTAGCGAAGGGCTGTACCAGCCGCTGGATTTGCAGATCGCCAAGTGCCGCATCAGCGTGGCCGTGCGTGCCGACTTTGACTACGCTTCGGCCGTCAAGCAGGGCTCGCGCCTCAAGGTGGCCACCAAGTACGTGGCGATCGCGCGCGAGTTCTTCGCCACCAAGGGCGTGCACGTGGACCTGATCAAGCTCTACGGCAGCATGGAGCTGGCGCCACTGGTCGGCATGGCCGACGCCATCGTGGACCTGGTCTCCACCGGCAACACGCTCAAGGCCAACCAGTTGGTCGAGGTGGAGCAGATCATGGACATTAGCTCGCGCCTGGTGGTGAACCAGGCTGCGCTCAAGCTCAAGCAAGCGCCCATCCGCAAGATCATCGACGCCTTTGCCGGTGCGATTGGCAAATAAGTTTTTCATTGCTATGAATTTTGTAGCTGCTCCCGCACACCTATCCACGGCTGACAGCCAATTTGAGGCCCAATTCAAGGCGCGCCTGCACTGGTCGGCCGATACCGATGCGGCGATCGAGCAGCGTGTTGCCGACATCCTGGCCGATGTGCAGCGGCGTGGCGATGCAGCGGTGCTGGAGTACACGGCCCGCTTCGACGGCCTGACCGTGCCCGACATGAAGGCGCTGGAACTCACGCAGGCTGAACTCAAGGCCGCGTTCGACAGCATCCCGACGCAACAGCGCACCGCCCTGGAAGCCGCCGCCAAGCGCGTGCGCAGCTACCACGAGGCGCAGAAGAAGGCTTCCGGCGAGAGCTGGAGCTATCGCGACGAAGACGGCACGCTGTTGGGTCAAAAGGTCACGCCGCTGGACCGCGTGGGCATCTACGTGCCCGGCGGTAAGGCGGCCTATCCCTCGTCCGTGCTGATGAACGCCATTCCCGCCCATGTGGCCGGCGTCGGTGAAATCATCATGGTCGTGCCCACCCCCAAGGGCGAGAAGAATGCCTTGGTGCTAGCCGCCGCCTATGTGGCCGGCGTCACGCGCGCCTTCACCATCGGCGGTGCACAGGCCGTGGCCGCACTGGCCTACGGCACCGAGAGCATCCCCGCCGTGCACAAGATCACCGGCCCCGGCAACGCCTATGTGGCGGCTGCCAAGCGCCGCGTGTTCGGCACCGTGGGTATCGACATGATTGCCGGCCCCAGCGAAATCCTGGTGCTGGCCGATGGCAGCACACCGCCCGACTGGGTGGCCATGGACCTGTTTAGCCAGGCCGAGCACGATGAACTCGCGCAAAGCATCTTGCTGTGCCCCGACGCGGCCTATATCGCCCAGGTGCAGGAGAGCATCAACCGCCTGTTGCCGCAAATGCCGCGTGCCGAGATCATCGCCAAAAGCCTCACCGGCCGGGGTGCGCTGATCCACACGCGCAGCATGGAAGAGGCCTGCGCCATCAGCAACCGCATTGCGCCCGAGCATCTGGAAGTTTCCAGCCGCAATCCCCATCAATGGGAGCCACTGCTCAAGCACGCCGGTGCCATCTTCCTGGGTGCCTATACGTCCGAGAGTTTGGGTGACTACTGCGCTGGCCCCAACCACGTGCTACCCACCAGCGGCACGGCACGCTTTTCTAGCCCGCTGGGCGTCTACGACTTCCAGAAACGCAGCAGCCTGATCGAGGTGAGCGAAGCCGGCGCCCAGGTGCTGGGCCCGATTGCGGCCACGCTGGCCTATGGCGAAGGCCTGCAGGCCCATGCCCAGGCGGCGGAGATGCGGCTCAAATGAAGCGCATCACCAGTTGCCTGCTGCTCGCATTGTTGGCCGCCAGCGCCGCGCAGGCCATGAGCATCCGCGAACTGCGTGCGCTGGCCCGGTCCGACAAGAAACAGGGCGAAAACTATGTGCGCTACTACCTGGTCGGCGCCATGGAGGGCGCACTGGAAGCCCACGCCCAGGGCGTGCGCAACGGTGCCCAGTCCACCATCTGCCTCAATGGCCGCCGCCTGGAGCCGCACATGGCCCAGTCGCTGTACGACACCGAGTTGCAGCGCAACGAAGGTGTCTATGAGGCGGATATGCCGGTGACGCTGGTGCTCACCAATGCGCTGACCACGGTGTATCCCTGCTAGCTTCCGCTAGAGGGGCTTTGCCGCAGCACCTGCTGCACGCGTAGGCGCAGCTCCGGCAGCAGCGCTTCCTCAAACCACGGATTGCGCTTGAGCCACAGGTTGTTGCGCGGGCTGGGGTGGGGCAGGGCCAGGGTATGCGGCCAGGTATTGCGCCAGGCGCGTACGGCATCGGTCACGGAGGCGTAGCCAGGCAGGTGCCAGGCCTGGGCGTAGCTGCCAATCACCAGCGTAAGTTCCAGTTGCTGCAAATGCGCGAGCAAGGGTGCACGCCAGGCGGCCGCGCATTCGGGCCGGGGCGGCAGGTCACCGGACGGGCCTGTCCCGGGGTAGCAAAACCCCATGGGCACGATGGCCACCTGTTTGGCGTCATAAAACACCTCGCGCGACAGGCCCAGCCAGGCGCGCAACCGGTCGCCGCTGGCGTCGTTGAAGGGAATACCGGTTTCGTGCACTTTGCGCCCGGGCGCCTGGCCGGCAATCAGGATGCGGGCCTGCGGTGCAAGCTGTACCACGGGCCGGGGGCCCAGCGGCAAATGGGCGGCGCATTGGGTGCAAGCGCGAATGTCGGCAAGCAAGATGGGTAGGTTGGCCATGCGCTGCCATTGTGCGAGGATTTTGGTTGCATAAATATTTACACGAACTTCGTGTAACACGAATTTCGTGTAATATCAGTCCTGTGAAGAACGTCACCATCACCGTCGAAGACTCCACCCTGGAGTGGGTGCGCATCGAGGCCGCCAAGCGCAATACCAGCGTGTCGCGGCTGGTCGGTGAGATGCTGACGGACAAGATGCAGCACGACGATGCCTATGCCCGCGCCCAGCGCGAGTGGCTGGCGGATACCTCGTCGTTCACTTCGGGCGGCAAGCCCTACCCGCAGCGGGAGGCTCTGAATGGCTAGCGCACCCCAGGCGGCTGGCGCTGTCGTCTTTGTGGACACCAATGTGCTGCTCGCGGCGGACGATGCCCACGACACGGCGAAGCAAGCCCGCGTCCGTGATTGGTTGCAAGCGTTGTGGCAGCGCCGCGCCGGGCGTGTCAGCACGCAGGTGCTCAATGCCTATTACGTCAGCGCCACGCGCCACTTCGGCATGCCGCAGGGCGACGCGCGCGCCAAGCTGCGCCGGTTTCAGCTGTGGCAACCTTGGCAGATCGACCACCAGACGGTGGAAACCGCCTGGGGCGTCGAGGCGCGCTTCGGCCTGCCCTATTGGGACGCGCTGATCGTGGCCGCCGCCGCGCAGAGCGGTGCCAGCCATGTGCTCTCGCTCGATTTGCAGCACGGCCAGCAGATTGACGGCGTGGCCATCCTCAACCCCCTGCAGGCCACGCCCGCCGACCTGGCGCTGGCCGACTAGTTTTGAAAGACGTCGCATGACCACCCCAGACACCAACACCGCTGTCAATGCGCTGATCCAGCGCCGTATCCGCCAGGATGTGCAGGGCATGCACGCTTACGCCGTGCAGGACTCCAAGGGCATGGTCAAGCTCGACGCCATGGAGAACCCGCACCGTCTGCCGGCCGAGTTGCAGGCCGCGCTGGGCCAACGCCTGGGCGCACTGGCTTTCAACCGCTACCCCGACGGCCGCGTGAACGACCTGCGCCACGCGCTGGCCACCTATGCGGGCATGCCCGCGGGCTTTGACATCATGCTGGGCAATGGCTCGGACGAGCTGATCTCGCTCCTGGCCATGGCCTGCGATGTGCCGCCGCAGCCGGGCCAGCCCAAGCCCGCCATCTTGGCGCCCATGCCGGGTTTTGTGATGTACGCCATGAGCGCGCAGTTGCAGGGGCTGGACTTTATCGGCGTGCCGCTCACGGTCGACTTCGCGCTGGATGTACCCGCCATGGTGCAGGCCATTGCCGAGCGGCAGCCTGCCATTGTCTACCTGGCCTATCCCAACAACCCCACGGCCAATCTGTGGGACGAGGCGGACATGCAGCGTGTGGTGGCAGCGGCCAAAGCGGCCGGCAGCATCGTGGCGATTGACGAGGCCTACCAGCCTTTTTCCAGCCGCACCTACCTGGATGTGATCCGCGCCAAGCCCGCGGAGAACGCCCATGTGCTGCTTATGCGCACCATGAGCAAGTTTGGTCTGGCCGGCGTGCGCCTGGGCTACCTGATGGGCCCGGCCGCGCTGGTGGCCCAGATGGACAAGGTGCGCCCGCCCTACAACATCAGCGTGCTCAATTACGAGTGCGCGCTGTTTGCGCTCGAGCATCAGGAAGCTTTTGCAGCGCAAGCCAGCGACATCTGTGCGCAGCGCGCTACGCTTTTAGGAGCATTGCGGGTGTTGCCCGGTGTCAAGGCCTGGGACAGCGACGCCAATATGGTGCTGATCCGGCTGGAAGGCGAGGGCGAGCGCGCCCAAAAAGTCTTTGACGGCATGAAGACGCGCGGCGTGCTGGTCAAGAACGTTTCTAAAATGCATCCATTGCTGGCGAACTGTCTGCGTCTGACGGTAGGCACGGCCGATGAAAACACCCGGATGCTCCAAGCCCTGCAGGAATCCTTATGACTACGAATTACCCTCTGACCGAAGTGCCCCAGACCCACCCACCGCGCATTGCCGAGGTGTCGCGCAACACGGCGGAAACCAAGATCCGCGTGCGTGTCAATCTGGACGGCACGGGCGTGAGCCGCCTGTCCACCGGCATCGGTTTCTTCGACCACATGCTGGACCAGATCGCCCGCCACGGCATGATCGACTTGGACATTGAAGCCGACGGCGACCTGCACATCGACGGCCACCACACGGTAGAAGACGTGGGCATCACGCTGGGCCAGGCCTTCCACCAGGCCGTGGGCGACAAGAAGGGCATCCGCCGCTACGGCCACGCCTATGTGCCGCTGGACGAAGCCTTGAGTCGCGTGGTGATCGACTTTTCGGGCCGCCCCGGCTTGGTGATGGATGTGCCTTTCAAGAGCGGCATGATCGGCGGCTTTGACACCCAGCTCACGCACGAGTTTTTTCAGGGGTTTGTGAACCACGCTTTTGTCACGCTGCACATTGACAACCTCAAGGGCGAAAACGCCCACCACCAGGCCGAAACCGTGTTCAAAGCCTTTGCCCGCGCCCTGCGCGCTGCGCTGGAACTGGACCCGCGCGCGCTGGGTACCATCCCCTCCACCAAGGGCTCGCTCTGATTTTGATGCAAAATAGGCCTGTAGCCCTTATGGAGTGTGTGCAAGCAGCTATGGTTTCAATAGCATTGCGGGACAGATCTTTAGCGCTGTCCCCAACTGTTCAGGGATGTTCATGAAGAAGGTCGCCGTGGTCGATTACGGCATGGGCAACCTGCGTTCCGTCACGCAGGCGGTCATGCATGTGGCGTCTGGTACGGGCGTGGACGTGGTCTGGGCCCGCACACCGCAGGAGGTGATGGACGCCGAACGCGTGGTGCTGCCAGGCCAGGGCGCCATGCGCGACTGCATGCGCGAACTGCATGATTCCGGCATGTACGACGCCGTGATGCACGCCGCCGCCCACAAGCCGCTGATGGGCGTGTGCGTGGGCATGCAGATGCTGCTGGACCACAGTGCCGAGCAGGACACACCCAGCCTGGGCCTGATTCCTGGCGCCGTGGTCAAGTTTGATCTGGCGGGCCAGACCCAACCCGACGGCAGCCGCTACAAGGTGCCGCAAATGGGCTGGAACCAGGTCTGGCAGACCAGCCATGGCGGGGCGCAACGCCACCCGGTCTGGGGCGAGGTGCCCGACGGCAGCTACTTCTACTTTGTGCACAGCTACTACGCCAAACCGTCGGATGCACGCCACAGCGTGGGTGAGGCCGAGTACGGTCAGCGCTTTTCTGCGGCCATTGCACGCGATAATATTTTCGCAACCCAATTCCACCCCGAAAAAAGTGCCGACCACGGTCTGTCCCTGTACCGCAACTTCCTGCACTGGAACCCGTAAGGCCATCTCCAGCGTCTGAGTCTTCTCCCCGCTTTTCTTTCTCCCCCCAACCTGAAGCATCATGCTTTTAATTCCTGCGATCGATCTCAAAGACGGCCACTGTGTTCGCCTCAAACAAGGCGACATGGACCAATCCACCACGTTTGGCGAAGACCCTGCGGTCATGGCCCGCAACTGGGTGGACAAGGGCGCCAGGCGCCTGCACCTGGTCGATCTGAACGGCGCCTTTGCCGGCCATCCCAAGAACGAGATGGCCATCCGCAAGATCTTGAAGGAAGTGGGCAACGAGATCGACGTGCAACTGGGCGGCGGCATCCGCGATCTGGACACCATTGAGCGCTACCTCGACGCCGGCCTGCGCTACGTCATCATCGGCACCGCTGCGGTCAAGAACCCCGGTTTCCTGCAGGACGCCTGCACCGCGTTTGGCGGCCACATCATCGTCGGCCTGGACGCGCGCGACGGCAAGGTCGCCACCGACGGCTGGAGCAAGCTCACGCGCCACGATGTGATCGACCTGGGCAAGAAGTTCGAAGACTATGGCGTCGAAGGCATCATCTACACCGACATCGGCCGCGACGGCATGCTCTCGGGCATCAACATCGACGCCACCGTCAAACTGGCCCAGGCCCTGACCATCCCCGTGATCGCCTCCGGCGGCCTGTCCAACATGGCCGACATCGAAGCCCTGTGCGCCGTGGAAGAAGAGGGCGTCGAAGGCGTGATCTGCGGTCGTGCGATCTACAGCGGCGACCTGGACTTTGCCGCCGCGCAGACACGCGCCGACGAACTGAACGGCTGATGCTCGCCAAGCGCATCATTCCGTGCCTGGATGTCACAGGCGGCCGCGTCGTCAAAGGCGTGAACTTTGTCGAGCTGCGCGACGCCGGTGACCCGGTGGAAATCGCGGCACGTTACAACGACCAGGGTGCCGATGAACTCACCTTTCTCGACATCACCGCCACCAGCGATGGGCGCGACCTGATCCTGCACATCATCGAGGCCGTGGCTTCGCAAGTCTTTATTCCGCTGACCGTGGGCGGCGGTGTGCGCACGGTGGACGATGTGCGCCGTCTGCTCAACGCGGGGGCGGACAAGACCAGTTTCAACTCTGCCGCGCTGGCCAATCCGCAGGTGATTGAAGACGCCTCGGCCAAATACGGTGCGCAGTGCATCGTGGTGGCGATTGATGCCAAGCGCCGTTCGGAGGAAGACGCGAAAGCACGCGGCCCCGGCTGGGATGTCTACAGCCACGGCGGGCGCAAAAACACCGGCCTGGACGCCGTGGCCTGGGCCACCGAGATGGCACGCCGCGGTGCGGGCGAAATCCTGCTGACCAGCATGGACCGTGACGGCACCAAGAGCGGTTTTGATCTGGCGCTGACCCGCGCCGTGGCCGATGCCATCAGCGTGCCGGTCATCGCCTCCGGTGGTGTGGGCAATCTGGACCACCTGGCCGACGGTGTGCAGCAGGGCGGTGCCGATGCGGTGCTGGCGGCCAGCATTTTTCACTACGGCGAGTACACTGTAGGCCAGGCCAAAGCGCGCATGGCCGAGCGCGGAATTCCCGTCAGAATTTAGGTCTTTTAGGCCGTAGGCCCCCGTAGATACTGCGCAAGCAGCTACATAATCCATAGCAAATGCAAACCGCCGACACTACCCCCGTGAGCTGGATCAAGCATGTCCGTTGGGATTCCAAAGGCCTGGTGCCGGTGATCGCGCAGGAGCAGGGCAGCAACGACGTGCTGATGTTCGCCTGGATGAACCGCGAGGCCCTGCAAAAGACCGCCGAACTGGGCCAGGCGGTGTATTTCAGCCGCTCGCGCAACAAGCTTTGGTACAAGGGTGAAGAGTCCGGCCATGTGCAAAAGGTGCATGAGATCCGCATGGACTGCGACAACGACGTCATCCTGCTCAAGGTCACCCAACTGGGGCATGAGCCCGGCATCGCCTGCCACACCGGCCGCCACAGCTGCTTTTTCAGCGTGTTGAAGGACGGTGCATGGCAAGCCGTCGATCCGGTCTTGAAAGACCCTGAATCCATCTACAAATAGTTCTATGTCGACATCCCAAGATTCTTTGGCTGCTTTGGCCGCCGTGATCGAAAGCCGCAAGGCTGCGAACGGTGGCGACCCGGAGGGCAGCTATGTCGCCCGTCTGCTGCACAAGGGACCGGACGCCTTTTTGAAGAAGATCGGCGAAGAAGCCACCGAAGTGGTCATGGCCGCCAAGGACGCGGACCATGGCGGCGACGCCAGCAAGATCGTCTACGAGGTGGCCGATCTATGGTTCCACAGCATGATCGCGCTGGCCCATTACGGCCTCACGCCGGCGGACGTGATCGCGGAGTTGGAGCGCCGCGCCGGCACCAGTGGCATTGAAGAAAAGGCTTTGCGCAAGGTGTTGGCGCGCGAGGCAGAACCGAAATAAGGAATCCAGACACCATGGAACCCAACTTCACTACCCCCGCCGCGCAGCCGCCTGTGGATGTACAAAAACTGCAGTCACTCAACACCGTAGGCACCATCAGCTATGTGCTGCACCTGATCGTCGCCGTGGGTGCGGTGATTCCCGGTGCACAGGCCAGCGCGGTGCTGCTGATCGCTGCGCTGATCCTGGACATGGTTAACCGCGACAACGCTACGGGAACTTGGCACGCATCGCATTTCCGCTGGCGCATCCGCACGGTGCTGATCGCCGGAGCCTTGTACTTGGTGACCGCGCCGCTGTGGCTGCTGCTGTTTGTGCCCGGCTGGATTGCCTGGACGGTGATTTCGTTCTGGTTCCTCTACCGCATCGTGACCGGCTTTATCGCCATGAACAAAGGACAGGAGATTGGTGCATGAGTGAGCATGTTCCCGGGCACGACGCCAACTGCATTTTCTGCAAGATCATCGCCAAGCAGATTCCGTCCAAGACGGTCTACGAGGACGATCAGGTTTACGCCTTTCACGACATCCACCCCTGGGCCCCGGTGCATTTTTTGCTGGTTCCCAAGGCGCATATTCCCAGCATGGCGCAGATCGGGGCCGAGCACGCCGCCTTGATGGGCCACATGATGGCCCTGGTGCCCCAACTGGCCGCGCAGGAAGGATGCAACCCCTATCCACAAGGGGGCTTTCGCCTGGTCACCAATACCGGTGCCGAAGGCGGGCAGGAGGTGCACCACCTGCATTTCCACGTCATGGGCGGCCCGCGCCCCTGGCTACGTGGCTGAATATGGCCCCCACGCTCCACCGCTGCGCGGGTCGCTGCCCCCCAAGGGGGTTAACTCGCCTTGGGGCGGCCCGGCGGCGAGTTGGGCCCCCACGCTCGGTCGTTACATACGCCGACTAGAATTCACTTAATCGTTAGGAGTAAATCATGGGTTCATTTTCCATTTGGCACTGGCTGATCGTGCTGCTGATCGTGGTGATGGTGTTCGGCACCAAGAAGCTCAAGAACATTGGCGCGGACCTCGGTGGTGCGGTCAAGGGTTTCAAGGACGGTATGAAAGACGGCGCCGCGTCGGTGGACGAGAAGCCGACAGCACCGCCCCAGCAGGTGGCGAACAGCGCAGCCGCTGAGAAGACCACCATCGACGTTGAAGCCAAGCAAAAGTCCTGAGCTAGTCCTGCGTGATTGATCTCGGCATATCGAAGATGGCGCTGATCGGCGCGGTGGCCTTGCTGGTCATCGGGCCAGAGAAGCTGCCGCGCGTGGCGCGTACCGTGGGTACGCTCTTGGGCAAGGCGCAGCGCTATGTGGCCGATGTCAAGGCCGAGGTCAACCGCTCCATGGAGCTGGACGAGCTCAAGAAGATGCGCGAAACCGTGGAAGGTGCGGCGCGCGAGGTGGAGCATTCCATCCAGACCCAGGCCAGCGATTTAGAAAAATCCTGGACCGAGGCCACCGAAGCGGCGGCACCGCAGTCCCCCGAATTTCCCGAATACAAGCACCCCGGCAAGCGCTGGCGCCTCAAGCAGGGTGCCGTGCCCCAGTGGTACAAGGCACGCAGCGGCATGCGCATCAAGGCCCAGTCGGGTGCCGCACGTGTGGCCCGGTTCCGGCCGCGCCCTGTGCGCTGACCCGTTTTTCTCACACCCATGGCAGCAGACGACAACAAGCAGGATGAACTCGCCGGTACGGAACAGCCCTTTGTTCAGCATCTGGTGGAGTTGCGCGACCGCCTGATCAAGGCCGCCATCGCCGTGGGCGTGGCCCTTGCGGTGCTGGCCCTGTTTCCGGGCCCGGCCGCGCTGTACGACCTGCTGGCCGCGCCGCTGGTGGCGTCGCTGCCTGCGGGCGGCAAGCTGATCGCCACCTCGGTGATTTCACCGTTCATGGTGCCGCTCAAGATCATGCTGATGACGGCCTTTCTGCTGGCGCTGCCGGTGGTGCTGTGGCAGGTCTGGGCCTTTGTGGCGCCGGGGCTGTACAGCCACGAAAAGAAGCTGGTGCTGCCGCTGGTGATCTCCAGCACCGTGCTGTTCTTTGTCGGCGTGGCGTTCTGCTATTTCTTCGTCTTCGGCCAGGTGTTCCGGTTCATCCAGAGCTTTGCGCCCAAGAGCATCTCGGCCACACCCGATATCGAGGCCTACCTGGATTTTGTGCTGTCCATGTTCCTGGCCTTCGGCCTGGCCTTTGAGGTGCCGGTGGTGGTGGTGGTGCTGGCACGCATGGGGCTGGTCAGCATTGACAAGCTCAGGGGTTTTCGCAGCTACTTCATCGTCGTGGCCTTTGTTGCCGCGGCCATCGTGACGCCGCCCGACGTGGTGTCGCAACTGGCGCTGGCCATTCCCATGTGCATCCTGTACGAGCTGGGCATCTGGGCCGCGCAGGTCTTCATCCGCCACACCCAGGCGCCCGACGAGGCGCCTGAATCCAACCAGGTTTGATACGAAAACCACCACTGGCCCGCACCCACAGTGCGCCGCAAGCTAGCAAATCAATAGCAATTACTGGGCAGCGGGACGCGGTTTGGGGCGCACGCCCGGGGTCACGTCCAGTTCCATCTTCTGGTTTTTGCGCTCTATCGTGAAGTGCGCTGCCGTACCGGGCTTGAGTGCCGCCACGCGCGACAGCAGTTGCGTGACATCGGCCACCGGCTGGTTGGCGATGCTGACGATCACGTCACCGGGCTTGATGCCGGCCTTGGCCGCCGGGCCGTTGTGCAGCACGCCGGTGATGATCACGCCTTCCTTGGCCTTCACGTCAAACGTCTCGGCCAGTTCGGGCGAGAGGTCATTGGGTTCCACGCCGATCCAGCCACGCGTGACCTGCCCGTCCTTGACTAGGCCGTCCAGCACCATCTTGGCGGTGGACACGGGGATGGCAAAGCCGATGCCCATGTTGCCGCCCGAGCGCGAGTAGATCGCGGTGTTGATGCCCAGCAGGTTGCCATTGGTGTCGACAAGTGCGCCGCCCGAGTTGCCGGGGTTGATGGCCGCGTCGGTCTGGATGAAGTTCTCAAACGTGTTGATGCCCAGCTGGTTGCGTCCCAGCGCGCTGACGATACCGCTGGTGACGGTCTGGCCTACGCCGAACGGGTTGCCGATGGCCAGCACCCGGTCGCCCACCTGCAGGTCGTCGGAGTTGCCCAGCACGATGGTGGGCAGCTTGTCCAGGTTGATCTTGAGCACGGCCAGGTCGCTGTCGGGGTCGGTACCGATCACCTTGGCGGTGGCATGGCGGCTGTCATTGAGGAAGACCTCGATCTCGTCGGCGCCTTCGACCACATGGTTGTTGGTCAGGATGTAGCCGCTGGGGCTGACAATCACGCCGCTGCCCAGGCCGCCCTGGGGCTCACTGCCCTGGTCGCCGTAGAAGAATTTGAACCACGGGTCGCTGGCGTTGGGGTTCTTGCGTGCGGCCTTGCTGGTGTTGATGCTGACCACGGCGGCCGAGGCCTTTTGCGCGGCTTGGCGGAAGCTGCCGGGTGGCACTTCGCCGGGGGTACCGGCCGGGGCCTCGAACAGCGCCACCGCACCGGAGACCGAGGGGCTGTGGCCCAGCCACTGGGGCTTGAGCGTGGCAACCACAAAGTAGGCCGCCAGCAATACGGTGGCGGTTTGGGAGAAAAGCAGCCAGAGACGTTTCATAGGGCCAAATTGTAGGGCTGCTGCCCCGGGTACACCGGCGCAGGCTACATTGCGGATCATCCATGCCGGCAAATACCCAGATCATCCATATCCAGCCGCTGGCGCCGCCCAAGCCGCCGCTCGGGGCACCGTGCAACGGCTGCGGCGTGTGCTGCCTGGCCGAACCCTGCCCGCTGGGGGTGCTGCTGTCGCGCAAACGCACCGGGGCCTGTGCGGCGCTGCGCTGGCATGAGGCTGAGGCGCGTTACCGCTGCGGCGCGGTCACGGAGCCTGCGGCTGTGTTGCCTGCGTGGGGGAGGCCGCTGGCCTGGGCCCTAGGCCGGCTGGCCGGCCGCTGGATTGCCGCGGGCAGCGGCTGCGACAGCAGCATCGAGCCCGGGCCGACGGCTTCAACGACAATCGAAACATGACCGAACGCCACGAACTCCACACCGCGCTGGACGCCCTGCTGCAGCCCGAGCGCTTCAAGGACTACTGCCCCAACGGCCTGCAGGTGGAAGGGCGCAGCCCGGTGCGCAAGATCGTTTCGGGCGTAACCGCCAGCCTGGCACTGATCGAGGCTGCGATCGCCGCCGATGCCGACACTATCCTGGTGCACCACGGCCTGTTCTGGCGTGGCCACGACGGCCGTGTCACCGGCTGGATGCGCCAGCGCCTCGCGCCCCTGCTGGCCCACAACATCAACCTGTTTGCCTACCATCTGCCGCTGGACGCACATGCCGAGCTGGGCAACAACGCACAGTTGGGTGTGCAGTTGGGCCTGCAGGCGGATGGCCGCTTCGGCGAGCAGCAACTGGGCTGGACCGGCACGCCGGTGAACGGCGCATTTGCCGACGCCCAGGCGCTGGCGCGCCACGCCGAGGCCACGCTGGGCCATGCCGTGGTGCTGGTGCCCGGCAAGCCAGGCCCGGTGCGCCGCGTGGGCTGGTGCACGGGCGGTGCCCAGGGCTATTTTGAAGAGGCGATTGCGGCGGGGGTGGACGCCTTCATCACCGGCGAAATTTCTGAACCGCAGGCCCACTACGCGCGTGAATGCGGCGTGGCCTACCTGGCCTGCGGCCACCATGCCACCGAACGCTATGGCGCGCCCGCTGTGGCTGCGCATGTGGCGGCGCAACTGGGGCTGGCGCACCAGTTCATTGACATTGATAACCCCGCCTGACATGCACAAGCCGATAGCGATCACTCTGGGCGATGCCGCCGGCATAGGCCCCGAAATCATTGCCAAATGCTTTGCGGCGCAGCCCGAGGATGTGCACGGCTGCTTTGTCGCAGGAGATGTACAGGCCATGCGGCGTGCCGCGGCCTTGTTGGCCAGTGCGGGGCATCCACCACTGCCGGTGGCGCAGATCGCAACGCCACAAGAGGCATTGGCCATGCCGCCGCGCTGCATCCCGGTGTTGCAGGTCGGCGCCGCCTTGGCGCCGGTGGCCATGGGCCAGGTCAGCGCACAGGCCGGTGCATTTGCCGGGCGCTGCGTGCTGTGGGCGGCCGACGCGGCGCTGCGCGGCGAGGTGGCGGCGCTGGTGACGGCGCCCTTGCACAAGGAGGCGTTGTCGGCTGCCGGTGCGCCCTACGACCGTTTTCCGGGCCACACCGAAATGCTGCAGGACGCGGCCGCGCGCCATCTGGGTAAGACCGTGGCCGAGGTGCCGGTGCGCATGATGCTGGCCAATGACGAGCTGCGTACGGTGCTGGTCAGCATCCACGTGTCGCTGCGCGCTGCGCTGGATGCGGTGACGTTCGACAACGTGTTGCAAACCCTGTTGATCACCCACGCGGCGTTGGTGCCGGTGCTGGGCCGAGCGCCGTGTATCGCCGTGGCCGGGCTCAACCCGCACGCCGGGGAGGGCGGCTTGTTCGGCCGCGAAGAAATGGACGTGATCCAGCCCGCCATCGCGGCGGCCAGGGCGCAGGGCTGCGACGCCAGCGGCCCCTGGGCGCCCGACACCGTGTTCATGCGCGCGCGCAGCACGCCGGTCCAATCCGGTGCATTTGATGTGGTGGTGGCGATGTACCACGACCAGGGCCTGATCCCTGTGAAGTACCTGGGCGTGGAAAAGGGTGTCAATGTGACCCTGGGCCTGCCACTGGTGCGCACCAGCCCGGACCATGGCACAGCCTTCGACATTGCCGGCCAGGGCCGCGCGGATGCCTCCAGCCTGCGGGAGGCCCTCCGCATGGCGCGCCAGCTCAGCGTTGCGCGAAATTAATGAAAAAAGGGGCCGTGGCCCCCGTGGATATTGCGCAAACAGCTACTGAATTAATAGCAGTTGGCGTGCGCCAATCTCTTTATTTGCGCAGACTGTCGCGGATTTCGCGCAGCAGCAAGACGTCTTCCGGCGTCACCGCGGCGGGTGCTTCGGGCGCTGGGGCTTCCTTCTTGAGGCGGTTGATCTGCTTGACCATCAGGAAGATGATGAAGGCCAGGATGGCGAAGTTCACCGCCACGGTGATGAAACTGCCGTAGGCAAATACCGGCACACCGGCCTTTTTGAGTGCGGCCAGCGTGGCGTCCGTGCCGGGCGGGATGTTGCCCAACACCAGGTACAGGTTGGAAAAATCCAGCTTGCCGATGATGGCGCCGACAAGCGGCATGATCAGGTCGCCGACCACCGAGTCCACGATCTTGCCGAAAGCGCCGCCGATGATGACACCCACGGCCAGGTCAATCACATTGCCCTTGACCGCGAAATCCTTGAATTCCTGCAACATTCCCATCGTGAGCCGCCTTGCTTGGTTGAAAAAGGGCCCCATTGTCCACAAATCCGGCGGCCGCGCACCGGTTTCGGGGCTGGTCTGCGTTGAATTTGGGTACGACGGTCAGCTACAATCGCCCGCTTACCCCTACTAGTAGTGATGTTCATTGAGGATTCTCATGAGTGAAACCCCTGTCGACACCAAACAGATCGACTCCAGCAAACGGACCTGGCTGATCGCCTCTTCCTGTGCAGGTGCCGTTGGCGTTGGTGCAACCGCCATCCCCTTTGTCAGCACTTTCCAGCCATCTGAGCGTGCCAAGGCCGCCGGTGCCGCGGTCGAAGTGGACATCAGCGCCATCAAACCGGGTGAAAAAATCACGGTGGAATGGCGCGGCAAGCCTGTGTGGATCATCCGCCGCACGCCCGAACAGCTGGCTGCCCTGGGGCAAATCACCGGTCAGTTGGCCGACCCCGAATCCAAGCGCAAACGCGGCGAACTGACACCCGAGTACGCCGCCAACGAAGGCCGCTCCATCAAGCCCGAGTTCTTTGTGGCCGTGGGCATCTGTACCCACCTGGGCTGCTCGCCTTCCGACAAATTCCAGGCCGGTCCCCAGCCCTCGCTGCCGGACGACTGGCATGGCGGCTTCCTGTGTCCCTGCCACGGTTCCACCTTCGATATGGCCGGCCGCGTGTTCAAGAACAAGCCGGCCCCGGACAACCTCGAAGTCCCCCCGCACATGTACCTCTCCGACAGCCGTCTGCTGATCGGTGAAGACAAGAAAGCCTGAGGAACAAGAACATGGCTGAATTCAAGGAAATCTCTCCCAACGCCTCGGCAGGCGCCAAGCTGACCAACTGGTTTGAGAACCGGTTCCCGACAGCTTTCTACGAATACAAGAAGCATATGTCGGAGTACTACGCTCCGAAGAATTTCAACTTCTGGTATGCCTTTGGCGCGCTGGCCATGCTGGTGCTGGTGATCCAGATCGTGACCGGCATTTTCCTGGTCATGCACTACAAGCCCGATGCCGCCCTGGCGTTTGGCTCGGTGGAATACATCATGCGTGACGTGCCTTGGGGCTGGTTGATCCGCTACATGCACTCCACTGGCGCCTCTGCCTTCTTTGTGGTGGTGTACCTGCACATGTTCCGTGGTTTGCTCTACGGCAGCTACCGCAAGCCGCGTGAGCTGGTCTGGATCTTCGGCACCGCCATTTTCCTGTGCCTGATGGGCGAAGCCTTCATGGGCTATCTGCTGCCCTGGGGCCAGATGTCCTACTGGGGCGCACAGGTGATCGTGAACTTGTTCTCGGCCATTCCCTTTGTCGGTCCCGATCTGGCTTTGCTGATCCGCGGCGACTACGTGGTGGGCGATGCGACGCTGAACCGCTTCTTCAGCTTCCACGTGATCGCCGTGCCGCTGGTGTTGCTGGGTCTGGTGGCCGCGCACTTGCTGGCGCTGCACGATGTGGGCTCCAACAACCCCGATGGCATCGAGATCAAGGGCCCGAATGCGCCGAAGGACGCCGCCGGTCATCCGCTGGATGGTATCCCCTTCCACCCCTACTACACGGTGCATGACATTTTCATGGTCAGCATCTTCCTGATGGTGTTCTCTGCCATCATCTTCTTCGCGCCGGAAGCGGGCGGCTATTTCCTGGAGTACAACAACTTCATTCCGGCCGATCCGCTCAAGACGCCGCTGCACATCGCGCCGGTCTGGTACTTCACGCCTTTCTATTCGATGCTGCGTGCCATCACCAGCGAGATGATGTATGCGTTGATCGCCTGCGTGCTGGGCGCTGCAGTGTTCAGCGCGGTCAAGTTCAAGATGCCCAACCTGTTCAAGGGCATCATCCTGGGTGCGGCCGTGGTGGTGACCGCCATGATGCTGTCCATCGATGCCAAATTCTGGGGTGTGGTGGTGATGGGCGGAGCCGTCGTCATCCTGTTCTTCCTGCCTTGGCTGGACAACAGTCCGGTCAAGTCCATCCGCTACCGTCCGGACTGGCACAGCTACCTGTACGGCATCTTCGTGGTCAACTTCGTGGTGCTGGCCTACCTGGGTACCCAGCCGCCGTCCCCCGTGGGCGAGCGCGTGTCGCAAATCGGCACCCTGTTCTACTTTGGCTTCTTCCTGCTGATGCCTTGGTGGAGCCGTTTGGGCGAAACCAAGCCAGTGCCCGCACGTGTCAATTTTGCTGCCCACTGAGCCGGAGACAACACACAATGAAAAAAGTACTGATCACCTTGATTGCGGCGCTGGGCTTTGCGGTGGCGGCACAGGCCAACACCGGCGGCATCGCCTGGGACAAGGCGCCCAACAAGACCAATGACCTGGCGGCCCTGCAAAACGGCGCCAAGTTGTTCGTCAATTACTGCCTGAACTGCCACTCGGCTGCCTTCATGCGCTTCAACCGCCTGAAAGACATTGGCCTGACCGACCAGCAGATCAAGGACAACCTGCTGTTCACGACCGAAAAGGTCGGTGAGACCATGAAGGCCGCCATCGATCCCAAGCAGGCCAAGGACTGGTTCGGTGCGAACCCGCCTGACCTGACCCTGGTGGCCCGCTCGCGCTCGGCGCAGGGCCAGGGCACGGGTGCAGATTACCTGTACACCTACCTGCGTACCTACTACCCGGACGACACCAAGGCTACCGGCTGGAACAACCTGGCTTTCCCCAATGTGGGCATGCCCCACGCCTTGTGGGAACTGCAGGGCAAGCGCGCTCCTGTGTACGAGACCATGGAAGAGCATGGCCATGAGGTGCATGTATTCAAGGGCTGGGAGCAATTGACCCCCGGGACCATGACCCCCACTCAGTACGACCAGGCCGTGGGCGATCTGGTGAGCTATTTGCAATGGATGGCTGAGCCGGCCCAAAACACCCGCGTGCGTGTTGGTGTATGGGTACTGCTGTTTCTGTGCGTGATGACCCTGTTTGCGTGGCGCCTGAACGCCGCGTACTGGAAAGACATCAAGTAAGACGATCATGCACTGTCGGGTATGTCTTGCGGACATGGCCCGATAGGTTCAGAGTGGGTTCGCGAGCTGCAACCCACTCTTTTTAATTTTTAGGAGTCTCCCGCCATGATGGTGCTGTATTCAGGAACAACCTGCCCCTTTTCCCACCGTTGCCGGTTTGTGCTCTTTGAAAAAGGCATGGACTTCGAGATCCGTGATGTGGATCTGTACAACAAGCCCGAAGACATCAGCGTGATGAACCCGTACGGCCAGGTGCCCATCCTGGTCGAGCGCGATCTGATCCTGTACGAGTCCAACATCATCAACGAGTACATCGACGAGCGCTTTCCGCATCCCCAGCTGATGCCCGGCGATCCGGTAGACCGTGCCCGTGTACGCCTGTTCCTGCTCAATTTCGAGAAGGAATTGTTCGTGCACGTATCGACCCTGGAAGCCCGTGCATCCAAAGGCAATGAAAAGGCCCTGGAAAAAGCCCGCTCGCATATCCGCGACCGTTTGACGCAGTTGGCCCCGGTGTTCCTGAAGAACAAGTACATGCTGGGTGACAACTTCTCCATGCTGGACGTGGCCATTGCCCCGCTGCTGTGGCGTCTGGACTACTATGGCATTGATCTCAGCAAGAATGCAGCCCCATTGCTGAAATATGCCGAGCGCATTTTTTCGCGGCCTGCCTATATTGAAGCACTAACACCATCTGAAAAAGTGATGCGCAAGTAATTACCCGTCGCCGCCATGATCGACGCCAAAGATTCCAACTCTACCCGTCCCTACCTGATTCGTGCCCTGTACGAATGGTGTACGGACAATGGCTTCACCCCGTTCATCGCCGTGTTGGTGGATGAGCGGGTGCGGGTGCCCAACGAGTATGTGAAAGACGGCGAAATTGTGCTCAATATCAGCTTCGATGCCACCAGCGCCTTGAAGCTTGGTAACGAGTTCATTGAGTTCAAGGGCCGGTTTGGCGGTGTGGCCAGGGACATCCTGGTGCCGGTGGACCGGGTACTGGCCATTTACGCCCGTGAAAATGGCCAGGGCATGGCTTTTCCGATGCTGGCCACATCAGGGGACGCGCCCGATGACGCATCGGTGGCGGAGTCCAAGCCCACCCCGCTCACCAGTGTGAGCAAACCGGTGGACGATGGCGGGCCCGATACGCCACGTCCCAGTGGTGGTAGCCGTCCCGCACTCACCCGCGTCAAGTAGATGCAATAGCTGGGGTAGAATCCAGCCCGTGCCGCTTTAGCTCAGTTGGTAGAGCAACCGCCTTGTAAGCGGTAGGTCGTCAGTTCGAATCCGACAAGCGGCACCATTCCCCACGCAATAGAGCCTATTTACCTGGCATGCGTGACATTTGGACCTTCAGCCGAATTGAGTTAACCTCCCAGCCCTTGGAGCGCAGATGCGCCTCCAGGGAAGGCACAAGCTGGCGCAGCTTTGCAGCCACGGCGTTGTTGTCAAGAATCAGACACCACGCGTCGCCCTCGATGGGGCCGGCCTGAATGGCAGCACGCAAGCTGCCGGGAATCAACGATTCAATCGCCTTGAGGCGCGCCGTGGACTCGGTCGCAAGCCCTGCCAGATGCGCCAATGTGGGCGATTCCTGGGTAGCTTGTAGCAGCGAGACGGCGTGTTTGCGGCGGTTCATGGCCTGAGATGAGAAAGGTGAAGCAATGCAGTTGATTATCACGGATGCCTGGCTGGCCAAGAGCCGGGCCTTTCACCTCAGCGGCACCAAGCTGCTGTTGGCGTTGTTGGGCCTGTGGCTGGCGCTGATGCTGGTTTCCCTGGGTATGTACCACTGGGTGTTTCTCAAGGGAGCACGGGAAGGTTGGCCAGTGATCGGCACCCTGGTGAAACTGGTGGTCAAGGACGAATTCGCACAGCGTGATCGATTCATGCGCGAAAACATCGATGTCATGGCCAAGAAACTCGGTGAGATGCAGGCCAAGATGCTGCAACTGGAGTCGCTGGGTGAGCGGGTGTCCGGTTTGGCGGGCATCAATCCGGCCGATATCAAGATCAAACCCGGCCAAGGCGGTGCCCTGGTATCCGGGCGCGATCTGACGATGGACGAACTGCAGGCCACCCTGAACGATCTGGACCATGTTGCCGACCAGCGCGCCGATCTGATGACGGTCATGGAATCCCGTCTGTTCGAGCAAAAGGTCAAGAAGATGATGGTGCCCACCCAGATGCCGGTGCAAAACGGCAATCTGGGTTCCCTGTTTGGCTGGCGCATCGACCCCATCACCGGGCGTTCGGCCCTGCACACCGGGCTGGATTTTCCTGCCTCGCCTGGAACCCCCATCTATGCCGCAGCTGGTGGCATTGTCGTGACACAGGAGTTCCATCCCGAATACGGCAACATGATCGAGGTGGACCACGGCAATAACCTGATCACCCGCTACGGACACTCTTCACGCGTGTTTGTCAAAAAAGGCGACTTGATCAAGCGGGGCCAGAAGATTGCGGAAGTTGGCACTACCGGGCGCTCCACGGGCCCGCATCTGCATTTCGAGGTGCTGGTGCAGGGCGTTCCGCAGGATCCGCAGAAATTCCTCAATGCCGGGCGCAACCTGCCGACGCCTCCGGTAGCACAAGCCAGCCCACAGGTCGTGGCGGTCGCACGGCCCCAGCCTGCTGCATCGGCAGCCCAGCCTGCCGCGCAACGCTAAAATCAGCGGTTTGGTCGGTTCGTGGGCATCCTGGGCCTGCATGGCTTGCGATTCCGCGGAACGACCCCATTTCACACAGATTAGAAAAAGGACTGCGCTGTTCTGTGCCCCACAGGTGGGGCGCAGGCCAGTCTTGCATGCATGGCCACCAATATCCTCACCAAAATCTTTGGCAGTCGCAATGACCGCTTGCTCAAGCAGTACCGCAGCGTCGTTGCCCGCATCAATGCACTGGAGCCCCAGTTCGAGCAATTGACCGACGATGGCTTGCGCGCCAAAACGCAGGAGTTCAAGGAACGCATTGCCAAGGGAGAGACGCTGGATGCCATTCTCCCCGAGGCGTTTGCGGTGGTGCGCGAAGGCTCCAAGCGCGTCATGAAAATGCGCCACTTCGACGTGCAGTTGTTGGGCGGCATGGCGTTGCACAACGGCAAGATTTCCGAAATGCGTACCGGCGAGGGCAAGACCCTGACCGCCACACTGCCGGTCTACCTCAATGCCCTGAGCGGCAAGGGCGTGCACGTGGTCACGGTCAATGACTACCTGGCCAGCCGCGACGCGCAGTGGATGGGGCGCCTGTACAACTTCCTGGGTCTCACGGTGGGTATCAACCTGCCACAGGCGCCGCGTGTCGACAAGCAGGCCGCCTACCAGGCCGACATCACCTACGGCACCAACAACGAGTACGGCTTCGACTACCTGCGCGACAACATGGTTTATGAAGTGGCCGACCGCGTGCAGCGCGGCCTGAACTACGCCATCGTCGACGAGGTGGACTCCATCCTGATCGACGAGGCACGCACGCCGCTGATCATCAGCGGCCAGGCCGAAGACCACACCGACCTGTACATCGCAATCAACAAGGCCATCCCACGTCTGGTCAAGCAGGAAGGCGAAGCTGACCCGCGCACCGGTGAGGGCGTGACCAAGCCCGGTGACTTCACGCTGGACGAAAAGAGCCACCAGGTGTTCCTGACCGAACAAGGCCACGAAAGCGCCGAGCAGATTTTTGCCGAGATGGGACTGATCCCCGCCGGCTCCACGCTGTACGACCCGGCCAACATCACGCTGATGCACCACCTGTATGCGGCGTTGCGAGCCAACCACCTGTACCACCGTGACCAGCACTATGTGGTGCAGCAGGGTGAAATCATCATCGTGGATGAGTTCACCGGACGACTCATGACAGGGCGGCGCTGGAGCGACGGCCTGCACCAGGCCGTCGAAGCCAAAGAGGGTGTGCAGATCCAGGCCGAGAACCAGACTCTGGCATCGATCACCTTCCAGAATTACTTCCGCCTGTACGGCAAGCTATCGGGCATGACCGGTACGGCCGACACCGAAGCCTACGAGTTTCAGGAAATCTACGGTCTGGAAACCGTGGTGATTCCGCCCAACCGCAAGAGCTTGCGTGAGGACCAGCTCGACCGTGTCTACAAGACCACGCGCGAGAAGTACGAAGCCGCGATCCAGGACATTCGTGAATGCTACGAGCGCGGCCAGCCCGTGCTGGTGGGCACTACCTCCATTGAGAACTCGGAAATCATCGCCCAGTTGCTGGAAAAGGAAAAACTTCCACACCAGGTGCTCAATGCCAAGCAGCATGCGCGCGAAGCCGACATCGTGGCCCAGGCGGGCCGCGCCAAGATGATCACCATTGCCACCAACATGGCCGGTCGCGGTACCGACATCGTGCTGGGCGGCAATGTGGACAAAGTGATTGAAGCCATCGAGGCGGACGAATCGCTGGATGCCGTAGCCAAACAGGTCCAGATGGCCGAAGCGCGTGCGCAGTGGACGAAGGACCACGAGCAGATCAAAGCCCTGGGTGGCCTGCGCATCATCGCCACGGAGCGCCATGAGTCGCGCCGCATCGACAACCAGCTGCGCGGCCGCTCCGGTCGCCAGGGTGATCCCGGCTCTTCCCGTTTCTACCTGAGCCTGGACGACGCCCTGATGCGCATCTTTGCCGGCGACCGCGTCAAGGCCATCATGGAGCGCCTGAAGATGCCCGATGGTGAAGCCATTGAAGCCGGCATCGTGACCCGCAGCATCGAGAGCGCCCAGCGCAAGGTCGAAGCGCGCAACTTCGACATGCGCAAGCAGTTGCTCGAATACGATGATGTGTCCAACGACCAGCGCAAGGTGATCTATCAGCAGCGCAATGCCATCCTGGACGCGCAGGACCTGAGTGCACAGATCGCCTCCTTGCGCGAAGGCTGCTTCCATGACCTGGTGCGCCAGTACCTACCCGAAGAGTCGGTCGAGGAGCAGTGGGACGTCAAGGCCCTGCAAAAGGCGCTGGCCGACGACTGGCAAATCGAGTTGGATCTGCAAAAGCAGGTGAACGAAGCCAGTGCCATTACCGATGCCGATGTGCTGGGTACGGTCACCGCCGCAGCCGACGCCCATTTCAAGACCAAGGTCGATCTGGTGGGCGAAACCAATTTCATTCAGTTCGAGCGCATGGTGCTGCTGCAAAGCATTGACAGCCATTGGCGCGATCACTTGAGTGCGCTGGACTACCTGCGCCAGGGCATCCATCTGCGCGGCTATGCGCAGAAGCAACCCAAACAGGAATACAAGCGCGAGGCCTTCGAACTGTTCGGTCAGTTGCTCGATTCGGTGAAGAACGAAGTCACTAAGGTGCTGATGACGGTCAAGATCCAGTCCAGCGAGCAGCTTGAAGAAGCCGCCGACGCCATGGAAACCCGCGGCGAAAGCATTGCCAACGTGACCTACAGCGCACCTACCGAAACCGGTGAGGTGCAAACCACGGTGGACGAGGGCACGGTGCGCAGTGCCTCGGCTTCGCAAGTGCCCCGCGTGGGCCGCAACGATGCCTGCCCTTGCGGCAGCGGCAAGAAGTACAAGCACTGCCACGGCAAGCTGGCCTGAAGAACACTATGCCCGTCAATCTCCCCCCCCCCAACCCTGAGCAACTGTTTTCCATTGCCGGCATGCGCATTGGCGTGGCCGAGGCAGGTGTGCGCAAAGTCGGGCGCAAGGACCTGACCGTGGTGCTGCTGGACGCCGGTGCCAGCGTGTCCGGTGTCTTTACTTCGAACCGCTTTTGCGCGGCTCCGGTGCAGATGTGCCGTGAGCATCTGGCCACGGGTCAGGAAATGCGTGCCATGCTGATCAATACGGGCAATGCGAACGCGGGTACCGGTGCTGATGGCCTGGCGCGCGCGCGCGCCACCTGTGCGGCACTGGCGCAGAAGCTGGATATTGCCGTGGCGCAGATTCTGCCGTTTTCTACCGGTGTGATCATGGAACCGCTGCCTGACGACCGCATCGTGGCGGGCCTGGAATCGGCCTTGGCCGACGCCAAACCGGACAAATGGCTGCGTGCGGCGCAAGGCCTCAACACGACGGGATCGGCGGCCACGGTCATTTACTTCGCAACGGGTGTTGGGGGGCAAA